>Ga0157372_10002784_pt1 | contig 18902 bp, 16 predicted proteins | sample C55metaG_FD_115307 | JGI IMG/M metagenome (GOLD analysis project Ga0157372, IMG submission 115307) | Corn rhizosphere microbial communities from Kellogg Biological Station, Michigan, USA - C5-5 metaG | ecosystem: Host-associated > Plants > Roots > Rhizosphere > Soil | place: USA: Michigan... | reverse complement strand
TTTTGGATAAGGCATGTTGCAGGATTATGGGTGAGGCGAATTGTATACCAGCAGCATGCCACCATCCATGACGATCTCGGAGCCGGTGATGAAGTCGGCGGCGGGGCTGGAGAGGTAGGCGATCATGGGGCCGACGTTGTCGGGGATGCCGACCTTTTTGAGGGGAACGGCGCCGGGCTTGTTGCGGGTGCAGGTATACCGGCATTGCCGCCGCCGCGGGCCCATTGCGGGTTGCCGCGGCGTACGGGTTACTTGCGCGTGGCGGCGATGTATTCCTTCATCGTGATGCGGCCGCTGATAAGCTCGGCATAGAGCTGTTCCTTGCTGGGTTTAGCGGCTTTGATAACGGCGACCATTTCGCGGTCGAAGAAGAGTGCTTTCAGAAGTTGTTTCATAGTCTTATCTTTTTTGCTTTTGTTATTACCTTTTTGCTTGTACAAATCTACTACGCCGGTGGATGGTTAGCATGACAACCTTCGGGGCTTTCTATCATCGCAAAGTGGGGGTGGGCCTGCGGAATTAATTATTATCGAATGCCTTAGGGGCGGCGGCGCAATGCCGTCCAGCCTATCTTTTCAGGCATGTTAAAATCGTCATAAGAAAGCGGTCGATGCAGCATCGCGTGCGGATGTCGTTCGGTAGTACTAGACCTTTAACGGCGGGCCGACGATCTCCATTCCATGGTCGTGCCAGAGCTTTCTTAGGGTAGTTTCCTGGTGTTTGGGAATAGTTGATCCAAGTTTGGCCATTTGGTGGAAGAAGTCTTCCATTGAACCGGCGGGTTGGAAGAGGACGAGCATCTGGCCGGGACCGTCGTTGACCTTGGCAAAGGCGTGCGGGATCATGCGTGGGGCGAAAGCGCTGTCGCCGGGTTTGAGGTCGAAGGTATCCTCGCCAACCTTAACAATAAATTCCCCGGAAATGATATAGAACCATTCGTCCTGGTTGCGGTGATAGTGGAAGGCCGGGCCGCCTTTCTCCTCGCGGTGGGTGTCATAGATGAGCAATTCGCCATGGGAATCCTTTGCCGACACTTTGCAATCGAACTTACCGCCCATGATCATGAGCTCTTGCTGGTAGCGGTCTTTGTTCCCCTCGATCTTGAAGCCTTTTTTGGGAGGTTGTTGTTCGTCGGGGGACTGTTGTGCGGCGGAGGTTTCGGCCTGTGTGAGGAGTGCGGAGGCGAGAAATGGGAATTGGAGGAAAAGACGGCGGTGCATCGTTCGTTGGTTTAGGAGTTAATTTTTTGCAGAGAGAGTTCTTTTAAATATACCAATTTTATCATTATATTTCCCTCCCGAACAACCTGATTTTATGTTATCCACCGGATTTCTCATCCTGCTCCTGATCGCTGCGAATATTCTTTGTTCCTATATGGGCTTTACGAACCGGTCTTTTTTCGAGCGGTACATGTTCCAGGTGGACAAGATCCTGGTGAACAGGGAGTACAAGCGGCTGGTGACCTCGGGGTTCCTGCATGTGGGGTGGTCGCACCTGCTCTTCAATATGCTCAGCCTGTATTTCTTCAGCGGCATGGTAGTGTCGGTGCTTGGGATACTGGGTTTCCTGGCGATCTATTTTGCCAGTCTGATCGGTGGGGATCTGCTTTCCCTGCTCATACACCGGCATCATAGCGATTACAGCTCGGTGGGGGCTTCGGGAGCGATCTGCGGAGTGATCTTTGCCTCGGTAGCGCTGTTCCCGGGAATGACCATTCCCTTATGGCCGCTGCCTATTAGTCTGCCCGGATGGCTTTTTGCGCTGTTATACGTGGGATTGAGTGTCTATGCGATCCGGTCGCGAAAGAACAATATCGGTCACGAAGCGCATCTGGGTGGCGGGCTGGTGGGGATGCTCCTGGCGATAGTCATTCAGCCCTGGGCCTTTGTGCAAAATTATGTGGCGATCCTTGTTATCCTGGTGCCTTGTCTTGTTTTTGTCTACCTGATCATCAAGCGGCCGGAGATCCTTTTTGTCGACAATCTTTTTTACAAGACGCACCGGGATCATGTGTCGATCGATCATCGATATAATATGGAGCGGTTTGACCAGCAGCAGGAGGTGGACCGGATATTGGATAAGATCAGCCGGAGCGGGATGGGGAGTTTGAGCCGGAAGGAACGGGCGACACTTGAAAATTATTCCAAAAGGGGAAAATAGGGGCTTTGAAAATAAGAAAAAAAATGAATAACGAACCGACAAAGGAGCGCATCCGGGGGATCGATACGATCCGCGGGCTGATCATGGTGATCATGACGCTGGACCATAGCCGGGATTTTCTCCATTTCCAGGGGCCGGCCTACGCGCCGACGAATATGGCGACGACGACGGTGATCCTTTTCTTTACCCGGTGGGTGACGCATTTCTGCGCGCCGACCTTTGTGTTGTTGAGCGGGGTATCGGCTTTTTTGGCGGGTTTGCGGCGGAGCCGGAGCGAGCTGACGGGCTTTCTCTTTACGCGGGGGCTTTGGCTGATCCTGACGGATCTGCTGGTGATCTCGCTGCTGTTTACGTTCGACGGCCGGTATCATGTCTTTGTGCTCGAAGTGCTGTGGGCGATCGGGTGCAGTATGGTGCTGCTGGCCTTGCTCGTGTGGCTTGGGGCATCCCGACTCCTGATCGGCGTACTTGGGTGTGTGCTGGTTTTCGGGCATAATCTGCTGGACTATGCGCATATCCCTCAAGGGGGCGTGGGCGGCAACCTGATGACCTTGTTCCTGACCGGGCGGGGAGCGGTGATCCCCCTGTGGGGCGATCGCATCGTCGTGCTGCTGTATTCGGCCCTGCCGTGGAGCGGGATGCTGCTGATCGGGTATGTGCTGGGATCGCTTTACCGGCCCGACTTTGATGCGGCGCGGCGGCGGAGGGTCTTACTGAGGGTGGGTTGCGGGGTGATTGGGCTCTTTATTCTTGTTCGCTGGATCAATGGGTATGGCGACCCCGCGCCGTGGGCGGCGCAACGGAATGCGGCTCATACGGTGTTGTCGTTTTTAAATGCGACGAAGCAGCCGCCTTCCCTGCTGTATGTGAGTATGACGATCGGTCCGGTGCTGGTGTTGCTGGCGTGGGTCGACCGGATGCAGAATCGGTTCACTTCTTTTTGCACCGTGTATGGGAATGTGCCTTATTTCTACTTTATTGTTCACCTCTGCTTGCTGCGGGCGTTGAATATCCTGCTGATCCCGGCGTCGGGGCTGGGGTTTATTTCGAATGGAGATCCGCTGGTGTGGCAGGCGAAGGGATTCGGGTTTCCGTTGTGGATGTGTTATGGGTACTGGGTCTTTGTGGTTGTTGCGCTGTACCTGCCTTGCCAGTGGTATGGGAAGTATAAGCGGACGCACCGGAAGTGGTGGTTGTCTTACCTTTAGACATTCGCCTCGATCGCGAAAAGGAATGTGCGGCGGAAGCATTGATAGATGGCGCTCTTTGTTGTGCTACCCGGAGCCAGGACAAAGCCTGATCTTTGCAATATCAGCTGCCTGGGATTGGACGGTTTCGGGAAATTAACCCGGGTAACAATGCGCGAAACACGAGGGGATCTGAAAAGAGATCGGATGCAAGACCTAAGCGCCCGCAGACAGGCGGGTTCATCTTCCGACTTGAAAAAACAATATAGGCCAATCGCGCCGGGATCCGGTAAGGCGATATCCATTTGAACAGGCGGATGGACCTCCAATAGAAATAAAAGATCTTCCTTGTGGAATACCAGGTATGCTCCGAAAAGATCATCGGTCTCCATTGCCTCATATATTTCCCAAAGTCCCTCATCAGGAAACTGCTTGGCGCCAGGACCGTAGAATTCCTTTCTAAAAATTTCTCTGACGATCGGCCGGTCCGTTGCTTTGGAAATCGGCCGGGCCGATATTGCCCGATAGGAGGAGCTGTCTCCAACCTGGTCCTTGCTTAAATTACCGATCTCCATCAATGTTTCGATGTCCCCGAGCGCGGGCAACAGTTGCATCACTACGATCTCTTTTACGATGAGGTGCATTTTGTACGCGTCCGTCACGGTATTGTATAATATCCAACCCCTCTCGACCAGGCCGTTCAGCGTTCCGGCAAGTCCCTCTATTTGAGTCACATTCGGACCGATCAAACTCAACAATGCCGAATAGTTATGAAATTCGGACGGCAGGCAAGTGAACTGCTTCATCAGCCAGGTATCCTTTTCGTTCAACCTGCTTAGATTGAAGATAGAGGATAGATAGGATCTTACCTTGTCAATTTTTTCACCTTTATGCTCAACATAAACGTTGGACTGCAGGTCGTCTTTTATCGATTTTTTTAGAGCCGCGATATCCACCCGCCTCGATTGAGCCGTTTTTGCCAATATTTCTATGGTCAGCGTGTGATAGTCTACTGCATTGATCAGTTCCGCTATTTGCCTTTCCTCGTCAATCAGCTTACAGTGCTTTTTGAACAATGCGATCGCCTGTTCGAGCGACAAAAAATCCAACTCTTTCCAATAAAACCCATCCACCCGCTCCCGCGATGTCACCAGTAAATGCCAATCCGGTGGTCCGGGTAGAACGTCTTTCAGTTGGGTCAGCGTACGGTCGGCGTTGTCGATGATCAACAGATTGGGGCTATCGCCTATGGCTTTCAACTTCCGGAGAATTTCACCGAAGAGGCGTTCTTCTATTTTGTCCTCTTTATCGATCGACAGGCTTTCCAGCAATCCTTCGGTGTTGGTGATATCGACAGCAATATTGCTCGTAGTCTGCGATATCCATACCACGTGCTTATAGTCTTTGTAATAACCGAAGACATATCCCCGGGCCAGCGTTGTTTTCCCAATTCCGCCGAGACCATTGACCACTACCACCCGGTTTTCATCACATAATAAGGTCCGCAATTCCTGCAAATCGGCCGTGCGGCCGACGATATCGTCCGGATGGATCTTGGGTATTTTCAGCGTGAGATCTTTCGGCAGTATGACGGGTGGGGTTTTTGCGGTCAGCCGATCTTTTTCCCGCAGGGTATCTTTTATGAAGTCCCGGATGTTTTTTTGAATGCGCTGCTTATCCGCTTCATTCGGTTCCGGAGCTTCTCCATACAGGTACTGGAAGAAATCCGCGTCAAGGGAAAAATATTCTTTTACATTGGATAGTGGTGTCCAGTATTTTATCGGAAATCCGACAGTCCGCGAAAGCTTCTCCAGACTATTCCTATTGATATTGGTAAAATCGACATGCGGTGAAATGGCGATATAGCCATCCGGCAAATAATTCGAGGCATGCACCTCGTGTATCTTCACGACCATGCTATTCCAGGCGAGTTCGCGCTTATATTCCTTGCACTCGAAACAGAACTCCCGGATCTTTTTTGAATGATCCACGAATCTTATCCTGATATCGAAGCCGTTTTGAGTTCCTGATTGCTGGCGCGCGGCTTCCATTACCCGAAAGCCCAACTTTTCGAACTGGCTTTTGAGGAAATTCAACACTTTTTTTTCAAATTCGGCTCCTTTGGTCATGGTCTTTTTAGGGGTGGGGTATCCTATTCTGCGCGGAGGCTTTTTACGGGGTTGGCGGTGGCGGCTTTTACGACTTGCAGGCTGATGGTTGCCATGGCGATGAGGATCGCGACGAGGGCGGAGAGGGCGAACACCCACCAATCGATGTCGATCCGGTAGGCGAAATCCTGCAGCCATTTATTCATAAAGAACCAGGTAACGGGGGTGGCGACCACGGCGGCGACGAGCACCCACTTTACAAACTCTTTTGAGAGCAGGAGGACGATGCCGGTTACGTTTGCGCCCAGGACCTTGCGGATGCCGATCTCTTTGACGCGTTGTTCGGCGGCGTAGATCGTGAGGCCGAGCAGTCCGAGGGCGGCGATGAAGATGGCGAGCAGGGAGACGCCGACGAAAATGGTCTGGCGGGTGCGGTCTTCCCGGTACAGCGATTCCCATTGCTTATCCATAAAATGATATTGGAACAGGCCGCCCGGCTCTGCCCGCTGCATGATGGCGTTGATACTCTTAATGGTGGTAGCGGGGTCGCCGCCGGCCAGCTTCACGGTGAAATGACCGTAACTTTGCGTAACGTCCCTTTTGAAACCCAACATCATCGGGGCCAGCGGCTCGTGCAGGGACTGAAAATTAAAATCCTTTACGATGCCGGCGACGGTCAGGACAACGGGCTTTTCGATAGCGGACCGGGTGTCGCCGCCGGTTTTTGCGGAGGAGATGGTGATCAGCTGCCCCCGCGCATCGGTTATGCCCAATGCCTTCGCGCCCGTCTCATTGATCAGCACGGATGAAGAATCTCCATTGCCGGTGGGGAAAAAATTGCGGCCCTTCACCAATTTTATGTCATAGGTCGACAGGAATTGCCCATCCACGCCGAAGAAATACATGTCTTTTCCGCTGGTTGTGTTGTCTCCGTCGAGATTGACCTTTACCGAGGGGATCGCCTTCGACTCACCGGGAACCATCGAGGTGGCAGTGACCGAGCGGACCTGGGCGAGCTTTGAAAATTCATTTTTTATGGTTCCGGCCCGCCGCGCGAAGATTCCGCCATTGTTGTCGATGACGACCAGCTTGTCCTTGTCGAAACCCAGATCCTTCTTGTTCACGTATTGCATCTGCTGGTAAATGATGATCGTGGCCGCGATGAGGACGATCGAGATCATGAACTGGAAAACGACGAGCGAGCGCCGCAGGGAGATATTACCCCGACCCAACCGGATCTTTCCTTTTAACAGGGCCAGTGGGTTCAAGCCGGATTGAAATACGGCAGGATAAAGACCGGCCAACAAAGTAACGAGCACGATGATGGACGCGATGCCTGCCCATATCCGGGGATCGGTATGGATGCCGAGGGTGAGGGCTTTCCCCGTAAAGGAATTGAATGGGTGTAACAGGGCCGTTACCAGCAGTAGCGAAAGAAGAACGGAGAGGATCGTCACCAGGAATGCTTCGGCCAAAAATTGCCTTACGAGGGTCGCTCTGGACGCGCCCGAAACCTTGCGGATGGCGATCTCCTTTCCCCGGTTGGCGAAACGTGCCGTAGACAGGTTCATGTAATTGATGCACGCAATGAAAATGATAAAGCAGGCAACAATTAAAAAAACATAGATGTAGGAAATATTCCCTTTTTTGCCGGAGGAACCTTCGATATCGCCGGAATGGAAATGGATATCTTTTAATGCCTGCAATTGAACGTGGTTTTTTACGCCTGGGTCGGCCTTGTGATTGGCCGCGATCAGGTTGTCCAATTTGCTGTTCAGCGCAGGGATATCGGCATTTTTGTTCAGTAAGAAATACGTCGAGAAGGCGCCGGAGGACCAGTCATTGTCGATAAATCCTTTTGCGTCCGGGTTATTAAAGAGCGAAGCTTCGGACGCGACGAGATCGAAGGAGATGCTTGAATTGACCGGAAAGTTCTGTAACACGGCGGTTATCTTATAGGGCACGGAATCGTTGTCGAAGAACAATAACTTTCCCACGACATCCGACGCACCGAAGAACTTCATTGCCGTTGCTTCGGTCACGACGATGGACCTGGGGTCCGTCAATGCGGTGCTGCGGTCGCCGTATAATAAAGGGAAACTAAAGACGGTCAGGACGCCGGGATTGGCGGCGATAAAATCCTCGTGGAATATTTTTGTCCTGTTATCGCCCGATGCGACGTCGGCGCGCCAATAGGTCGAAAGACGGGCGACGTCCTGTACTTCGGGAAAGCCGGCTTTTGCGCTTGCGGAGACCTGGAAGCCGGTGCCGGCTCTTTTTGTGTGATCTCCTTCCGGGGATGTCTTGTTCTCTACCACCCGGTATATATAATCCGCATTCTTATGCGAGCGGTCAAAGGTCAGCTCATCGAAAATGAATAAGGCGATCAGGATAAAACTTGTCAAGCCGATGGTTAGCCCGAGGATGTTGATGAAAGAAAAGATGCTGTTCTTCCACAGATTCCTCCATGCGGTTTTGAAATAATTGTTGACCATAGGTTATGAGTTGTCTATAAACTTACGAAAATCGGGTGTTTTTACGGTATTTTCAATGGATTAGAATTCGTAAACTTTGTTCAAATTCCATTGAACATGCCTATCCTTAAACTGGTCATCAGCTGTAAAAACGCGCTCACGTTAAAGTATGGGGCGGCGGGCTTCAAGAAGGTCGATGCGTTGCTGGCCAAGCTGGCCGCGGCAGACAAGAAGAAGGGCCTCACTACGAAGGTCGTCTATATCGACGATCCCGCATCGGCATCCAAGGCGGGGATACCGGTGTTTGCGTCCACGACGGAGAAGGATTGCAAGAATGCTGTCGATGCGCTGTACACTAAATCGAAGCCGGACTATATTGTATTGTTTGGGGCGCAGGATGTCGTGCCGTTCGTGTCGATCGTGAATCCCGCGGGTTCGGGTGAGGACCCCGACACAACGGTGCCTTCGGACCTTCCCTATGCCTGTGACGCGCCCTACAGTACGCAGGCGCAGGATTTTATTGGTCCTACGCGGGTCGTAGGCCGGTTGCCGGATGTACCCGGGAAGGGGGACGTGAGCTATTTGCAGGCGCTGATGGATACGGCCATTGGGTCGAAGCCAGGGAAGGCGACGGACTATTCCTCGTATTTCGGGATCACGGCCAAGGTATGGCAGAAATCGACGAGCCTGAGCCTGCAGAGCGTCTTTGGCAATTTTTCCGCGCTGCTGCAATGTCCGTCGGATACGGCGACCTCGAAGAGCGGCAACCTGAAGCCCTTGTCCCATTTTATCAACTGTCATGGGGCGCAGCTGGACTATTCATATTATGGACAATTGGGCATGAGCTATCCCGAATCGATGAATTCGAAGAACCTCACCGGCAAGGTAAGTAAGGGGACAGTGGTAGCCGCGGAGTGTTGCTATGGGGCGCAGCTGATCGATGCGGCGAATGTGGGTGGTGGCAACGGCCAGCTAAGCATCGCCAATAATTACCTGCTGAACGGGGCGTTGGGTTTCCTGGGGAGCAGCACGATCGCCTACGGGCCGACCGATTCGAATGACCAGGCCGACCTGGTCTGCGCCTATTTCTTTCAGAGTGTCCTGAAGGGGGCGTCAATGGGGCGGTCGTTGCTGGAGGCGCGGCAGCAATATCTTTCCAAGGCGGGGCCGCATCTCGACCCGGTGGCGTTGAAGACGATGAGCCAGTTCTATTTATTGGGTGATCCGAGCGTTCAGCCTGTGGAGAACCCGATCGACAACAAGAAGGCCGCGGCGGGGGCGGATACGATCAAGGGGAGGCGGCTGCAACTGTATAACAAGGGTGCGATCCTGCAGCAGTCGGTGATCCCCGCCGAGAAGGTAGCGGTGAAGAAAAGCGTCCGGCGGCGGAAGGATATCCGGACCATCCTCGAGCAGGAGGGCATGATGGACTCCAAAGAAGAGCATTATATTTCCGATCCGAAAAGCGAGCGGCATTCGCTGGCTGCCAAGCAGATGGCCGGTGGCCCTATCCAATTCCGTACCTTTACGCTGGCAACGCCGGAAAAGGGAAAGAAGCCTGTCAAGCGGATCAAGCTGCTGCTGGTGAAGGAGAGCGATTCCGGCATTCTGGACTATCATGTCTATTTCAGCCGGTAAACTATCGGACTATGGCCAATATGGTGGAACTGCAGGGAAAGGTAGTGTTGAAAAAATTCGCCGCGGGCTCCAAGTCGGAGCATGATGCCGTTTTCCTCGAGACGGATGACCAGTCTTACCAGCTGCGGCGGCTGGGCGGGAATCCTTTTGACGATCCCGCGTTAAAGGCCATGGTGGGGAAGACCGTAAAGGCAAAGGGACTGCTCAACGATCAGCTTTTCATAGCCCATGAATTGAACGAGGGGGAAGGGGCATAGGTTTCGAGGAGGGCCTTCACTTCTTCGAGGCGGAAGGGTTTTGCCAAAAAATTATTCATCCCGGCGGCCAGGCAGCGTTCCCGGTCTTCCTTCATGGCGTCGGCCGTGAGGGCGACGACGGGGATATCGCATTGGGGTGCGGGCAGCTGGCGGATGCGGCGGGTGGCCTCGAAGCCATCCATCTCGGGCATGTTTATATCCATGAAGATCAGGCAGGGGCTGCTCGTCTCCAGCCGGTCGAGGGCTTCCTTTCCATTGGAGGCGCCGATGACGGGAAATCCCATTTTTCCCAGCACCTCCGTGATGAGGAGCATGTTGATGGCATCGTCTTCCACCACCATGACGCTGTGTTCGCGGATGCGGACGGGGGCGTGGTCATGGCCGTTACTTTCGGCTTTCGGCCGGTACCTTTCTTCGAAGATGCCGGCGAGGATCTGGTTGAGCTGTTCGACCAGCACGGGTTTTGTCAGGAACATATCGATCCCGATATCTTTTGCTTCCTCGCGGTAGATGTTTCTTTCTATCGACGAGAGCATGAGGATGAAGGGTTGTGCGGGTCCGGTGAGCAGGGTCTTTATTTCCCGGACGAGGGCGATGCCGTCCATGCCGGGCATTTGGTAGTCGGTGATGATGAGATCGAAGCTGCGGTCCTGGCTGCGAGGGGTGGCGAGGATGTTCAGCGCTTCCTGGCCGCTGGCGGCGGTGACGCAGTCGACTTCCATCTGGCGGAAGATGTCCTGCAGGAGCCGGCAATTGGACGCGTTGTCGTCGACGATGAGGATGTTGCGAAGCGCGGGGCGGCGAACCGGTTGTGGGACCGGGGCCTCGCTGACGACCTGCAGGTCGATACAAAGGGAGAACGTGGTGCCTTCGCCCAGCTTGCTTTTGACGGAAAGGCGGCCATGCATCATTTCGGCGAGGGTCTTTGCGATGGTGAGGCCCAGACCGGTGCCGCCATATTTCCGGGTGGTGGAGGAATCGCCCTGGGTGAAGCTTTCGAAGATGGTGTCCAACTTGTCGGCCGGGATGCCGATGCCCGTGTCCTGGACATGGATGCAGATGGAGTCTTCTTTTTTCACTTTTACGATGACCTCGCCTTTTGCGGTGAATTTGATCGCGTTGCCGATGAGGTTGACGAGGATCTGCTGGATGCGCAGGCTGTCGCCGCGGAAGAGCTCCGGCAGGCGGGGGTCTATCTCGCAGATGACCTCGAGACCTTTTTCAAAACCTTTTATGGCGAGCATGGAGACCGTCTCTTCGACGAGGTGGGCGAGGTTGAACTCGGTGGCGTCGAGGAGCAGTTTCCCCGCTTCGATCTTGGAAAAATCGAGGACGGCATTGATGAGACCCAGCAGATTGTACCCCGCGCGGCTTACGTGTTCGATGTAGTCGCGCTGTGCCGGTTGCAGGGAAGTGGAAAGGACGAGATCGGTGAACCCTATAATGGCGTTGAGGGGTGTCCTCAACTCGTGGCTCATGTTGGCGAGGAACTCGCTTTTTGCTTTGCTGGCCAGTTCGGCCTGTTCGCGGGCCTTGCGTTCTTCCGCGTTGGAGAGTGTGAGCTGTGCCGTTCGTTCCTGTACCTGTTGCTGGAGCTGGCTGCGGTGGAGACGGATGTTGCGGAGTCGAAGACCATGGATGAGCAGGACCAGCGCGACCAGGGCCAATCCCACGAGGACCCGGAACCAGGTCGTCATCCAATAGGGTGGGATGATGATGAGCCGGAGCGTGGTGGGCGTGGCCAGCCAGGTGCCGTCTCCCTTCCTGGCGTTGACCATAAAGGTATAGGTGCCGGGGTCGAGATTGGTATAGGTTACGGTCCGTTTCCGGCTGGTATTGGTCCAGTCCTTGTCGAATCCTTCGAGCCGGTAGCGATACCGGCGGCTGCCGGGCGCGGTATAGTTGAGCGAGGCAAATTCGATGGTGATGACCGAATTGTTATAATCCAGCTTCAGCTCCTTTGTCTCGGTGATGTCGGATGTCAGCGGCGACGGATGTTTTGGGTCGGTGGAAACGGCGACTTCCTTATTGAATATCTGGAAGCCGGTGATGACGAGGGTCGGGTCGACCGTATTTTCTTTTATGCTGTCGGGATAGAAGGCGTTGAAGCCGTTGACCCCGCCGAAATACATTTTCCCCGAGTGACTCCTGAAGGCCGAATGTGCCTTAAAATCGTTTGACTGCAGGCCGTCGTCGGCGGTATAGGTGATGACCCGGTGTTGCGCGGGTGTGAACTTCGACAGTCCCTTGTTCGTGCTGATCCAAAAGACGCCTTTCTTCTCTTCCAGCACGCCATAGATGACCGAGCCCGGAAGACCGTCCTTTGTGGAGTAATTGGTGAACCGGCCGGTCGCCTGGTCAAGACGATTGAGACCTTCGGCGGTGCCTATCCAGATGTCTCCCGTGCTATCCTCGTAGACGCAATTGATGGAATTGTTGCTCAGGCTGCCGGCGCGGGTCTCGTGCCGGTAGTGGGTAAAGCGATGGACCTGGGGGTCGTAGCGATCGAGACCGCGGTCGAAAGTGCCAACCCAGATGATGCCTTTCGTATCGGCGAGCAGGGCATGGACCCGGTCGCTGGAGATCGTATTGTCGTTGGCGGGGTCGTGACGGTGGTGGATAAACTGATGTTTTGCCTCATCGAAGCGATCGAGGCCCTGGCCGTAGGTGCCGATCCAGATGCGGCCGTCTTTGCCGGTGGCCAGGTGGTACACATTGTTCGAGGCGATGCTTGCGGGATCGCCCGGGATGTTCCTGTATTGCGTGAACCGGGTCTTTGTCGGATCGATCACCGTAATTCCGCCGCCCCAGGTGCCGGCCCAGAGATTGCCATGGCTATCCTCCCGCAGGGCCAGGACGTAGTTGCCGCTGAGGCCGCCGGGTCTTGCCGGATCGTTTGTGAAGTGACGGAACTGCCCGGTCTTTTTGTCGAGAAGGTCGATGCCGCCGCCGTCGGTGCCGACCCAGAGGTTGTCCCTTGAGTCTTCAAAGAGATCGAGCACGTTATTGTTCGAGAGGCTGCCGGGTTCGGTGGAGTGCCGGTAGTGCCGGAAATTATCATTGCCCCTGGCGAAGAGATTGGCGCCGGCGCCATAGGTGCCCAACCACATATTTCCCTGTTTGTCCTTATAGATGCAGTCGACGGAGTTGCTGGAGAGGCTGCTGTTGTCGATATCGTCCTGGTAATACACCTGGTAGCGATCGCCCGAGGGGCCGATGATGACCAGTCCACCGTTGTCCGTGCCCGCCCAGAGGTTGCCTTCGGCGTCGCCCGCGAGGGCCTGGATCATATTCTCTTTTAATTTGCCGGGAGGTTTTCCGCTGAAGAAGTGTTTGAAGGTTCCCTTGCGATCGGTCATGAGGTCGAGGCCGCCGCCGAGGGTAGCGATCCAAAAGCGATGACCGGCGTCTTCATAGATCGCCTTCACCGCGTTGGAGCAGAGGGAAGAAGGGGCCGCATTGTCGTGTGCGTAATTGATGAATTTATCGGTCTTCCCGTCGAACCTGTAGAGGCCGCCGTTGGCCGTCCCTACCCAGTATTCGTGGCGGCTGTCTTCGAAGATGGTGTAAATATCCAGGTCGCCCAGGCCGGCGGGATTTTTTGCATCCGCGTAAAAGCATTTGTGTTTCCCGGTGGTTGGGTCGATCTTATACAATCCTTCACCGTCGGTGCAGATCCAGATATTGCCTTCGGAGTCCTGCAGAATCTTGTTGACGAAGGAGGTGGCGAAGGCGCTGTCGACGAGGTTGAATGTTTTTGTCCGCCGGTCGAAGCGGTTGACTCCCCCACCCCAGGTGCCTACCCAGATATCGCCCTTGCGGTCTTCGATGAGGGTGGTGACGAAGTTGTTGGTGAGGGTGTGTTTGTCTTCTTCCCTGTTCCGATAGACGGTAAAGTTGTAGCCGTCGTACCGGTTGAGACCGTCGCGGGTACCGAACCACATAAAGCCTATTTTGTCCTGCAGGATGCAGGTGACGTTGGTTTGGGACAGCCCGGCGTCGGTACCGATATGTTTCAGTTTAAGACCTTCGATCTGGCCCAGGGCACTTAGGGATATGGCCTGCAACAGTAAGAGGAGTAAGCGGTAAGGGGTCATAAGATATCTCCCTATTCCAACACATTAAAACAATTCTTATTGTGGTGGTGCAGGCAAATATTTTAGCACGCTTTTTTGTACGACCCGCTTTTAAGAGAAAACACTTACTCCGGGTTGGGGTCGAATACGTTGCGCGTTAAGGTGTTACGGTGATGAGTACGTCCTGTTGCGGGATAAGGCGGCCGAAGGGCTTGCTATATTCGGGGGGCAGGCCGTGTTGGGCGAACAGGTGTTCCACTTCTTTGGCGCCTTCGGGGGTTACGGCGACGAGGAGGCCGCCACTGGTTTGCGGGTCGGCCAGCAGGAATTTCTGGTTTTCGGCGGCAAGCCGGACCTTATGGCCATAGCTGGCCCAGTTGCGGACCGTACCGCCGGGAATGCAGCCTTTTTCCAGGTATTGGTGGACGGTGGAGATTGTCGGGACCTTTGCGGGGTCGATGGTGGCGGAGAGGCCGCTGCCTTCGCACATTTCCGAGAGGTGGCCGAGGAGGCCGAAGCCGGTGACGTCGGTCATGGCTTTTACAGCGTCGAGCTTGCCGAGGGATTCGCCGAGCTTGTTGAGGGTGACCATGGAGCGGAGGGCGATGGCTGCATCTGTTTCGGCGAGGAGACCTTTTTTCTGGGCAGTGGAGAGGATGCCGACGCCGAGGGCCTTTGTGAGATAGAGGAGGCAGCCTTCGGTGGCGGTGGAGTTGCGTTTTATTTCCTTTGTCGCGACGAGGCCGTTGACGGCCAGGCCGAAGACGGGTTCGGGGCAGTCGATGCTGTGGCCGCCGGCGAGGGCGATGCCCGCCTCGGCGCAGATGGTGCGGGCGCCTTCGAGGACTTTTTGGGCGGCTTCGGGGGGCAGCTTGTCGACGGGCCAGCCGAGGATGGCGATGGCCAGTACGGGGCGGCCGCCCATCGCGTATACGTCGCTGATGGCGTTGGCGGAGGCGATACGGCCGAAGTCGAAGGCGTCATCGACGATGGGCATGAAGAAGTCGGTCGTCGAGATGAGGGCGTTGCCGTCGCCGAGGTCCCAGATGGCGGCGTCGTCGCGTTTGTCGTTGCCGACGAGGAGGCGGGGATCGGTGGAGAAGTTGAGATTGCTGTGGAGGATCTTATCGAGGATGGCGGGGCTGATCTTGCATCCGCAGCCGGCGCCGTGTGAGTATTGGGTCAGTCTTATTTCCATGCTATGTCGTTGTAATCGTTTTGAGTGACTTTGCCGCGGTGAGCAGTTTTTCCGTGTTTTGCAGCGGGTCGTGGGTATCGAGGGTAAGCTCGATGATGCGCGCTGTATCGCGGAATCTAAGGCCTTTGCGATAGGCTTTATCATAATAGACGAGGACCTGCCGGATGAAATCCGGTATCCGGTCTTCGCGGATGGCGATGATGGCGTTTTTGGTCTGTTCCGGCCCGAGGCGTTTGGTGATGCGTTCGGTGCATTCTATTAAGAAGTTGCGGTCGAGGCTTCCATATTCCTGCTCGAGGGCGGCGATGCGTTGGTCGACCGGGACCTGCAGGTCGAAGATGGGCGCCTCCCGCATGCGGGTATAGAAGGGTTTCGCCAGGATGCATCGCCCGATGTTCTGGCTTTCATCCTCGATCCAGATGGGGCGGGTGGCGTCTAATGTCGAGAGACGGGAGGCGAGGTCGTTCTCGAACTGCTCCTGCGTGGGCTGGATGAGCCTGTTGAGCGTACCGTAGGTCGAGCCCTGGTGTTGTGCGAGGTCTTCAAGGTCTACTGTTTGTTCGCCTTGTTTATCGAGTTGTTTCAGGATCGCTGTCTTACCCGAGCCGGTCATTCCCCCTATCACGCGGAACTTCCAGGGTTGTTCCATCATTTTGATCACCCAGCGCCGGTACTGTTTGTAGCCGCCCTGGATGAGGGAGACATCGAAGCCGTAGAGATCGAGGGCCCAGGCCATTGCCGCGCTGCGCATGCCGCCGCGCCAGCAGTGGACGGCTACCTTTTTCTCCGGCGCCAGCTCTAGCGCCTGGCGGATGAAGGAAGACCATTTTGACCCGGTGAGATCGAAGCCCAGGAGGATGGCGGCTTCGCGGCCCTGTTGTTTGTAGGTGGTGCCGACGGTGACCCGTTCTTCGTTCGTGAAGAGGGGGATATTCACCGCGCCGGGGATATGCCCGTGGGCGAACTCTGCCGGGGTGCGGACGTCGACAATGGGAACGGGTAGCCCGGTAAGGAGTTGATCTATCGTGTAGCGGCGCGTCATTATTTACCCTCCGGCCGAAACCGGGGGGTAAATATCGGAAATTTAAATGTTCGTTTGGAAAATGCTGTCCCAGCCCGGCTCTGCGTCATGCAAATAATACAGGAAGACGAGTGCGATGCCGGTGATGCCTTCCATCAGACCGAAGGAGGTGTTGCTGACGAACCGGTTCTCGTCCTCGTCGAAGATGCGGTAGGCATAGCCGCCGGGGAATTTACCGGGCTGATAGTAGTGCTCCATCGTCATTTTGAGCCAGTGCGCGGCGGCGTCTTTGAACTTCGGGTTCTGGGTGGCCTGGTAAAGGCGGTGATATTGGTGTACGAGGCCAACCGTGCCGTGGCAGAAGGGGGCGTCCTCGCAGCCGGCGTATTCGAAGGGGATGGCGGTAGTGCGTTGTGCGATGGCGATGGCCTTGTGCCGCCATTCGGAGTGACCGAGGGCCCGGCTACAGTGAAGGAGGGTGTTGGCCATCCCGAGGTCGCCATAGCACCAGCCATGCCGCCAGGACAGCTGCATCTTGTTCTTTCCCGTTTCGGGGTCGGCGGGGCTGACGGACACCGGGAAAGAATAGAGCCGATCTCTGCTGGCGCGCTGGGCGAGCAGAAAGTCGAGACAGGACGAGATCAGGGAGGCGATGGTGGGCCGCCGGATGCCTGCCTCGTACACCCGCGCCAGGAATGAGAGCAGGCCGGGCATGCCGTGCGCCATACCGAAATTGAAAGCGGTGGCTTCCTCCTGTTCGGCCCGGCGGGAGGTCCATACATGGCAGTTGTTCTCCACGACGGCGAGGGATTCGATGTAGTCGACGATGTTTTCCAGGTGGCGTTTCTCTCCTGTCTCCCTATGTCTTTCGAGGAAATAGATGCCGAGGCCTACGAGGCCGTGCTGGGGATCCCAGTTGCCGTTAGCATGATCCCGGTCGGCGCCCATGCTGATGACGCGATCGAGTTCGTTCATATCGAGTCCTTCGACGGTGTCGATGAGGCCGATATTGCGCAGGTGCTGGAAGACGAAACCGATGCCGGCCTTGCCGGTGGAAAGGGTATGGGTCATGGTCTTGCGCTGCAGGCTCTCGCGAAGCTCTTGCAGGCACCGATGCATGATCTCTTCGTATTCCCTACCGGGGAAGGTCTTTGCCAGGTAGGCGAAGAGGAGGATTACGCCGGCGCGGCCGTTGAGGAGGCCGGATGTGCGTATCCGGCCCATGTTGTGATAAAGGGCTTCTGCAATGGAGTCGATCTGTTGGTGCAGGGAATAGTCTGGCAAGGCAGACTTTCTGCTCATTCTGCGTGTGTATGACATATGTTGAGTTTAGCAATTTGCTGGCAAGCCGTTGCTTCAAGTGAATTCAGGATGGTAATACAGGAGCTACGAAATACAGGGAAGCGTGAGGGGTAATTGCGGGAACAAATTAAGGGAACTTTGCGAATATGTGGTAGTGCCTTCTAACGACCGGGGCGTGTGGATTGAGGAACGGTATCTTATTTTCTGTTTGTGGATGAGCGCTTGTTCATGACGGACGCCAGTTTCTTCAATTTTGTCGCCCAGAACTTATCGAAATAGTCAATGAAGTCCTGCAGCTGGTTGAAGCCGTCCTGTTTCAGGGTGCAGTGGCGTTCGCGGCCGATGTCCGTGATGGAGATGAAGCCTGCGTTGTACATGATCTTTATGTGTTTCGAAACGGCGGGACGGCTCATGTCGAAATTCTCTGCCAGGGCGTTTATCGTCATACTTTCTTTTGAAAGCAGCATCAGCATCTGTCTTCTGCTGGGGTCGGCGATGACCTGGAAGACGTCGAGGGTTTGTGTGGTCATTGTTTTACCTGTGCGGTCGTTGTTTTAACGGGTGATGAGAGTTGAGCGAGTCGGTTGCCGCATCTGTTCCAGCCTTCGTCATGTCCTGTCACATCTTCCAACGCGGTGAAACCGTCATGGACCAATTGTAATTCAGTGCCGTCGTCTTTTTTTGTGAGTGTCCAAACGACTTTTGAATTGAAGGGTTTGCCCGTCTTTGCCGAGTTGGTCTGCCAGGAATAGGAGAGCTTTTTATACGGGTGTACTTCGAGCACTTCGCAATCGTTGACGACGCTGCAGACGAAGCGGAATTTGTGGCCGACGACGGGTTGAAAATCGGTTTCCATCAGCCAGAGGGCCAAAAGTTCGGGTTTTGTAAGATAGTCCCAGACTTCTTCCGGGAATTGGCGGAAGAACCAGGTCTGTCTGACCTCCTTTTGCATATTGGGTAACTTTTGAGTTACTCAAATTTAGGGCTCCTTTTTGGCCTGTGCAAATTTTTTCGGCCCGCTCAGGAATACTGCCAAACGATGCCCAGTAGCCATAGGGATGGGTGGCCCTTGCCGCTTCCAGCGTCGCCTGATCGGAGTTGGCGGAAAGATAGATAAAGGGGATATTTTGTTCGCGGAGCCGGTGGGCGAGATCGATGCCTGTCTCCGTGCCTTTGAGGAAGATATCGACGAAGACGAATTCGGGGTTCCCGGTCCTTATCTTCTCGTGGGCGGCTTTGACCGATGCCGCGAAACCGCATACCTTATGCCCGGCCCGTTCCAGGATCTGCCGGAGATCGCTGGCTTCGATAAACTGGTCTTCGACAATGAGAATTTTTCGGGCGGTCATAATTGTTTTCTAAATTAGTGAATATCCGGTGGGGTTGGAAGGAGACCGTTGATTTGGACAAGGAATGGCGTTTCCCATCCATCCTTATGCGGATGGATCGGTTATTTTTGTATCAAAATTGAAACAAATGAC
>Ga0157372_10002781_pt1 | contig 18903 bp, 20 predicted proteins | sample C55metaG_FD_115307 | JGI IMG/M metagenome (GOLD analysis project Ga0157372, IMG submission 115307) | Corn rhizosphere microbial communities from Kellogg Biological Station, Michigan, USA - C5-5 metaG | ecosystem: Host-associated > Plants > Roots > Rhizosphere > Soil | place: USA: Michigan... | reverse complement strand
GATGTACTCCTTGAAGATGTCGGTCTGCAACGTGCCGTCGAGCTTCGAGATGTCGCCGCCCTGCCGCTCGGCCGCGACGAGGTACATGCAGAACACCGGTACGGCCGGACCGCTGATCGTCATCGACGTGGTGACGTCCTCGAGCGGGATCGAGTCGAACAGCACGTCCATGTCGGCGGCGGAGTCGATCGCGACGCCGCAGTGACCCACCTCGCCGAGGGACTTCGGGTCGTCGGAGTCGCGGCCCATCAGGGTCGGCATGTCGAAGGCGACGCTCAGCCCACCGCCGCCGCGACCGAGGATCATCCGGTAGCGCTCGTTGGTCTGCTGGGCGTTGCCGAAGCCGGCGAACTGCCGGATGGTCCAGGTGCGCCCGCGGTAGCCGGTCGGGTAGAGGCCGCGGGTGAAGGGGAACTCGCCCGGCCACTCGGAGGTCTCGGTCCCGTACGCCGGCTGCACCTCCATGCCCGACAGGGTGGTGAAGTCCGCGTCGCGGATCCGCGACCGGTCGTAGCGGTCCTGCCAGCGGGTGCGCGCGTCGTCCATGCCCAAATAGTAGGACGTCCTACTAGTTTTCCCTAACGGAGCCAGCGGTAGACCTGGCCGTCGCGGATCGCGGCGTCTCTCGGTGGCTTGGGCGTGGGATGCCCGCGCAGGTGGTCGAGGACCTGGTTGCGTCCGCGCAGCGACACGTCTCCGTCCACGAAGTGGAGGTACGGATGCAGCAGCGGGCGTACGGCGTGCCACTGCTGCCGCTCGACGAGGTCCCACGCCCGTGCGGTCGGGGCCGGTAGATCGGGCAGGTCGTGGAGCATCTGCGGCGTGCACATCCGCCATGCGTCGATGACCAGCTCTCTCATCTCGTCGTCGTCGAGCCGGTCCAGGTGGGCACACACCCACTGGTACCTCAGGTCCGCCTGCCCGGGCAGGTAGAAGGTCTCCGGGTCGGAGGCGACCAACCCCGCACGCTCGGCCTTGGGGAATCCGAAGCCCAGGTCCTTCTCGTCGGGCGAGAACGCGACGAACACGATCTGCTTCACGCGGAACTTGGCCCGCCCCCGGACCTCCACCTCGTAGGCACGCGGCAGCGCGGAGGCCACCTGGCGTACGTCGTCGGAGGTGGTCATCTCAGTCGAAGTCGCCCGCCGCGCGGCGTACCGGGCGGAGGAGGGCGGAGAGCTCTGCGAGCTGCTCGTCGGAGAGCGCGCCCAGGGCGAAGTCGGCACCGACCAGGTCGGCGGTCGCGACCTCGACCAGCGTCCGCCCGGCGTCGGTGATCTCGGCGAGGATCGCCCGGCCGTCGTTCGGGTGCGGCCGCCTGGTGACGAGCTCGTCGGCCTCCAGCCGCTGCACGATCGAGGTGATCGACGTCGGGTGCACCTGCAGCCGCTCACCCATCCTCCCCAGCGGCAGCGAGCCCCGCGACGAGAAGCACAGCAGCACCAGCGCCTCGTAGCGCGCGAAGGTGAGCCCGTGCGGCCTGAGGATCGCGTCGAGCCGGCCGAGCACCAGCTGCTGCACGCGCATCAGCGACGTCACCGCGTGCATCGCCGGCACGCCGTCCCACCGTCTGCCCCACTGGCGCGCGGCCTCGTCGATCGGGTCGAACGGGAGCCGCGGCATGGGCGCACTCTAAACGGGGTGACCGACGCCCGGCGGCCCGCGGTGCGACGGCGGACCATGACCAGCGACGGCATCAGGTCCCGGGGTACGTCGTACCGGGGCCGGTCGCGCTCAGAGCTCGGCGAGCAGCGTCTCGGCGGCGGCGTACGGGTCGGACTCCCCCGCCGCGACCTGCTGGGCCAGGTCGTCGAGCTCGGACCGCCCGTGCACGTCACCCCACCGCGCCCGGAGCGCGGTGAGCGCGATCGCCTCGATCTCGTCGCGAGCCCTCCGGGTACGTCGTACCGCGAGCTCGCCGGACGACTCCAGCCAGTCGTGGTGCCGGTCGATCTCGGTGGCGACGGCGTCGAGGCCGTCGTTCGTCGAGGCCACGGTCTTCAGGATCGGCGGCCTCCAGTCGCCCTCGGCCCGCTCGGCCAGTGCCAGCATCGAGCGCAGCTCGCGCCGGAGCGTGTCGGCGCCGTCGCGGTCGGCCTTGTTGATCACGTAGACGTCACCGATCTCGAGGATCCCCGCCTTCGCGGCCTGGATGCCGTCGCCCATGCCGGGCGCGAGCAGGACCAGCGTGGTGTCGGCGAGTCCGGCGATCTCCACCTCGCTCTGACCGACGCCGACGGTCTCGATCAGGATCACGTCGCAGCCGGCCGCGTCGAGCACCCGGATCGCCTGTGGGGTGCTCCAGGCGAGGCCGCCGAGGTGACCCCGCGAGGCCATCGACCGGATGTAGACCTCGCGATCGAGCGCGTGGTCCTGCATCCGGACCCGGTCGCCGAGCAGCGCGCCACCGGAGAACGGCGACGACGGGTCGACCGCGAGCACGCCGACCCGCCGGCCCGCCGCGCGCAGCTGCCCGACCAGCGCCGCCGTGGAGGTCGACTTGCCGACGCCGGGCGAGCCGGTGATGCCGACGATCCTCGCGTGACCGGTGTGGGGAGCCAGCGCGGCCGTCACCAAACGCAGCAACGGCGACTCGTCCTCGACCAGCGAGATCAGCCGCGCCACGGCACGCGGGTCACCGTCGCGCGCGCGGCCGACCAGGTCGCCGACGGCATCGCCGTCGCCGCGGTCGCGACGCACGGAGGGGCGAAGGCCCACCTCAGGCGGGGACGCGAACGATCAGCGCGTCGCCCTGTCCGCCACCGCCGCACAGGGCTGCGGCACCGACGCCGCCGCCGCGACGCTTCAGCTCGAGCGCGAGGTGGAGCACGATCCGGGTGCCGGACATCCCGACCGGGTGTCCGAGCGCGATCGCACCGCCATTGACGTTGACCTTCGACTCGTCGAGCCCGAGAGCCCGCGTCGAGTCGATGCCGACAGCGGCGAACGCCTCGTTGAACTCCACCAGGTCGAGGTCGGACGGGCTGATCCCGTCCTTCTCGCAGGCCTTCCTGGTGGCGTTGGCCGGCTGCAGCTGCAGCGTCGAGTCGGGGCCCGCGACCATCCCGTGCGCACCGATCTCGGCCAGCCACTCCAGACCCAGCTCCTCGGCCTTCGCCTTGCTCATCACGACGACCGCGGCCGCGCCGTCGGAGATCTGCGACGCGGAGCCGGCGGTGATCGTGCCGTCCTTGCGGAAGGCGGGTCGGAGCGCCGAGAGGGACTCGACGGTCGTGTCGCCGCGGATGCCCTCGTCCTGCGAGACGACGATCGGGTCTCCCTTGCGCTGCGGGATCGACACCGGGACGACCTCGTCGTCGAAGAGGCCGTTCTTCCACGCCGCGGCGGCCTTCTGGTGGGAGGCCGCGGCGAAGGCGTCCTGCTCCTCGCGGGTCAGGCTCGTGTGGGCCTGGTTGTAGTCCTCGGTCAGGGCACCCATCGCCTGCGAGGTGGCCTGGTCCCAGAGCGCGTCGTAGGCCATCGAGTCGACCAGAGTGACGTCGCCGTACTTGAAGCCCTCACGCGACTTCGGCAACAGGTGCGGCGCGTTCGTCATCGACTCCATTCCCCCGGCGACGATGATCTCGGCCTCGCCGGCCCGGATCAGCTGGTCGGCGGTGGCGATCGCGTTCAGGCCGGACAGGCATATCTTTTTGAATGATACGGCGGCCACCGAGAGCGGGAGTCCGGCGTGGATGCCGGCGGTGCGAGCGGGGTTCTGCCCGGCGCCGGCCAGGATCACCTGGCCCATGATCAGGTAGTCGACCTGGTCGGCGGAGACCCCCGCCTTCTCCAGAGCGCCCTTGATGGCGACACCACCCAGCTCGGCGCCCGACATCGACTTCAGACCGCCGAGCAGGCGACCGATCGGCGTACGGACCCCGGCGACGATGACGTTTCCGGACATGAGGATGCCTCCCACCAGCAGACGAACGTTCGCACTCGACGATACCCAGCGGCGCGCGCCGCCCGCGAGGCCGGAGGTCCGGTGCGGTTGAGGAAAACCTCACACGCCGGCCCGCCCCTCGCCGTACGACGATGTCTCCATGACTGTGGACCTGCCACGCGACCTCGTCACCGCGATCGACCACGTCGGCATCGCCGTGGCGGACATGGAGGCGGCGAAGGCCTTCTACCGCGAGACCTTCGGCATGGAGACCGTGCACGAGGAGGTCAACGAGGAGCAGGGCGTGCTCGAGGCGATGGTGCGGGTCGGACCTGCCGGCGACGCGTCCGGGGCGATGATCCAGCTCCTGGCGCCGCTGGACGAGAGCTCGACGATCGCGAGGTTCCTCGACCGGTTCGGCCCGGGCATCCAGCAGCTCGCCTACCGGGTCACCGACGTCGAGGCCGTCTCAGAGCTGCTGCGTGGCCGTGGCCTGCGCCTCGTGTACGACGAGCCCCGCCGCGGCACCGGCGGCTCCCGGGTGAACTTCGTCCACCCCAAGGATGCCGGCGGCGTTCTCATCGAGCTCGTCGAGCCGGCGATGCCGGCCTGACCCTCGGGCAGCGATCACCTGAGCCATCCGTCACAGAACCGCCACGGTCCGGTCACACTTCACTAGGGTGCCGAGCACCCACCCGCCGATCCCGAGACCTGGAGACGACCCGTGCAGCAGATCCTCGAGGCCATCTCGTCCGGCACCGCAACCCCGGAGGACTTCGCGGCGATGGAGGTGCCCGCGAGCTATCGCGCTGCCACCGTCCACCAGGACGAGGTCGACCTGTTCGAGGGGATGGACGCCAAGGAGAAGGACCCGCGCAAGTCGTTGCACATCGACGACGTGCCGCTGCCCGAGCTCGGACCCGGCGAGGCGCTGGTGGCGGTGATGGCGAGCGCGATCAACTACAACACCGTCTGGACCTCGATCTTCGAGCCGATGCCGACCTTCGCCTTCCTGGAGCGGTACGGGAGGCTCAGCCCGCTCACCAAGCGGCACGACCTGCCGTACCACATCGTCGGCTCCGACCTGTCCGGGGTCGTGCTGAAGACCGGTCTGGGCGTCCACGCCTGGAAGCCGGGCGACGAGGTCGTCGCGCACTGCCTGTCGGTGGAGCTCGAGGGACCCGACGGCCACAACGACACGATGATGGACCCCGAGCAGCGCATCTGGGGCTTCGAGACGAACTTCGGCGGCCTGGCCGAGATCGCGCTGGTGAAGTCCAACCAGCTGATGCCGAAGGCGGCCCACCTGACGTGGGAGGAGGCCGCCTCTCCCGGTCTGGTCAACTCCACGGCGTACCGCCAGCTGGTCAGCCGCAACGGCGCCGGCATGAAGCAGGGCGACAACGTCCTGATCTGGGGTGCGAGCGGCGGACTCGGCGGCTTCGCCACGCAGTACGCGCTGAACGGCGGCGCCGTCCCGGTGTGTGTGGTGTCCAGCGAGGAGAAGGCCGCGATCTGCCGCCGGATGGGGGCCGAGCTGATCATCAACCGCTCCGAGCGGGACTACCGGTTCTGGAAGGACGAGCAGACCGCCGACCCGAAGGAGTGGCGCCGCTTCGGCTCCGACATCCGGGAGCTCACCGGCGGCGAGGACGTCGACATCGTCTTCGAGCACCCGGGGCGCGAGACGTTCGGCGCCAGCGTGTACGCCGCGCGCAAGGGCGGCACCATCGTGACCTGTGCGTCCACGACCGGATACCTCCACGAGTACGACAACCGGTACCTGTGGATGAACCTCAAGCGGATCATCGGCTCCCACTTCGCCAACTACCGGGAGTCATGGGAGGCCAACCGGCTGATCACGAAGGGGATGATCCACCCGACGCTGTCGCGCAGCTACCCGCTGAACGAGGTCGGACAGGCCGCGCTCGACGTCCACCACAACCGGCACCAGGGCAAGGTCGGCGTCCTCTGTCTGGCCCCCGAGGAGGGTCTCGGCGTCCGCGATCACGACCTGCGCGCCCGCCATCTGGACGCCATCAACGCGTTCCGCGGCGTCTGAGACTCGCGTCCGGCCAGGTCAGGTCGGCGTGTCGCAACAACCCTCGGCCCGACCGCGTCGCACCGGGTGGAACTCGCTTCCGCGCATCGGCCAGACTGGACCCCCATCGAGTTCCGGGAGGAAGTCCGCACCATGAGCGACCAGGGCCTGTCCATCTTCGACGAGCCGGAAGAAGCGCCGAACGGGGATGAACAGCCCACCCGGGTGATGGCCGCCCAGAAGGACGGGGCGAAGGGCGCCAAGCCCGCCGCGAAGCCGGCCAAGAAGACCGCTGCGAAGCCGGCGCCCGCTGAGGCACCGGCCGATCCGGCTGAGGCACAGGCCGAGGATCCGGCCGAGGATCCGGCCGAGGATCCGGCCGCGACGACCGGGCGTCCCGAGCCGGCGGAGGACCCGGAGCCCACGAGGCAGGTGGCCCCGACCCCAGCGCCGGCGACCCCTGCTCCGAAGGCGTCCCCAGCCTCGGCCCCCACACCGAGCCGGCCGGCCCCGACGATGCCGGCCCCACCCGCACCGGCGAGCGCGCCCGCGTTCACGACGGTGCGCCGCGGCGGGTACGACAAGGCGTCCGTGGACGCCCACCTCCGGCAGCTGATGCAGGACCAGGCCGCGACCGCCGCGGAGCTGGCCCGGGCCCAGCAACGGGTGACCGACCTCGAGGGCCAGCTGCGCAGCGCCCAGGACGAGCTCGCAGAGAACGCGAGCCCGTCGTACGCCGGGCTCGGGGGCCGCGCGAGCGCGATGCTGCGCCTCGCCGAGGAGGAGGCCGGCGAGGTCCGCGAGGCCGGCCGGCGCGACGCGGACGACATCCGCGAGCAGGCGATCCGAGACGCCAAGAACATCCGCGCCGAGGCGACCCGCGAGGCCGACGACATGCGCATCGTCCAGCTCAAGGAGCTCGACGAGACGCGTGCCCGGGTGACCGCCGACGCCGAGCAGGAGCGCGCGCTCGCGATGGCCGAGGCCGAGGACCTGCGGGCCTCGGCGAAGCGCGAGAGCGACCAGATCCGGCTCGCCGCCCAGCAGGAGACCAAGGAGCTGAAGGTCGGCGCGATCCGCGAGGCGGAGCAGGCGCGAGCCGCTGCGGATCGCGAGGTCCAGGAGGCCCGGCGCACGCTCGCCGTCGAACGGGAACGGCTGGCCAAGGAGGCGACCGAACACCACGCGACCGCGACCGCCGAGACCAACCGCCTCGTCGAGGAGGCCGAGCAGCGGGCGAACGCAGCGGAGGCGCGAGCGCGCGAGGCGACCGCGCAGGCCACCACCCACCGTCAGCAGGCCCAGACCGAGGCCGAGGCCATGCTCGCCCGCGCCCGCCGCGAGGCCGAGCAGATCGTGGCGTCCGCGCGCACCCAGGCCGACGCGATCACCACCGCCGGGAACGCCGAGCGGGAGCGCAACCTGTCCGCGCTCAAGGCCGAGGTGGACCGGATGACCAAGCGACGCGAGGCCATCTCCGCCCAGCTCGGCTCGCTGCGGGAGATGATGGCCGGCTTCGACGATGAGGAGTCCTGACCGCCGCCGAGCCACGCGGGAGGTCGGCGGCTCCGCCGTGTCGGCGCAGCGGACCCGCATAATCGGCGCATGACCGACACCTCCGGGCCGGGCGACGAGACCGGACGTGCCGAGGGCGCCGCCGATCCGACCGAGGACGCGACCGAGCTGGCGGACGTCGAGCAGGTCGTCGCCGGCCCGACCGAGGTCGACGATGCGGTGGACTACCTGCACCACCCCGATCTGAGCCCCGAGGAGCTCGGTGAGCCCGGACGTCCCCTGAACACGCGCTCGCCGTTCATGTGGGGACTGTTCGGTGGTCTCGGCGCCCTGGTGGCGGTGTGGATCGCGTTGATGGTGGTCTCCATCCGCGGCGTGCTCGTGCTGGTCGTGGTCGCGTTGTTCCTGGCGGTCGGTCTGAACCCGGCCGTGGAGTTCCTGATGCGTCGCGGCCTGAGGCGTCCCTGGGCCGTGCTCTGCGTGATCTTCGGCGTCGTGCTCGTCTTCGCGGGGTTCCTGGTGATCCTGGTCCCGATCATCAGCCATCAGGTGACCGCGATCGGCGACAACCTGCCCGGCTGGTTCGACCGGCTGCAGAAGAACGACCAGATCCGGAGGTTCGACGACAAGTACGACATCACCACCAAGGTGGAGGACTACGTCAAGCAGGGGACCTGGGCGCAGAAGCTGTTCGGCGGCGTGGTCGGCGTCGGCCTGGCGATCCTCGGGATCCTGCTGAACGCGTTCGTGGTGATCGTGCTGACCCTCTACTTCCTCGCCTCGCTGCCGTCGATGAAGCTTGCGGCGTACTCGCTGGCGCCGGCCTCCCGTCGCGAGCGCGTGTCCCTGCTGGGCGACCGGATCCTGCGCAACGTCGGCGGCTACGTCTCCGGCGCGTTCGTGGTGGCGACGTGCGCCGGCATCAGCACGCTGGTCTTCCTGTTCGTGGTCGGGCTCGGGCAGTACGCCGTGGCTCTGGCGATGGTGGTGGCCCTGCTCGACGTGATCCCCATGATCGGCGCCACCATCGGCGCGGTGATCGTGTGCGCGATCGCCTTCGCCACCGACATCCGGACCGGGATCGTCTCGGTGATCTTCTACATCGCCTACCAGCAGCTCGAGAACTACGTCATCTACCCGAAGGTGATGTCCCGCTCCGTGGAGATCCCCGGGGCGCTGACCGTGATCGCCGCCCTGATCGGCGGCACCCTCCTCGGTGTCGTGGGCGCCCTGCTGGCGATCCCGACGGCCGCGTCGATCCTGCTGCTGATCAGAGAGGTGTTCCTACCCAGACAGGAGGCGCGCTGACTCAGGCGGCGCGCGGCTCCGCGAGCTTGACCAGCACGACCCCGACCAGCAGCACGACGCCGCCGACCAGCTGGACGAGGCTCGGGAACTGGTCGAGCAGCAGCCACGCGAAGATCACGGCGGAGAGCACTTCGAGGAGCGCGGCGAACGACGCCATCCGAGCGCCGAGCGCCCGGGTCGCCAGGATCCCGGCGACGTAGGCGACCGCCGCGGTCACGACCCCGAGCGTGAGCACGGGCAGCCACCAGGGCACCGCGGTCCCGCGGTACGCCGCGTCGCTCGTGGACGCCGACATCTCGACCAGGCCGAGCGCACCTGCGATCGCCAGCCCGACCGCGCCGACCACGAGACCGCCCGCGGCGAGCACGATCGGGGGCAGCCCGTTGCCCTCGCCGGCGGACACCACGAAGAAGAACGCGCAGCCGACCATCGCGCCCAGCGCCCACAGCACGCCGAGGCCGTCGACCGAGTCGGCGGACAGCACGTCGAGCACCAGCATCAGGCCCGCGATCGCCACCGCGGCCCCCACGACGGTCAGGCCACGGGGACGCTGCCGGTGACGAGCCCAGAGCCAGCCCACGACCGCGACCGGCGCGGCGTACTCGATGAGGAGGGCGATCGCGACCGGCAGCCGGTCGACCGCGTTGAAGTAGGCGAGCTGGCAACCGGCGACCGCGACCAGTCCGTACGCCGTGAGGAGACCGGCGTTCGCGCGGAGCAGGTGCCAACGGCCCCGCAGCGCCGCCAGCGCCGGGCCGAGCAGCACGAGGGCCCCGACGGCGACCCGGCACAGCACCAGGGCGGCCGGCGACCGCCCGGCGTCCATCAGCCCGGTCGCCAGCACCCCCGACATCCCGAACGACGCGGCCGCGAGCGCGGCGAAGCCCAGGCCTACGCGCGACCGGCGATCGGCCGCCGCATGGATGTCATGAGTCATCGTCGCCATGACGCATGACGCTACGGGCCACGGGTGTAATCTGTCAACATGCTTTTCACTCATGACACCGAGGAGGCGCTGCTGGCCGCCGTCGCGTTGGTGAACTCGGCCGAGGAGCCGGACACCCTGACCACACCCGCGGAGCTGGACGCGTTCCTGGACGCGCACGAGTTCACCGGCGTCCGGGTCGGCGACGCGGCCGAGCTGGCCGCGGTGCGCGACCTGCGACCCCGGCTCCGCGCGCTGCTCATCAGCGACCGCGACACCGCGGCGGGGCTGGTCAACGACCTGCTCGGCGAGGAGCACGCGCTCCCCCAGCTCGTGCGGCACGGTGGCCACGACTGGCACATCCACGCGGTCGCCCCGGATGCGCCCCTGGCGGCCCGGATGGCGGTCGAGGCGGCGATGGCCATGATCGACGTGATCCGAGCCGACGAGATGTCGCGCCTCGACCTGTGCGCCGACCCGGACTGTGAGGGCATCGTCCTGGACCTGTCACGCAACCGTTCGCGGAGGTTCTGCAGCACCACGTGCACGAACCGCGCCGCGGTCGCGGCCTATCGCGCCCGGAAGCGCTGAGGCGTGGCTGTCGGACCGCGGACGATCGCGGTCGTCGGGGCGTCCGGCAAGACCGGGCAGGCGATCGCGGCGTCGCTGGCGTCGCGCGGCGCGGCCGTGGTGCCCGTCGGACGGCGGCAGTGGCCGGCGCTGGCGGACTCCTTCGCCGGCTGCGAGGCCGTGAGCATCGTGGCTCCGAACCTGCACCCCGACGAGCCCGGCCTCGTGGGTCAGGTGCTGACGGCCGCGGAGTCGGCCGGCGTTGCCCGGGTCGTCTACCACTCGGTCGCCGCGCCGTACGCCCCGGCGATGCCGCACCACCTGGGCAAGGCTCGAGCCGAGGACGTGGTGCGTCGATCGCCGTTCTCGTGGACGATCCTCCAGCCCTGCGCCTACGTGCAGAACCTCGTGCCCGCGTTGCGGTCGGGCACGCCGTACCTCGAGGTGCCGTACGCCGTGGACCGACCGTTCGGACTGGTCGACCTCCTCGATCTTGCCGAGGCGACGGCGCGGGTGCTCCTGGACGAGGGCCATGCGGGGGCGACGTACGAGCTGGGCGGACCGGCGCTGGTCTCGGTGTCGGACGCGGCCGCCGCCGCGAGCAGCGTGCTCGGGCGGCGGGTCCTGGCCCGGCGGCAGGATCCGGAGTCGTGGGCCAGCGGTCCGGGCGCGGGTCTTGCACCGCGCGAGCGCGCGTGGCTGCTGGCGATGTTCGCCTCCTACGACCGGCACGGTCTGCCGGCCGGTGGGCGCGTGCTGCGCGACCTGCTGGGCGGCCGCTCGACGTCGCTCGACGAGACGCTCACGCGCGAGCTGGCCGCTGCCGGCTGACTTCCGGTCACAGATCGTCCGGAATCCGGACTAGCGTGCCGCCCATGGCTATCGCACGCTTCCCGGGCCTCGTGCTCGACTGTCCCGACCCGTTGCCGATCGCGACGTTCTACGGCGCGCTGCTGGACTGGAAGGTCGACGTTCGCGACGACTGGGCCGACGTCCGGTCCCCCGACGGCCAGCAGTGCCTGTCCTTCCAGCCGGTCGCGCACTACCGCCCTCCGCAGTGGCCGGGGCAGGCGGTTCCGCAGCAGATGCACCTCGACGTGATGGTCGAGGACCTCGACTCGGCCGAGGCAGCCGTGCTCGAGCTCGGCGCGACCAAGCACGAGCATCAGCCGGGTACGACGTTCCGGGTCTTCCTCGACCCGGCCGGACATCCGTTCTGCCTCTGCGTCGACTGACCTGCCGCACATGACGACCACCGAAGCCGCGGGCGAGCTCACCGTCCGCGCGCTGGGACCCGAGACCTGGGACGCCTTCGCCGCCCTCGTCGAGCGCCCCAACGGCGTGTTCGGCGGGTGCTGGTGCACGTGGTTCCAGACCATGCCGTCCGAGAAGACCTACACCGCGGAACGCAACCGGGAGCTCAAGGAGCGCCTGGTGCGCGAGGGCAGGGCCCACGCCGCGCTCGTCTTCGACGGCGAGGCTGCGGTGGCGTGGTGCGAGTACGGCAGCTGCGCGGAGCTGCCGAACATCTACCACCGCAAGCAGTACGACGCAGAGGCCGACCTCTACCCCGACTACCGGATCACGTGTCTGTTCGTCGACAGGCGGCACCGACGGCACGGCGTCTCGGTCGTCGCCCTGCACGGCGCGCTCGACCTGATCGCGCAGGCGGGTGGCGGCGTCGTCGAGGGCTACCCGCACGACACCCAGGGCAAGAAGCAGTCCGTGCTCTACAACGGCACCCGCCGGATGTTCGAGGACGCGGGCTTCGAGCTGGTCCGGACGAAGGGCCAGAAGAACACCGTCATGCGCAGGACCGTCACCGCGGCTCGCTGACCGGCGTGGGCCCTTGCTCGGCAGCGGGCGACGCGGCGTCGAGGAACCGGCGCAGCACCTCGAGGAACACCTCCTGCCGCTCGGAGTGGACCCAGTGGCCGGCCCCCTTCACGGTCACCAGTCGGTTGCGTGGGAACCAGCGATCCATGGCCTCCGCGTACGCCGGTGAGATGTAGTCGGACCGGGCGCCGGCGACCCACAGCACCGGACCCCCGTACGGCGGGAGGCCCTCGAGCTGCTGCTCCGGCCAGCCGCCGATCACGGGGAGGGCTCGGCCGAGCACGTCGAGGTTGACCTGCCAGCGCCAGCCGTCGCCGTCGCGGCGGAGGTTCTGCAGCAGGAAGCTGCGCACGGTCGCGTCGGGCACGGCCTCGGCCAGGGCTGCGTCCGCGTCGCTGCGGCGCGAGAGCGAGTCCAGGGGCAGCCCGCGCATCGCCGAGACGTACCGCGAGAACTCCGAGAGGCGGTCGTAGGCGACCGGGGACACGTCGACGACGCACAGCCGCTCCACGAGCTCCGGATGCCGCAGCGCCAGCACCATCGCGACCTTGCCACCGAGGGAGTGGCCGACGAGGGCGACGGGGTCGTCGGCGCCCAGCAGCCCGGCCACCCGGTCGGCGATCCGCAGGTAGTCGAACCCGTCCTCCCAGCTCGAGCGACCGTGATGAGGCAGGTCCACCAGCAGCACCCGGTGGTCGTCGGCCAGAGCCTTGCCGATCTGGGTCCAGTTGCGCCCCTGGCCGAAGAGGCCGTGGGCGAAGACCACGCGGGAGCCCCGGTCACCGATCGCCGTGGTGTGCAGCAGGCCCGGCTCACTCACGGCCGCAGTCTGTCAGAGGCCGAGGTCGGCACCACCCGCGTACGCCGTGCGAGGTCGGGTCGACGCCGGGCGGTACTCCACGGCCAGCACGTGGTGGGGGTCGTGGGCGACGTCGCTGCCGCACTCGCGGTGCCGAGCACGAGCGCCGCCCGCGAAGTCCAGCCGTCGTGCCCGGGCACCGGTCGTGGCCCACCGTGCTGGTGGGCCCGGTCGGTACCGGTCGGCGGCAGCGTCACCGTCCGGCCGGCGTACGACGGAGCGGCGAGGCGGGTCAGCCCGGTCAGCCAGGTCAGCCCGGTGAGCACCGTGGGCAGACGACGCTTCGGGCACCCGCACGACCCACGTCAGAAGTCGAAGCCGTCGAAGACGTCGCCGATGCCGCCGGCCACGTCGCCGACGCCGTCACCGATCCCGCCGGCCAGGTCGCCCATCCCGTCGCCGACGCCGGCCGCCAGCCCGCCGAGCCCGTCACCCATCATGTTGAACGCGAAGCCCATGAAGATCCAGTCCATCGGGCCGAACCCGCCGAAGTACCCCGCGGCGTACGGACGGTAGGCCGGGCCGCCCTGCCAGTAGGGCACCCGCTGGGTGCCGACCATGACCTGGCGGGCGTCCGGCTCGGCGCCCGCCCTGACCCGCTCCGCGTCGAGGGCGCACGCCGGGACCTGACGGTCGGCGCCCCCGACCGGCGTGTAGGTGACGTCCTCGACCGACAAGCCGTGCCGTGGGTCGAAGAAGCAGGCCGGCCGGCGCTGCGGGAGCGGCTCGCCGGCGACGCGGGCGTGCACGCAGGCGATGGCATAGCGACCGTCGTCGAGGATCTTGGTGACGTCCTGCACCTGCTCCGGCCGCTCGATGCGGTCGGCCGCGGTCTTGGCGGCCTCGTAGGCGTCGAGCGCCCGCTGGTAGTCGGCGTGAGCACCGTCGTCGAGCTGCCGTCCGGCCAGGTCGAGGTCGAGGCCCTGCAGCTCGACCCCCAACGCGGTCACGTCCTCGAAGGTGAGCTTCTTGACCGGCTCGAGCTCTCGGACGGCCCGTTCCGCGGCCAGCTGCTTGTTGCGACGGCGTACGACGACGAAGACTGCCGCCGCCAGCAGCACCAGGACCAGCAGGATCAGGCCACCCATGGACCGAGCCTACGTGGCGGTCATGATCCGGCGGCGTTCCCCGCGGCCCGGATCGCCCGTCCGCCCATCTCCGCCAGTGCGGTGCGCAGCTCGGCCGGCTCCTGCACCTCGAACTCCCAGCCGAGGAACGACAGGTGGAACGCCAGGCCGTACAGCGTCTCCGCGCCCGCCTCGAGCAGCGTCGTGTGGTCGTCGATCGCGGTGAGCACGACCGAGCGGACACTGGTGCGCTCGGCGACCTCCACGGTCGGTGCATGGACGACGATCCGGGCCTGGAAGCGGTACGCCGCGCTGGCCACCGCCCGCTGGACGTACGCCGCCGGGTCCTCGTGCTCGCGCTCCCGGAACCGCCACGTCGTCGGCGCGACCCGCGTCATCCGGTCGAGGCGGAAGGTCCGCCAGTCGTCGCGGTCGACGTCGTAGGCCATCAGGTACCAGCGGCGACCGGTCGCGACGAGCCCGGCCGGCTCGACCGTGCGGGTGCTCGGGGTCTGGTCGCGCGACTCGTAGTCGAACCGCACGCGAACCGTGTCGCGCACGGCGCGGGCGAGGTGCAGCAGGGCATCACCGTCGACGGTCGGCAGCCCCGCGTCGAGGGTCTGGGTCGCGGCGTGCAGGGCGCGCACCTCGCTGCGCAGCTTCGGGGGCATCACCTGGTCGAGCTTGGCGAGCGTCCGCAGCGCCGCCTCGCTCGCGCCCGAGACGGTCCCGCCGGCCGCCATCCGCAGCGACACCGCGACCGCGACGGCCTCGGCGTCGTCGAGCAGCAGCGGCGGTAGCCCGCGACCACGGCCGAGCTGGTACCCGCCACCGGCGCCCTGGGTGGCGTGGACCGGGTAGCCGAGCGCCCGCAGCCGCTCGACGTCGCGACGGATGCTGCGGGTGGTCACGCCGAGCCGCTCGGCGAGCTCCGGTCCGGTCCAGACGGGGCGCTGCTGCAGCAGCCCGAGCAGGTGGAGCACCCGCTGGGTGGTCTCGGCCATGCCGGCCAGTCTGCCAGCCGTAGCGGACAGATCCTGTCCTGTTTGTCCGCGAGGCTGGGGCCACCGACCGAAAGGAACCGCCATGGCTCTCCACGTCCCGCCCGTCGCCGACGAGACCGACGCCGTCCACGCCTTCCTGGCCCAGGCACAGGACGCCTTCCGGGCGCTCCTGCACGGGCTCACGCCACGTCAGGCGTCGATCGCACCGAGCGCGTCGTCGCTCTCCCTCGGCGGGCTGGTCAAGCACGTCACGGCGGTCCAGCGGAGCTGGCTCGCCAGCGCCGAGGCGGCCCCGGATCTCGCCCCGGAGTCCGGCGGCGCTGATGACTACTTCGAAGGCTTCACGTTCCGTGAGACCGACTCGCTGGAGGACCTGCTGGCGACGTACGACGAGGTGTGTGCGTCCGTGCTCGACGCCGTAGGCCGGATCGACCTGGACACCCGGGTCCCGGTCCCCGATGCGCCGTGGTTCCCGAAGGATGTCGAGGCGTGGAACGTCCGCTGGGTCTGGTGGCACCTGATGGAGGAGCTCGCCCGCCACGCCGGGCACGGCGACATCGTGCGCGAGACGGTCGACGGCGCGACGATGTACTCGCTCGTCGCCGCCCGGGACGGGCTTCCCGACCTGCCCTGGCTGCCGGCCTGGAAGCCGGTCGACCCGCCGTTCACCAGCGGGGTCGCGACGGTGCGTCTCCATGCCGCCGACCTCCGCACCGCTCGGACCTGGTACGCCGACCTGCTCCGCGCCGACCCGTCCTTCGTCCATGACGACCACGTCGAGTGGCGGGTCGGCGCGCACGACCACGGGCTCCAGATCCGCGACCTGACCCACGCACCCGGCCACGCGCAGGAGGGAGCGGTCGCCTACTGGCAGGTCGCCGACGTCGACGCGGCACGGGCCGACCTCCGGGCCCGGGGCGCGTCCAGCCACGAGGACGTGCGCGACGTCGGCGCCGGCTCCCGCGGCGCGGTGGTGATCGACCCGTTCGGCAACGCGCTCGGGATCGTGCAGCGGCCGACACTCCCGACGAGCGGCACCCACGACTCCGGGGCCGCAGCATGACCGTCACCCTCACCCGCAGCTGGAACGAGACGCTCCGCGACCAGCTCGACTTCCACTACCGGTACCTGGTCCGGCCCCGCCTCGAGGGGCTGACCGACGAGGAGTACCTCTGGGAGCCGGCCCCCGGCTCCTGGAGCATCCGGCCTCGACACGAGGCGACCTCCAGCCACGCGGCCGGGGCCGGCGAGCTCGTGATGGACTACGCCTGGCCCGAGCCCGAACCGGCACCGCTGACCACGATCGCCTGGCGGATCGCCCACGTGGTCGTCGGCTGCTTCGCCGAGCGCACCGGCAACCACTTCGGCGGCGAGGCTGCGGACTACCAGCAGTGGACCTACGCCGCCACCGCCGCCCAGGCGATCAGCCAGCTCGACACCGCCTACGCCGCATGGTCGGCCGGGGTGGCGACGCTCGGCGAGAAGGGCCTCGCCCGGCGGGTCGGCCCGGCCGAGGGCCCCTGGGCGGAGTCGCCGTACGCCGACCTCGTGCTCCACATCAACCGCGAGCTCATCCACCATGGAGCGGAGATCTGTCTGCTCCGCGACCTCTACCGGGCCACCCACACCTCTGAGGAGAGCTCATGAGCCGCACCGTCCAGGTCACCTTCGACTGCGCCGACCCGAACGCCCTCGCCGGGTTCTGGAACGAGGCGCTCGGCTACCACTACGACGCCCCACCGCCCGGCTTCGCCACCTGGGAGGAGGCGCTCGACCACTTCGGCGTCCCCGAGGAGGACCGCAACAACGCCTCGGCCTCGGTCGACCCGGACGGCGTCGGACCTCGCCTGTGGTTCCAGAAGGTGCCCGAGGGCAAGGTCGCCAAGAACCGGCTCCATCTCGACGTCCGGGCCGCGCCGGGGCTCGAGGGTGAGGAGCGGATGGCCGCTCTGGAGGCCGAGTGCGAGCGGCTCACCGCCCTCGGCGCGTCCCGGGTACGCCGCTTCGAGCCCGAGCCGCCGATGAGCCACGGCTTCATCGTCATGCAGGACCCCGAGGGCAACGAGTTCTGCTTGGACTGAGGCTTGTCCGCCCGGCCCGATCGCCCCGTCGCTCAGTCGCCGACGATCCCCTGGTGCTGGGCGAGGTAGCGCTCGACCCGGCGGTCGGGGACCAGCCAGATCAGGGCCACGACGACGAAGGGGATCAGGGCGAGCCATGGCTCCACGAACGCCAGCAGGATGCCGGCCAGGTAGATGACCGGTGAGAGCTTGCCCTTGAGGTCGTTGCCGACGACCTCCCGGAGCCGGGGACCGGTGTCGGGCTGACGCATCATCCGGAGCTGGAGGAGGTAGTACGCGATGGCCGCGGCGAGGAGGTTCACGCCGTACACGACGGTGGGCGTGAGCGCGACCTTCGACTCGTCGAGCCAGGCCGTGGTGAACGGGTAGAGCGACAGCCAGAACAGCAGGTGCAGATTGGCCCACAGCACCGACCCGTCGACGTACTGGGCGATCTGGAACATGTGGTGGTGGTTGTTCCAGTAGATGCCGATGTACACGAAGCTGAGCACGTAGGTGAGCAGACCGACCCCGGTGTCGTCGCGCAGCGCCGTGAGGGTGGGCTGCTCGGGGACGTTCAGCTCGAGGACCATCACCGTGATGATGATCGCGAGCACGCCGTCGCTGAACGCCTCGAGCCGGCCGGTGGGCATGCGCCAGATCCTAGGGCCGACCGATGCCGCTCCGGCCGGCGTGGACCTGCGCGGTTCGGCTGGCGCGCAGTCGCGCACGGCGCTCGCCGCGACCGCTCAGGACGTGTAGTCGCGGAAGCCGCGCATGGTCTTGCGACCGAGGTAGCCGGCGGTGACCAGGTGTTCCAGCAGCGGAGCCGGGGCGAAGCCGGGTTCGCGGAACTCGAGGTACAGCTCCCTCTGGATCGCCAGCGACACGTCGTTGCCCACCACGTCGAGGAGCTCGAAGGGACCCATCGGGAGGGCGCAGCCGAGCTTCATCGCGGTGTCGATGTCGTCGGCCGTGGCGTAGTGGGCCTCGAGCATCTTCACCGCGTCGTTGAGGTAGGGGAACAGCAGCGCGTTCACGATGAAGCCCGCCCGGTCGCCGCACGACACCGGCACCTTGTCCAGCGTCGCGCAGAGCGCGAGCACGGTCTCGTGCACGCCGTCGGCGGTGGTGACCGTCGAGACGACCTCGACCAGCGCCATCACCGGTGCGGGGTTGAAGAAGTGCATGCCGATGACGTCCTGCGGCCGCTTGGTGGCGGTCGCGCAGGAGATGATCGGCAGGCTGCTGGTCGTGGTGGCCAGGATCGCCCCCGGCTTGCAGATCTCGTCGAGGTTCTCGAACAGGGTGGTCTTGACGTCGAGGTCCTCCGCCACCGCCTCGACGACGAGGTCGACCGTCCCGAGGTCGTCGAGACGGGTGGTACCGGTCAGGTGGCCCAGGATCTCGCCCCTGGCGTCCTGCTCGAGCTTGTCGCGCTGGATCGCCTTGTCCAGCGAGCGCTCGATCGCCGCACGCACGCCGTCCACCTTCGCGGTCGAGCGCCCGACGTAGGTCACGTCGTACCCGGCCTTGGCGAAGACCTCGACGATGCCCGTGGCCATCGTCCCCGTGCCGACGACCCCGACCGTGCGGACCTGGCGCCTGAGTCGCGGCTGGTGCTCGGCGTCCGGAGTGTGGGCGTCGGCGATGACGATCGGGCTGTCGGGGCCCTCGTAGGTGTAGAAGCCGCGGCCGGTCTTCCGGCCCAGGAAGCCGGCGGTGACCAGCTGCTTGAGGATCGGTGCAGGCGCGTGGAGGCGGTCGCGGCCCTGCTTGTACATCGTGTCGAGGATCTCGTACGCCGTGTCGAGGCCGATCAGGTCGAGCAG
>Ga0157372_10002780_pt1 | contig 18917 bp, 16 predicted proteins | sample C55metaG_FD_115307 | JGI IMG/M metagenome (GOLD analysis project Ga0157372, IMG submission 115307) | Corn rhizosphere microbial communities from Kellogg Biological Station, Michigan, USA - C5-5 metaG | ecosystem: Host-associated > Plants > Roots > Rhizosphere > Soil | place: USA: Michigan... | reverse complement strand
TCTCGCGACGCGTGACGAAGAGCTTGGACGCCAATAAATCCTCAGCCGACAGAACTTGCGACTGTACTCCTGCAATGACCGCCGGCTGTGCTCGCTTCATCCATGTATCATCCACCATAATTACGGCGTTGCTCATGCCGGAGATCAGGTCCACGAAATATTCTCCGCGGCGTGCTTTTGAAAGCCAGACCGGATCGAGGGTCTCGCAATGGAAACCTTGCTTGCAAAGGTGGTCGAGCGCGCCAGACATGTCCTCGGGCTTTAAGAAGAGATCCAGGTCCTTAGTCCGGCGGCGGATGCCGGTATATTTTTGCAGCGCGAAGGCTCCGGCAACAGCATACGGAATCCCGCGCTTATTCATCGCCTGCAGTACATCGCGATAAAGAGTGATGGCCTTGCGCGGCAGGGGCGCGCTGCTCCCGGTGACCAGCGAGGCTGCGTCCGATTTTGGGGAATGTTCCGCCATGAGCCGCTTTGATGGGCTTGTGCAACTTTCGGTTGTAGAGGTATTTCCGGGGAATCAAGGATTGGCGCGGGAGACGACGCATCTCAGTAGCACATTTGACGCATTCTAACGGCCGGATGTCTAACTAAACACAACGCTGCTGTATAAAATCGCATCTTTGAGTTGAGCCCTTGAACGACATGTCCTATGCAACGGAAGTCCAGCCGCACACAACTCCTGCTTTAGAGCCGGGCCAACTCGCTCAGCGCATTTCTGAGCTGGGAGATTGGTTTCACAATCTGGATTTGCACGGAGTTCCGACCGCCCCGCACCATTTTCTGGGCGACTTTCCCAACATCAAGTGGAGACAGATCGCGAATGCCATTCCGCAAGATCTGACCGGCGCGACCGTGCTCGATGTCGGTTGTAATGGCGGCTTTTATTCGATCGAGATGAAAAAGCGGGGCGCCAAACGGGTGCTTGGAATCGACGTGGATGATCGCTATTTGAACCAAGCTCGCTTTGCGGCCGAAACCCTGGGCGTCGAAATTGAGCTGCAAAAATGCTCAGTGTATGCCGCGGACAAATTAGCGGGCCAATTCGATTACGTCCTCTTCATGGGAGTTTTTTATCACCTGCGATATCCGCTTATGGCCCTCGACAATCTGATTAAAAAAGTGGCAGGAAAGCTGGTGTTCCAGACCATGGTTCGAGGTTCGGCGCAAGCCCGCGATTGGGCGGAAGACTATCCTTTCTGGAACACGGGCATCTTTGAAGATCATGATTTTCCCGCGATGTATTTCATTGAAAAGAGCTACTCGAACGATCCCACTAACTGGTGGATCCCAAACCGGGCGGCGGTCGAGTCGATGCTGCGAAGTTCTGGTCTGCAGATCGAAGCTCATCCCGAAGCGGAGACATGGGTGTGCCGTCCTGCTGAAGTCGTAAGGGACGGCCTCTATATTCTGGACCACGAGCTAGAGGGCACGCTGTAAGGCCTTTCTAAACAAGGACACTAAGGAATCTATGGTCGAAGCCATAATGTTGTGGAATGAGCCGAACAATCTTTCACATTGGGATTTCAAAATCGATCCTGATTGGAAGATGTTCGCGCGCATGATCATTGCTGCGGCGAAGGAGATTCGACAAATCAACCCGCAGCTAACGATAGCCCTGGGTGGAATGTCGCCGGTGGACCCGAATTTTGTGAAGCTGCTCGGCAGTTATGGCGTATTGGACTACGTCGACGTTGTGGCAATCCATGGCTTCCCCCTGGATTGGAACCACTGGAGCATTCACGAGTGGCCGAAGAAAGTAGAGGAGATTCGGTCCGTTACCAACAAACCGGTGTGGGTATCTGAAGTGGGAGTTTCATCCTTCGGAGCGGAAGAGGTTCAGGCATTTGGGATTCAGCGCACGGCAGAGTTATTGCTCCCCATAGTGGATCGAATTCATTGGTATAGCCTTTACGATTTACCGGCTACATGGACAGCGACAACCCGGCATAAAGAAGCGGAAGGGAGTTCCTATTACCGGCATTACTATATGGGTCTCCTGAAAGAAGATGGGACGCCGAAGCGGGCGCTTTCACAATTTCCGGCTGGCCTGGGAATTTGCCAGTGGTTTCACTATGAAGATCATCGGCTTGATGATTCCGTAGAGTGGCTGCGCCGCCTTGGTGTAACTCATTTGCGAACTGGACTGAGCTGGGCAGACTCGTTCCGCCCCAACGCCGAAGCCTGGTTCGACCGGCAGATGCAAGCTATCGAGGAATTCGCCACCACGTTGACACTGTGTTTCACGCCTGAACATTTAGGCGTGGTCCCTCATTACAGCAGTCCGCCAAAAAATTGCGAGGACTTCGCGGAATTCACCCAACGCATGGTCAGCCGCTATGCACCGCGCCTGACACAAAGACCCATAGCTACGATGCGCTCCGAAATCGGGGAGCGTTACGCTCAACTTAGTTAACTTCAGTCGCAACGCGATCAAAGTTGGCCAGCTCGGGGCAACTTCGATCTTGTGCATATCTTGATCAACAAGACATCTTACCTTAGGTGACATACATCCAAAGTTCGCCGGGGATGTTCCCTAGTCGCACCCCATTAACGCTAAAGCGCTGGTTCGACAGTAGTTGCGGGTCTAAGTTAGTGGTGCCAGGCAAGGAAAGGTTCGAATTGAAAGCCAAACGGGTGCTTATTACAGGTGGCGCAGGATTCGTCGGATCACACACTGCCGATGCGCTACTAGCCGCCGGACACGAGGTGCGGATATTCGACAATCTGACATCCCAGGTGCATCAAGACGGTCAGTTCTCATACATACCCAAATTTGCGGAATTCATCCTGGGCGATATTCGGAATAAAAGTCAGGTCGACAAAGCGGTTCAGGGCATGGACGTCATTTTTCACCTGGCGGCTGCGGTCGGCGTCGGCCAGTCGATGTACCAGATTGCCGACTACACGGCCACCAACAATCTGGGAACGGCTAATTTGTTTCAGGCGATTTTAGATATGCGTTCAGAACCCGAAAAGATTGTGGTCGCATCCTCCATGTCGATTTACGGGGAAGGTGCGTACCGCTGCTCGGATTGCGGCGAAGTTGCGCCGTCACCCCGCCCTCTTAATCAACTGAAGGAAAAACGCTGGGAAACGGCTTGCCCGATATGCGGAAAAGATCTCGCCCCGGTGCCAACCCGCGAAGACAAACCCCTGCAATGTACTTCGATTTACGCGCTTTCGAAAAAAGACCAGGAAGAAATGACGCTTCTGTTTGGAAGCACATACCAGATTCCGGTAGTCGCACTGCGCTATTTCAATATCTACGGGACGCGACAGTCGCTCTCGAATCCTTATACGGGAGTAGCGGCGATTTTTGCCTCGCGGCTAATGAATCGAAAGTCGCCAGTTATCTTCGAAGATGGGCGGCAGATGCGGGATTTCGTCAGCGTTCACGATATTGCCTTAGCAAATTTGCTGGCCATGCAAAACTCCGGGGCTGACGGAAGAGCAATCAATATCGGCTCCGGGCAGCCGGTCACGATATCCGAAGTGGCGGCCGAACTCGAAACCGCTTTAGCTCTGAATTCACCGCCCGAGATCACTGGGAAATATCGTGCCGGAGATATCCGGCATTGTTTTGGAGACATTTCTGTAGCCACACAGCTCCTCGGCTATCAACCGAAGATGCGGTTGAAGGAAGGAATAGAGGAACTGGTGGCGTGGTTGGAATCGCAACAGGCCAGCGATAACGTTGACGAAGCTATGCAGCGGCTGAGCGCTTATGGTCTGGTGGCCTGAAAAGCTGTGCGCTTGCCTGGCACAGCCGTGCTCTCTCCGCGCACGTCCTGACAAGATGAGGATGACATGAAAAAGCTGGTGTCGTTTCGTTCTGCCCTGATATTCGGTGGGGCGGGATTTGTAGGTTCTAACTGGGTCCACCACCTTCTTAAGTTTACGGATGCACGTATCCATATTTTCGACAATCTATCCAGGCGAGGTGTTCACCGGAATTTGGAGTGGCTTCGACAGGAGTGTACAGATCCAGAGCGACTGAAAGTGACAATCGGTGATGTCCGCGATGCTGAGCTGGTGCAGCGCGCGGTACAGAATGCGAGCGAAATATATAACTTCGCAGCACAGGTTGCGGTCACCAGCTCAGTTGCTGATCCGAAAACAGATTTCGAGATTAACGCTCTAGGAACGCTGAATATTTTGGAAGCAGCGCGCAGGTGTGGTCGTCAGCCATTCATTCTTTTTACTTCTACTAATAAAGTATATGGGGATCTCGCTTCCAAACAACTGGTGCAAGCCGGCAACCGTTATTGCGCCAGGGATGAAAAGGGAGTAAACGAATCACAGCCGCTGGATTTGTATTCTCCCTATGGATGCTCGAAAGGCGCCGCGGACCAGTATGTTCACGACTACAGCCGTATGTTTGCGCTTCCCACAGTCGTGTTCCGGATGTCGTGCATTGCCGGGCCGCAGCAATTTGGAAATGAGGAGCAGGGCTGGGTTGCTCATTTCCTCTACTCGGCGTTGGAAAATAAACCACTCACCATTTATGGAGACGGCCGGCAGGTTCGGGACGTGCTCTCCGTGAAAGACCTTGTGCTTGCCTTCGAAAAGGTTCGAGCGCAAGTGGAGACGACCGCTGGACAAATTTACAACGTAGGCGGCGGGATCAAGAACTCAGTTTCGCTGCTGGAAGTCATCGAAATCATCGAGCAGATTACCGGGAAACGGCTGCGTTACTCGCTGCAGAGACCGCGACCCGGCGACCAATTGTTCTACGTCACGGATTTTGACAAGCTCGCCAAACACACCGGGTGGCGACCAAAAATCGGCGTCAGCCAGAACATAGGAATGATTTGGAAGTGGTGGAAGGAGCGGCGCGTGCAGACTGAAGTGATACCAATCAGCCGCAGTCCACAACCCGCTCTTGGGCAAATTCCGGAGGCTGCATCGTGAAGTTTGCTCTCGTGAATCCGGCATGGAGCTTCGAAGGGTCAACTTATTTTGGCTGCCAGGAGCCGCATTATCCACTGGAGTTGCTGTTCGCTTACGACCAGATCAGGAAGGCTGGGCACCAGCCATTACTGATCGATGCGCAGCTGCAACGACTCAGCACGCGAGAGGTCAAGGCACAGCTGGACGATTTCAGTCCCGATTACCTGGTTATTCCAACTGCTCCATCGTATTTATTCTGGCGTTGCCCCCAGCCCGAGTTGCGCGTCCCGCGGCAATGGTTCGCCGAACTAGAGAGCCGGGCAGTGAAAGTTGCGATCGGCCCGCATCCATCGGCCACCCCAGGCGCTACCCTGCGCAAATTGAATTGTGACGTGGCAATGCGCGGCGAGCCTGACCAAACCCTACCACTGCTGCCATCACGACCGTGGTCAGAAATTGATGGCTGCTGCTGGCGGGACGGGGCCGGGGTCCATATCAGTCCAACCCTCGGTGTCACCGACATGAAAAAACTGGGTGCACTCAGCTTCGAGAATTATTCGGTTGAGACCCACTCTCATCGGCATCACGTATTTGAGGGCTCCGGACACGGCGCCGAACTGGAGTTCGCGCGTGGATGTCCATGGGCATGTAGTTTTTGCAATAAGACTCTATTCCGCAACAAATTTCGTGAGCGCAATGTCGACGCCGTTTTGCTGGAAGTGGATGCGCTGATTGCGCGAGGTGTCGACTACATCTATTGGATTGACGAAATCTTTGGCGCAGGGAAGGCTGTCCGTCAACTTTTACAGGAATTAGCGACTCGTCCCATCTCAATTGGCCTGCAGACCCGGATCGACCTATGGGACGAGTCGTCGCTCGAGCTCCTCGGCTCAGCCCATTGCATTTCCATGGAATGCGGCATTGAGTCCATCACTGATGCCGGACGTGACGAGTTAAACAAGAACTGCCGGATTTCCACCGAGCGGATCGGTGAGCTTCTCATCTATGCGCGGCGGCGGATCCCGTGGGTACAGGCGAATTTGATTCTGACCGAGCACGATGAACGCAGGCAGTTGCGCGCATTCCAGGACAGCTTACGGAAGCATGGCGTCTGGGTGAGTGAACCAGTTCCGATGTTCGCGTTCCCGGGAACGCCGGATTACCTTCAGCGATTCGGCCCCCCTGACGATTATGCCTGGGAGCGAGCACACGAGCACTATCTAGCTTCGTTCCGCGACAAAGGATTCAGCGATATTCAGGACCAACAACCTGTGACCATCGAGGAACTGGAATGTACGTACTGATCACCTCCGACACGGTCGGCGGGGTCTGGACTTATACGCAAGAACTGGTAACGGGGCTGGTGCATGCAGGACATTGCGTGACCCTGGTTAGCTTTGGAAAACTACCAGTTCCTCACCAGACGGCGTGGATGCGAAACCTATCCGGTCTCGATTACCGCCCAACCGAATACCGCCTGGAGTGGATGGAAATCGCTGAACGCGATATTGAAGAGTCGAAACGTTACCTGGAACTGCTAATCGCGGAAGTGAAGCCAGATGTGCTCCACTTTAGCCAGTACTGTTACGGCGATCTCCCGACCAATATCCCGAAAGTGGTGGTTGCGCATAGTGACATCGTGAGCTGGTGGGCTGCGGTCCACGGTCGCGAACCGGACGACACTCCCTGGATGAGAAACTATCGCGATACCGTCGCGAATGGGCTGCGTGGGGCAGATCTGGTGGTCGCGCCATCGCGCTGGATGCTCGATCAGGTTTCGAAATATCATCTTCAGCCTTCGGCAGAGCAGGTGATTTACAACGGTAGAACCCCACTGTTGTTTGATCCCAATAACAAAAAAGACGATTCGGTTCTATCGGTTGGTCGAGTTTGGGATCCCGCAAAAAATGTTTCGCTCTTAATGCAGCGCGGGCAGGAAGCGCGGGTATCCATTGTCGGATGGGAACGAGAGCCGGGTAGGGAAGATCGGCATCGTAGCGTTCGAGCGCCCGCAAATGTGAGCCTGCTGGGACAAAAGTCTCAGACGGAATTGCGGAAGATGTACGCGCAAACATCAGTCTATGCGGCAACTTCGCGCTACGAGCCTTTCGGACTGGCACCCCTTGAGGCAGCTCTCTCCCGCTGTGCGCTGGTGCTGAATGATAATCCTGTATTCCATGAACTTTGGAATGATGTCGGGATTTTCTTTAACAAGGACGATGCCGAAGACTGCGTGAAACGAATTGATGAGCTCCGGAGGGACCCCGAATTGTGGGCGGAGTGCGCGAATCGTGCCTACAACACGGCAGGCGAAAAGTTCGCGGCCTTTCGAATGGTGGAGCAATATGAAAAGGCGTATCAGGAGCTTGCATCCACGGTGAGACTGGCATGAGCGGCAAGTTGAGCTTTCGCTTTTTTGCACACTCGTGGATCTCCGACTGGAACCATGGCAACGCCCATTTTCTTCGCGGTCTGGCCAGCGAACTGGTCAGCCAGGGCCAGGAAGTGTGCTGCTATGAGGAGCGCGACGGCTGGTCAATGCGTAATCTAGCCGAGGAGATGACCGACGCTGCTGGGCAAGCAATGTCCGATTTCCGGCAAGCATTTCCGAAGCTGGATGTGCGTCCCTACACCAACGATTCCAGCCTGAAGGAATTTCTTTCGCGTGAACTTCGCGGCGCCGATGTAGTCGTCGTTCACGAGTGGAACGCGCCCGAAGTGGTGGCAGATATTCTTTCCCTAAAACAACAATTAGGATTTCGTGCTCTGTTTCACGACACTCATCACCGTGCGTATACCAACCCGCGCGAGGTTTTGCGCTTTGCTTTATCTGAATTTGACGGCGTCCTGGCATTTGGAGAGGCGATACGGAAAATTTATTGCGAGGCGTTTGGCGTAAAAAGAGTGTGGACATTTCACGAGGCTGCTGACACAGTCCATTTTCTCCCCAGCGATCGACCCAAAGACACAGACGTAGTCTGGATCGGCAACTGGGGTGACGAAGAGAGGACGAGGGAGCTGCAAGAATTTTTGATCTCTCCCGCATCGGTCCTGCGCGATTACACATTTGCGGTGCACGGAGTAAGGTATCCCGATGACGCGTTAGGCCGGCTCGCCGCTTCAGGCGTGCAATTCCGCGGGTATCTTCCGAACCTGCGCGCGCCCGAGATATACAACCGCAGCCGGATAAGTTTGCATATTCCACGCCGTTTCTATGCCAATGGACTTAGTGGCGTGCCGACCATTCGGGTTTTCGAAGCCTTGGCTGCGGGTTCACCGCTGGTGTGTGCACCATGGAGCGATAGTGAAGGTCTGTTCCGGCCCGGTCAGGATTACATTTGCGTTCCTGACCAGTCTGCCATGATCAGCGAACTGAAACGTTTGCTGCGCGACGACGCAGCTCTACAACAACTGGCATGCAACGGGCTTCAGACCATACGAGCGCGGCATACTTGCGCACATCGGGCTCAACAACTTCAAGACATCTGTCACGAACTGGAGAACTGACCAGATGAAAATCTATGTCTTCGGGTCCAGCCTGACCTCGTGCTACTGGAATGGCGCAGCCACTTACTATCGCGGAATTTACAAGAACTTGAACCGCCTGGGCCATGAAGTAATTTTTGCCGAGCCCGACATCTACAATCGCCAGCAAAACCGTGACTGCTCTGAGATCGATTACGCCGCCGTACGGGTTTATGAGACGCCACGTGACTTGGAGAAGGTGCTCTCTGAAGCCTGCGATTCCGATCTGATTATTAAACACAGCGGCGTGGGTGCGGACGACGAACTGCTCGAGGCTGAAGTCCTGCGCTGCGGTTCGGACGCGACTCGCGTTGCATTCTGGGATGTTGACGCTCCTGCTACGCTGGCACGGATGGAGCAGAACCCGCGCGATCTATTCCGCGAGCTGGTCCCGAAGTATGATTTCGTTTTTACTTACGGCGGCGGCGATCCTGTTGTTGAACAGTACGCAGCGCTGGGCGCCCAAAATTGTATTCCGATCTATAACGCGCTGGACCCTGATACGCATCATCCAGTGACGCCCGATCAAAAATTCAAATGCGATCTGGCGTTTGTGGGAAACCGTCTTCCGGACAGGGAAGCGCGAGTGGAGCAGTTTTTCCTGGCTGCCGCAGAACGAGCACCGGAATTCCAGTTCCTCCTCGGTGGTGAGGGTTGGGGAAGCAAAAGCTTACCGAAGAACGTTTGTTGGATCGGACATGTTGGCACTGGCCTTCATAATGCGATCAACTGCTCGGCGCGCTTGGTGTTGAACATCAATCGCGAATCGATGGCCCGAACGGGTTTTTCTCCCCCCACGCGAGTATTTGAGGCAGCGGGAGCTGCTGCTTGCCTCATCACGGACGCATGGACCGGAGTAGAGCAGTTTTTTGAGCCTGGGCGCGAGATTCTGGTGGCGCATGGTGCTGAAGAAATTGTCAGTTACTTGCACGAGATTACGCCAACCAAAGCTCGCGAGATAGGTTCGGCCATGCACTCGCGTGCGCTGCACGATCACCTATACGAATCACGTGCCAAACTGGTCGACAAGTTTTTGCAGGCGGCCCCGGCTAAGAACCAATGCGCACCACTGGTTGAGTCTGCGGCGTAAGGCGATAAAATGAAGATCGTTATTTGCGGATTATCGATCACGTCATCATGGGGCAACGGCCACGCGACCACCTATCGCGCACTGACCCGTGCTTTACGGGCGCGCGGCCACGAAATTGTTTTTTTTGAGAAAGACGTCGAGTGGTATGCCTCAAACCGCGATATGCCGGAGCCGCCGTTCTGTCGCGTCCATCTTTATGAGCGTTGGCAGGATATTTCAAATCTTCTACGCCGGGAATTGGCCGCTGCCGACGTTGCGATGGTTGGCTCTTTTTTCCCGGATGGCATTCAGGCTATTGATTTGGTCCTGGAATCCACATCGGGGGTAAAAGCGTTTTACGACATCGATACTCCAATCACCATTTCAAAGCTTGGGCAGGGGGATACCGCATATCTACGCCGAGACCAAATTCCTGGCTTTAACGTGTACTTCAGCTTCACGGGTGGTTCCATGCTATGCGAGTTGCAATCGCGCTTCGGCGCCCGGCATGCAGCACCCCTCTACTGCTCCTTTGATCCTGACCGTTATCGCGTGTGCGAGCCTGATCCCCGATATCGTAGTGACCTCAGCTATATGGGGACTTATGCTCCAGACCGCCAGAAGAAGCTGGACGAATTGTTTTGTGAGCCGGCCATCGCCATGCCATGGAAGGAATTCCTTCTCGCCGGACCGCAATATCCAGCTCAAATGGCATGGCCGGACAATGTCAGGAGGATCGTTCATCTCGAGCCCGAGTTTCACCCCTACTTTTATTCATCGTCGCTGTTCACGCTGAATCTGACCCGCGATGAAATGGTCAAAGCCGGATACTCTCCGTCGGTCCGTATTTTCGAGGCTGCCGGGTGTGGAACGGCCATAATCTCCGACGCCTGGCCGGGTATTGAGACCTTTTTCAAATTCAATGAAGAAATTCTCTTGGCCTCTTCGTCGGACGACGTAATTTCTTTTTTAAAAATGGACGAGGGCGAAGCTAAGAAAATCGGCCGACGGGCTCAGGAGCGCGTGCTCGCCGAACATAGCGCCGCGAGACGAGCCATTGAATTTGAACAGATCGTTGAATCAAAGGCACCGCTCCCCCAATCTGCTTAGGTCAAAATCGAGCCACAGTAAAAAAGCCAGGCTCTTCAGCGTGGCCTTTAAAACAGAAGGACGAAACTGTACCTACTGAACAGTGTTAGCGGTAGCACTGGGAGTCATCAAGCTGCCAGTGTTGCCCACGGCGCGTGCATACTTGCGCACTGCCGCCAGGAACGGTTCACTTCCATTCGGAGGCGTTACTCTGCCGTTTAAGATGGTGGCGAACGGCACCATTTTCCCGTACAAGATCCGAGTTTCGTCACGGTCCTGGGAAACTTTCGAGCCGCTAAGATCGATACCTGCAAATACCCCTCGCGCTCGTGAATAGCTCAAAATTTGTGCTTTCATCTTAAGATCGGTATTAGCCGAGGCCTCACGTCCCACAGGGCCTGCGGCAGCCGAAGCACTCCCGCCAATCTTGAACTTGCTGGAAAGAAGCGCGTCCATGCCTTGCTGGTTCATAACCAGCATGACCAAATCAACAGCTTGGCCGCCGATTTGCAGACCCCAGCTTCCCCCTGTGATTGTGAACGGCGCCGGCGCGCTCCACCCGTGTGCCGTGCGGCAAGTGGCGACACCTTTACCATGGCTTCCGCCAAAACCTATAGCAATTTTCACCATCGACGGTACCACTGCAACACACTTGGCGTCGCTCATGATCTTGTCGGGGATCGCGCTGTCTTTAACTCCCATGATTTCATCAAGCACGCCAGCCGCGTTCTTGATTCTCTTCTCGATATCTGATTGATCTTTAGTTGCGTCGTCAGCTGATTGCGCCGCCGCCCATCCCACGCTCATGATGAACATTGCCATCACGCTGAGCGCCAGGAAGAAATTTGTTACCGTCCTTCTGCTACGTTTCATTGATTTACCCTCGTTTTGTTTTTAGTGCAAATCGACACTATTACCAGCTGCCGCTAGCCCACCTTGCTATTTAATCGTAGAGGCTGACGCTAACTTCTTACTATCCAGTGAAGTATGTAATTGGTTGTAAAAGGCTACTTAGAGGGACGGTCTCGAAGATCAAGCAAACCAAGAACTTAGGTTGCACTCAGGATCCGGCCAGTTTGGCGACGATGATGAGCCTTTTGGGGGCGGGCCCAATGAAATGCGCGGGATAACAGGTGATCAGAGTGAGTTCACTGCCTCTGCTGGCGCGCAGCACGGAAATGTCATTGGCTTGGACCACCTTCTTGCCGATCACCGCATAATGAAAGCGCTTCCCGCTGCGCAGAACATAGATTGCATCGCCAGTTTTCAGGCTGTAAAGGTGGCGGAAAAAGGTATCCCGATGACCAGCGATTACCGAGTTGCCATTGCTGCCAGGAATTGCAGATCCAGTCATGTGGCCGGGACCTAACAGCAGGGAATGGCTCGATGTGCCCTCGAGCACCACTGCGCGCAAGCCGATGCGAGGGATGGAGAGTTTGGTCAGAGTCTCGCCAGCTGGCTGATGGGTCTTAAACTCGTGCAGTAGTTTCTTCTGCTCGATGTACATCCACGCGTAGCTGGACGTAACAGATGTGCACAGGACGCCACCGACCACCAGAAGGACCGTAGAAATGATTCGTCGTGGACCAGATCTGCGGGCCGGGAGCTCTGGATTTCCGGAGCTTTTCCAGTTTCGCCACCGAGCCGGTTGAAGCACCGGCAAGGAGTTACGAATAAGACGAGGGCTCCTGCGACGAACGCTGGTCCTGAGGACCTGCATAAAAAATTAGTGCCTTGCAAAAAAACCGGCGACCAGCGATCCCAACCCAATCAATCCAAGCAAGGGGAGAATGGTGGAGGTCTGTGGCAACTGCCGGTTGTTCACTGCGTCGTCTACGGACGCAATTCCCGAAGCATCAGGGTCGCGATTCACCTTCGTGCTGGATTCAGCGCCGCAGTGTTCGGCGACGACTCTTGAACTGAAGACCTCGATCGTCGGCCTGCCTGAAGTGCCACTTGAAGCATTCATTGCAAGCTGCTGCTGACCTGTTACTTCGATTTGCTGCGACGCATGGCTGCTTAAATTGTTGGCATTCCCCGACAATGCGTAGGTGGTACCGCGTTCGTCTGACAGGTAATATCCGCCGGAAGGCGACGTGTTCAAGCATCCGCTAACTGTAATATTGCGCGCGGCGTTACTGTCGTTGTGTTGATTCGAATTTGATATTGCACCCGAATTATCTTGTGCTACTAACCCAAGCGAGGCGGCCACCATTGCGGCTGCGAGAAACACTACTGCTCTGGTCATGCGAGCCTCCGTCCCAATATCAAATCTAAGCGGCTGCTCTGGATGGAACCATCAGGTGATCTCAGTAACTTAGTAGGTGGTTTCGGGTAAGCACACTAGGACTCTGATTATTGACTTCAAAGTGTTGCAATTACATCTACTTCGCCTTGCTTTTCAAGAACCTGAACCCTTACATTGTCGGCCTGGCGCTCAAAGAAAAGATCGACGGACGCCGGCCCGACACGCAATCCTCGGATCGAAAGCTGGGGGATACCTTCGGGAAGACAGGGCCGCTCAAATATAACGCGATTGCCCGCCCCCTCGATTCTCAGTCCTAGGCACGCCTGCATGAGCAGAAATGGCGATGCCGCTGCCCACGCCTGAGGTGAGCAAGCTACCGGATAGAGCGTAGGTCCTTCCCCGGTACGACGTTCAAGACCGCAGAACAGCTCCGGCAGACGGTGCAGATCCATCACGCCGCTGACGTCAAGCAGCGCCAGCATAATTCTTCCCGCCAAATTTCTAAAACCGTAGCGCCCGAAGCCGCTTGCGATCAATGCATTATCGTGCGGCCAGACTGAGCCGTTGTGATAAGACAGCGGATTGTAGCGGGCCTCCTTGGTGGCCAAAGTACGTATCCCCCAGCCGCTAAAAAAGTCCTCTCCCAACAAACTCTCTGCAGTTTTGCGAGCATGCTCCCGGCTGGCAATGCCAGTGAACAGACAGTGGCCCGCGTTCGACGCACGCACCCGGCACACTCCGTGGCCCTTGTGCTTTTTGCCATCGAGTGCGAGGGCGTAGACGCCCAGATCTTCACACCAGAACGCCTCTTCAAATTTCCCTTGCAGGAGAGAGGCCTGCGACTCGAGTTCGCTGCAGGTTTTCCTGTCGCCGAGTTCGCTGCTGAGGTGGGCAGCGGCAAGTTTGGCGGCATAAGCGTATCCCTGTACTTCACACAACGCGATCGGAGGAACCGCCAACGATCCGTTAGCGTGAAACACTGAGTCATTCGAGTCCTTCCATCCTTGCTGTACGAGGCCTTTGTTTCCATGTGGGGCATACTCAACAAACCCGTCGCCATCCAGGTCACCGTAATCATCCATCCAGCGGAGTGCCGCTAGAATATTCGGCCAGAGTTGCTTAATAAACTGTTTGTCACCCGTGCGCTCATAGTAACTGCCTGCGAGCATGACAAAGAGTGGGGTAGCGTCAACGCTGCCGTAATAGCGAGCGAATGGAATCTCTCCCAGGTTCGCCATCTCACCGTGGCGCAGCTCGTGGAGAATTTTTCCCGGCTCGGCCTCGCGTGATTCGTCAACTTCGGTGGCTTGCGTTTCCGCCAGAAACTGCAGGACGCCTTGCGCGATCTCAGGCGCAATCCACAATGTCTCCATTGCGGCGATAATTCCGTCACGTCCGAAAACCGTACTGAACCACGGAACTCCAGCATAAGGATAATTTTTCTCGCGATTGCCAATCGTCATCATCTGCACGTCGGCAAACGAACGGTTCATCCAATCATTGAACCTGGAGTTGGAGCTGTGGATGCGGGGAAAGCCATCGGCAGAGGCCTTGGTCTCGCTGAAAGCTCGGGTATGAGCCTGCGGGTACGACAGGCTCTGCCTGGCGTCTCCGTTCTGGCATTCCATGCGAATGTGAAATCGGCGCGCCTTTTTCGGCTTAAGTTCCAGTTCAAACCGCATCTCGGGGCCGACGATCCGATCGGGCGCGGGGTCGCACTCAATCCGCATTTTACGATTTACATCATCCAAACCTTCGTAGGGCAAAACTATGTAATTAGCGCCAACTTCTTCATCTAGCAGCTGGCCTCGATGGTCGCGAGGCGTGCCGCGAACTTCGAAAATGTCGGCGAAATCCGCCGCGAAAAAAATGGAAAGTGGAAGACAAAGCGATTCCATCCCGTAATTCACAAATTCCAGTTCCTCATATGCGGCGCTGTGCCAGAGGAACCGGGAACGCAATAGGTGCAGAGTGCCGCGATGAATTGCGACCGAACCACCGCGTGAAACGTCGAGGTTCGCAAGGTCAGCGGTGAACAGGAAATTGTTAGGCTCAATAGTAGAACTCAGCAGCAGCGGGCGCTCGCTCCACAGCCGCAACGTCATCTCCGACAGATATCGCGTGCCTTCATAAAAAATGCCCTGCTCGCCTAATCCGTCGTGAGTGATATCTCCGAGACGGTCAAACACGGCAAACATCGATCCATATTTCAGGACACGGGCGCGATCGTCAGTGGGGGCTGATTTTGTGGCTATGTAGTACTGCTGCTGGGTGACCGTAGCTTCATCCAATTCAGCACTCCGCTGGGAGCAGTGACCGGAGCCTTTCTCCGGCTCACCATTCGTTCGTAGATTTTTAGATAGTCTAACGCCATTCGGTCGGCGGTAAAGTTGTTCTCGAAATGCTTCCGGACTTTTTTGCGATCAATTTTTTCAATCTGTTTGATCGCCTGGACCGCACCCGCCACGTCAGACACCAGATAACCAGAAACGCGGTCCTGTACTACCTCGGGAACCGACCCAAATGGATAAGCAATAACTGGTGTGCCGCACGCCATGGCCTCTATCATGACGATGCCGAATGGCTCCGGCCATGCGATTGGAAATAAAAGCGCGGCCGCATTGCCGAGAAACTCGTTCTTCTCCGGATACCCGATCTCTCCTATAAGTTCCACATCCGCGCTGCCGAGCAAAGGCTGGATCACTGCCTCAAAATACTCTTGATCAGCTTTGTCGATCTTTGCAGCAATCTTCAATGGCATGCCGGAAGCCTTCGCGATTTCTATTGCGCGATCCAAGCCCTTTTCAGGAGATGTTCTTCCGAGAAACGCCAAATAGTCGCCGCCTTTGCGGTAAAACTGGTAACTGTCGATCGGCATTCCGTGGTAGACCGTACCCTGCCAGTTCAGGCTGGGGAGCGGCTCGCGTTGAGAATCAGAAATCGAAACCACAGGCATTTCGCTATAGACGTTATAGAGCGGCACCAGGTCAGGAATATCGAGGCGACCATGCAAAGTAGTGAGGTGCGCATATCGTTCGCGACGGCTTATCGCGTAGTGCAGGTAATCCACGTGAAAATGAATTAGATCGAATTCTTCCTTGTGCCGCAGCACTTGCTCCATCTGTATGAAATGGTGTGCCAGATGATCGATCGATTCCGGTGAAAGCCGCAGAGATTCCTGGCAGCTGGGTATCAGGCGGGCGGTGGTCAGCGAGTCGCCACTGGCAAAAACCGTGACATCGTGTCCGAGGCGAACCAATTCCTCGCTCAACCAGGATACTACCCGTTCGGTCCCGCCATAAAGCTTCGGCGGAACGCTCTCGTAAAGCGGGGCGACTTGAGCGATTCTCATAGACTCCCTGTCTGCAAGATCTTTCGAACACAGTGAGCGCGTCAGGCTCAACCGGCTCCAGTTGGTTTGTTGGTGTACAGTGCACGCGACGTTCGCTGACTGTTTGCTTGCGCCGATTCAAATGCAAGCCTATCAACAGTTTAGCGGCCTATGCCGAGATTTGCTATCCGGTATTTGCTGTACCTTCAATCAGGAAGGAGAGGAGCCTCACCACACGCCCTTGTCACTGCCCGTAAGCCGAAAAGCTACGAGCGCAGACACCGCAAGTGGCGGAAGTAATGGCAAACGCGAGATAGCACGTAAGTCACCGTGCTTGCCGGCGCTGAATAATTGCGAGCCATACAGTCCAGCTGCGGGCTTCATGGGAACGCGCAGGAAATTTCCACGGAACTGCACCTGAAGATCGGCGGCGCGGGCTTCTTCGATCACTTCTTGAGGCAAAGACAATGAGCCTCCGAAACTGTTGACGTAGTTGGAGACGATTACCAGGAAGCTTGCGACTCCGGGCCAGATACCACCCAGTTCGGCGCCGCGGCGCAATTCCTGGAAGTTGAGCGTGCCGGTCCCGAGCAATGCAGCCACATCCGCCATGTCGCACAAACGGAAATAAAAGTGACGATACATGCGCTGCAGGGTTGAGATCATGATTCGCTCTTCCGGCGCGGGGACAGGAAAGTCGATGCCGTTCACCTGCTTAGTCACGTGGCGTTCAATCACGCGTTCGGCCAGCAGTTTCTGCTCGCCAGTTTGTCCCAGGTACCGCACGTGAATTTCAACCAGCTCGCTTAACCCGGGGACTTGAAAGTTCCATTTGCCAGCCAGTTTATCGCCCCAGCTGCGGGCTTCCATTTCCGCCTTCAGTTTTTGCTGCATGACCTGGCTTACGCGTTCCGGCGCGCCGCTGGTGTATAGATCCAAATCAGAACCGAGATCGGGCCAGTGGTCGAGAGACTTAATGACCGAAACCTGGCACCCCGAATCCTGCAGAGCGCTCACGATCACCCGCAGCCACTCCACAGCATTGGTAATTCTCGCGTTCTCGCTCGTTAGCGCCTGTTCGCACCACTGCTGCATCTGGGCCTGCTGCTGCTGAGCCGCGGCTTTTTCCACCACCTGCAGAGCGCGCATGGTCACGTGATGAGTGTCCGCCAGCTTGAGAAACTTGCCGAAGTGCTCTTCGCTCATCTGGAAAATTTCATCGAGCTCAGTGCGGAGGCCCCCCAGATTGTCTTTGGGGGTGGGCGAATCAGCAGCGTAGCCCTGAAACATCAGCTTCGAAAGCAATTGCATGTCGCGGGCGCTGCTGGCGGAAGAATTTTTCATGCGTGAGGCTCCTGGTATTCGTGAACGGATGATTCGATGTGAGCTGCCGGTCCTGGGTTGGTCAAGGCTGCGCTGCCCTTTGCTTTGCCACCTGGTTCTTGCAGTCCGAAACTCCGGTCTCGATCTGAGTGCCTTCCTCGTAGTCGTTCCATGTGGCAATCAGCAGGAAGGGCATGGGATGTTCGGGATTGTCGTACTGATGGAAGATTTTCAAGGTGTCTTCAAAAGTATTGCCGCAGCGGCGATCCATGTGCCGGTTCAGGCTCCAGGACGCCTTTGTGTCATTGAATCCAGGCCAGATTGTGCCGACTAATATCTTTCCCGGTCGATCTCCAAATTTCTTGTAAAATTTTTCCAGGTATTGCTTTCCCCAATCGCTGCCGTCTGCCTTCCAACCCACGCTGGGATGCACCCACGCGTAGTATCCATCGAAATCTTTGTTGTATTGCGCCGGCGGCTCATCTTTGTAGATCAGGATAGGTGGATTCTCCCACTGACTCACCGCGTTCCGTACTCTGTCCCAATCAGTGCGTCCACGCTTAGGAAAAATAAAAATGATCGGACGACCCTGATACGTCACGTATGCTTCGTGCCCCGGCGCATTAGGGCCGATGTACGACCGGTATGCCTTCTCGAAATCGTTCAGCGCATTATCTGTGGCTTGGCCATTGTCTTCTTCGGTCTCGTCGTACATCAGGCAAATGTGAAAATTAGTCTCCGCCGTGATCTGCTGCAGCAGTGCATAGCTGCGGTCTTCAAACGGTCGCCGGTCGCCGTACCAGTCCACGGCGAATGCATAGATGCCCATCTCTTTCGCTTTTTGAATCTGTTTGCGAAGGACCGCTGGATCCAGCGTCGAATATCCGATGTTGATGTGATCAGGAGAGCCAAACCAGGGTTGATAATCCGCGAGGATCCGCGAAGACTCTTGCAGGTTCGGCATCTTGGAAGACATCGTATCCCTCTTATGGGAGCAGCCGCTGGTAATCATAAAAATGGCGAGCACCAGGGCGATGATGACAGAAAGACCATGCATTCTTTTAACTCTATCCTTCATGTTGGATGCTGGGCAGCACTTCGGAGTGTGGCAAACCCGCGCGGGCTACGGCTTCTGCCCGTTCGTAGCCTGGAGCTGCCGGACCATCCAGCGGTCCGCGCCTGGCGTCATCAGCACCATGAACTGAGCATTGACCGGCTCTTCGTAGATAACTTTGCCCCCATCGAGGACTTGCATATCAAATTGCGCGTGATCGCTGAGTTCCATGACGTCGCCGGCAGGGGAATAGAACAATGCTTCGAGCTTATGGCCCCGGTCCACGTAACGAGTCTGCAATCCTGACTTGGTTTGAGAATTGATCCGCTGCGCGAAATCCTGTTTTGCTAGTCCGGTGAAATATCCGTCAAGAAGGCCGGTCTTG
>Ga0157372_10002779_pt1 | contig 18921 bp, 16 predicted proteins | sample C55metaG_FD_115307 | JGI IMG/M metagenome (GOLD analysis project Ga0157372, IMG submission 115307) | Corn rhizosphere microbial communities from Kellogg Biological Station, Michigan, USA - C5-5 metaG | ecosystem: Host-associated > Plants > Roots > Rhizosphere > Soil | place: USA: Michigan... | reverse complement strand
GAATGCCGCCGGGATCGTCTCGATCAGCACGGTCGCGCGCACCGTGCCGTGCGGAATCCCCAGCCTGGCTTCGGCAAACGTGAACACGTCGTTCCAGAGCCGGGCCTCGAGGTGGGACTCGGTCTTGGGCAGGTAGAAGTACGGCCCGCTGCCGCGTGCGAGCAGCTCGGCGGCGTTGTGGAAGAAGTACAGCCCGAAGTCGACCAGCGCGCCGACCACCGGCTGGTCGTCGACCAGCAGGTGTCGCTCGTCGAAGTGCCAACCGCGGGGCCGCATCACGATGGTGGCAAGCCTCCCGTCGTTGAGCGCGTAGGTCTTGCCCTCCGGGGAGGTGTAGGAGATGTCGCGCCGGACCGCGTCGTAGAGGTTCACCTGGCCGCCGACCACGTTGCGCCAGTGCGGAGTGCTGGCGTCCTCCAGGTCGGCCAGCCACACCCGCGCGCCGGAGTTGAGCGCGTTGATGGTCATCTTGCGGTCGCACGGGCCGGTCATCTCCACGCGCCGGTCGCGGAGGTCCTCCGGTGCCTCGGCGACGGTCCAGTCGGCCTCGCGGACGTCCCGGGTCTCGGCCAGGAAGTCGAGCGGCTGGCCGGCGGCGACGGCCTCCCGGCGGGTACGACGGGCGGCCAGCAGCTCGTCGCGACGCGCCCCGAACTCGCGTTGCAGGTCCGCGACGAAGTCGAGCGCCTCGGAGCTCAGGATCCGCTCCCCGCCCTCGACGCTGCTGCCTGCCAGTCGGATGTCCACCACCGGACCCCTCTCTTGTCGCACTCGTTTGTGGTCTGGACTTCAATGCTCCGCAGACCGCCGAGTGATGGCTCCCCGGACTGCCGCGGCCACCGCGGGCGCGACCTGAGGGTCGAACACCGACGGCACGATGTAGTTGGGGTTGAGCTCTTCCTGCGCCACCGCATCCGCGATCGCCCGCGCGGCGGCGAGCATCAGCTCGTCGGTGATCTCGTGCGCCTGCGCGTCCAGCATGCCGCGGAAGAACCCCGGAAAGGCCAGCACGTTGTTGATCTGGTTCGGGAAGTCCGACCGGCCGGTGGCGACCACCGCGGCGTGCTCACGGGCGGCCAGCGGGTCCACCTCAGGGTCCGGGTTGGCCAGTGCGAACACCACGGCGTCCTTAGCCATGGTGGCGATGTGCTCCCCGGAGAGGAGGTTCGGTCCGGACACCCCGATGAACACATCGGATCCGGCGAGCACCTCGGTCAGCGGCCCGGTCTCGCCGGTCGGATTGGTGTGCTCGGCGATCCACCGCCGCGGCGGGTCCAGATCCAGCTGCCCTCGGTGGATGGCGCCTCGACGGTCGCAGGCCACGATCTCGCGCACGCCCTGGGCGTGCAGCAGGGTGATCACAGCATGACCTGCGGCGCCCACCCCGCTCACCACCACGCGGACCGCGTCCAGCCGCTTCCCCACGACCCGCAACGCGTTGGTCAGCGCTCCGAGCACCACCACCGCCGTGCCGTGCTGGTCGTCGTGGAAGACCGGAATGTCCAGGTCGGCACGCAGCCGGCGCTCCACCTCGAAGCAGCGAGGCGCGGCGATGTCCTCCAGGTTGATCCCGCCGTACGACGGCGCGATGGCCTTCACCGTGCGGACGATCTCTTCGGTGTCCTGGGTGTCCAGGCACACGGGCCAGGCGTCGACGTCTGCGAACTGCTTGAACAACGCGGCCTTGCCCTCCATGACCGGCAACGCGGCCGCCGGCCCGATGTTTCCCAGTCCGAGCACGGCCGACCCGTCGGTGACCACCGCGACGGTGTTGCGCTTGATGGTCAGCCGTCGCGCGTCCTCGGGATGCTCCGCGATCGCCAGGCAGACCCGAGCCACCCCAGGGGTGTAGGCGCGCGACAGGTCATCGCGGTGCTTCAACTGCACCTTGGGCGTGACCTCGAGCTTGCCGCCGAGGTGCATCAGGAAGGTCCGGTCGCTGACCTTGCGGACGTCGACCCCCGGAACCGCGGCGAGCGCCTTGGTGATCGTCTCGGCGTGCTCGACGTCGGCGGCGTCGCAGGTGACGTCCACGACCAGCCGGTCCGCACGAGACTCCACCACGTCGAGCGCGGTGACCGCGCCGCCGGCCTCGCTGACCGCGGCGACCAGGCCGCTGGTGGCACCGGTCGAGGACGGCGTCTCGACGCGGACGGTGACGGCGTATCCAGGGCTTGGGCTGGGCATCGGTGGGTTCGGCTCCTCAACGAGGGAGATTTTCCGTATCGTGGATACTAGTATCGCCATCATGGAAGTGCAACGCACTCGGTTCACTCAGATCTCGGCAACTACAATTCCGTTATACGGAAGAGAGGAACCATGGCTGAGACCAGCGGCGCCGCCCGCGCGGGCGGCGTACAGTCCATCGAGCGTGCCTTCGGGCTGCTCGAGTCGATGGCCGACCACGGCGGGAGCATGGGACTCTCCCAGCTGGCCGCCGAGTCCGGACTGCCACTGCCTACCATCCACCGTCTGGTGCGGACCCTCGTCCACCTCGGTTACCTGCGCCAGGAGCCGTCCCGGCAGTACATCCTCGGCCCGCGGCTGATCCGGCTCGGAGAGAGCTCCTCGCACACACTCAACGTCTGGGCACGCCCGCACCTCGCGCGACTGGTCGACGAGCTCGGCGAGTCGGCGAACCTGGCGATGCTCGACGGGGACGAGATTGTCTACGTCGCCCAGGTCCCCTCGCGACACTCGATGCGGATGTTCACCGAGGTCGGCCGCCGAGTGCTGCCGCACTGCACCGCAGTGGGCAAGGTGTTGCTGGCCGACATGCCCACCGACAAGGTCCGCGACCTGCTCGGCCGCACGGGCATGCCGCAGCACACCCCCAACACCATCACTGACCCCGAGGAGATGGCCCTGGCGCTGAAGCAGATCGCCGAACGCGGGTATGCCACCGACGAGGGCGAGCAGGAGATCGGCGTGTGCTGCGTGGCGGCTGCGCTGCCCAATGTGCCGTCCCGGTTGGCGATCTCGGTGTCCGGGCCTGCTGCCCGGATGACCAACGAGCTCGTACGCCGCGCCGTCCCCCTGCTGAAGGAAGCCTGCGCCGGGCTGTCCGCCGACCTGTCTTGACCCTGGCTGGTCGCGCTGGCCGACGATGACGCGGAAGGCCCCGGCTTTCGGAACGACATAGAATTTGCGCGTGAAGCGGCGGACGATCATCGATGTGGCGCGAGCAGCGGGTGTATCGAAGTCCACGGCATCGAGGGCTCTCGCCGGCCAGGCCAGGGTGAGCGACGAGGCCCGACAGCGGGTGATGGAAGCCGCCGAACGGCTCGGGTACCACGTCAACCGGATCGCCAGTGGACTGCGCGCCGGATCCTCCCGGCAGTTGGCCTTGGTGGTAACCAACCTCGTGAACGCGTCGTTCCACACCGTGACCACCGAGATGCAGGCCCGGGCTCACGAGGCGGGCTACCAGCTTCTGCTTTGCGTCTCACAAGGTGATCCGCAGCAGGAGGCGGCCTCGCTGGCGACGCTGGCAGCCCACCGGGTCGATGGCCTCGTCATCGTCTGCACCGACGACGGCGTCCCCGAGGTCAACAGGCTGGCCGCCGCCGGCATGCCTGTCGTAGGCCTGGTGCGCCGACCCGCCGGGCTCCGCACCCCGGTCGTCCTCGGGTACGACGAGGAGGGCGCTGATCTGGCGACCCGTCATCTCATCGAGCTCGGCCATCGGCGGATCGGCTACATCGGCGGTCTGCCCACAACGACGACCGGGCACGCGCGTTTCGAAGGCTTCAAGAAGGCGCATCTCGAGGCCGGCCTGCCACTCGACCTCGGGCTGGTCGAGCAGGGTCCCTTCGACCCGAGCTTCGGCATCAAGGCGGCCAAGCGACTCCTGGCGCGCCACGACTTCACGGCCCTGTTCATCACCAACCACGAAAGCGTCTTCGGCGCCCTGCCCGAGCTGATGAGGAACCAGGTCACGGTCCCGGACGATCTCAGCCTGGTCTGCTACGAGGACGTACCCCTCTTCGACTGCTGGCACCCGCCCATTACCGTGGTGGACAACCGGGCCGCCGAGATGGGACGCGCCGCCTTCGACCTCCTTCTCGCCCAGATCGGCCGCGTCACGCCGCCCGGCGATGAGCCGCAGGTGATCCAGGTGTCCCCGCGCCTCATCGTCCGGGAGTCCAGCTCGACCAGACCCGACGTACCAGCCACGCAACTGGCCTCCGGCTGATCAGCTCGGCTCGCAGCTGTTCGCGAGCACCGCCTCGAGCTCGTGCCGGGCCTCGTCGAGAGCGGCCACCGACTCCGGGCTCCACTTCCTGGTCTGCTCCACGAGGTGGACCGAAATGGTGCCTCGCATCTCGTCTCCCAACACCACCGGCGCCAGCATCTGGGCCAGGACCCGGTAGTGCACGATGAGCGAAGGCGGGGGCTGGACCTCCGCCACGCGGCAGTCCTCCTGGATGAGGAGCCCGTGCGTGCGCTCCAGGTGGACATAGGTCTCGTGCAGCCGCGGGTCCACGGCGGGGCCGGTCGCCATCGAAGACACGCCCGGCGCAAGCGACTCCGCCGCCAGCACCAGCTCGCCATCGTCGTCGACGAGTCGGACCGTCGTTCGGCTCGCCTGCGTCGCCTTGAGCAGGCCCTCGGCGATCCTCGTGCACACGTCCTGGAGATCCTTCGAGGCCTCCTCAGTGCGAGACATGGACGAGCTCCTGGCGGGGACGGATGCGACGTGCCCCGAAGAGGCAGGTGGCGGCCAGCAGCGCAGCCACTGCGCCGGACAGTGCGGCCGTGGCGGGGCTGAGCCCGGCGCTCTGCAGGGACGCGTACAGCAGAGGTCCGACCACGCCGCCGATGGGACCGGTGATCCCGATGAATGCGGCCCCGGTGCCTCGAACCCTCGTCGGGTAGGACTCGCCGATGTAGGCGAACAGCGGAGCGGCCGCACCCTGAGCGAAGAAGAGTACGAGCGAGTAGCAGATCACCACGGCGGCGAAGCCTTGAGCGAACACCAGGAGCAGGACGGTCGCGGCCGCGGCCATGACCTCGCACGCGATCACTGTCTCGCGCCGCCCGAGCCGGTCACCCACGTAGCCAAAGAGCAGGTACCCGAGGAACGCCACCCCGTTGCCGATGAACACGGTCCACAGTGCGCTGGTGAGGTTCACGCCCTTGCCGTGCACCAGCACGGTGGTGGCCAGGACCGTCATCTGCGAGTCGCCGATCAGCTTCAGGAAGAACATCGTGCCTACCGACATCGTGTGCTTGCGAAGCTCCGGCGCGAAGATCTGGCTGTAGGTGTTCCGCTGTCGCTTCGGCATCTCTAGGTTCCAGTGCCGGCTCGCGCGGACGGCAGCGTCCACCTCGCCGTGCTCCCTCAACTGGCGCAGGTAGCGCATCTTCTCGAAGTAGGGAGACTCCTTCAGCCAACGGCGGAGAATCAGGATCACAACCAGTGGGAAGGTGGCAACGGCGAACGTCCCACGCCAGCCGATCACGGGTGTGAGGGTGGCCGCGGCCAGCGCGGAGAGCATGACACCTGCGGGCCAGCCGGCCTGCACGATGCCGTAGATGAAGCCCTTCTTCCGAGCGCCGAGGATCTCGTTGAGGTAGGCGGAGTTCACGGCCTGTTCCGACATCCCGAAGCCGGACAGGGACCGGAACAGCACCAGCGAGACAGGCCCTAGGGCCAGGGCCGCCAGGCCCGAGCTGAGCGCAGCGCCGCCGGTCGTGACGAACAGCGCAAGACGCCGACCCAGCAGATCGATGAGGGGCCCTACCGCAACGGCGAACACCAGCGACCCGAACGAGACCAGGGTTGCCACGTAGGAGGCAGTCCCAGTGGACCAGCCGAAGTCCGCTTGGATGGTCGGCAGGAGGTTGCCGAAGGTGATCAGGTCATAGACCGCCAGCGTCCAGGCGATGAAAGCAACGACCGCTGCGTAGGTGACCTGTCCCCGCGTGAGGCTAGGGAAGGAGGGGAGTCGCGCCGCCCCTTGGGTATCGAGTTCGATGTGACTGAGTGACTCTCGGGCTGGAACGACTGGTTCGTGAGTAGTCATCGAGAAGGCTCCCTGGAAACGGTAATCAGGAGTGCGGCCGAGCGGCCGGCGCGCAGCGGATCAGTCCGCGGTGGCGCCCTGGAACTCCCCGTGGTGCTCCAACCACCACTCGGCGATGTCGAGCCGCCTGGCGAACCACACGCTGCCTCTGTCGAGCGCGTACATGAGGAACTCCTTGAGCGCGTGTGCACGCGAGGGCTGGCCCATGAATCGGGGATGGAGTCCGATCGACATCATCTTCGGGCTCCGGGCTCCCTCCTCCCACAGATAGTCGAAGTGCCGCTTGCAGTAGTCCACGAATGAGGTCGGGTCGGAATAGCTCTGGCCGGGCATGAACCGGCCGTCGTTCAAGGTGAACGAGTAGGGAATGACCAGGTGCTGACGGCCGGCCACGGGGACGAAGAACGGAAGGTCGTCAGCGAACGAGTCACTGTCGTAGAGGAAGCCGCCCTCCTCCACGTGCAGCTCGCGCGTGTCGACCGAGGGCGGTTGCCGGCTGTACCAGCCACGCGGCCTCTCCCCGCACGTGGCTTCGATGGAGGCGACGGCCATCTCCAGGCGGGATCGCTCGGTGTCACGGTCGAGAGTGCTGACGTTCTCCCATCGGTATCCGTGACAGCAGACGTCGTTGCCGGATTCCTTCACCCACGCGCCGACCTCGGGGTTGAGCTCGAAGGCCTGAGCGCAGCCTTGGATCGTGGCCGGTAGCCCCAGGTCGTCGAGAAGCCGCTGGAGGCGCCAGATGCCGGCCCTGCTGCCGTACTCGAAGATCGACTCGTTGCCGAAGTCTCGGATCGGCAGGGCCGGGTAGCCGAACTCCTGCGGCTCCTCGTTTTTCCCGTCCCCCGCGGGATAGGACTGCTCCGCCCCTTCTTCGTAGTTGATGACGAGACAGACGGCCACGCGAGCGTCGTCACGCCAACGGACCTCGAGCCCTTGACGCCCGTATCCGATGAGATCCCGGGGCTGATCGCTCGATGGCAGGCTGGGCGATGTCATGGGCAACCCCTCACCAAGAGACGCAAGAGAACCTGAAGGAGCCAAATCGGCCGATGTCGGAGCTTCCCCGGGTTCCGATCCCTGCTTCCGATATGCCGTTCCTTGTGGGAACGTTCCCACAGAATGAGCCCATGACCCGTGGCTGTCAATGGTTGCGCGGTCCCTGCCTATACCACGTCCCCCCAGCCCCGCTCCGAGCGGGATCGCCGCGGAGTTCTAGACCACGGGGAACAGTTCGGTCCCCCGCATTCCGGCGGAGAGCCCGAGGACCAGGCGTAGCCGGCACTTGACCGGATCCAGCAGGCCCGCGGGCACCAGTCCGGCGCTCAGCAGGTCGGACTCGGACCCGGGTCCGCCGTAGGTCTGGGCGAGCACCGGCCCGGCGCCGCATCGGGATGCCAGGACCACCGGACACCGTTCCGCCAGGCGCTTCAGCGCCTGCGCCGTGCGCGCGGACACGTGGCCGGCCCCGAGGGCCGCCACGACCAGGCCGTCCAGTCCCGCGGCGATCCGGTCGACGGCGAAGGCGTCGTCGTCTCCGACCGACCACAGCAGCGCGACGCGTTTGTCCGGCGGTCGCGTGAGAGGAAGCGTGTGACGGACGGGGTCCGGCGGAGCCAGCAGTGAGACGTGGCGGTCCACGACCCTCCCGATGGCTCCGTGGCCAGGTGAGGCGAAGGCATCGAGACTCAGCGTGTGCATCTTGCGGACCCAGCGCGCCGCATGAATGTCGCCGTGCATCACGACGACGACGCCGTGGCTGGCCAGGGCGGGCTCGGCGGCTGCCGCCAGGGCGTCCCGCAGGTTCCCCGGACCATCGCTCTCCGCCGAGTCCGCGCCCCGCATCGATCCGGTCAGGACCACGGGCACCTCGTAGGGCAGCAGCATCCTCAGCCCGTATGCGGTCTCTTCGAGGGTGTCGGTTCCATGGGTGACCACCACGGCGGAGGCGCCGGCCTCGATCTCCTCGCGGATCGCGGTCGCGAGCTCGAAGATCCTCGAGGGACCTATCTCCCGCGAGGGAAGGCTGAGGAAGGACCGGGGCACCCCGCGTGCCGGGAGATCGCTCGCCCCCCTGGGTAGGAGGTCCGCCGCCTGCAGGTGGGGGCTGAGCCGTCCCGCGCCGTCGGTGACACTTGCGATCGTTCCCCCAGTGCCGATCAACGAGATCCACCGCGTCATGCCAGCTCTCCGGTCATCCTCAACGCCAATCCGCAGTCCGCGCCATCAACGCCTGCGCAGTGCGCGCCCAGGACACTGACTCGTGCTCTTGTCGTCGAGCAGCGTGGGAACGCCGTTGACGAACACGTGGTGGATCCCTTCGGGATACACGCGGGGCGTCTCGTACGACGCAAGGTGTTTCACGGTGCGGGGGTCGAAGACGACCAGATCGGCAAAGAAGTCATCCTTGACAAGGCCGCGGCCGACCAGTCCCAAGCGGTTCGCCGGCAGGGACGTCATCTTGCGGACCGCGTCTTCGAGGGAGAGCGCACGCTCCTCCCGGACGAACTCTCCGAGCACCCGAGGGAACGTCCCGTAGCTTCGTGGGCTCGGGTACTCGCCGACGAAGACGGAGTCACTGCCGATCATCCCCCGAGGATGGACCAGGAACGCCGGTACGGAAGCTCCGTGCGGGCCGGGCGCGACCTGGCTGACCCCGAAGTCCTCGCTGACCAGCAGCTCGACGATCGTGTCCGCAGCGGGCAGCTCCATGTCACTCATGACCTGCTGAAGGGTCCACCCTTCGTACATCCTGTTCTGCTGGGCCGTGAAGCCGCAGAGCCTGATCCGGCCCCAGATGTCGGCGCCGGCATACGACTCGCCCCTCGCGTCGACGTCGACCCTGAGCCGGCCCCGGTGACGACGATCGGTGAGCCTGGCGAGGATCTGGTCCGGGGTGCCTTCCTGGGACCACAGGGGCAGCAGCATGGGGAGCCTCGTGCCCGACCACTCCCACGGGTAGGTGTCGAACGTGACTTCCATGCCACGCCCCACCGCATCGTCCACCAGCTCGAGCAGTGGCGCTGAGCCGCCGCGTGCCGACGTACGCCGGTAGAGGTGGGTCAGGTGCACCGGGCAGCCGGACCGCTCACCGATCTCGACGGCCTCCCGGAAGGGATCCAGGTAGCGGTCGCCGAGCTGGTACCGGACGTGCGTGTGGTAGATCCCTCCCATGCGGGCCACCACCTGCGACAAGGCGACCAGCTCGTCGGTGTCGGCATGCGAGCCGGGCGGATAGTCCAGCCCCGTGGAGAGGCCGAAGGCGCCCTCCGCGAGCGCGTCTTCGAGGGCCGAGGACATGTTGGCGAGCTCGCCGGCCGACGGCCTGCGCGGCTCCCATCCCAGCCCGAGGATGCGCAGCGCAGAGTTCCCGACCAAGTAGGCGACGTTGACGGCAGCCTTCCGATCAAGCCGAGCCAGGTACTCCTCGACCGTGCTCCAGTCGTACTCGACGTCTGGTCGGCCATCGAGCCCGGAGTTGTAGCGAACAAGCCTTTGGAGCTCGGCTTTCGAGAAGAACGGCGCGTAGCCCAACCCGTCGACGCCGACGATTTCCGTGGTGACGCCTTGTCGGATCTTGGCTTCGTTCACCGGCTGCTCAAGCAGCAGCAGACCTGTGTGGGAGTGCATATCGATGAAGCCGGGAGCTATCACGCACCCGTCGATGTCGTAGACATGCGCCGCGGCCACGTCTGTCGCGCCGCGGATGATCCGCAGCCTGTCCCCGGCGATCCCCACGCGCGCCCGGAATGGAGGGTTCCCCGTGCCGTCCACCACCGTGCCGTTGATGAGCAGGTAGTCGAAATCCATGTCAACCCAACCTTCGATCGATCCTGAGAGTCTTCACGAGTCGCTGGGCCATGGCCAGGCTGGGATCTGTTGCCGGCACAGGCCACGCGTCCGCATCTGCGCCCAGCAGCAGCGGGAGCTCGGTGCAGGCGAGAAGGATCTGCTCGGCCCCACGGCTGGCCAGCGAGCGAGCCACTGCCACAAGCGACTCACGGGCGCGTGGGGAGAGCGTGCCGCGCTTGACTCCTTCCGGGCCGTAGATCGCGTCCATGACAACGGCACGCTCCGCAGGTTCGGGCTCGACCGCCGATCGGCCCACCCGGGCCAAAGCCCGCTGGTACACCTGGCTGCGGATCGTGCCCTCGGTGGCCAGGATCCCTACGGCGCCGCCACCGGGCACGGCGGCGACTGCGGTCGAGATCCAGGGCACGATCGACATCGCGACGTGCTGCGCCAGATAGGGCGCGAAGACGTTCGCGGTGTTGCAGGGGATGACCAGGCACGTCGCGCCCGCTGCCCGCAACCTTCGAGCGCCGTCCAGGAGAGCGGGCCGCGGGTCCGGGCCGTTGCCCAGCAGGAACGCCGTGCGGTCTGGAACCTGCGGATTGCTGTCCAGCAGGACGTGAAGATGGCCTTGATCAGCGCTCGCCGGTGTGGCTTCCACGAGCGTGGTGAGGAACGCCGCCGACGCCGCCGGCCCCATCCCCCCGAGGACCCCCACGACCTCCCCGAGCTCCGACTCCCCGCACTCGTCAGGACCGGCGGGCGCCTTGCCTCGTCTCACGAGCTCCTCGATGACCCACCGGGCGTCGATGAGGGTGGCGATGTCGTCACACGTCCAGCTCCGGCGGCGTGCGCCTCCTACGCAGATGCACCCTTCGATCCGCGCTCCCACGGTGAGCGGAGTGAACATGAGAGGGACATTCGTGCCTCGGGTGTCACCGGACTGGACGAACACGGTCCCGCGCGCGAGCAGGTCGTCCAGCGACTCTGTCTCGAGGACATCGGCGATGTCGCAACCCACTCTCCCTCGACCCGGATCGAGGTTCGTAGCCCGGAGCTGCGCGAGCACCTGCGGAGCCCCGGAAGGGCTGCGGACGTGAACCGACACGACCTCTGCCTTCACGCTCGTCATGAGCTCTCGAAGATGCGCAGACAGTGGCTCACAACCGACGGATCGGTCACGACCCCGAGCTCTGGCGGTGGCCATCGAATCCTCCAAAGCTGGTCTCAACCGGACCTTGACAGCCGGTGGGAACGTGCCCACACTAGCGCGAAGAATGAAACTTCGCTTCCGCCATGCGGAACGGGAGGCATGATGAACGGACGCCAGCCCAGCCAGCAGGAGCTTCGAGGCCTCGATCCGAGCGGCCGCCTCTACAACGTCGACCTGGCTCCGAGCGAGACGCGGCACTGGGGGAACTACAGCCTCTTCGCTTTCTGGTCGAACACCGCCCACAACCTGGGCGCCTACACGTTCGCAGCCGGTCTGTTCATCCTCGGTCTGAACGCGTGGGAGGTGACCATCGGCGTCCTGGGTGCGTCGGTGGTCGTCTACCTCGGTTGCCGGCTGTCGGGAGCGATGGGCCAGGAGACCGGGGTGCCCTTCCCCGTCATCAGCCGGCTCAGCTGGGGAATCTACGGAGCGAACGTCCCGGCACTCATCCGTGCCTTCGCTGCAATCGGCTGGTACGGGATCCAGACCTTCCTCGCGTCCGCGGCAGTCAATGCCGTGCTGCTGCGCTTCTTCCCCGCGACCGCAGGACTCCAGCACACGTCCTTCCTCGGACTCAATGCGCTGTCGTGGGTCTCCTTCATGTTCCTCTGGGCGGTGCAGCTGCTTGTCCTGAGCCGCGGCATGGAGGTGGTGCGCCACGTGCAGGGATGGTCCGGCGCGCTGATCTGGGGGATGATGCTCTTCCTCGGCGTCTACATGCTCATCGCCACCGGAGGCAAGCTGGACCTTGCGACCGGCGGTGCATCCCTCAGCACTGGACAACAGGTTCTGCACACCATTCAGATCGCCGGCCTGTTCATGGGGATCCTCGGAACCCTGATGCTCAACTACGCAGACTTCACGCGGTTTGCGCCGAGCCAGCGCTCGGTCGCCTGGGGCACCCTCTGGGGTGTTCCCGTGAACTGGACCGTGTTCGCCTCGACCTCGGTCCTGGTCTCCGCCGGCAGCCTGTCCCTGTACGGATCGGTGCTGTTCGACCCGGCCGACATCTTCGCGAAGCTCAGCAACCCGGTGCTGCTGGTCTTTGGAGGGGCCCTGCTGATCATCGCCGCCCTCGGCGTCAACATCGTCGCGAACTTCGTGTCGCCGGCATTCGACCTGGCCAACGTGTGGCCACGGCGCATCAGCTTCCGCAAGGGTGGGCTGATTGCAGCCGTGCTGGCCTTGGCATCGCTTCCTTGGAAGATGTTCTCCTCGCCCGTGGCAGTCAACTACTTCCTCGGCGCCTTGGGGGCGATGATCGGCCCTCTGTTCGCCATCATGGTGGTCGACTACTACTTGGTCCGGCGGCGGCAGGTCAGCATCCGAGACCTCTACCAACCTGACCCCTCGGGCCGCTACTACTACCGTCGCGGTGTCAACCCCGTGGCAGTGGCCTCCTTCGTCCCTGCGGCCATCGTCTCCATCAGCGTCTCCACGCTCCCGGTCTTCTCCGCCGCGGCTCCGTTCAGCTGGTACTTCGGTGTCCTGTTGGCCGGCAGTCTGTACGCGACGTTGGCGCGCGGGCCACTGGCGAGCTACGTCAGCACGGCCGTCGGACCGGAACCGGCTGTGACCGAGGTCCAGCCGGAGTCGATCTGAGACAACGGAGGGTGACTTGTCCAAAGCCGCGCGAGGCAATGCTCGGGCGTCCTCCCGAGGGCGTGACTTCCGTGGGTACGGCAGCACACCACCTTCTATAGAGTGGCCCAACAAGGCCCGGGTAGCTCTCTCGTTCGTCATCAACTACGAGGCCGGAGCGGAGTACACGTTCCAGGACGGAGATGAACGGCGCGATTCGGTGGGCGAGTTCGGCGCAGCGATCAACCCGACTCCAGCGCACATCCGTGACTTCTGCACCGAGTCCACGTTCGAGTACGGCTCCAGGGCCGGGGTGTGGCGGTTGGCACGGATCTTCGACGGGTTGGGCCTGAAGGTGACCTTTCACGTGGCCGCTCGCGCCGTCGAGAAGTACCCGGAAGTCGGTGCCTACATCGCAGAGGCCGGACACGAGCCCTGCGCCCATGGCTACCGGTGGGAGGAGCTGTGGCGGCTGTCGCGCGATGAAGAGCTGAAGCACCTCGCTCATGCCGTCGAAGTGATCGAGAGCACGTGCGGCCGCCGCCCCGTGGGGTGGCACTCTCGCTGCACTCCCTCCAGCTCCACCCGCGAGCTGCTCGTCGAGGAGGGCGGGTTCCTCTACGACAGCGACGCCTACAACGACGACCTGCCCTACCAAGTCGATGTTGGGGGCGTCGACCACTTGGTCCTGCCCTACTCGTTCACGTTCAACGACATGAGATACGCGTTCGCACCAGGCTTCGCCGACCCGATGGATTTCTTGACGCTGTGCAGGATGGGCCTCGACGATCTCTGGGAGGAAGGGGAACACACGCCCAAGATGATGAGCGTGGGACTCCACCCGCGCTGGGCCGGCCAACCAGGGCGGGCACGAGCGGTGCGCGAGCTTGTGGACTACGCGTTGTCCAAGGGCGAGGTCTGGATCGCCCGCCGGGAGGACATCGCCAGACACTGGCTGCGGCACGCCTCACCCTCCTCGTCGGCCGGCCAATGACGTTGCCGAGGGTTCCGCATGCACTGGTCTTCTGAGCTCGTGCTCAACACCCTGGCCGCATCGCTGCGGGACTCGCTCGACACGGCGCGGGTGACCGTTCGACTGCGCTCGCTCGACGGCGTGGGCCTCGTCGCAGAAGCGCTCGGCAAGGGCGTCCAATCCATGCGGTCCGGTCCGCAGGAGGACGCGACGAGGTTCCCCACCTACGAGTTCTTGGCTCAGCGCCGCGAGACGCTGGTCCAGCGCGACCTCGTGGAGCATCCGGTTCGCCCACCGGCAAGTCTGATCGACTACTACGGAACGCACGCACAGATGCTGGCCCCGATCTGTTCGGACGGGGAGCTCGTCGGCGTGCTGTCCGTCCACTCGCTCGAGGTCAGGGACTGGCAGGACGCCGACATCGCCGCGGCCGAGGTGATAGCCCGGGCAATCGCGGCCCTCTACGCCTCAGCACCCCCACCATGAGCCGCCCCTGGCGGAGACGGTGATCTCACTGTCCCCGCGGTTCGCCACGGTGATGTCCGTGCTGACGGTGTGCATCCTGCCGATGTTCTTGCTTGCGGCCCTCCCCTCCCGGCTGAGCGGTGTGCTCGACCACGCGTGGCTGGGGGCCGCGATCGCGGCCTTCTGGGCTTCCTCGGGTCTGACGTCGGTGGCCGCTGGGCGGCTGGTGAGCGGCAGGGGGCCGCGATGGGGGTTCCTGCTCTCCTCTGCCGGGACGTGTGCTGTTCTGCTGGTGCTCTGCGCAGTGCGGGGTGGCCGCGTCCTCTTCGTGGTTGCCATGGTCACGATCGGGTTTCTCTACAGCCTGGCGACGTGTGCCGCCAACGTGGTGCTCTCCGAGCGCGGACCGCGGCCCGGTCAAGGCCTGGCGTTCAGCGTCAAGCAGTCGACCGTGCCTCTCGCCGGTCTCGTGGCAGGCGTCGTCGCCGCCACGCTCGCGGGTGACGGTTGGCGGACGTGCCTGGCCGTGGCGGCTGGTCTGGCAGGACTTGTCGGGCTGGTCTGCTCGGTCCTTCCCTGGGAGGCTGCGGCACGAGCGCCCGCCCGCGGCTTGCTGAGCATGAGGAATGCCCGGCCGCTCCTGGTCATCTCCTGCGGTGCGTGCCTCGGAACAGCTGCCGCCAACGCCTTCGGGGCTTTTCTCGTTTCGGGGCTTGTCGCCCATGGCTGGAGCGAACACACGGGCGCCCTGGTCCTGGCCTTGGGGAACGCCGTCGGCATCGGGGGGCGGGTCATTGCCGGACTGCTGGTGGACAAGGTCTCCTCCGGCCACTTCGTGATCATCTGCCTGATGCTGGTCCTCGGCGCGTGCGGGCTGGCGCTCTTGGCCTCCGGGTCCTCAGTCGCACTGGTCATCGGCATGCTGCTGATGTACCTGGCCGGATGGTCCTGGCCGGGGATTCTCCAGTTCTCGGTCATCAGCAGGCAGGTCACCGACGCGGCGCAAGCGACGGGCATCGTCCAGGTGGGCCCGTTCGTGGGCGGAGCCCTGGGCCCGATGGTGTTCGGCCAGCTGGTCGCGCTCGACGGCTACCCCCAGGCTTGGATCGTGGCGGCCGTCTCCGCGGCACTTGCCGCGCTGGTTGTCTTTACCGGGGGGCGGGTGCTCGACGGGCACGGCGCCGGCTTCTCCGCGTCGTGAGTCAACCGACCGCCGCCGCGGTGGGGGCGTCATCCGGTGCCTCGGCCAGGGGTTCGAACTCGACCACGTTGTCCAGCTCGGTTCCCATCGACACGTTGGTGACCCGCTTCAGGAACGCCTCGACGACCACCGGCACCCGGTGCTCGACGATGAGCTTCTTCGCCTGTTCGAACGCGGGCAGCAGGGAGTCGGGGTCGAAGACCCGGATCGCCTTGCAGCCAAGGCCTTCGACGACCTTGACGTGGTCCACCCCGTATCCGCCGACCTCCGGGCTGTTCACGTTGTCGAAGGAGAGCTGCACGCAGTAGTCCATGTCGAAGCCGCGTTGGGACTGGCGGATCAGGCCCAGGTAGGAGTTGTTCACCACCACGTGGATGTAGGGAATGTTGAACTGGGCTCCGACTGCCAGCTCCTCGATGAGGAACTGGAAGTCGTAGTCGCCGGACAGCGCCACCACGGTCGCGTCCGGGGCCGCGGTCGCCACCCCGAGAGTGGCCGGGACCGTCCAGCCAAGAGGGCCGGCCTGCCCGGCGTTGATCCAGTGCCGCGGCTTGTACACGTGCAGCATCTGTGCGGCCTGGATCTGCGAAAGCCCGATCGTGGACACGTAGCGGGTGTCCGGGCCGAAGGCCGTGTTCATCTCTTGGTACACCCGCTGCGGCTTGACAGGCACGTTGTCGAAGTTGGTCCTGCGCAGCAGGGTGCGCTTGCGCTCGGCGCACGCGCCGGCCCACGTCGTACGGTCGGGAAGCCGTCCCTCGGCCCTCCAGGCGTGGGCGACCCCGACCAGCTGCTCCAGCGCCGCCCGGGCGTCGGACACGATGCCGAAGTCGGGGGCGAACACCCGGCCGATCTGGGTGGGCTCGATGTCGATGTGCACGAACGTCCGGCCGCGGGTGTAGGTCCCCACGCCGCCGGTGTGCCGGTTCGCCCAGCGGTTGCCGATGCCGAGCACGAAGTCGGAGGCCAGCATTGTCGCGTTGCCGTAACGGTGCGCGGTCTGCAAGCCCACCATGCCCGCCATCAGCGGGTGGTCGTCGGGGATGGCGCCCCAGCCCATCAGCGTGGGCACCACCGGCACGCCGGTGACCTCGGCGAGCTCGACGAGCAGCTCGGCGGCGTCTGCGTTGATCACCCCGCCACCGGCCACGATCAGCGGTCGCTGCGCCCCGGTCATCATGGTCAGTGCCTTCTCGGCCTGCTTGCGAGTGGCGGCCGGCAGGTGCGCCGGCAGAGGCTCGTAGGTGTCGGGGTCGAACTCGATCTCCGACAGCTGTACGTCGATGGGCAGGTCGATGAGCACCGGCCCGGGCCGGCCCTCGCGCATCACCTGGAACGCCTTCTGGAACACGCCGGGCACCTGCCCCGGCTCGAGCACCGTGACCGCCCACTTGGTGACCGGCTTGGCGATGGCCGTGATGTCGACCGCCTGGAAGTCCTCCTTGTGCAGCTTGGCCACCGGCGCCTGGCCGGTGATGCACAGGATCGGAATGGAGTCCGCGGAGGCGGAGTACAGCCCGGTGACCATGTCGGTGCCGGCCGGGCCGGAAGTGCCCACGCACACGCCGATGTTGCCGTGCGTTGCGCGGGTGTAGCCCTCGGCCATGTGTGAGGCGGCCTCCACATGCCTCGCGAGCACGTGCTTGATGCCGCCGTGCTGCCTCATCGCGCTGTAGAACGGGTTGATCGCGGCACCGGGCAGCCCGAAGGTCTGCGTGGCCCCCTCCTTCTCCAGGATCAGAACCGCGGCGTCGACTGCTCGCATGCGTGCCATGTCAGCTGTTCCTCTCGTTCGTCCGGCCGGAGAGCCGCTCCACGCCCCGGAGCAGGCCCGAGTGATCTAGGCTGCCGTCGCCATTGGCGAACGCGGAGGCCATCAGCTGGGCGACGAGCGAGCCGACGGGCAAGACAACGCCGACCTCTCGCGCCGCGGCGGTGACGATGCCCAGATCCTTGTGGTGCAAGGCGATCCGGAATCCCGGGACGAAGGTATGGCCCAGCATGTTCTCCCGCTTCTGGTCGAGCACCTTCGAGCCTGCAAGACCTCCGCCGAGCACCTCCAGGGCGGCCTCGGTGTCAACGCCGTACGCCTCGAGGAACACCATCGCCTCGGACAGCGCTTGGATGTTGGCGGCGACGATGAGCTGGTTGGCCGCCTTCACGGTCTGGCCCGCGCCACTGGGCCCGACATGCACGATCGTCTTGCCGACCACCCCGAGGATCGGCTTGGCCGCTTCGAAGTCCGCCACGTCGCCACCGACCATGATCGACAGCGCGGCGCTCCTGGCGCCGGCCTCTCCGCCAGAGACCGGGGCGTCCAGCAGTCGGAGGCCGTGCTGCCTCGCTTGGCCGGCGAGCTCGACGGTGACGTCGGGTCGGATCGTGGAGAAGTCGATGACAAGCGCGCCGGGCTCGGCGTGCGCGAACACCCCGTCCTCACCGGCGAGAACCTGCTGCACGTCTGGCGAGTCGGGAACCATCACGCACACCACGCCGGCTCCCTTTGCGGCTTCGGCCACCGAGCCGGCCGCATGGCCACCGACCTCGGTCAGCGGCCCGGTCTTCCCAGGGGTGCGGTTGTAGCCGACGACGGTGTTCCCGGCCTTGGCCAGGTGAGCGGCCATCGGACCGCCCATGATGCCGAGTCCGATGAAAGCGATGCTGGTCATGAGCTGTTTCCTTGTCCTCAGGCGACGCTGCGGCGGGCGCGCTCCACCCACGCGAAGCTGTCCACGGAGGCTGACGAGGGCTTGTACTCCAGACCCACCCAGCCCGAGTAACCGGCGGCCTCCAGGTCGGCGAGCTGCTGGTCGAGTGGGAGGTTGCCCGTGCCAGGCTCGTGGCGGCCGGGGTTGTCAGCGATCTGTACGTGGGCGACCCGGTCGGCGTGCTCGGCGATCACGGTGTCCACATCGTCCTCGTTGACGGCGAGGTGGTAGAGGTCCGCGAGCAGGCCCACGTTGGCCACGCCGTGACCCTGCACGCGGTCGATGACGGCCAGCGCATCGTCCGCGGTCTTGAGCGGGTACGCCGGAGCGCCGCTGACCGGCTCCAGGAGCACGGTCCCCCCGATCCGGGCGGCCGCGTGCGCGGCCAGCACGAGGTTCTCCACCGCGAGCTCGTCCTGCTCCTCCGGGGCCACTCCGTCGACCCGGTTGCCGTACAGCGCGTTGAACTCCCGGCAGCCCACCCGCTCCCCGATCCCGATGGCGGCCTCGATGTTGTCCCGCAGCTCGCTGCTGCGTCCTGGCCAGGACACCAGACCGCGGTCTCCGGCCGGCATGTCGCCGGCGAAGAAGTTCAGCCCGACCAGGGTGACCCCGGCGTCTTGGACCGCATGGACCAGGGCGTCTACGTCCCGCTCCGACGGCACGGGCTGCGTGAACGGCCACCACAGCTCGATCGCACCGAAGCCGGCCTGCTTGGCCGCGTCCGGCCGTTCGAGCAGCGGCAGCTCGGTGAACAAGATCGAGCAGTTCACGTCGTAGCGGAGGGAGTGCGCCATGGAACGACGTTCGCATCGTGAAATTCTAGTTTTGATATATGGAAGAAAGTACGAGGTGGTGCGGGGCCGCGTCAAGGGGGTCGCGCGCGACAATGCACCGGTACGGCGCGCTTGGGTGTCAGTGGTGTGCAGGGAGGCGTGGGTCACCAGCCACGGAGCTCT
>Ga0157372_10002775_pt1 | contig 18925 bp, 22 predicted proteins | sample C55metaG_FD_115307 | JGI IMG/M metagenome (GOLD analysis project Ga0157372, IMG submission 115307) | Corn rhizosphere microbial communities from Kellogg Biological Station, Michigan, USA - C5-5 metaG | ecosystem: Host-associated > Plants > Roots > Rhizosphere > Soil | place: USA: Michigan... | reverse complement strand
CGTGCCGTCAACCGTGCTGGCCCTTAAAATAGCCCGTGTATTTGGCAAACCTGTAGAAGATGTTTTTTCCTTAGATGAAGAGGATTAATTAAACCAATATAACCATGGCAACAAAACCAAGCTTCGCACCACAGTTAGCCATTCCGCATGGTGTAACCGATATCAGTTTTTACATTAAAGCTTTGGGCGCGGTAGAACTCAGGCGTTTTAGCAATGATGATGGCAGCATCCATGTATCGGAGCTTTCGATAGACGGCACCATCTTCCACCTGCACGAAGAAACCGAACGAACGGCTGTGCTGTCTCCTGAAACTACAAAGGCTACCACTGTAACCATCGGTCTTTTTGTTGATGATGTGCATGCTGTGATGGAAGCTGCAAGGCAGGCAGGAGCAAAGATAGCTTCGGAAGTAACGGACTGGGACTATGGTTACCGCCAAGGTGACTTTATTGACCCTTTCGGGCATCGCTGGATGATTGAGAAGGCGATATAGTCGATATAGAAGCAAGCAACAAGAATCAAGAGACAAGATAAAAAGCACCATTATGGCAAAGCAACCCACCTACGGCAACGGCAAAATATGTTATATAGAGGTTCCCGCTACTGATATCAGCATATCCTCAAAGTTTTTTAAAACTGTTTTCGGCTGGCACATCCGTACGGATAATCACGGCTCCGCCTCGTTTGATGACGGCGTAGGCGAAGTAAGCGGCATGTGGGTAACCGGTCGCGAACCGATGGGCAAAGCAGGGTTACTGATCTCCATTATGGTTGATAATGCAGAAGCAACACTTAAACTGATAGAGGCTAACGGAGGTATCATTGTTCAACCCATTGGTAAAGACTTCCCTGAGATTACCGCACATTTTACTGATCCGGCGGGTAATTTATGGGGAATTTATCAGCATAGAGGATAGCCTAAAGAAGCAAGATTGCAAGACTCAGAATCAAGACAATTTCGGAGAGAGGACATTTTTCAGTAATCTTGCATCCTGATTCTTTTATCCTGAGTCTGAAGAAAATATGCGTTTCGATATCATATCTGTATTGCCCGGTTTGCTCGAAAGCCCTTTTGCACATTCTATTCTGCAGCGTGCACAAAAAAAGGGGATTTCTGAAATTGTTGTTCATAACCTGAGGGATTATGCCACCAACAAGCAAAAAAGCGTGGATGATTATCCGTACGGAGGTGGCAGCGGCATGGTGATGACCATCCCTCCGTTTGCAGCATGCATCGAAAAGCTAAAATCAGAGCGTGAGTATGACGAGATCATCTTCATGTCGCCCGATGGCGAAACACTCAATCAGGCTATCGCTAACCAGCTTTCCATCAAAAAAAATATCATTATCCTTTGCGGTCATTACAAAGGTATCGATCAACGCATCCGCGACATTTATGTAACCCGCGAGATCTCTATAGGCGATTACGTACTTTCGGGCGGCGAACTGCCCGCAGCCGTACTGGTTGATGCCGTGGTAAGGCTCATCCCCGGCGTATTGAGTGATGAAACATCCGCACTGTCTGATTCATTCCAGGACGACCTGCTGGACGCTCCTGTTTATACCCGTCCGGCCGACTGGAACGGGCACAAGGTCCCCGAGATCCTTTTAGGAGGCAACACTCCCGAAATAGAAAAATGGCGCCACGAGCAGGCATTGGAGCGCACAAAAGCACGCCGGCCGGATTTGCTGGATAGAGGCGAGTAATGATAATTAATACACCGCGAATACTTGATTAGCTTAGAAAGCGGTTATCAAAACATTAAAACCACTCAATCAATCAACCATTCTCCCTTCCCTTAACCACAACCGGTTGTTAATAAAAAAACTAAATGTGGAAATTTTTAAATTTGGCTTTCATTTATTGAAAATAATCCCTATACTTGCAATCCGATTTTTACGGGCTAAAAATCGCATTAAGAGCTTAAAATCATGGATTTAGTAAAATTTGTTGAAGAGCAATCAGTAGAAAAAAAGCAGCTTCCATCCTTCAAAGCTGGTGATACTGTAAGTGTTCACTATAAAATCAGAGAAGGAAATAAAGAACGCGTTCAGGTTTACCAGGGTGTTGTTATTCAGCGTAACAGCGTTGGCGTAAGCGAAACTTTTACTGTGCGTAAAGTATCAAATGGCATTGGCGTTGAGCGTATCTTCCCTGTTAACTCTCCAAACATCGACAAGATCGAAGTTAACAGCGTTGGTAAAGTTCGTCGTTCTAAACTATACTACCTGCGTGCCCTTACTGGTAAAGCAGCTCGTATCAAATCAAAACGCGTTTAATTTACCCAACCGCTTAGCGGTATATAAAAAATTAAAAGGCCTTTCTGAAGTAATTTCGGTAAGGCCTTTTGCTATGTGATGGTTTTTGAAAAACGATCCTCTTAATCTGTTGATTTTCAAACACGAAGGCAAAGGCAAGCTATCAAAGTAAACTACCGCGGGTTTGTAACCCGTGGTGAACCATGGCTTAAGCTTTCAGTTTCAACGATATCGAATCACAGGTTACGCTGCCACTAAACCTGCGACAGTGCAACAGCCATAAAAACCACGTCATTGCGAGGCACGAAGCAATCCCCAACTTTACAGAGCGAATTTGCATAGCCGCTACACTAATCGGGGATTGCTTCGTACCTCGCAATGACGCATTTAAATAGCTTTTCGAAAAAGCACAAAAAAAGGCAGATGAGTTCCCCATCTGCCTTTCTTTATATAAAAACGTACGCTAATTATTCGCTATCCGCTTCCTTTGCCGCATCACCACTATCAACTTTTTTAGCTTTTGATGCAGTTTTTTTCTTAACAGGTTTCTCTGCGGCGCTTTCTTGCACTGCCGGATTTTCAGCTGTCTCAGGATGATCAACTACCAACGAAGGAGCCGGCGTAATGCTATTCATGGTTGGCGTTTCTTCTACCAAAACAGCCGGATCTACCGGTGCTGCAGGCGGCTCGGGAACAACAATTGCATCAGGTTTCGCAACGTCTTTTAAAGGCTCCGCGTCAACCAGCTCGGCTAAAATAGTACGACCGCCTTTTACTACATCGCCAATATTTACCAGAATCTTAGTGCCCAGCGGCAGGAAAACGTCCACCCTTGATCCAAACTTAATAAAACCGAACTGCTGGCCCTGCTCAACAATATCACCTTGTTTAACATACCAAACTATACGGCGGGCCAATGCACCGGCTATCTGCCTGAACAATACGGTTACCCCTTTGCTGTTTTCAATAGCTATTGTGGTACGCTCATTCTCTGTTGATGACTTAGGGTGCCAGGCCACCAGGTATTTACCTTTATGGTATTTAAAGTAGCTTACTACACCCGCGATTGGGTTACGGTTAACATGCACATTAACCGGCGACATGAAAACCGATAATTGAATACGTTTATCTTTTAAAAATTCGGTTTCTTCAGTTTCTTCAATCACTACAACCTTGCCATCGGCAGGGCAAAGGATAGTATTTTCGGCGGTTTCAATATCAAAGAATGGACTGCGGAAAAACTGCAGGATGATCAAAAATAAAGCACCCGAAAAAATATAAACTATCCATTTCAGCGTATGCGCAGTTGGCATGTAAAACTGGATGAGCGCATTTAAAACAAAAATGAACAGGATAGTAATAGCGAGTGAGGTATAGCCTTCTTTATGTATGGTCATTATTTATTGTGTTTAATACAAAACTACTAATTTGAAATTAAGTACAGGTATGCATATACAATTGGCGCGGCCATCAGCAAGCCGTCAAACCTGTCGAGCAGGCCGCCATGGCCTGGTAATATGCCCCCCGAATCTTTTACGTTGAGGCTGCGCTTGAACATGGATTCAACCAGATCACCCATGGTGCCAAAGTTTGAGATAATAAGCGACATAATGATCCAGTCGAAACAATTGTATTCTGTATAAAAACGGCTCAAAATATATGCCGCCAAAGCGCAGATCAGTATGCCCCCGATAAAGCCTTCCCATGATTTTTTAGGCGAGTGCCTTTCGAATAACTTGTTACGGCCAAATTTGCTGCCCACCAGGTAAGCCCCGGTATCATTGCTCCACAGCATAATTAAAAAGCCAAGCGGCACGTGAAAGTTAAAAACACCATCGCCACGGGTAAAAGCCATCGCATGAAAAAACATGAACGGCACAATAGCCATCAGCAAACCCAAATAAGTGAAGCCAATATTAGTGAATGGCGCGGTAGATTTTTTATATAACTCGCCTATCGGAATAAAGCTAAGCAGTATGGGTAGCAGTATAATGTATTTATATGCCGGGAAATAGCAGTTAGCCGCAAAAAAGAAGAACATGATTACGCCGGCAAGTGCCCCGGTAAAACGCTCGGGCTGCATACCGCCCTGTTTAACCAGTTTGTAAAATTCCAAAAGGCAAAACAGACTCAATAACAGGTAAAAAACACTAAATACATAAGGGCCTAATAAATTAGACCCAATCATTACGATAATAAAAAATAAGCCAGTGATGGCGCGTTGTTTCATATATTAATTTGATTGAGGATCATGATCTCAATAGCCTTACTAAAATCCTCCTGGTGAATGTAAACTTCTATTTCGCCAAAGCTCCGGTGCGATGAATCCTGTTTATTCAGCAAAACGGTATCAATATGATTCCCGGTAAGCATTTGCTTAACAATTTCTGATTGGTAAAAATTAGTTGAAGTAAAAATTTTGACCCAGTTTTTTTCCATTTAACTCAACAGCGGGCTTTTTCCTTTAGCAGTATTTCTGTACATAAAAAGCAAAATTAAAATAATTATCAGGCTTAAAGCATAGCTCTGGTAATTAAAAACGTGCTGATCGTTAGGATCAAGGGTGATACGCTTTTGCGAATACAGATACAGGATCACAACCTGGGTGGCATTATTTAAAAAATGCGCCCAAACACTTGTCCAGATACTGCCGCTCCACATTACAAAATAGCCAAAAAATACCCCTAATGCCACACGCGGTAAAAAGGTAAAAAACTCCATATGGAAAGCACTGAAAAGGATGGCCGTGATCCAGATAGCCGCGTGCGGATTTCCTGTCCACCTAATCATAATGGTTTGTAAACATCCTCTGAATAAAAACTCTTCGGCGATGGCAGTTAACAACCCAACTACTAAAACCGCAAAAAGCATGTCGGATATGGTCTTCATTTGAAGCATGGCTTCGGTGGCTTTTTGGGCCTGGGCCTCCATTGCGCGCAACGCATCTTCCAAACTTTTTAATGGGGCCGGCAAAACCAGTTTCTGATTAACATTTACCAATACTTCCATAACCGGCGACGAACAGATCATGATAGAGAGGATCAGCAATAACAGCACCGGTGGAAATTTGGGGGTAATCTTCAAATAATCTACAGGTTCCCTTACTATAAAGCGCGCAAAAATTACAGGGGCAAGATATAAAGGCAGCGTAGTGCTGATGATTTGCAACGTCCACAAAGCAGCGCCAACATTCGGGTTTCGGGTATTAAAAGTAAACGTATCAGTAGCCGTTTGTGACCCAAATATCACCCCGATAATTCCGGCGGCTATTAAACCGCACACAATCAGCATCCCTATAGTTAGCGCAATCAGTATTATAAATTGTAAAAACGGCGTTATTTGACTTCCCTGTGGCTGAGGGCTTAGATATGGGTCTTTTATCATTCGATGTAAAATTCGTATTTTTGCAGGCTAAAGATAAGGATGTCTGTACAAATAGGAAATATTGATTTAGGGGAGTTCCCGCTGCTGCTGGCGCCGATGGAGGATGTGAGTGATCCGCCATTCCGTTACGTGTGCAAGCAAAACGGCGCGGATATGATGTATACAGAGTTTATTTCAAGCGAAGGCCTGATCCGCGATGCGGCAAAAAGCAGGCAAAAGCTGGATATTTTTGAATACGAAAGACCTATCGGTATCCAGATCTTCGGCAGTGATATTGACCATATGCGCGAAGCTACGGAAATAGCTACGCTGGCCAATCCCGATTTAATGGATATTAACTATGGCTGCCCGGTAAAACAGGTGGCCTGCCGCGGTGCAGGCGCCAGCCTTTTACAGGATATCGATAAAATGGTTGCCATGACCAAAGCCGTTGTTGAGGCCACACATTTACCGGTAACTGTAAAAACCCGCCTTGGCTGGGACGATAATACCAAAAATGTTTATGAAGTTGCCGAACGCCTGCAGGATGTAGGGATCAAGGCACTTACCATACACGGCCGTACCCGCTCGCAGATGTACAAGGGCGAAGCCGATTGGTCGTTGATCAGGGATATCAAAAAAAATCCGCGGATAAAAATCCCCATTTTCGGCAATGGCGACATCGATTCGCCCGAAAAGGCCGCCGCGTGGCGTATGGAATATGAGGTTGACGGCATGATGATCGGTCGTGCCGCGATTGGTTATCCATGGATTTTTCGTGAAGTAAAGCATTATTTTAAAACCGGCGAATACCTGGATAAGCCAACAATTGCCGAGCGCGTTGCAGCCTGCCGGGCCCATTTATACAAATCAATAGAGTGGAAAGGCCCTAAAACGGGCATTTTCGAGATGCGCAGGCATTACTCTAACTACTTTAAAGGGATAGATCATTTCAAGGAGTTCAGGATGCGTTTTGTTACCGCCCCTGATCTTGAAGCAGTTGACCAGATTTTGGCCGAGATCGAAGAAAAATATGCCATCGAAATGGCTTAATATTTGCTCCCTTTCCATATATTTGAAATAAACGATACTTGTCACATGGTTACCACTATAACTGAGGGTGTTAAGGTTTCCATCGAAACCATATATCAGCCGGAGTATTCAAACCCGGCAAACGATCATTTTATGTTTGCCTACAAGGTAAGCATCGAAAACATGACCAACTACGCCATCAGGTTGATGAGCCGTCACTGGTATATATTTGACTCAAACGGTGCAAAGCGCGAAGTGGAAGGCGAAGGTGTTGTAGGCCAGCAGCCTGTTATTGAGCCGGGCCATACCCATGAGTATGTATCAGGCTGTAACCTTAAAACCGACATGGGCAACATGAAAGGCGAATACCACATGATCCGCCTGTTGGATAACGCCAACTTCAATGTACAAATCCCGGAGTTTTATCTGATAGCGCCATACAGGTTGAATTGAGAGTCAAGACGGCAAGATTCAAGAAACAAGAAAGACACTTAAAAAATATAACGGCCTAATTGATGATTCAGTTAGGCCGTTTCTTTATATATGAGTATTAAGATTGGGGCTATCGTTGTCTTTCCCTATGCGGTCTTTCTTCGCGCGGAGCCAAAGCTTGCCTGCGGGGAGCCCTGTTACTATGCTGCCCGGCGGGTCTTGCACCTGCATTATTTGTAGCGGCAACATTTGCCCTTCTGGCAGGAGCGTGGCTGTTAGTAGCATTATCAGCAGATGGAGCAGCATTAGCTTTATGCGCCTGGCCATCCCCGGCATTTGCTCTTGATGATGGTTGCGCCCGGTTTCCTTCAAGGGTAAAACGGCTTCCGTTAACCTTGTTCATGGCAGCGGTTGCCGGATGCCCGTTATTATTTTTTGCAAATTGGCTTGGATCTTTTACCGCAACCTGCCGGTGGGTAATCTGATCAGCTGTAGGCTGTATATGACTTTCCTTTTCGGCAGCCTGCTCTTGCGGCCGCGGCTTTGCGGTTACACCACCCGGTCCGTTAAAACTGTTATTATTAACAGTAACATTGTTATTGATAACAGTTTTGTTGACATAGGTATTATGCACAACCGTATTATTAACATTCACTACAGCGGTGTTGTACTGAAATGAATTACCGGCCCAGCGCCCGCCAACATAACCGGTTCCAACATAACCGTAGCCATAATTAACCCCGCCGTAAAACCCGATATGGCGGCCCCAATAACCCTCATGGTAAACATACACAGCACCGTCGTAGCCCCAGTACCCGGGTGTCCACAAATAACCCACCCTGGGCGGGCTTACCCATACACCCGGAACCCAGTAATATCCGCCATCCTGGTCATAAGCCCAATAACCGGGTGTCCACAAATACCCGTCAACAGGGCAGGGCGGCTGGGTATAGGTTGGCAATACAGGCGGTGCTATATTTACAGAAACACCTATACTGATTTGTGCATAGGCTTTAACGGATGCTGCTGACACTATCAAAAGCACCATAAATACACTTGCTATTTTTTTCATGATATATGATTTTACCCAAACCTACCCGTGTAACATGAACATTACATTAAGTTTCAGCGGCTTAGATGAACGGATCATGAAGTAGAGACAGGAAGTCAAGATTCAAGAAACAAGAAAAGAAAACTTAAAAAGAGAAAGCCCTAACCGAATTGTCGATTAGGGCCTTTTTGCTTCTTGATTTCGTTCTTCCTTCTTTAACTCTTGATTTCTTGCCTCTGCCTCTAATCTCAATTCCTCCTGTTAAACAAAAACGAAGCATAGTAAACCAGCGTAGCCAAAGCGCTCAACGCGGCAACTACATAGGTCATGGCAGCCCACCAGAGGGCATCTTTTGCCATTTCATGTTCTTGCCCGGTTTGTACTACAGCATAATTGTTATCCAACCAGGCTAATGCCCGGCGACTTGCATCAAACTCAACCGGCAGGGTTATAAAGCTAAAAAATGTAACCAGTGCAAGCGCGGCAACACCAACGGCCAAAACATAAGGGCTACCTGAAAAGAATAACAGCATAATGCCGATGAACAAAGTCCACTGGGTAATAGTTGATGCCACGTTGATAACGGGCACCATAGCCGATCTGAAACTTAACCAGCCGTAAGCTTCGGCATGTTGCACAGCATGGCCGCATTCATGTGCGGCGACAGCGGCAGCGGCGATACTGCGGCTGTAAAAAACATCGGTACTCAGGTTAACTGTTTTCGTTTCGGGGTTATAATGATCGGTAAGCTGTCCTTCAACACAAATTACCTGTACATCAAAGATACCATGGGCGCGCAGCATCTTCACGGCTACTTCCTGTCCCGATAAGCCAGACATTAAGCCAATTTCAGAATACTGCTTAATTTTACTCCTGAACCGCCATTGTACAATAAAGCTTACCAGGGCAACAATAATCATCAGGAACCAGGCCGAGTTCGGCGCGATGTATCCCATAATTAATGATATGTGATTCATATGATATTGATAAATATAAGTTAAAACTAAGTAGGTTGAAACCTTACAAACGTTACAGCGCTTGTTCAAAAACTATTCCGCTTTGAGCAAAAAGTTTAAAAGCATTAGGTTACTCAAAGTTTTTGCCTCCCGAATAGCTATTTTTGAACATGTTAGAGCCATCATTTTCATACTGGGAGCGTACAGCCTTTACTGATAATGCCGATGTTATCATTATTGGCAGCGGACTTGTTGGCCTTAGCGCCGCCCTTCAGTTAAAAAAACAGCAACCAACCTTAAAAGTTTTAGTGTTGGAACGAGGCTTCTTACCGTCAGGAGCCAGTACTAAAAACGCTGGTTTTGCCTGTTTTGGTACAGTTTCGGAGCAAATTGAAGCAATAAATCATTCATCAGAAGCGGAGGCCATGCACCTGGTAGCTTACAAGTGGAAAGGACTGCAACGTTTAAGGGAAAATTTGGATGATGCCAACATCGATTATTATCAATATGGCGGGCATGAACTGTTTATGGATCATGAGGAAAGCCACGCACGTGAGTGTATTGATCAAATAGATCACCTTAACAAATTATTAAAACATGCTATAGGCTATGCTGACATTTATTCAGTAGCCGATGAAAAAATTGCAGGTTTTGGCTTCAATAAAGTGAAGCATATCATATACAACCCTTTTGAAGGACAGATTCACACCGGCAAAATGATGCGTGCTCTATTATATAAAGCATACCAACTCGGCGTATTGGTACTTAATAATTGTGGCATTTCCGTTATCGGGCAGGAAGATCAGCACATCAGGCTAAGTACCTCGCAAGGTATTTTTAAAGCGGGCAAAGTGATCCTGGCTACAAATGCTTTTGCAAGCCAGCTATATCCTCAGCTTGATGTAGTACCCGGCCGCGGACAGGTGATGGTTACCAAGCCTGTTCCCGGGTTAAAACTTAAAGGCACTTATCATTTTAACCAGGGTTATTACTACTTCCGCAATATTGATGAGCGGGTATTGTTTGGCGGCGGCCGTAACCTCAATTATAAAGCGGAAGAAACCTGGGATTTTGGCCATACCGATGAAGTTAAACAGCAATTGATAAACTATCTGAACCAGGTGATTCTCCCCGGCCAAAATGTTGAGATTGATTATTGGTGGAGCGGCATCATGGGTTTCGGGCAGGACATCAGCCCGATAGTAAAACAAGTGCAGCCTAATATTTTTTGTGCTGTGAGATGCAATGGCATGGGCGTGGCGATGGGGAGTTTGGTAGGCGAGGAAGTAGCAGAGTTGTTACTTAATTCGTAAGTAATTGATTTTAAAAGCCCGATAAATTGGGATGTAAAAACGGCCTCTTAACCACATCATTGAACCCATTGCGTGCGGCCCCCCGGAGCGGAGACACGGTAAGGAGCCCGGGCCGAAGCAACGCTCTGTAATCGTTGATTAAAATTGTTTGCCGATTTTGTGTGAACCCGATTTGATGAAACTAAAAGAATTCATCGAATTTATTTAGCATTCTGTTAATTGATCAAATTACAGGATCTGGGTTCAGACAACAGTAAGCACAGGTAAAAATAACCTGTTATCAGCTAAATAGATAAGCGCCTGGCACTGCTGTAAATCTTTTTTGAAAATTTTTCAAATCACTGTTGAATATTTGATTTAAAAGTCTGATATTTGCAAACTCTTTTTGGATAAAGGGTTGATAATTAAAAATATTTGTCATGTCAAGAATTTGTGATCTAACAGGAAAAGGATCTATCGTAGGTAACAACGTTTCAAACTCAAACGTTAAAACAAAACGCAGGTTTCATCCTAACTTGAAACTTAAAAAGTTTTATATTCCTGAAGAAGATAAATGGATTACCTTAAAGGTATCTACTTCTGCTGTAAAAACTATCAGCAAAAACGGTATTACCGCCTGCATCAATAAATTTGTTAAAAAAGGCTACATTTAGTAGTTAGCTTTCAAGTTTAGCAGTATAATAAAATTGAAAAATTACGTAAGCCGTGAGGTGACACGTACAACATAAAAAGAAAATGGCAAAAAAAGGCAACAGGGTTCAGGTGATTTTAGAGTGCACCGAACACAAAACAAGCGGTATGCCAGGCATGTCTCGCTATATCACCACTAAGAACAAAAAAAATACAACTGAAAGATTAGAGTTGAAAAAATTCAACCCTGTTTTGAGGAAAGTAACCGTTCACAAAGAGATTAAATAATTAGTTGACCGAATTGATTGGCTCATTAAGTTTTAATTTGATATGGCCAACTCAATAATTCACTAAATCAATAATTAAACAACATGGCAAAGAAAGTAGTTGCAACGCTGAAAGTAGCAGGTAAAGGCAAAGAATATTCAAAAGTGATCACCATGAATAAATCACCTAAAACTGGTGCTTATTCATTCAAAGAGCAAATTGTCCCTAACGATTTAGTTAAGGATGCAATTGCAGGTAAAACTATATAATCACTCTTTGATTAAAATATTGAAGCCGTCTTGTTTTAACGAGAGGGCTTTTTTTGTTGAATGAAATTAGATGTGCAAATTTCAGGTGTGCAAATGCGCAGATGAAGAAAGGTGATTTGATATGGCAACATATTTGAATACTGAAATTAGTACATTGAACAAACAATCTGCACATCTGAAATTAGCACATTTGCATATCAACGAACATGGGATTATTTGATTTTTTTAAGAAAAAGGAAAACACGCAGCAGGAACAGCAGGCGCTTGATACCGGTTTGGAAAAAACCAAGGATAACTTTTTTTCAAAGATCACCAAAGCCATCGCCGGTAAATCAACCGTTGATGATGATGTGTTGGATGAGCTGGAAGAGATCCTGGTTACATCCGACGTCGGCGTAAGCACCACGCTCAAGATCATTGACAGGATCCAGGCCCGTGTTGCTCGCGATAAATACGTAAGCACCAACGAGCTGAACGCCCTGTTAAAAGATGAAATTCAGCAACTGCTTGCCGAAAACAACAGTAACGACTTCCGCAATTTTGAATATGGCGATCATAAGCCATACGTAATTATGGTGGTTGGCGTTAACGGCGTAGGTAAAACTACTACTATAGGCAAGCTGGCTCATAAGCTAAAGCAGGCTGGCAACCAGGTTGTTTTAGGCGCCGCCGATACCTTTCGCGCAGCCGCGGTTGACCAGATTAAACTTTGGGGCGAACGTGTTGGGGTAAAAGTTGTTGCCCAGGCCATGGGATCCGATCCGGCTTCGGTTGCTTATGATACCCTTCGTTCGGCTGTGGCCAATGGCGATGATGTAGCTATTATAGATACTGCCGGCCGTTTGCATAATAAAGTTGGTTTGATGAACGAGCTAACCAAAATCAAGAACGTGATGCAAAAGGTGATCCCCGGTGCTCCGCATGAGATACTGCTGGTACTGGACGCCTCAACCGGGCAAAACGCCATTGAGCAATGCAAGCAGTTTACCGAAGCTACCAATGTAAACGCCTTGGCGCTAACCAAATTGGATGGTACAGCTAAAGGTGGTGTGGTTATAGGAATATCAGATCAGTTTAAGATCCCGGTTAAATATATAGGTGTTGGCGAGGGAATGGATCACCTGCAGCTGTTTGACAGGCAGGCGTTTGTAGATAGCTTATTTAAGCAATAACAGCCCCGCCCAACCCTCTCCGGTAGGGAGGGCTAAATGAACTTGAAAGTCTCCCCTACCGGAGGAGATTTAGAGGGGGCTTCCCTCAATGATTAGTGTGTTATGAAGACAAAAGAAATTTCCCGTCCATCTGTTAAGCAAGCCAAACCCCGTATAAACGTGGTTACGTTAGGTTGCTCAAAAAATATTTACGATTCGGAGATATTAATGGGCCAACTGAAGGGCAACCAGTTTGATGTGGTGCATGAGGCCGAGAAGGTAGGCAAAAATGATATTATAGTAATTAATACCTGTGGCTTTATTGATAATGCCAAGCAGGAATCGATAGATACTATTCTGCAATACAGCGAACTTAAGGAGCAGGGCAAAGTAGGTAAGGTAATTGTTACCGGTTGCCTGAGCGAGCGTTACAAACCCGAGCTTGAAGCCGAGATCACCAATGTTGATGCCTACTTCGGCACCAACGACCTGCAAAATTTATTAGCTACTGTAGGCGCAAACTATAAACACGAGTTGATAGGTGAGCGTTTATTAACCACACCTTCGCACTTTGCTTATTTTAAAATTGCTGAAGGCTGTAACCGCCCATGTTCTTTTTGTGCTATCCCTTTGATGCGGGGTAAGCATCTGAGCTCACCTATTGAGCAACTGGTTGAGGATGCTAAGAAATTGGCTAAAAACGGAACAAAAGAACTCATCCTGATTGCCCAGGATTTAACCTATTACGGCCTCGACCTTTACGGCAAACGCAATCTGGATGAGCTGCTTCGCCGTTTATCTGATGTGAACGGTATCGAATGGATCAGGTTGCAATATGCTTATCCTTCAGGTTTTCCGATGGAGATCCTGGATGTGATGAACGAGCGTGAAAATATTTGCAAATACATGGATATGCCTTTGCAGCACATTACCGATAACATGCTGAAATCAATGCGCCGCGGTATCACCAAGCAAAAAACTATTGATATTGTGAACGAGATCCGCGATCGTGTACCGGGCATTGCTATGCGTACTACGTTAATCACCGGTTACCCGGGCGAAACCCAGCAGGATTTTGAAGAGATGGCACAATGGGTTGAGGATACCAGGTTCGACCGTTTGGGCTGTTTCACCTATTCGCACGAGGAAAAGACCCATGCTCATACTTTGGTTGATGATGTACCTGAAGAAGTAAAACAGAAGCGTGCCGATGCCATCATGGAAATCCAGCAGGGCATTTCTTTTGATAAAAACCAGGAAAAGATTGGCAATACTTATAAAGTGCTGATTGATAAAAAGGATGGTGGCTACTTTGTTGGCCGTACAGAATTTGATTCGCCCGAGGTTGATAACGAAGTTTTGATTGATGCCAGCATTGATTATGCTACCGTTGGCAGCTTTGTTAACGTAAAGATAGACAGCGCAGAAGACTTTGACCTTTATGGACAAATTGTAAAATAATGTTAATTTGCGGTCGGCTGTAAAGCGATTTGCGATTTATAATCTAATTTCGACATCAGCATTTAATTTTATTTGCTGATGTTTTGTTTTAGGGGAAATCTGAACTGAGCATCCAAAACCCGAAATCAACAATGGACGCATCCTGTATAAGTTATAAAGACACCGGTTTTTTTTCAAGCACAGTTGCCGAATATATCGACAATAAACCCGAACTACGGCCTTTTTATGGTTACCGCCCGGATATGGCCGGTTTTGCCGAATTTTTGAAAAACAAAAAGGTAGTTGCTGATCGCGAAGTGCTGGTACGTGTTTTAACTAAGCAGTACGAGTGTTTAGGCAAAGAGCCGGGTAAATTATGTACTTATTCAACTGCCCTTACAGCCCAAAACCTGGAGCTGTTAAAGCAGGATAATACCTTTACCATTACAACCGGTCACCAGCTTAATATCTTCGCCGGGCCTTTATATTTCCTTTATAAAATTGCAACGGCTATCAAACTGGCTCGGCAATTGAAAACCGCCCATCCCGATAAAAATTTTGTGCCTGTTTACTGGATGGCCAGCGAAGACCACGACTTTGCCGAGATCAACTATACCAACATTGGCGGTAAAAAAGTACACTGGTGGTATGAGGCTTCGGGGGCAACCGGCCGTATTGATCCGGTGAGTATACGCCAGGCGCTTAACCAGTACAAAGGTGTTTTAGGCATGGAAGGCCATGCAACCGAGCTCGCCGAAATTGTTGAAACGGCTTATACCAAATTTGATAAACTGGCCGATGCTACCCGTTACCTGGTTAATTCACTTTTTGGGCAATATGGTTTGGTGATCATCGATGCCGATGACCATGAGTTTAAAAAAGAATTCGCACCTGTTATGGAGCAGGACATCATCGGTCAGCATAGTTTTAAAAACATTACCGAAACTAACCAAAAGCTGCATGAGCTTGGTGTACACATCCAGGTTAACCCACGCGAGATCAATTTCTTTTACCTGAAAGATCAGCTTCGCGAGCGGATAGTTTTCGAGAATGACAGCTACCAAGTGCTTAATACTGAGATAAAGTTTACCGAAGCTGAGCTTAAAAAGGAGATCGCCGAATACCCGGAACGTTTTAGCCCTAATGTGGTGATGCGCCCGCTGTACCAGGAATGTATTTTACCAAACATTGCCTACATCGGTGGTGGTGCAGAGGTAGTTTACTGGCTCGAGTTGAAATCCAATTTTGATCATTATAAAATTGATTTTCCTATCCTCATCCTTCGCAACTCGGCTTTGGTGATCAAAAAAGAACAGGCCGCCAAGGTTGAACGTATGAACCTTGACGCTATAGACCTGTTTAAACAAAGCGATGCCCTGCAAACCTATTGGATCAAAAAGTACAGCGGCCATAACCTGAGCATTGCCGAAGAATGGCGCGAAATGGAAAACCTTTTTGAGAAAATAAAACTCCGCGCCTACAAGATAGATCCTACCCTTTCACCATCAGCTGCGGCTGTACAGGCCCGCCTTAAAAAGGCCATGGATAACCTTGAAAAGAAACTGATCCGTGCAGAAAAGAGAAATTACAGTGTACGGTTGGAGCAGCTAACCGCTGTCAAAGCCGAGCTCTTCCCTAAAGACAGCCTGCAGGAGCGTTCTGAAAACTTCGGCCTCATGTATGTAAAATGGGGGCAAACTTTTATTGATGAACTTATCCGCCTGTTTGAACCGCTTGATTTTAAGTTTACGGTATTAACGGAGAAATAACAGCAGGAGGCATAAGCTATCCCTGCCCTTTTTAGCGCAAGTCTTGTGTGGGGGGATATAAGCGTGGATGACTTGTGCTTTTCCGAATGTATCGTCCTAAAAAAAGTTTACAGTTTAAATGCTAAATCCTGTTATACGTTTACGCAGAAGGCACAAGTTACCTCAGCATTTGCAATCACACAAAACTTGCGCCAGCTAAGAATTGTGAGGGAGACGTAATTATGCATCTCTACGGGGTGCTACCCTACATTCACCGCTCTCGGAAACTTCAATATCAACCCGGGGTCAGGTATATTCTTCTGCCAGATCTCTTTTTCTGAAAACTTAGCTACGCCGGGATAATCGCCCTGTTTACCTTCCATATCAAACATCAGCTGAAAATGTAAATGCGGTGGCCAATGGCCGTTTTCATCGGCATTGCCAAGGGTTGCTATTTGGTTGTTTTTAGACACAGGCATACCTTTAGAAAGCCCCTTCAGGCTTTTACGGCTTAAATGCCCGTACAGGCTATAAAGGGTTAAGCCATCAAGGTTGTGTTGTAAAATAATGGTTGGGCCGTAATCGCCAATGGTATTATTATCCTGGTAACTGTGTACAATGCCATCAAGAGGGGCATATACGGGCGTTCCGGCATCGCTCCAGATATCGACGCCCAAATGCAGGCGCCGGGGCTCATCATCCGTATCAAAATGACTGCTAAAGGCATAAATGGTACGGTGTTCCATATACCCGCCAATGCCGTAACGGCAATTGTTTTCGCGCAGTTTTTGGTTCACTAACTGGCTAAACATCCACGGCTTGTTAATAACCTCAGTCGTCAATTCCTTATTGGCGGCGGTAAGGTCAAAATGGTAAAGGCGGTCATGATCTGCATCAAAATCAACCACTTTGCCAATGGCTTCGGGATGATTGTTAAGGTAATTAGCAAACAGCGTGTGCCGGTCCATCAGTGGCTGTTAGTTTTCTTCGGTATCGGGCTGGCGTTCCTCTTTACTGATCTTATCAAAGATCTTGTCCATACGTTCAACGTATTCGCTGGTATCGTCAACAAAAAACTCAAGCTGCGGAATGATCCTTACCTGGTCTTTGATGCGGGCGCCCAGTTTGTACCTGATCTCCGAAGCGTGCGATTTGATGGTATGCAAAGCGGTTTGCACATTAGGATTGCCCAAAAAGCTTAAAAATATACGGGCTATGGCCAAATCGGGCGTTACACGTACCTTGGTTATGGTTACCAGTGTATTAGGCAAATAATTCATGCCTTCTCGCTGAAAAATAGCTGCAAGGTCTTCCTGTATTACTCCGGCAAATTTTTGCTGACGTTTTGATTCCATGGGTTGTTAGTTACGCCGATAAGGCAGATGAGTGTTTAATGCTTAATGCAAAAGCCTAAGTTATTGTTTTAGGCTTTTATTAACAATGGCGGCAGGGGGTTAATTACATACGTCCTGCGGGATCTCTTTGGTTATTTTTACTACTTTTTTTACAACGAGGGTACTGTCATATTCAGACCCGCGGCCGACATCGCCGGATTTTGATTTGATGCCTTCAACCTCCACGTAAACCGGTTCGTAGGGTTTTTCGAAATTGAGTTGGGAATACTGAAGCTCCAGTTGGGCCGAACTGTCAACAGCCCAAAACTCCTGGCCGCTATCGCAATCTTTAAATGATTTAATTTCGGGCCCCGCGCTGTACAAGCCTTTATAAAGCGTAACCCCGTCTTTTTTATGGGCATCATTATTACATGCGTAAACAGCAATAACAACAAGCAGCAAAACAAAAACTTTGATATACCTCATACCCATTTAACAAATTTACAAATCCTGTTTGATTTCATCCAATCCTTTAATACTTAAACGGGCGCTGATGCCGGCAGCTATTACCGAAATGCCGCCAACGGTTAGCAGCACCAGGCCAAAATCCTTAATTTTAAGGTCGATAGGATACGAGTCTAACACCGACATTTTGGCCCCCATTTTTATCCATCCGTAATGCTGCTGCAACAGGCAAAAAATGGTGCCCAGCGTTATGCCGATAATACAGCCAATAGCGGTGATCATCATTCCCTCAAAAAAGAAAATTCCCTGGATCATATTTTTATTGGCGCCCAGTCCGCTTAAAATGGCAATGTCTTTGCGCTTATCAATAACCAGCATGGTTAACGAGCCAATGATATTAAATATTGCGATGATAAGCACAAAGGTAAGGATCATGTAAACCGCCCAGCTTTCGTAATTAAGGGTTTTGTAAAGCTCGCTGTTTTGTTCCTTGCGGTTTTTTACGGTAAAGTTATTCCCTATTTTATCCTGGATGTCTTTTTGCATGGCATCGATATTGGTGCCGCGTTTAAAATTAAGCTGTAGTGAAGAAACATTTACCGGCTGGTCAAGCAGATCGCGGGCAAACTCAATGGGGGTTACAGCTATGTCATCAAATTCCTGCTGTATGGCAAACACTCCCGATGGATTAATACTGCGTACAACAAATTCATTTAAAGGATTAGCCGAATTTTCCGCACCGCGCCGCGGCGAATAGATCTGCATGGACGAAAGCTCGTCATGAACATTAATACCCAAGCTCCCCTGTATGGTAGCGCCAATTACAGCAAAATTTTGATCGCCGCTTTTAAGCGTGAATGAGCCGCTGGCTATGGTACTATCGAGCTGGTTGTTTTTCAAAAAATCATCGCTCACGCCCATTACGGTACCTAAAAATGGTTTATCGCCATATTTAATCAGGCCTTTTTCCTGCAATACCTGGGTAAAGGAAAATACGCGCGCATCTTTATGCAGGGAGGCAAAATAAGGAGTGTTGGGATTAAAAGTTTTGCCCAGTTTGGCTTCTATCTTTATTTCGGGCGTAAAGTTGCTATATAACGAAAGGATAACTTTTTCAAAACCATTGAACACCGAAAGAATGATAAGCAATGCCGCGCTGCCAATGAGCACCCCCAACATGGATATACCCGAAATAATATTGATAGCATGCATTT
>Ga0157372_10002773_pt1 | contig 18927 bp, 18 predicted proteins | sample C55metaG_FD_115307 | JGI IMG/M metagenome (GOLD analysis project Ga0157372, IMG submission 115307) | Corn rhizosphere microbial communities from Kellogg Biological Station, Michigan, USA - C5-5 metaG | ecosystem: Host-associated > Plants > Roots > Rhizosphere > Soil | place: USA: Michigan... | reverse complement strand
CCGTTAGGGTTCCCAGTTACAAATTCCATGATCGTAAGTTGGGCCGTGGCTCTAGGACTGTTAGCTTTTGCACAAAAAGCGACGAAGAACATGGATAAAGTTCCAGTGGGAGCGCAGAATTTCCTCGAGTGGCTGATCGAAAGCTTGCAGAAGTTTCTCTCGGGAATCATTGGACCGCACCTGACCGAAAGGACTTTCTGGTTCTTTGCGACGATCTTTCTATTTGTTCTTTCCGCCAACTGGATCGGGCTCATTCCAGGAGTGGGTACGATCGGATGGGGAAGCCGCACAGACCACGGCTTTGTCGTGACCCATCCATTGCTCCGCGGGGCGAATGCTGACGTAAACATGACCCTGGCTATGGCGCTGACGTTCTTTGCGTGCTGGATTGTCTGGGCTTTGCAGGAGGTCGGGCTGAAGGGTTTCATGAAGGAACTGTTTGCCCCGAAAGGAGAAAGTGAAGGAGCCTTGAGAGTACTTCTGGTTGTGGTGTTTTTTGCTGCCGGATGTTTGGAAGTGGTGTCTATTCTCTTTCGGCCAATCTCACTGAGTTTCCGACTCTACGGAAACATTTTTGCAGGCGAAAACCTACTCGAAGCCATGTCCAGACTCGTGCCGGGCTTTGGCTGGCTTGTACCCATACCGTTCTACTTCCTGGAATTGGTCATGGGTCTAGTGCAGGCGATTGTGTTCATGCTTTTGACAGCAGTATTCACAATGCTCATTTGCCAGCATGAGGCTGAGCCGGCCGCAACACGTGCCTAAATCATTTTGATCAGCAAGGAAGGAATCCAGCAGGAGAGGAAAGGGAGCTGAAATGAACGGAAATCTACATGTGGGTTTGGCAGCGCTTGGAGCTGCTATTAGCGTGGGCCTGATCGGAATGAAAGCTACGGATGCGGTGGGCCGAAATCCTGTAGCTTCTACCAAAATTCTCGTTCAAGCGATTCTTGCGATTGCATTCGCTGAAGCAATCGTCTTTTACGCTTTGTTCCTGGTTAAGTAACAAAGATGTCAGTCGGCCTGTGAGCGGTGTTCATGAATGTTTTGTTCTTGCTAGCGGAAGCGGACGGCGGTGGCGGCCTCCGACAGATCGCCGATACCTTTGGTGTCGATTGGCCACATCTTCTTTCCCAAGTGATTAGCTTTGCGATTGTCTGCCTAATCCTACAACGATTTGCTTACAAACCCGTTCTCAGACTCCTGGATGAACGGCGGAAGCAGATCGCCGAGGGTATCGCTGAGAGAGAAAAGATCAGAAATGAGCTCGCGCAAGCTGATGCTCGGCGACAAGAAATCATCATTTCTGCGGACTCTGAAGCGACACGCTTGATTGACGAAGCTCATGCCGCAGCGGCCGATGTGCGCGACCGCGAGACCAGCAAGGCGCTCGCCAAGGCAGATCAGATTATCGTGAAGTCGCGGGCCGAGGCTGAGCTGGAGCACTCACGAATGCTTCAGGATCTGAAGCAGGAACTCGGGTCTTTGGTGGTCGAGGCCACGTCGGCTGTAACTGGCAAAATTCTCACGGCGGATGACCAACGGCGCATGGCGCAAGAAACGCTCAGTCAGATAAGAAAGGCAGCGTAGCGAGAGATGGCCATAGCCGGCAAGCAGGTCCAGCGCCAAGCGAAGCGCCTCTTTCGATGGTGCGTTGTGAATGGCGAACTGGATGAGGAGCGCGTTCGCCGCGCAATCGTCACCGTTCATGAGTCGGGGCGTCGCGGACATTTGCAGCTGCTGCGCTGTTTCCAGCGTTTACTGCAGCTGGAAATTGCTCGACATACCGCTGCAGTCGAAACCCCGTTCGTGTTGCCGCCAGATTTGCGCGCGCGCACGCAAGAGCGAGTGCAGAGAGCGCACGGGCCGCGAACGCTCACCAAATTCATTCACCGGCCTGAACTCATAGGCGGCATGCGTATTCAGGTGGGTTGCGACGTTTACGACGGTACTATTAAGTCGAAGTTGGAGTTGTTGAAACAGCACTTTCGGAATTACTCACAGTTGTGAGTTAGGCAGAGCAATCTCCGACTTGGTGTTGGATCGACGGAAATAAATATATGGCTGATTTGTTGCAAGAGCTTGAAGCTCAAATCGAAGGCATTCGCGCGGGTATCAGCAAGCAGCACGTTGGAATCATCCGCGAAATTGGCGATGGTGTTGCCCGGGTAGAAGGTCTAAGCGATGCAATGCTCAACGAGATGCTTGACCTGGGGCACGGGATCACGGGCCTCGCGCTAAATCTCGACGAGAATGAGGTTGGCGTCATCGTTCTTGGGGACTTTACGCAGTTGGAAGAAGGCGACGAAGTTCGCACGACTGGCAAGCTGTTGCAGGTACCAGTGGGCATGGGCTTATTAGGAAGGGTCGTTAACAACCTTGGCGAACCCATCGACGGCAAAGGACCGATCGTCAGCGATGTTGCTTATCCGGTGGAGAAGATTGCACCCGGAATCATTCGTCGGAAACAGGTGAACCAGCCAGTACAGACCGGAATTATGGCCATTGATGCCATGATTCCAATTGGCAGAGGCCAGCGTGAACTGATCATTGGAGACCGGTCGACCGGAAAGACCACTATCTGCATCGACACAATCATCAGTCAGGCCAAACTCAACATCGCCGCCGAAGCAGCCGGAGATAAAGACTACCGCCCGCTGTACTGTATCTATGTCGCAATCGGCCAAAAGCAGTCGAACATCGCACAACTCATAAGCGTGCTGGAAGACGCCGGTGCGATGCCATACACGATCATAGTTGCCTCGCCTGCCGCTGACTCCGCTACCAATCAATATCTGGCCCCTTTCGCCGGCGCCGCCATGGGTGAGTGGTTTATGGACCGGGGCATGGACGCACTCATTATTTATGACGACCTCTCGAAACATGCCGTCGCGTACAGACAGGTTTCCCTCGTGCTGAAGCGGCCTTCGGGACGTGAAGCATACCCCGGCGACGTCTTCTATTTGCACAGCCGTCTATTAGAGCGAGCGGCGCGGGTCGGAGAAAGATACGGAAACGGATCATTGACAGCATTGCCGATTATCGAAACTCAGGCTGGCGATGTTTCCGCGTATATCCCGACAAATGTCATCTCTATAACGGATGGCCAGATCTATCTGGAGACAGATCTGTTTTACCAGGGTATGAGGCCCGCCATTTCCGTTGGACTGTCGGTTTCCCGTGTCGGCTCAGCTGCCCAGCTCAAAGCAATGAAGCAAGTCGCAGGACAACTCAAGGGTGATCTTGCGCAATTCCGAGAATTGGCAGCATTCGCACAATTTGGCTCGGAGTTGGACGCCAAAACCCAGTCACAAATCGATCGCGGCAAACGAATCATGGAACTCTTCAAGCAGCCGCAATACAGCCCTATTCCGGTCGAGATTCAAATTACTGTGCTTTGGACGATCCAGAACGGATATCTCGATGACGTTCCCGTTGACCGAGTTAAAGAATTTCAGGCGAAGCTGACTGAGTTCCTCAGTACTCGCAAAACCAACCTTTTACAAAAAGTGTCAAACGAAAAGTCACTCAGCCCAGATCTGATCTCTGAAGTTAAGGCGGCAGCAGACCAGTTCAAAGCAACCTGGCGTTGAAGTGAAGCTTGAGTAGTGCAATATGAACAGCCCTCGCGATTTGCGACGAAGAATCCGCTCCATAAGCAGCACCGCACAGATAACAAAGGCTATGCAGATGGTCGCGGCTTCAAAAATGCGCCGGGCGCAGGAAGCAGCCGTAAACATGCGTCCGTTTGTTCATATGATTTATCGCATTCAGCGTGAGGCCACTACCCGTTTACGAGAGTTCACGCACCCGCTCTTAGAGGTCCGCGCTGTTCGGAAGCGTGGCGTAATTTTAGTGGCTGCCGACAAGGGCCTCTGTGGGGCGCTGAACACGAACCTGTTCAGGATGACCGCCGAGTTCGATCCCACAACCACTGTCTTCATAACCGCGGGACGAAAAGCGGCACAGTTCATCGCCAGAACACGTCGTCATCTCGCGGCGGAGTTCGATTACGCCGATACACCAAGTTTTGCTCAAGCCAGAGCCATCGCTGCGTTCGCGCGCGAGCAATTCTTAACTCACGAGGTGGATTCGGTTCAGGTCATCGCGACTCGCTTTGTGAACACACTCACTCAGCTGCCGCTGTGCCTCGAATATCTGCCAATTGGGGAAATCAAGTCTCTAAAGATTCCAGGAGCGCGATTTGAGGAGGAACTCTACGTGGACAGGACGGAAGTGGTCTTTGAACCAAGCGCCGAGTTCATTCTGGGTTTCTTGCTTTCGAGATATCTCGATATCTACATCTATCAAGTTCTGTTGAATGCAAAGGCAAGCGAGTTGAGCGCCCGCATGGTCGCAATGAAGAACGCCACCGACAACGCCGAGAACCTGATTAAGGAGTTGACGCTTGAGTACAACAAGCTGCGGCAAGGAAATATCACAAAAGAACTGCTGGAGATTGCAGGTGGCCAGGCGGAATGAGGTGAAGGAATGATAGATCAGGCGGCACCAGAGCTGAACAGCAGAGGAAAAATCGTAAAAGTACTCGGGCCAGTTATAGACGTAGAGTTCCCCGCCCACCTGCCCGGAATCTACAACGCCCTCACCTGCGAATACAAGGTGAATGGTGAGTCCGATAGAGTAATTCTCGAAGTGCAACAACACTTGGGAGACCATTGGGTCCGCACCGTTTCGATGTCCAGCACAGAAGGTTTAAGACGCGGGTTCGAGGTGAGCGACACCGGCAAGCCGATTTCTGTGCCAGTTGGCGAAGGAGTCATGGGAAGAGTGTTCGATGTGACAGGGAATCCCGTCGATGAGCGTGGTGCAGTGCATGCGGATAAGTACTATCCAATCCATCGACCCGCGCCGCCGCTCGTAGATCAATCCACCTCTCCTGAAGTCTTGCCGACGGGCATCAAAGTCATTGACCTCATTTGTCCGTTCTTGAAAGGAGGGAAGGTTGGGGCGTTTGGTGGAGCAGGTGTCGGCAAGACCGTCGTGATCATGGAGCTCATTAACAACATTGCCAAACTCCATGGTGGGGTTTCCGTTTTCGCAGGAGTCGGGGAGCGAACGCGGGAAGGCAGCGACCTGTACAACGAAATGTCCGAAGCTGGTGTTATCCGGCAAGACGACCTGTCGAAGTCCAAAATCGCGCTGGTTTATGGACAGATGAATGAACCTCCGGGCGCCCGCCTGCGTGTGGCTCTGGCAGGACTTGCGATCACGGAGTATTTTCGCGACGAGAAGAATCAAGATGTTTTGCTCTTCATCGACAACATCTTTCGCTTCTCACAAGCGGGATCGGAAGTGTCCGCACTTCTGGGCCGCACTGCGAGCGCGGTGGGCTATCAGCCGACCTTGGCGGCGGAAATGGGGGCGCTACAGGAGAGGATTACCTCGACGAAGAAGGGCTCGATTACCTCATTTCAGGCTGTCTATGTTCCCGCGGACGACCTGACCGATCCGGCTCCGGCAACCACCTTTGCGCATCTTGACGCGACCATCGTCCTGGAGCGGTCGATAGCCGAGTTGGGAATCTATCCTGCTGTGGATCCTCTGGCTTCCACATCTCGAGCGCTCGCCCCGGATGTCGTTGGGAAAGAGCACTATGAGGTGGCTCGAGGTGTCCAGAAAGTACTCCAGCGTTACAAGGATCTTCAGGACATCATTGCAATCTTGGGAATGGATGAGCTCTCCCCCGAAGACAAACTCACTGTTTTACGCGCGCGCAAGATCCAACGTTTTCTGAGCCAGCCGTTCAGTGTCGCTCAGGTGTTCACTGGTCGAGAAGGGAAGCAAGTGCCCGTTTCCGATACCGTTCGCGGCTTCAAAGAGATCCTCGAAGGCAAACATGACGCGGTTGCGGAAGGGAACTTCTACATGAAAGGCCCGATTGAGGAAATCACGAACTGAGGTCAGAACTCCGGGTCAAGAGAATTGTCGAAACCTATGGCTGAGACGATCAAGTTAGAAATTGCCACGCCCGAGGCGATCGTGTACTCCGCAGATGTGGAAATGGTCACCTTGCCCGCAATACAGGGGCAAATAGGCATTCTCCCGCAGCACGTTCGTCTGATGACGCAAATGATCCCAGGCGAAATGATTGTGCATGCCAACGGTCGCGACGAGTTCATGGCCGTTGGTGACGGATTGGTGGAAGTTACCAATGAGAAGATCTCGATCGCTACCAATATGGCCGTCGCCACCGAAAAGATTGATGAAGCAGCAGCCGAAGAAGCTCGACAACGAGCGGAGGCCCGCTTGCGAGAAAAGCTCTCTTCCGAAGAAGTCGCGTCAGTGAATGCTTCATTGGCCCGTGCTCTGGCGCAGTTGAGAGTGAAACGGCGGCACTACTAAACGTTCGCGGGGATATCAAACGAAAAGCAATACTTCGCCGAAAGACCCTCACACTTAAGTCGACTGTAGGAATCTTCAATGAAAACGAATATTACGGTGTTGCCATCCACTTTGGAGAGACGTATTCCTGTTTCGATAAGCGCCTATGGCTCGGCAAGATCAACCATTAAAGGCTCTCCTCTCAGCCCTGGCGAGTTGAAGAACACCCATGCTTTCTGGAGAGCTTGCAACTACCTGATGTTGGGCATGATCTATCTACAGGACAATCCTCTGCTGAAAGAACCTTTGCGGCCCGAGCATATTAAGAATCGCCTTCTGGGACACTGGGGCTCCAGCCCGGGTCTTGCGTTTATCTACACGCACCTAATGCGGGTGATCAAGAAATATGATTTAGACATGATTTACATGGCTGGCCCGGGGCACGGAGCACCCGGCGTGCTGGCGCCAATGTATCTTGATGGGACCTACTCCGAGTTTTATCCAGACAAAAGCGAAGATGAGGATGGCTTGCGTGCATTCTTTAAACAGTTCTCTTTCCCGGGAGGCATTGGCAGCCATTGCACGCCTGAGACCCCCGGTTCAATTCACGAGGGAGGAGAACTGGGCTATGTTTTGTCTCATGCTTGCGGAGCAATTCTCGACAATCCGGAACTAATAGCCGTAGCCGTAGTCGGAGATGGCGAATCTGAGACCGGTCCTTTAGCAACCTCCTGGCACATTAACAAATACATTAATCCTCTTGTCGATGGCGCAGTGCTACCGATTCTTCACTTGAACGGATACAAGATCAACAATCCCACCCTGCTAGCTCGCATCACTCACGAGGAACTCGAAGACTTATTGAGAGGCTGCGGTTGGAACCCTTACTTCGTTGAAGGGGACGATTTCGACAGCATGCATCAGGCAATGGCGATGACCGCTGAGCATTGCGTGAACGAAATCGTAATATCCCAGGAGGAGGCGAGGATCAATCAGGTCGCCACTAGATTGCGGTGGCCCATGATTGTTTTGCGCACGCCGAAAGGGTGGAGCGCTCCGCAGCAGGTCGGCGGGCACAGGCTCGAAGGGTCCTGGCGCGCCCATCAGGTTCCACTGGCCGATGTAAAAAGGAATGCCGATCGTCTTCGCGAACTAGAACAATGGATGCGTTCATACGCGCCCGAGGAATTGTTCGATGAGCACGGCAGGCTTCGTACTGAACTGAAGGCCATGATTCCTCGTGGCAACAGGCGCATGGGTGCCAATCCGCACGCCAACGGCGGCGTACTCAGGAAAACCTTGAGAATGCCCGATTTCAGAAGCTACGCGATCGAAGTTGAGAGACCCGCCGGCACGCAGGCTGAGAACACCAGGCCTCTCGGCAATTTCCTCCGGGACATCATGAAGTTTAATATGCACAATTTTCGTGTGTTTTGCCCTGACGAAAACACTTCGAACAAGCTCGATGCCATCTATCAGGTGAGCAAGAAGTTCTGGATCGCGGAGCGTTTCCCTGAAGATGATGATGGCGGCGAACTCTCGCGAGACGGCCGAGTTATGGAAATGCTCAGCGAGCACACGATGGAAGGAATGCTGGAAGGGTACCTTTTGACCGGGAGGCATGGTTTCTTTTCCACCTATGAAGCTTTTGCACACGTGATCGATTCCATGTTCAACCAGCACGCGAAATGGCTTTCCATCTGCAACCAGCTTTCCTGGCGGCGCAACGTCTCTTCACTGAACCTTCTAATTACGTCGACCGTTTGGCGTCAGGACCATAACGGTTTCACTCACCAGGATCCCGGATTCCTCGATGTTGTTGTCAATAAGAGCGCTGACGTAACTCGCATCTACTTGCCTCCTGATGCCAATTGCTTGCTCTCAGTGGCGGACCACTGTCTTAGAAGCGAAAACTACGTCAACGTGATTGTCTGCGATAAGCAGATGCACTTGCAGTACATGGATATGGATGCTGCGGTGAAGCACTGTACGAAAGGAATCGGAATCTGGAAATGGGCTAGCAATGATGAAGGTGGCGAACCAGACATCGTTTTCGCTTCGGCCGGCGACATTCCCACCCAGGAGGCGCTAGCCGCGATCGCGCTGTTGAGGCGTGAATTCCACGAACTGAAGATTCGATTTATTAACGTCGTTGATCTTTTCAGACTCCAGCCCGACAGCGAGCATCCTCATGGGTTGTCAGACCGCGACTTCGATTCGCTTTTCACGGTCAACAAGCCGATCATCTTCAATTTTCATGGGTACCCTTGGTTGATTCACCGATTGGCGTACCGGCGCACCAACCACCGCAACCTCCACGTTCGCGGATACAAGGAGAAGGGCAACATCAACACGCCCATGGAACTAGCTATAAACAACGAAATCGACCGCTTCAGCTTGGCAATGGACGCGATTAATCGCATACCGATGCTTCACAAGATTGGCGCACACGCGAAACAAGAGTTTCGGGATCAACAAATCGAGTGCAAGACCTACGCTTATGAGCACGGAATTGATAAACCTGAGATCGCGCAATGGGAATGGCCGTACTGAGCCTTTCGGGTAAATCAGGGTAGGGGGTATTCTCTCCCGTTCAAATCTTCTTTGCCTGCAGATCATTGCGTTTAAGCAATGTTCGATCTATTTCCTTGTCCTCTAAAATCTGGTTGACAGTTTTTTGTCAGCGTGGATGATGTTTACGTCTGCTTGGGTAGTCCACGCTGGAGCAGTGCCATGTCAAAGAGGTCGGGGATTTCTTTTTGTCTTTTTGCGTTAGCGATGGTTTTATCACCGAACGTCCAAGCCCAAACTTCCGAAGATGTCCATGTGGTCCCTCGGATTCCGCCGAAGGCCAGCGCATCTACAGGGGGGCCCGAGATCTTGTCCGGCGAAGGAGCCAATAATTACCCCCAGTCCAAGCCATTTCGGGTAAATGTTGATCTCGTTCTCGTTCCGGTGACAGTGACCGACGCCAAGCAGCATCCCATCACCACACTCGCGGCCAAAGACTTCATCCTGTACGAAGATGAGAAGCCTCAGGCGATCCACTCCTTCTCATTAGAGGCAGAGCCCATATCGATTGCCGTTCTCTTCGATGTCAGCAAGAGCATGACCGACAAGATTGAGATGGAACGCGCCGCGCTGGTTAAGTTCTTTCAGAACGCGGATCCGAGGGACGAATATTTCGCAATTGCGTTTTCGCAACACCCTCTACTGCTGGCAGCCTCTACGCAGTCTATCGACGATGTTCAGGAGAAACTCACGAGCATTGTCCCGGGTGGCCCGACCGCGATGCTCGATGCCCTTTATCTCGCTGAGGCCCAGCTGCGCTCCGCTAGGTACAAGAGAAGAGCCATCCTCCTTATCACCGACGGAGGGGACAACGCCAGCCGCTACACTATGCGCGATATTAGGAAGCTGGTGCAGGAATCGGACGTTGAGATTTACGCCATAGGGCTCTTTGAGACCTTCTTCTTCAATTCGTTTGAAGAGTTCATGGGGAAGAAATGGCTACGCGAGATTACAGATCGTACAGGGGGTCGCACCCTTACTATTGAGAGTCGGGAGAAACTACCTGACGCAGCTGCGGAAATCAGCCGTGAGATGCGTACCCGCTATGTTCTCGGCTATACCCCAGTTGGCATGCCCCCACACCGATGGAGAAATCTGCGAGTGCAGCTAAACTCATCGGTGGAGGGCCGTCAACTTCGCGCGCATTACAAAACCGGGTACTACACCTCCGATTGAAGGTGTTGCTTTGATCTTCCATGCGTCAGTAAGTGGTGTTACCGAGATTGAACACAACTCCGACGGCATAGTGCACATTGTTCTGATTGTTTGTTCCCGTGAAAACATTGCTGAACCTGGTAAGCAGATAGTTAATCTCGGCCGGCCGGAAGGTAACAATGTGATTGATAGGAATATCGATTCCGCCGCCAAACTCCATTGCGAATGCGTCCTGTGCGGGGGCCGTCCTGATTCCGCAAACCGTCGAGCCAGGCCCGCAGAATGTCTTAAATGCATCTGCATACACATTGCTATGCGCTCCTCCAAACAAAAGATGAGCGTAGGGATGTATGTGGTGTGCCCGGATCTTAATTTGAGGGCCAAATAGATACGTGAACAGGTTGCCTTGTACGTCACCATTTAGACCGTTGGGGAATGTGGCGTTTGGAGCTATGTTGAAGCCCGTATGATTACTGCCGTATCCCTGGAGGTTCGCTTCGATGCCGAATACGCTATTGAGGTTGAACGTAATCGAGCCGCCACCGCCGCTTAGACTGTGCCCTTTGGAATAAGGCGCACTGGGCGAGTAGCGCGTATACGAATAGTTAAAGGCCACTTCTGACCTTGGAAATTCTTGAGCTCCTGCCACAATTCCAATCAGCAAGACGGCGCAGAATGCAGCTCCCCTGGTAATTCTCATTTTTCCCTCCATGGTATATGTCGAGTTTCAGACTGAGCCCCCCAAGGGGCCTTAAGCGACAGGCTTGATACGCGCCATCGCCGAGGTACGCAACTGCGTAACGCCTCGTGACAACAACCCTAAAGAAGGAGGGTCTTACCCGGAACTGGCAGTAGTAACAGAAGCACCTGGTATGGAGGTGAGGTCTAAATCAAGATGTTGATATTAGAAAAACCTATGTGGATGGTAGAAAAAGTCTGAGCTTCATTTCGGGAGAAGATCTGTTGTGTTATTCACGCGACGAAACAAATTGCTCACCCTTTGCAGCCAATTGCACCGCTTTGTTCAGTTCGCTTGCAATTCGTTCCTTCCAGACGTAGCACGCTGCGCCAGCCTGCAATGCCGCATTTACCAGATCGGGGTCCTTCTCGACAGAACAAACCACAATTCTGGTGGCGATATCGTGCTCTCTTATTTTGCGGATTACCTCTAAACCATTGAGATCAGGCAATCCCAGGTCTACAACTGCTACGTCCGGCCTCTTTTCGCAAACGAACTCCAGCAAGGCCTTTCCCCCCTGGAATACCCCCAGCACCTCGAATTCCCGTTCCAGAATAGAGACGATCGTTTGCAGCAGGCGCGGTTGGTCGTCGGCAACAGCAACGCGCAGTGTCATCGATCCTCCCCCTTTTGAAGATAGGTGAGAGTCCATGCGGGTCAAAGGAACTAAGGTAACCATCTACCAATCTCCGGCATGAAGTGCTTCAGAAGAATCGGTCGCAACCTGCTCGGATACGTCTTGGTCGGCGTACTCGAAGCAACTGTGAATTGGAACCCCGGCGAGTGGACAAAGTTGCGGGAATGTTCTGGTATCGGTGACAGTGTTCCGTAGCGAAGAACAGCTTTAGCCTGAAAGTGGGGAAAGGCCGGTGGTTATCCATGCGATTGCATCTCTTCTCAGTCGGCATTTTGGCGGCGATCTTGGTGGGGCCGGCCTCGTCTCCAGCACAATCCACTCAGTATGAACGGGGAACAATCGTATCTGTTGTGCGGCATCCAGACGCACCAAATCACGAACCCGGGCAAGCTCAGTATGATGTTTCAATACAGGTACGCGACACGGTTTACGTTTGCTTATACTCACCTCCTAACGGAGCGAACTTCGTTGAGTACTCTTCCGGATTGGACATCCTCGTCCTCATCAAAGCAGACAGCCTGACATTTCCAAGCAAGCTGACCGGAACCACCACCGTTCCAATTATTAGAAAGGAGACTCTACCGGCTCAGAATGTACTGAACTGGTCGAAAGCCCCTGGCCAATATTTTGAGATGAAGATGTTGAACCTGACGAATGCGCTTGGTCTCGCCAACGAGCAGCGGCAAAAGATCAAACCAATCCTGGAGCAGGAAGCCTTTGAGGCGGGCCAAATTTGCTTCAATCCAGCTTTTCCAAAGAAAGAACGGTTGAGCAAATGGCGGCGTATAGTGGAAGCCTCAGATAAGAAATTGAAGCCTATACTGACCGATGCCCAATGGTCCAAACTTCAAGAAATGCGTTCCGGGCAAAAGGAGGAGCTAGAGAAGCTCCTATCCGAGCAGCCCGAAAGCCGCAAAGGCTGAGACAAATATTGGGTTCTGCTGGTATGTCTACCAGAATACGGGCCCATGAACTGCCGATACTCTCAACACCTGACGGGCGGTTCACAGACGATGAAGTATTCGGCTCTATCCCAACATGTCTTAGGAATGCTTGCTCTCCTCGTTTTAGTGAGTAGAACCTACTCGCAAATCTCTTCAATTGAACTGCAAGCCGTTGCGGGCACTCATGCGCCGGCGCGATCAATCTCATTCAACGAGCAACCCGACGGGGCAATGGTGCTGAGGAGTCGTGTCGACATGGTATTGGTCCCTGTGAGTGTGACCGATAAACAGGGGCGTAGCGTGAAAGGCCTAAGCAAAGATAACTTCCGGGTATTCGACGACAACAAACAACAAGGTCTACAAAATGTATCACTAGAAGATGAGCCAACCTCGATCGGCATTGTTGTGGACACCAGCGCAAGCATGGAAAACAAGCTCCCTCGCGCCGTCTTTGCGATGCACGAGTTGTTTGTCAATTCCAACCCACAAGACGAATTCTTCATGGTCGAATTCTCGGATGCACCGCGGCCGCCAGTAGGATTCACCTCATCAGCGCGAACCTTGGAGGATGCTCTTGTGGCTACTCCCCTGGGCGGAATGACGGCACTTCTGGATGCTCTCAGCCTCGCAATCGCAAAAATGCAAGATGCAAAATACTCGCGGCGCGCCATCGTAGTCATCTCGGATGGTGGCGACAACCATAGCCGAGAAACGGTGCCGCATCTTGTGCGCATGGTGGAAGAGAGCGACTTGATCATCTACAGTGTGGGCATTTATGACGAATCGTTCCAGTCAATGGAGGAAATATGGGGACCAGAGCTATTAAGAAAATTGAGCAATAGAAGTGGCGGGGCTTTATTTGACGCCCGCGATGCAAGGGACATCTCAGAGGCAGTGCGAGATATCGTCAATCAGGTACGTACTCGCTATGTCCTCAGCTACTATCCTGTTAGAAAACCTAAAGACGGAAAGTGGCACACTATAAAGGTAAGACTTGCAGGTAGCCATAGTCATCACCTTCGAGTGCACGCTAAAGCGGGATACTATGCGTTTGCCAAGTAGTAGGCGTTGAATGTTAGAAGCGGAGACCGATTGTGAGCGGCAGAACCTCGGTATGCACGTTCCGAGTGTATGCGAGGTGGTAACGGGCTTCCACATAGATGTGTGCGGGGGAATCTCCTATCTGGCAGGTCAGACCTCCTCCGAAGTTAAATCCAGGAGCCGATGAGGTACGACTCCCAACGGTTACGTCTGTCGCGAAAATCCCGTTTACACATTCTTCTCCCCACCACGACCAATAGGGTGAACACACCATCCCGGCTTGAAAGACCGTCTGTTTCGCTTCAAGTGTGCGCCGGTACCAGCCTCCGCCAGCAATCGCATATAGAGTCTTGCCGCGCCCAATCGGTGTTCCCACCAAGAGATTGCCGCTCAACGCATAGACCCGCCCCTTCACATCCGAGAGGCCCAAGTGGTCGACGATCTTCTTTTGTACAGGTATCCCGTGGAACATAAACTCCGCATCGAGTTTGATATGCGGGGTAGCGCTCACGCCGCCTCCGGTCACGAAGTTGTAGCTGATACTCGCAAAATTGTCGGTTGAGCCCAACGGAAACCCGGGACCAGCGCCAATATTGAAGGTGTAATTCTGAGAGTAGCCCTCCCCCACGAGCAGGGTACAAAGGAGCAATGATGATGCCAAACATTTTCTTAAGCCCATCTCCCACTCCCTTTAATCCGCATGCTGAGCTGCATCAATGGCATGGTCTGGGAGAACGTGCAGAGAAAGAACTGGCAGTTCTACCGGACAGAGATATACCGCGCCTTGGCTGCCCGTGGGTCCTCCCGAAGCGAGTTGCTCCAGGCGGGCAAACTGTAATTATTGACAGGTTTCGAGGAGGAACCCCATCGGCTAATAGTGTTAATGCTCGGTCAGTACCTCAAGATACGCAACCGGAGTTGAGCGAAATGCCTGATGAAGTGACGCATGCCCCTGTTTGGAAACAGTTGTATGAGGTCGCCTTGTTGGAATGCGACTACACAAAGATTCCGAAACGACTTGAAGGCGCCCGACACGCAATTCTCGACCGCGTGGAGGATCTCCTCACTTGCCCTCCAACTGAGGAACACCGCGCTTTACAAGATGCCTATCTCTGCTTGCGTTCTCTTCAACAGACTTTTTCGGAAGGGAGCTATTCGTTCCCCTCGATGGTTTCTCGAGCGTCGGGGGAGAGACTGTCGCAAGGATTGACGGTGCGCGCGAACCGCCAAAGCTGGCCGCGACGACTGTGATGTTCGCCAATGGCGGATGCTGCTGGCCTCAACCGATCTCTCAAACTCCGCGTTCAGTGAGTGCGCAATGTGCTCATGACTTTGTCGCCCAAACCTTACAGCTCACCGAGTGAGTCTCACTTTGCTTGGACCTTCTTGCCAATCCTCCTTACGATTTTGTGTTCCGGGGTGGAACTTTCCGGGCAGGATAATCCAAACGTGCCTAAACTCCTCCGTTTCGACGTAACGCCACTGGTCGGCTACCGTAGCAGTGTCACCTTCCCAACGACGCAACTCGTCCAGGGGCAACCCACGAATGCCGTTCTCTCTCAGAAGCCCAGCTACGGATTTGCAGTCGGCGTGCGGCTTAACGAAGAGGACCTCATCGAAGTTCGTTGGGCACGACAAGCCAGTGACATCCGGTTCGACAACAACAATCCAGTGTCCACTAGCGTAGCTCTCCACCAGGTGCATTTGGACTGCACTCACGAATTCATTATGGATACCTGGCCCATGTGGATCCGGCCGTACGTCATAGGCAGCGTTGGCGGGACGCATATCGTCGGCGGGACGAATTCTGCTCTAACAGGCTTTTCCTTCGGCCTGGGCACGGGCCTCAAGGTGTACGTCAGCCGCCACGTGGGCTTACGTTTTCAGGTGGAGTGGTTGCCGATCGTGACTAACACGGAACTCGGGGCTTTTGTGTGTGGTAGGGGGTGTGTCGTTCATTTAAGCGCCACTGCGGCTTCACAGGGCGAGGTCGCAGTAGGGCCTGTGTTCCGTTTTTGAAACTGTTGTCCGTAACGAAATTTCAGTAACCCATCGAGCAATGACTTGATCTCATTTGTACGGTAGCGTACATTTCTTTCGGCAGGGCAATTTGCTCCCAGGAGGCGCAGCATGCCGACTGAACGCAACCCGCGCTGCGGTTCATGTCCGTCCGAGAAGCAGGCCACCTTTGAGGCGGAAATCGCCATTCACTTCCCAGGCTTGGAAGGTCTCGATAAGCCAATCGTTTGGGTGTTCCCGAATGTTCGAATCTGTTTGGAATGTGGCAGGACCGAATTTTCTATTCCCAAGAGAGAACTGGGAGTTCTCGCAACCGGTTTGCCGGTGGAGGGAGCGATCATTTCAATCGCGCACAAAACAGAAAAGGCTAGCTGAACCTCAGAGACAACCTCCCCGTTTTGTGAACGGCCGTGTGTTCAGCACAGATTCGCTGGAACAGCGGTGAATCACGTCCATGCGGGAAGGCGTCCAACCAATATCCACATAACGTATCGGCGGACTGCGCGCGCGTGATCCGATCCCAATGCCGTTCCAGTTCCAGCGCTGCTTCTTCCTTTCCTTCCATCAAGAGCCTTGGAGCGCACTCACCACAAATTGCCACTTCGCGATGCCTTCCATTTTCCAGGGTTGAGATATTTCTCATCAGGGCGTCAAATATTTCTCGGCAGCGGAGCAGATCGGGGGAACCGTTTACCATGACCTCTGAGAGCGCATCCGCGGCATCCACCTGGCCATATGTTCCCGTCGCAATCAGGTCTTCCAGGTCTACGCCTCGCGCTCTCAGCCGTCGCTCGATATTTGTGCGATGAGGCTCACTCGTAATAAGCAGAACCGCCTTATGGGCGCTAATCGCCGACTCCGCATACTGTGCGAATCCTGACTCCAAGTCCGAGTCGTCTTCATAAAATGCGACTTCGTGATGGGTTATACCTTGAAGGGTAGCGTCTTCATTAAAGTCCAGCTGCTGCTCTCGATGCACGTGGACCACGGAGCTATCTGGGCGCAACGATCCGCTCACAAATTTCTTGCCCCCGAGAACCGCATCGACAGCCGGTAACAACTCACTTCCTACCTGGGACTTGGGGATATAGCCAAGACCTCCGGCCCGGAATGCTTCCTCCGCAATTTCCCAACTTCGGTTCTCACTCACAAAAATAATCTTGGGATGCTGGTCCGACCTGGAGATGGCCTTCGCGACCTCAATGCCGTTGAGAATTGGAAGACCGACATCTAGAAGGACAAGGTCTGGGTTCAGCTCTGAAATCCGTTGAATCGCATCGAGTCCATTTTCGGCCTCTCCGACAATCCGGAGAGCTGGGTTTGTCTTCAAAATGATACCCAGTTTTTGGCGCCATTGAGGAAAATCCTCCGCAATGAGCACCCGCACGACTGGTAAGTTCATACCATCCCCCCAAAGGCAAACGGGCCAACCCGGTCCCGGCCGCCTTACTTCTTCACCCACTGTAGCTCAAAGCGATACAAAACCAACATATTTTATGCGGGCCAGCAGCTTTCGCTTAAGAATTTACAATCAGAGCTGCTTCCAGCCTCCACCCAAAGCTGCGGAAACAGGCGAGACATTTGGCACGTCAACTCTGGTCAGTTGTTGCAGCGCCTGCGAATTGGGGGTATAAAGTTGTCCTGCTTCATACTGCCACCGAGGTCGTGAGGTTTTCCACTACGACTGCACATTTTCAAGAACTCGGAGTGACCCGGAGGCGTCTGCTTGTTCTGCCAACAGCGGGAATGCGCGAATGGCGAACATATGCGGCCCAATTCGCGATTGTTTTTGCTGTTTATTGCATTGCCGGAAAGCTCGGCCAAGCTACCTCGAACATCCGTAGCAGCAACCTAGGTCCGGTGTGGCCTGCTTACGGCATCGCACTGGGATTCATCTTGGTTTACGGGTACCGCATTTGGCCAGCGATACTCTCAGCCGCCTTCTTTATCGCCTACCTAAGCCCTGAACCAGCAGTGACCGCATTGGGGCAGTCGGGCGCAAGCACGCTTGCCGCTATTACAGGCACATACCTCCTTCGTGGTGTGGCCAAATTTGACAACTCTATCCCCCGCTTACGAGACGCAGTCGCGCTGCTTCTATTCGGTGCTCTCGCCAGTGCCTTAATTAGCTCCTCGATTGGAACCTTGGTTCTGCTTGCAAGCGGAGAACACCCATACTCCGGGTTGGGTTCTGCTTGGTTAATCTACTGGCTCGGCGATAGCACCGGGGCGTTGTTGGTGACTCCCGTGGTGTTGACATTGCCTACCCTCTTGAAAATAGGTACTGGAGCTCGGTTTGCAGAATTGTGCTGTCTGGCTGTAATGCTGGTCGCTCTTTCCAGCGCGGTATTCGCAGACTTGCCTTTGATGCCAGTGAAAATGATCGCTTTTGCAATACTGCCCATCGTATTTTTGGCGGGCATTCGCTTTGGAGTTGGGGGGGCGGCACTTTCGATCTTTCTTGTGGCAACCGTCGCAACAGTGGAAACGGCGCTGGGATCGGGTTCATTCGCCAGCAGCACACCTTTCATGGACGGTATCCAGCTGGACGCATTCTTTACTTTGCTGTCGCTGACCGGCTTGACCTTCGCCGCCCTTTATTCAGAACGAGAGCGCGCGGAACAGGAGCGGGCGCAGAGTTTGCGCCAGCAAGTTGCCATGGAAGTGCGCCTTCAAAGTCAGGAAGAACTACGGGACAGTGAAGAAAGACTCCGCCTGGCACAACAAACGGCGCGAATGGGAACATTCGAGTGGAACATCAAAACCGGGGTCAATACCTGGAATTCTGAGTTGGAGGCGCTGTACGGTCTACCGGCGGGTGGTTTCGGCAAAACTCAGGAAGCTTTTGAGCATCTCGTTCATCCAGAGGACCGAGGCAGGGTCAAAGATTTGGTTATTCAAGCTTTGAAAACCGGAAATCCCACAAAGGGAGAGTGGCGCGTAATCTGGCCTGACGGGAGTCTCCACTGGATTGCTGGCCAATGGCAGGTATTCATGGATCCATCCGGAACCCCGTCCAAAATGGTGGGCGTAAACATGGATATCGCCGACCGCAAACGCGCTGAAGAAGCTCGCGTAGAAATGACGCGAAAGTTGATCGAGGCGCAAGAACAAGAGCGATCTCGTATTGGCAGGGAGCTTCATGACGACGTCACCCAACGCCTCGCGCTCCTCTCGTTGAAAATGGGGGAGCTCGAGGGAACTCCCATCGAGATGCTGGGTAATCTTTCGAACCTGCGAGAAGAGGTGTCTAACATTTCGAATGATGTGCAGGCGCTTTCCCACGAGTTGCACTCTTCTAAGCTCGAATATCTCGGCTTCACCGGCGGAATCAAGAGCTGGTGTAAGGAATTTGCGGATCGTCACAAAGTAGAACTCACGTTCCAGAGCGACTTGTCTTCTGATCCATCTGCTTCGGTCGGCATCTCTCTATTTAGAGTTCTGCAAGAGGCCGCGGCCAATGCCGTCAAACATAGTGG
>Ga0157372_10002771_pt1 | contig 18934 bp, 15 predicted proteins | sample C55metaG_FD_115307 | JGI IMG/M metagenome (GOLD analysis project Ga0157372, IMG submission 115307) | Corn rhizosphere microbial communities from Kellogg Biological Station, Michigan, USA - C5-5 metaG | ecosystem: Host-associated > Plants > Roots > Rhizosphere > Soil | place: USA: Michigan... | reverse complement strand
CTCCAGCACCTCCAGCTCCTACCGCAGCAAAATACTCGGCTCATCCTTCACCTCGAGGATATGCCGGTACACCTTCGACAGCTGTTGCACAAAATCCACCGCCTGCTGCGGATTCTCGGGGATCACCGCGGCCAGGGTATTCAGCGTATTGAACAAAAAATGCGGATTCACCTGGATCTTCAGCGCATTTACCTGCGCCTGCAGGCTCTCCCGCTTCAGCATCTCCTTCTCTTCTACCGATTTCTTCAGCTCGCTCAGGAAATAGATGCTCTCATACATCGTCATCACCAACAGGGTGCAAAGGATGGTCGCGGACACTGAAGCGATCCCCGTATCGTCCCCATGCAGCGGGACACTCCGCAGCTTCATCAGCCGGAGACACACCTGATCGAGGGTGGATCCCGCCACGCCGTTGATCAGCAGGGCCGACACTATTACCATCCCATACTGTACAAGCACCCGTTTCCGTACCTCGGTAAATGCCGGGTACCGCCTCCGCGCCCAACAGGCGATCCCCCGGCAGGTCATCCAGGTCAGCGTCGTGATCACCAGCGAGGGCCACCACGCCTCAAATGGATAGTACGGCGGCCTGCCGATCCGCCATCCAAAAAAGACGATCGGCACGAGAAAGGAGATGAGCCCGATGCCCACCGCCATCACCCAGCGGTCGTCAAAACCGATCCTATCGTTACGCCATCGCATACAATAAAAGTACGACCATTGGCCAGCATCCAAAAGCCAAATACCTGCCGCTCACTCCACATTTTCGACAACCCACTCTTTTTCAATTGCCCGCCCTCCAACCCCCAGTTAAGTTTGTCCCGAAATAGATAACCATGAAAAAGCTCCCCGGCCTGCTGCTGCTCCTCCTGTCCACGACAACAACAATCGCCCAAAGCCAGACCCAGACCATCCGCGGTATCGTCATCGATAAGACATCCGAGAAGCCGATCCCCGGTGTCGCCGTCCAGCTCGCCGGCACAAGCCTCGGAACAATGACCGATTCTGCCGGCCGATATACCCTAACCGGCGTCCCCCTCGGCCGCCACCAAGTAGCCTATGGCAGCGCGGGCTATCACCCGGCGTCGATCCCCGAAGTGCTGGTCACGGCCGGCAAAGAGGTCATCCTCGACGTCGCCCTCGAACAACGCCTCGTCACCCTCAAGACCTTCACTATCACCGCCGCCGCCACAAAAAAAGGCGCAGCCGCAAACGAATTCGCCGCCGGCAGCGCCCGATCGTTCAGCGTCGAGGACGTAACCCGCTACGCAGGGGGCCGGAACGATCCGTCAAAACTGGTTAGCAATTACGCCGGCGTCGCCGCCAACAGCGACGCCCGGAACGACCTGGTCGTCCGGGGCAACTCCCCCGCGGGCGTTCTCTGGCGCATCGAAGGCAGCCCTTCCCCCAACCCCAACCACTTCTCCGCCCTCGGTACCACCGGCGGTCCGGTCAGCGCCCTCAACACCAACGTCCTCAAAAATTCCGACTTTCTAACCGGCGCTTTCCCCGCGGAATACGGCAACGCCACCGCGGCGGTCTTCGACATCAACCTCCGCAGCGGCAACAGCAGCCGCCACGAGACCACCCTTCAGGTCAACGCCTTCAGCGGCCTCGAAGCCACGGTCGAAGGCCCACTGAACAATAAGAATAACGGTGCAGCCTATCTCGCGTCTTATCGCTACGCCGTCGCCCAACTGGCCAACGCCGTAGGCATAAATATCGGTACGAAGGCGGTGCCGCATTACCAGGACTGGGCCTTCCATCTCACCACCGGAAAAGGCGCCTTCGGCCGCTTCTCCCTCTTCGGAATGGGCGGTCTAAGCCACATCGATCTCATCGGCGCCAACACCGACTCCACCGACTTCTATGGCCAGGCCGACCAGGACGGCTATGATAAAAGCAACTTCTCGTACTTCGGAATAAAGAACACCCTCGACATCGACAGCCGCACCTATCTCCGCACCGTTATCACCTATGCCCACACGTTGGACCAATATACCCAATACCGCTATCCCGATCCCGTCCCGCCCTACCATAACCGCTGGCTCCAGTACAGCAACGACAACCGCACCTCGACAACACGTTTCAGCACCTATCTCAACCAAAAGGTCGACAGCCGCTTCTCCTATCGCATCGGCGTCGCCGGCGAAGCCCTCGGCCTCAACCTCCACGTCCTAAGTAAAATAGCGCGGCCTGCGGCCGCGCCTTTTGATACGATCAGCAACTATGACGGCACCCCCGTCTTATTACAGTACTTCGGCCAGTTCAAATACCGCCTCAGCGAATCGGTCAGCGTCATCGGCGGCCTCCATGGCGCCCACTTCAATGCAGGCGGCAACAACAGCGCTGCCCTCGAACCCCGCCTGTCCTTCGTTGACCAGCTCCCGGCAGGGCAATCCTTCTCTATCAGCTATGGACTGCATAGCCAGCTCCAGCCGTTGCCGGTGTACTTCCAGACCTTCGACGAAACGGACAATATCCGCGACTCCACCAACCGGAAGCCGGACCTCACCCGCGCCCATCACTTCGTGGCAGGCTACGAATGGCGATTCCTTCCCGGCTGGCGGTTAAAAGCAGAGGCGTACTATCAGTACCTGTTTAATGTTCCTGTGGAAAGAGGGAGCAGCGGTTTCTCGATGCTCAACGCGGGTGCCGACTTCGGCTTCCCCGATAAGGTGGGATTGATCAACAGGGGAACGGGAACAAATAAAGGCCTGGAGCTCACCGTCGAACGATTCCTGAACAACGGTTACTATGTTCTCCTCACCACCAGTCTCTTCGATTCAAAATACAAGGGCAGTGACGGAATAGAAAGGAATACGGCCTTTAATTATAAATATGTGGTAAACGCCCTCGCGGGGCGGGAATGGAAACTGGGTAATTCCGGTGCAAATGCCTTCACAGTCGATATCCGGCTCTCTACTATCGGCGGCCGCTATGCAACCCCCGTCAACGTCGCCGCTTCCCTCGCCGCCGGCTACCAGATCGATGACACCCTTCATTACAACTCCGAACGGCTGAGCGACTATTTCCGCCTCGACACCAAATTCGGCTACCGCACCAGCAGTAAAAAACGTCGCTTCAGCTCAACCCTTTATCTCGATCTGCAGAACGTGACCAATCGGCGCAACATCTTTCTCCTGCAATATAACCAGGCCAAAGGCATCGCCAGCCCGATCTATCAGATCCGCTTCTTCCCGGATATTCTCTACCGGGTACAATTCTAGGGTACGCCTTCCAAAGAGCAGTGGCAATTCTAAACGGTGGCAAGATCGAACGACCGCCGGATCAACTCGCCCGCCAGCTTGCGATAATCCGTCGCACCATTCGCGCTCCGGTCAAAGCTGAAGATGTCTGTACCCGCTTCCTGCGCCTTGGCCAGCTGGATATTCGTCCGGATCACCGTCTGGAACACCTTGCCGTCGAATTTTTCCTCGAGCTGTCTCCTGACGCCGACATTCATCGACTTCCGCTCGTCGAACTTCGTCATCACCATACCCATCAGCTCCAGCCGCGGGTTCAGCTTCTTGCGGATAATGTCGAACTGGCGCATGAACCCATACACCCCCTTTAAAGGCAGGAACTCGCCCGGCAGCGGCATCATCACGAAATCGCTCGCCACAAGGGCATTCACCGTCAACAGGCTGATCGCATGCGGACAGTCGATAAAGACATAATCATAGTCGTCGACAATGGGATTCAGTAGTTCGGTAAGCAAATACTCGCGGCCCATCAGACCCGCCATCTCCAGCTCCACAATAGCCAGATCGATAGAGGACGGGATGATGTCCATACCCTGGGGCGTATGGATAATGGCCTTTGACAGATCCCCCAATTCCTGCAGGATCTCCTTCTTCAACTCGGAATAAAGATTGAACATGGGCTCATCCTCGATGCCGAGAGACTGGGAAAGATTGGCCTGCGGATCGGCATCGATCAGCAACACCTTCTTCCCCTCCCGGCACAACGCCGCCCCTAAATTAAGCGCGGTCGTGGTCTTCCCAGACCCGCCCTTCTGAATCGCAATCGAAATAACTGGCATTTTATGCTATTTAAAGGTTTAGTTCCTAAAAATATTTAGGGTTGGCCGTTATTCCGCAAATTATTTACCCACGCCTGTGGATTAAGCTGAAAGTCTAGGACATACGGATTTCATAAACTCAGTTTCGAACAGTGAGTATTTATTTTCGCTCCCCGGTCCAACGCGGCATGCCATTAGTTCATGTGGAAAACTTTTTTGCCGGGCAGATCAAAAAACGTAAAAATACGCTTGGCTCCGATATATAATTGCAATTACCTTTATAGTAGTTCATGTTCGAGTTATCCTACCTTGGAACCGACCTTCCACCATTTCGGACTGATTAGTATTACCGTTTTCCACTTTTAGACTGGCTGAATCACCTGTAGCCGTTAACCCTTGGTTTTTTTACTATCCAATTTACGCTGCGCCAGGCCGTAGGCCTGACAAGGCACTGTTTGTCCATTTCCTTCACCACTCAAATATCGGCATGATCGATAGGGCCCTTCTATTGCTCAAAAATGAGCTGGCGAATTATCTTGCGGCAAGAGATTCGGCCACGGTGATCCTCGACAACATCGGGTTGTTCGAGACATCCGCCGGCACATCCCTGCCCGATAACATCGTGATCTCCCTGGTGAACGTAGAAGAAGAAAGCGCGCTGAAGAATCAGCCAGCAATAAAAAGACCGTTCACCAACACCGCCATCTACCGTAACCCGCCGGTATTCCTCAATCTGTACGTGCTTTTTACCTGCAACTACTCCGGCGACGGGTACAGGCTTGCCTTGCGAAGACTTTCCTTCGTCATCCAATTCCTGCAAAGCAAGAACTCCTTCTCTAATTCATCATCGGTATCCGCAACAGCCGCCGACGTATCCGACGATGACGGCGCGGAGCTGCGGTTTACCATGGAGTTGTATACACTCACCTTCGAACAGATAAATCATTTGTGGGGCTCCCTCGGCGGACGCCAGGCGCCTTTTGTGATGTACAAGCTGCGACTGATCGCCCTGACCGAACGGGCCATCGTCCGCGAAGCGCCCCTCATCGAAGAAGTGGATACCTATATTAATAGGAAATAGGATCACTACGCTAACTATATGAAAGTACTCTACAAATCCTTGTTAGAGGTTAAGCTGACGCACGAGTATTTTATTACGGACGTCAACGGCCAAACCCTCTTCGGGGAGACCGACCAGCAAAAACGCCTGCAATTCCTTTTGAATGCATATATCGACGACGTCGATAGCATCGAAAAGGAATTGCGTATCTCCTTTTCAGACACATTCAAAAACCTCCACGACGCCTCCCTGCTCAAACTCGTCCCCGCCTATTCCGGGTTTAAGATCCTGGTCAAAGTGGACCAGTCACAGCTGAATGACAAGACGATCGTCTACACCCCGGCCCGCGACCTGCCGGACGATCTCCTCGCGTGCATCAGCATCACGAAAAAGACCGGTCTCATCGACCAGCTGACCAATACACGCATCGGCACTCCGTTCCCAGCCATCTATTTCTTTTCCAACGAAAATATCGCCGGCGATAAGGTCTCCCCCTTTATCACCAGTCCCGTCCCCCCACTCGATCCGCTATTCCCCTATGAACAGGGCGAAATGGCGACGAACGGCACGTCGATCCAGCGCTTCTATACAGACACAAACGGCGCCGAACAATGGAACCCCGTAACGGGTACTTCTTTCGCAAACGAGTCCGACCGCATGCTCGTCCCGCTGCAATTCACGTATACGATCCCCACGACGGCCAATGTGACCACCGCCAAATTCACATTAATGGACAGCAAGGGCAACGAAGTAAGAACGATCACGGCCGCAAACGGCGCCTCGCCGCTAAACCCGGTCTCGCTGAATTTTTCAGCGGATGTTCCCAAGCCCTTAGGCCCGGGAATCACCGGGTCCCTGATCGATTCCACCTACCAGTTGCAGGTGACCGGCGACAATGGCTACCGGTTCTCGCGGACCCTGCTATTCAGCAAAGAGCTCTATGACCCCGGAACCTGGGCTGTGTTGATGATCCAGACAAAAGCAAAGAACCCCGACTTCAATCTCCTGGACAGCGACGGCCGCCTGCTCACCCGGATCGCCCCGAACAACGTACTCACCGGCCCGCCGACCTTCGAGATCCCCATCGCGAGCCGGTTCGGTTATTTCAGATATTTCAACGACCGCGGCCAAAAGCTCACCCTTGCGCCCTCGCTGACAAACTACCTCTTTGCCGATCCCGATGCCGCCTTCCTCCAAACCCTGAAACCAAAAACCATTTCAAGGCTCTACCTGCTCCTGACCGACAACACCGGCACACTCACCAAATACCTCCCCAACCCCGTCAACTACAGCCCCGTCAAAGACAAGGGCAACCGCATCTGCTTCGATATCCGCGTACCCCAATCCGACCTTTTCCCGATAGTACCATAAACAAACAACATAAAAAACAAAACATATGGCCGAGTACAGACACCCGGGGATTTATATAGAAGAGATACCCCATCTCCCTCCCTCCATCGCTTCAGTCGAAACGGCCATCCCGGCCTTTATCGGCTATACCGAAAAAGCGCAATGGCAGCAGCCCGACGACCTGCTGAATGTACCGCGACGCATCGAGTCGCTGCTGGAATACGAACGGCTCTACGGCTATCCTTCACCCGAGACAGCCGGCCTGTCCGTCGTTTTCTCCAATTCAGGCTCCCGGGTCGATGTCAACGGGTTCGTCGATGAGAACACCCGCTCGAAATTCCTCATGCACTATTCCTTGCAGATGTTCTTTGCCAACGGCGGCGGTCCCTGCTGGATAAATTCCATCGGTAACTATACGGACTCGGGCGGCGTGATCATGTCCCAGCCGCTGCGGGACGGCCTGGACGACATCGCCAAGATCAACGAAGTCACCCTTCTGGTCTTTCCGGACGCGATCAATCTGGCTTCGATGACGGACTATTACGATCTCTACAACCGGGCCATTGCCCAATGTGTCCTGCTGCAGGACCGCTTTACCGTCCTGGATATCTACCATTCCGCCGCAAATGCCGACAATTGGCTGCAGGATATAACGGACATGCGGAACACGCTCAGCCCCGTCGAACCCGCGGACCTCAAATATGCCGCGGTATACTTTCCACGCCTTTACACCGGCGTCGACTTCAATTACAAGGTCGCCGGCGACCAGACTCGCGACAACGACTCGGTCGTTAAGATCACCGGGGGCGCCGCCGATACGCTGGACGCCCTGAAAGGCGCCAATAACGCCCAATATTTCCAGGCAAAGAATGCCGTCACAAACATCCAGATGCTCCTCCCCGCATCCTCCGCTATGGTGGGTATCTATGCCCAGGTGGACAATGCCCGCGGAGTGTGGAAGGCGCCGGCAAACGTAAACGTCGTGAACGCGATCCGGCCCGAGATCCTCATCAACAACCAGGAGCAGGACGGTTTGAACGTAGACACCAATTTCGGCAAATCCGTGAACGTCATCCGGAGTTTCGAAGGCCGCGGGCCGGCCATCGTCTGGGGCGCCCGGACACTCGCGGGCAACGACAACGAATGGCGCTACATCCCGGTCCGGCGATTCTTCATCATGGTGGAAGAGTCGGTGAAGAATGCTACCGAGCAATTCGTTTTCGAACCCAACGACGAGAACACCTGGACACGCGTGAAATCGATGATCGTCAACTATCTCACCGAACAATGGAAGAAAGGCGCCCTCATGGGTTCGTCGATAAAGGAAGCGTTCTTCGTACATGTAGGTCTGAACGAGACGATGACCGAAGTCGACATCTGGGAAGGCAGGATGATCGTAGAGATAGGGATGGCCGTAGTTCGACCGGCGGAGTTCATCATCCTGCGCTTCATGCACAAGATGCTGGCTGAATCATAATTGATCAACCCCCAAAATCAGGATAAAATGTATACAACACCAAACCAGGGGAAACCCAATACAAAGCCAGGAGGATGTGGCTGCGGCGACTGCGACGAAAAGGACAATCCCACGCAGAAGAGCATTAACGCCGTCAGAGATACCTACTGCGTCCTGTTGTACGACACAAAAGGCGCAGTGTCCAAACAGGAGGCAAAATACGACGGCGAAAAAACCCTGGCCGCTCAAAAGCAGGAGATCTTTATGCGTGTCGAAGAAAACTATCGCCGCTACCGCGACTTCGATATCTGCACGGGCTCCGAGATCCTCACGGCCAACGACGCACTAAAGACGAATATTGCCAGCCTGAAGGCTTGGAACAAGACGCTCAATACCTTACTTACTACCATCGCCAAACAGGTAAAAGATCTTAAATCGAAATTCAGCGATCTCCAGGACGCCGCCTGTGCACTGGACCGCGCCTACGATGACTCCTGTAATCAGTCGCAGCGCAAGGCGCTGACCGGAACCACAAAGGACAACTGCGGCGATCCCGGAAATTTGCCCGAAGCCTGTAAATCGACGGGCACGGACATTGGCAAACTCATCTGCGTAGGCAAAAAGCAACTGCCTCCGGACGCCGACTCCATCTTCAAAGTAGCGTCCGACGTGGTGGGTATTCAGTTGTTCTCCAATGTCGACGCGTTCGACACCTTGCAGAAAGATCTCGCTACAAAGGCGGCAGCGTTCGAAAGCCAGGTAAGCGCCACAATGAAGACCCGCAAGGGCGAAGTCGATAAGGCGCAGGACGACCTGGTACTCTCCATAAAAACCCGCACCCAGGCCTACCTGGATCGCAACTGGCAACGGGCCTTGTTCGAGGGATACAAGCATACCACGAAATTCCTTTGCTGCCCGGATTGCGACAAACTTTGTCCAAAACCCACCAGCGATCAGAACAAGCCGCAAAACACACAGAACAACTCCGGCAATTGCAACGACGACTGCCCGCCTCGCCTCAAGTATTACGAAGCCTGCATCTGCCAGATCTGCAAGGACGTACAGAAGGCATTCTGCTGCAACGATCCGATCCAGCCGCCAACCATACCCAAGCCGCCAACAACAGGATGTTGATAGTCAAAACCATTAAATCAAGATCAAATGTTTACAAACAATACAAACGATAATTATAGCCCCATCGATCCCAAATGGGCTGATGACGTCATCAATGATTGTTGCAAGTCGCATCCCAACGGGAACTGCCAGTGCGACGACTGTTGTTATGACACGTGGACGGATGAATTGAAGGATATTACCACAGCCTATAATCTCGCCGTCGAGACGACCGATCAACTGCAAAAGCAGGTGGACTTCCTCACGACCCGCCGCGACCGGTACAAAGCTTGGGTCACGGAACTGGACAGCCTGGAGGTTCTCGCTCGTGCCGTTTGCGATCAGCTGAAACTGGTGGCCGTCCAGTCCGACCGCATCTGGTACAACTCCTGCGAGGCCGTCAACGCCATCGAGATCCTCTATTGTATGATCATCGATATCCTTATGCAGGTGGACGATCTTAAAACGGTGTGCAACAATATCGACAATTGCATAAGCAATAACAACGACCCCTGCCTGAACAAGGGACAGGGCATCCTGAAATACTATGCGGACTACAAGACCAAACTGGATGCCGTATCGGCGCTGCGGGAAGCGATCGTCAAGAATATCATCGAAGCCGTCGCGACCGCCAACCTGATCACAAACGGCATTTCCACAAAGGACTGCAAATGCAAGGATACTCCGGCATACGATCCCTGTAACCAAACCCCCACGCCCTGCGCCGCCCCAACCACTCCGGGCGTCTACTACTACGGCTTCAAGACCATCATCTGCCAATGGTACACCTGTTTTGCCTGCGACACCGACTGCAAAGGACCGGCCAAACAGCCCAACCCCTGCGACTGCGATTGGCCCACTTTCGACTTCCCCATATGCACCAATTCGTACCGGAATACAGTGCAGGGACTGGTCAACACGGATAGCGACGCAATCACCACCCTTACGCAGTCGCTCAATACCTGGAAGACACGGCGGGAAGGTCTGCTGGCCTGCAAGAACAGCCTCGACGCCGCCAGTAAGGCCGTCAATCCGAAAGACCGGTGCAAATCGTAGCCCCGGCATAAATAAATTCTAACAACAAACAAAAACAATACTCATGGCAGACGATCCGAAAAAGAATTACCCGCTCCCGAAATTCCATTTTCAGCTGGAATGGGGCGGCACCCGCATAGGATTCACAGAAGTGAGCGGCCTCGATTTCGAAACCACGCCCATCGAATACCGCGAAGGCAGCAGCCCCGTCTATCACAAGACGAAGCAACCCGGCATGACGAAGTACAGCGATATCACCCTGAAACGGGGTACGTTCCTCGGCGACTTCGAATATTTCGAACTCTGGCGCAAGACCTTCATGTTCCAGGAAGGCAAGGAAAAGTTCAGACGCGATGTCAACATCAAATTGCTGGACGAAGAGCACAAGCCGGTCATCACCTGGGCGCTCACCCGCGCGTGGCCCTCGAAGATCCAGTCGACCGACCTCAAGGCCGACGGCAACGAAGTGGCCATAGAGACGATGACGCTGGTGCATGAAGGCCTGACCATCGTCGAAGCAAAACCATAAGAGTAACAAAAAATGGCGGATCAATTCTATCAGACGGTCAACTTCCACTTCATGGTGGAGTTCAGCATGTTCGGCAAGGCGATCGACGTGATGTTCCAGTCCGTCAGCGGCCTGGACTCTACGCTGGACACCGAGCCCATCAAGGAGGGGGGCGAGAACCGGTTCGAGCACGTAGTGCCCGTAAGAAGGAAATACGGCCCGCTGACCCTGAAACGAGGATTGCTGAACCCCGGCCGCTCCGGCATCACCGATTGGCTCAAGAAGGCTTTCGATGACGAGGATGTGATCCCCATCCCAACCGTCACCATCAAGCTGCTGAACGAAGAGCACAAACCGCTCATGGTTTGGACCATAAACAACGTCTGGCCGCGCAGCTGGAAGGTAGGCGAACTGAATGCCGAACAGGGAAACGTCCTGATCGAAACGCTGGAATTGAATTACAACCGGCTGGTATTTGAAAATCCATAATAGTATGAGACTCGAGATACGCGAACTGGTGATCAAGGCCACCATTGTCCCCGATGCGGGAAGCGCTGCTTCGCAAACATCGGGTGCGACGGGCGGGAGTAACAACGATGTTTCACCCAACGAGCAGCTGATCAACACCTGTGTGGAAAAAATATTGGAGATCATAAAAGAAAAAGATGGCCGATAGCAAATCGGGGCCCCTGTCGAAAATGACGATCCACTCCTTCGACAAGAATGACTTTCAGAAGGAGGACAAGGATCTCATGTTCATAACCCCTATCAATCCGGAAACGTTCACAAAGACCAGTCATATCGAACTGGAAATGAGCCGTGCACACGGCCGGCCGGGTACGGACCCAAAATACAAGTCGACGGCGCCCGAGGAATTGAAGATCGATTTCGTCCTCGACGGAACGAAGACCATGGAAGGCTATGTCGAGCAGTACAAGAACATGGAGGTCACCAAACAGATCAAGGCCTTCACCGACTGCGTCTACAAATATGAGGGCAAGATCCACCGGCCCCGGTTCCTGATCATCCGCTGGGGCTCGGAAGTCCGCTTCCCTTGCGTGCTTTCGCACATGGATATCAGCTACTCCCTTTTCCTGCCGAATGGGAATCCCCTGCGCGCGAAGATCAGTGCCACCTTTGTCCGATACGAGACGCCCGTGGCGACGGCGGCAGCGGCGCGGATGAGCTCCGCCGACCTGACACACCAGCGCACCTCGCAGGCAGGCGACCGGCTGGACTACCTCACCTTCACGATCTATGACACCACCACCTATGTATTACAGGTGGCAAAGGCAAACGATCTCACCAGTATCCGTCGACTGAAACCCGGCCTCGGGCTGATCTTTCCACCAATAAATAAAACGGATACCTGATGGGAGACTTATTGATACCCAATGATTCGAAATACGACGTCTCCACCTACAACATTCTCGTCAACGGGAAGGAGATCGATTCCACCTACCAGCTGCTGTCGCTGGCGATAACAAAGGAGGTGAACCGGATACCTGTGGCGAAGATCGTCTTCCGCGACGGGGACGCCTCCCTCAGTGCCTTTCAGATCAGCGACAAACCCGATTTCATCCCGGGCAACAAAGTCCAGATCAACATCGGGCGGGACTCGAAGAATACGCAGGCCTTCAAGGGCATCATTATCCGGCACGCGGTGAAAGTAAGGCCCGACGGGCATAGCCAGTTGACCATCGAATGCCACGACGAATGTGTAAAGATGACGGTAGGCAGGCACAGTCATTACTTCGAGGACGTAAAAGACAACCAGGTGTTTGACGAGCTGGTGGAGAAGTACAAGCTGACATCCGATCCGGAAACGACAAAGTTGAAACACAAAGAGCTGGTCCAGCATCATATTTCCGATTGGGACTTCCTCCTGTTACGCGCCCAGGCCAACGGCATGCTCGTGCTCGCGGACGACGGGACGGTAAAGGTCGCAAAACCCGCCATCGGCAACCAGGTCCTCCAGGTCAACTACGGGTCCTCGATCCTCGAGTTCGAGTCGGAGATGGATGCCCGCAGCCAGTTCAAGAACGTAAAGGCAAGGTCCTGGGACTTTAGCAATCAGCAGTTGTTCACTGCCGACTCCTCCAGCACCTCTTTCGCCGAAGCAGGGAACCTTTCAGGCAGCGATATCGCCGATGCGGTCAGCCCCGATAATTATGAGGTCCATCACAGCGGCCACAAGCTGGAACAGGAACTGCAGGATTGGGCGGACGGGGTCATCACCCGGAGCCGGCTCTCGAAGATCAGGGGGCGCGCCAAATGCATTGGCTTTACCGGGATAAAGCCGGGGGACACTTTATTGGTTAGCGGGGTTGGCGATCGTTTTAACGGGAAGGCTTACGTGACGGGAGTCCGTCAGGAGGTCGGCGGCGGGACCTGGGAGACCCATATCCAGTTCGGCCTCGATCCCGAACTGTATTCCTACGTCTACCGGAACATCATCGATCCGCCGTCAGCCGGCCTCGTAGGTTCCATCCACGGGTTGCAGATCGGCGTCTGCGTCAAACTCCAGGACGATCCCGACGGCCAGCATCGTATCCAGGTAAAGATCCCGGTAATCGACAACGATGCCCAGGGGATCTGGACGCGCGTGGCCAGCCTCGACGCCGGTGACGATCGCGGCGCTTTCTTCCGGCCCGAGATCGGCGACGAGGTCATCGTCGGATTCATCAATGACGATCCCCGTGACGCCGTAGTCCTCGGCATGCTCAACAGCAGCAAAAAACCGGCGCCCATTACCGCCCAGGATGCCAATAACGAAAAAGGCTTCACCACCCGCAGCAAGATGCACATCAGCTTCAACGACGATACGAAGACGATCACCATCGACACCCCGGCGGGCAACTCGATCAAGCTGGATGAGAGCGGCACGAAGATCGAGATCATCGACCAAAACCAGAATAAAATAACCATGGGGTCATCCGGCATCAGCATGGAGAGTCCCCTGAACATCGATATAAAGGCAGGCGCGGTGCTCACCCTCAGCGCGGGCGCCTCGCTGTCCATCAGCGGCCCCTCGTTGTCGGTAAAGGCCGATGCCGACGTCAGCATCTCGGGGGCCATCGCCAAACTGGCGGCCCAGGGCCCGACCGAGATCACCGGGCTTCCAGTAAAGATCAATTAAAGAATAAAAACAACCTCTATGCCGTCAGCAGCCAGATTGACCGATATGCACACCTGCCCGTTGGCCACCCCCAACCCGCATGTGGGCGGCCCCGTCACCGGACCGGGCGTGCCAACCGTTCTCATCGGCGGCCTTCCCGCCGCAGTGGTGGGTGACCTTTGCGTTTGCGCCGGCCCACCCGATGCCATCGTAAAAGGATCGTTCACAGTACTCATCGGAAGCCGGCCTGCCGCCAGGCAAGGCGACCTGACGGCCCATGGCGGGGTCATCGTCGGGGGATTTCCCACCGTACAGATAGGCGGATAAAATTCACTTTATGAATACAACATTCAATTCGTTTCTAGGTACAGGATGGGCGTTCCCACCGTCCTTCGACAACCGGACGGGCACGGTGGAACTCGTGAGCGACCTCGAGGACATCAAAGAGAGCCTGAACATCCTGCTTTCCACCAGCCTCGGCGAACGGGTGATGCAGCCCAACTATGGCTGCGATCTCAATGACTACATGTTCGAATCGCTCAGCACCGGGGTCATCGGCATCATCAAGCATCATGTCGAGAATTCGATCCTGTACTACGAGCCGCGGATCGTCGCCGAAAGCGTGGACGTCACGGCCGATGATAGCACCGACCTGATCGAAGGCCGGTTCACGATCACGGTGGTTTACACCATCCCCGGCACGAATTCCCGGTTCAATTACGTATACGATTATTATCTCAACGAAGCATCGGGCCATGTTTAATTGCGAATGCCTCATACACCCCTTTCAGAACGACCCGGGCACCAGCCAGTCGCAACGGATCATGGACGAATTGCTCGACAATGCGCCCAAAATAGACGCCCGTACCCTGGCCGATCTCCTCAACTTTTTCGTCCTGCTTTCCCGTCAGATAAATTACTACGATCTTGGGATGAATTTGGACGACTGGCAGCCCTTTTTCCGCAAAAGCGTCCCCTTCAACATCGCGGCGATCATCGGCTATGACACCGATACGATCCGCTCCAACTACGAAGGCTATACCGCCCTGTTCCAGCGTAGACCGTCCACGACCGGCCTCCAGTTGAATGCGTACTTCCTCTACTACCGCTTCATCAACATCATCAATACCTGGCACTTGTCCATCAAGGACAGCGATCTTCCCCTCAGGGATACCATGGAGAACGTCATCCGCAATACCCTGCAGCAACCCCTGCGGTTCTTCATCTCCTATGCCAATGCGGCGGCGCAGACCTTCGGGATGAAGCCGATCGACATCACCCCGCTGCAGAGCAATTCCGTCTGGGGCATCGATGCCAATACCACCATCCCCGCCGATACGGGATTCAGTGCCGGGACAGCCAGCCGGTACCGGCAGATCATCAATCTCTCCGATCAGTTCAAGTCGCTGCTCCCCGCCTTCCTGGTTGCCACCCGGGTTCTGGCGACCGAGGCCCAGAAAAGCCTCCAGCAAAGCCTGTTACCCCTCAAAGCGGAACTGCAGAAGCTCCATCCCCCCCACCTCGGACTGCTGTTCGCCTTCCTCGGCGTCTTCCAGCAACTGCAAAACGACCTCAACCGCTATACCCGCAAACACCTGGATTTCTTCTACAGCAGCATTCTGCAATTCAAGCCGGCCGGGGCTGCACCCGACAAGGCGCATATCATCTTCGAGATCCAGAAGGCGCTGAAGACCTGGCTGATCAGGAAAGGGATCAAGGTAAAGGATGGGAAGGACGACAATAAACAGGAGGTACTGTTCAGCTTCAACGACGAGATGGTCGCTAACCAGGCGCAGGTAAAGGACACGCGCACGCTCTACCTGAACAATTTCGATATTCCCGATGCGGCCAACCCTGGCGAAGAGATTGCCGTGATGGAAGGCGTGTACATGGCGCCGGTCGCCACCATGGCCGATGGCATCGACAAGGATTTCCAGACGGACGTAAAGAATTTCTATACGGTCGGCAACAAAGAAAGCAAATATGTCATCCCCGGTACCCGCACCTACAAACCCTACCCCAACGCCCGGCTCGGCTTCATCCTGGCTTCGCCCGTGTTGTTGCTCAACGAAGGCCGGCGGACGGTGAACGTCACCATCGCCTGCCAGCTGGAAGATCCGCAGGAGCCCCTCGACAAGCTGTTATGCGATTCCGGCGGCGACGAGAACGAATATCCAACCCTCTTCTCCACAAAGACCATTTTCAATAGCGTTCGCAAAGCTTTCCGTCAATCATATGTATTCATCAGCGAAGACCTAATTCAGCAGGCAATAAAGAAAGGCATCAGCGACCACACCGCCGATTTATTACACGCGTTCCTGCTGGAACAGTCAAAATGGGTCTGTAACGAGAAAAAGGACACCTACCGGCTCGAAAATGCTGTCCGCTGGAGTGACTGGTGGACCAGCTTCTATCATAACTATTATGACCCATTGTACCCTTACCTGGCGGAAAAATCCGTAATAGACGCGCTGTTCCCGGCGCGACACGTGTTGAAAGTACTGTTCAGCGGTGAAAAGGAATGGATCACGCCTACCCGGATCAAGCGCATGCATTTCACACCTCTCACCGAGGATCCGATCAGCAAAAAAAAGACTTTTGCCATCAAATTCAAAGCCATCCTGGACCCGACAAAGGGTGCGGTGACGTTTTTCGACAAGGAAAAGCTCAAAGAGGATTACAACACCACCCTCCCCGTCGTAAAAATAGAGCTGGACGACAAGATCAAGGTGCATCGCGGCTTCCCGGTGCCCAAAAAATCGGGTTGCTGTCTGCAGATACCACCCGATCCAGGCAAGCAACTCTTTTCCTTCTATTATTTCTTGCGGAATGTAAAAGTCATCGACCATACCGATGTCGAACTTTTCACCCCGTCTTTCGCGACAGCTATCACCGTAAAGGTCTGCGGGCTGAAAAAGTTCGTAGTTCAAAACGATGAAAGCGTCATGGATGTGAATGGACCGGTGTATCCGTTTGCATCCCGGCCGGACGTTCCGGATTTTAGTGTGCTTGCCGGCCCTCCCGGGCCCGGGGCAAACCTGATCGGTCCCAATTTTTACATCGGGAGCAACGAGGTCCTGCGAAAAAAATGGACGGAAATAATGGTAAACGTCCACTGGAAGGACAAGCCGGCCAACTTCAACGATTACTATAAGGCATATTTCGTTGACCCCGCAGACCACACCAAATATGGGTTATTTGAAGATAAATTCAGGATCAACCTTGCCGTTCTGGAAGGAGGAACCTGGAAACGGGAAATACAACACCCGCCGCCGGCACCCAATCCGGTCAGCACGAATCCCGATTGGATCATAAACGGCATTACGTACAATAACAGGCCACTGTTCAGAAATGACGCTGCCTTCGCCCTTTGCACCACGGATTCGAGCTTTCAGCAGATCTGTCTGAAGAATGATTTTTTCACGCTTGACCACGAGTTCACGGTCCGGAATGAACCGTTAACACGATTGGATACACAAAGCTTCGACGGATTCCTGCGGATCAATCTGCAGGGGCAGGATTTTCTGCACGACGATTACCCGTTTATCCTCGCGCGCCAAATGATCGCGTTTGGCAAGCTTCCCAATGAACAGGTCGAAGGCGCGATCTACTATGATACCCTGATACCCGCAGGAGGCCCCATCGTTCTCAGCGCCACGGATATGTTAAAGACGATACAGGATTCGGGTCCGATAGCGCAACGGGTAAATTTGGATGTTCAGGGTATTGAGGGCGATGCCGGCTCCAATAATAATGATATCCTGTTCAACCCTGCCGCAAAGGACATCCGAAGCATCTTACGGGACCCGAATACACCGAACCCTGGTGATCGGAGTTTGAACGATGGCGCCAAGGCCCTGGATGAATTTCTTAATGGTACCCCCGGCAATCCGGGGGCGATCGCTAAATTGGATGGCCTGAAGCACTATGCCGCCATCATCCCCAACGAACCCTGGACCCCCATCATCCAGGGCATCTCCATCGACTACACCGCCACCGCATCCCTCACCGACCTCAACCTCATCCACCTCTACCCATACGACGGCACCTACAAAGCAGAAGAGATCGCCCTCCAACCCACCCTCCTCCCCACCTTCTGCGACGAAGGCACCCTCTTCATCGGCCTCGAGAACCTGGTCCCCGGCTCCAATCTCAACATCCTGTTCCAACTCGCCGAGGCCACGGCCGACTCCGAACAGCCAAAGGAACCCGTCCACTGGCACTATCTCGCCAACAATGAATGGCAGCCCCTGCGGACCGGCTTCGAAGTACTGGACGACGCGACAAAGAACCTCACCAGCTCCGGCATCATCAAATATTCCCTGCCCCAGACGATGACGAATGACAATACCGTGATGCCAAAGAAACTCCACTGGATAAAGGCTGCCATTCCCCAACACAGCCGGGCAGTGTGCGAGACGACCGCCATCATGACTCAGGCAATGTTGGCCGTCTTCACCAATGACGCTGCCAACGACAAATTAAGACTGTCCAAACCACTGCCCGCCGGAAGCATCTCCAAATTGTTCGAGGCCGACGCCAACATAAAGACCGTCAGCCAGCCCTTCGATTCCTTCGACGGCGCCGTTCCCGAGGCGGAAAAAATGTTCTATGTCCGGGTCAGCGAGACCCTGCGCCACAAAGGCCGGGCGATCCAGGCCTTCGACTATGAACGCATCGCCCTGCAAGCCTTTCCAAAACTCTTCAAGGCAAAATGCATCAACCACAGCCTGCAGCTCAACGCCAACGAATATAGCAACGACTATCCCTATGCCCCGGGATTCGTGACCCTGGCCCTGATCCCCGACCTGACAAAGTTGAAGGCAGGAAACTCCTTCGAACCAAAGGTGCCGGTGAGCATGCTGGAGGATATAGATACCTACATCCGTAAGCGCATCTCCCCCTTTGTGCGGTTCCGGTCGGTGAACCCCCGGTACGAAAAGATCCATTTCTCCATAAAGGTGATGTTGGTGAAAGGCAAGGACGTCGGCTACTATACGGAAAAGCTGAAGCAAGACGTCCGCGAGCTGCTGGCCCCCTGGGCCATCGGGAAGTACGACAAGCTCACCTTCGGCCAGTGCGTTTACCGCAGCGATATCATCCGCCTGCTGGAAACCAGCGACTATGTCGACTTCATCACGGAACTGAAGATGGGCAGCACCCCGACGACCCTGACGGATGCCCCCCGCGTCTGTCCCGGCACGCCAAGATCCATCCACGTGGCGGGGGATATCGACGTTTGCATCGAAACACCGGACTGCCCGGAATGG
>Ga0157372_10002767_pt1 | contig 18959 bp, 19 predicted proteins | sample C55metaG_FD_115307 | JGI IMG/M metagenome (GOLD analysis project Ga0157372, IMG submission 115307) | Corn rhizosphere microbial communities from Kellogg Biological Station, Michigan, USA - C5-5 metaG | ecosystem: Host-associated > Plants > Roots > Rhizosphere > Soil | place: USA: Michigan... | reverse complement strand
TTGATAGTGACGTAGTAGCTCTTGCTCTCCTGCACGCCGGTGTAGGCAAGATATCCGAGTGCCAGCACAATGACCACAATGGCGCTGCCAAACTTCAGGATTTTGCTATTTTGCGAGGACATCCACTCAAACTCTACTCGTCACAGAAAAGTGGGTCAAGGCGGGGTGTGGTGTCTCTTGGCAGGCCGAGCTAGTGAGCAATGAGTGTAATCGTCTGATTACAACAGTTACCCTCGTAAGGCGCGGACTACCGGCCCGTGATGTTCTAATTCTTAAAGGGTTTGTAACGATTGCATGTCTGCATGCTTACAGTGCGGTTGTGCTCTTGCCGGCCTTGAACACCTCTGTCAAGAGTGCTACGACGAGAAGTATCCCGAACTAGTTCAACCGAAGTCCCTTCTAGAATCGACGTGGTTTTCTTTGTCTTATGTCATGTTCGGGGTGGGCCTAACCTGGGGCTTGGTTGTCGAGTTGTCTTCTGGAAAATTGAAGCCATACCACGAATACTTCTATTTCGTCGGGGTATGCAGTGCTCACGCTGTTTCATTTGCGGTGGCACTCCATCAAGAATAAAGGTGCGGTGAAAGCAAGGCAGAGCCCGTTACCAGACTGGTGCCTTGTTGTTCTCTCTATCCTCATCGGTCTGCCGCTCAACTGGGAGTGCGCTTTTTTGTGGTTCTCTCGACGATACGCTTTTTTTTCTGCTCCGGTCATCGGTGTGACAGTTCTGATTGTGGTGGTGTCCGCCGTCATCGAACTTCTCGTTCGCCTGACTGTGGGAAATTGGCGGACAGCCCTGCAGGTCTTCGCCGTTGCGTCATGCCTCCCGAGTGCCATAGTCGTGAGGTTGGGTGTCCTCCGGTGAGCGGCTTCGTCTTCGGATGCAATGAGTTTCCTAGACTCAACATGCACCCTCTCGCCCTGGTCTAAAATGAAAACACATGATCCACCCTTGGCACGACGTAACTCCCGGCAGCAAACTGCCGCAGGAGTTCAACAGCATTATCGAGATTCCGTTTGGCTCGAGCGTGAAGTATGAACTCGATAAAGACAGTGGTCTGATAAAACTCGACCGCGTGCTTTATTCAGCGGTGTACTATCCGGCCAATTATGGATTCATTCCGCAAACCCTGGCCGAAGACGACGATCCACTCGATGTGTTGGTGCTATGCCAGGAGGCCGTGGTTCCGCTCACCATGATCTATGCGCGAACCATTGGCTTGATGACCATGATTGATTCTGGCAAAAAAGATCACAAGATCGTGGCGGTCGCCACCAAAGACCCGGAGTTCAACAGCTACACCGAAGCCGCCCAGATGCCGCCGCATCGAATGCTGATGCTGCGCCGCTTCTTTCAGGACTATAAGCTACTGGAGGGCAAAGCGGTTGAAGTGGACCAGATTCGGCCAGCGGCCGAGGCCTATCCAGTGATAAGCGATGCCCTGCATCGCTACAGTGAGCAACGCAGGAAGGGCTTCGCCAGCCATTTCTGATGTCTTTTTTTAATGTAGCGTCGGGCCTCCAGGCCCGACGGACGGGCGTGGACGCCCGCCCCTACATGGTTTCTTATTCGTCGCCGCGAACTTGCCACCAGTCGGCCTGTTCGAACTTCACAAGCTTCTCGCTGCCGTGTTGGTCGTACCAATTCTGCCAGGCGGAGGCGTCGTTCGGGATGTTCTCGTCCGTGATTTCGTGCAAAGCCAGGAAACTCCAATTACGCATTTGCGGCGTAGTATTCGGGTCCTGGGTCAGAGATATCAAATTCGGAACCATGCGCATTCGCTGCGCGCGTTTGAAGTTGCCGCAATCGGACACATTGCATCCGGCGCGGTCGCGAACCTGCTCTGAAGGGTCATTCACAAAAGAATCGAACAGTTGGTCGAGCGCTTCGTCGGTTCCTAAGTAGCGCATGCCTTCGACAGCCCAAACCCGGACCATTGAATTCGGATCGTGCTTCGCATACTCGAGCAATGCCGGGTAGAGGCGGTCGTAAGCGATGCCTCGTCCCGCCATCATTCCCATGAAGTAAACTGCAGAAGCGCGGTACTGGGCGTCCGAACGGGCGCGCTCGATCAGCTTATCCGCACCTTCATCATTTTTCTGCCATCCGTCCATCGACAAATTCAAATCGGCATTGGCGAAGCGGATTCTCAGATCGTTGGAAAATTCTGAGCGCCGTTCAAGTTCCTTCATGCGCTCGGTCAGCTTGATCTTACCCAGCCACTCCGGCGATCCGACGTTTTGTTCAAAGAGATCCAGCGCACGCGGATCATGTTCAATGGCACGCTCCAACAATTCCTCGGCTTGGTCTTGCATGGGTAATTGTTGTATGCGTTGCACGTCGTCATCGGTCAGCGGAGCGTAGGCGATGCGTCCGACGCTTTTGTGTGAGCTCGCTTTGGCGCTCGCAGAATTGGAGGGATGTGTTACTCCCGGATGGAAGCCAATAACTCTGTAGAAAACGTACCCCATCCAGATCACGAAAACACCAACACCGACAACTGCCGCCAGTTTGTTACTACGTCCGAGGGTACGCGGCACGGCTGCTCCGCTGCTTCCACGCTGCGGCGGCCGCGAGTAGTCGTGGCCAAAACAATCCTGCAAGACCACATGTGTATCGGTTTTCAACCCTACCAGTTTTTCAATTTGCGAAACAATCCAGCGCGCTTCCTGCCGATCTGAAATGTTATCGGCTAGCGAGAAATTCTTTCCGCTTTTGGTTTTTAGGCTCACACGATAAGACGCGCTGGTCGCATTCGAGCCTTGAAGTCCAACCCCGGCAACAATGGATTGCACATCGTTGACTAGAATTTCGCGAGGAGCGCCACCACCGAACATCTGGCGCTGCGAGATTATCTTGCCGCCGCCGACCACGATTCGCGTGCTGCCGAATGCGCTTTGTAAGAAACCGTAGACGAGAATCAGATCAACAAAACCGAATACCGCGGCGAAAAAGAAAGGCGCTTTCGAGTGCGCAAGAAAATAAACAACACCCGTCCAAATTGCCGTGAACAAAAGCAGGCCAAGTGTCTGACCGCGGTTGCGGAATGCCGGAAAATAGAATTCGGTCGATCCATCGTTCGTGGTGGAGACGACAACTTTAGGATGGAGTGGGGCCGAGACTTCGGACGAATCAGATTCGAATGCAGGAGCCGTTCCCGCGGCCGCGCCGAATGAAGTTGCGAAACTAGAAGTTGAGAAGTTGGCATCGGGCGCTGGCGATGATGCACTGCCTCCCGTCCGAAACACCGGAACTTCGAACTTATCTGAATAATCGACGCCGGGGACGTCGGCCTTGGCGGTCAACAACCATAGCAACTGGTCTCGAGCCTGCTCGTGATCAGTTTCGTAAGCGTCCTGGGGAATGCCGAAGTCCACCGGAATCGACGTTCCCAGTGGCCCTGACGCCAAGGCGGCCTGCGGGACGTTATTTTCGCCCTGCCACAAGACAATTTCGTTGGTGGTTTGTTCCTTACCTGATCCGGTGATAATGCGGCGAACGCAGGAAAGCCGGAGATCGACTCCATGCGGGATGGCCGTCGGCAGGCGCAACTGGATTTGCCCGCTCACGTGCTTGCCCGGAGAAAATGGTAGCGAGTTGAATTCGAAATAAGTTTGTCCGTAACGTTCGCGGCGCACCGTCGCCCGCAAGGCTCCCACCAGCAGAATCGCAGGAAACAAACAGAGACCAATCAGGATCAGACCCTTCGGGTCGGAATTGCGCAGTAACGGCGGTAGCGCGGTACTTACAATCGGCACCACAATCATGCTCACCAGGATCGTGCCAATCCACCAGCCAATGGCGGAATTGCGAGTCAGGCTTAGCGATTTGCTGGTCGCCCAGTCGGCCTGCCATAGCCACGGAGAACTCGGATTGGCTGCTTTGGTCGCTTCATTCTGTTTAAGCTTCTGATATCCGTAAACTGCTCCAAACATGAATCCCGCGCCGATGAGGGCAAACACTAACCCGAACGCCGCTCCGGCTATTGAGTTCCCGTTTTTGTGGATCGCGGGTGAAGAGGACAGCATCGCAAATGCGAAAAACAGGCCGAATCCAAAAAACGGAAGCCCGAAAAGAAACGCAAATACCGCTCCGGCTTTGGATGGTTGGGCCACGCCAAAATTATAGGGTTGGGTGGGCGCTGGACTTTGTCACATCTTCGCCACTCGGTTACTGGAGTCACACCATTTAAACTCCAAAAAAGCGAGCTCCTCTTTCTAGTACCATATCTACATCCATGAAGCGCATTGCGATTTTGGGATCGACCGGGAGCATCGGCCGCAGCACTCTTAGTGTGGTCGAATCGTTCCCCGACCGGTTTCAGGTGGTCACCCTGGCCGCCGGGCGCAATGTAGATCTGGCATTTGAGCAGGCCCAGCGCTGGCGTCCGCGAGTGATTTCGGTGGCCGCCGAGTCTCATGCCTCGAACCTCAAATCGCGATTGAAATCTGCCGGGATTACCGACATCGAAGTCACCCACGGCGCTGCAGGAAATTTGCAAGTCGCCACACATCCTGACGCAGATTTCGTGGTCAGCGCCATTGTCGGCGTTGCCGGGCTCGAAGCTACCTACGAAGCGGTTCGTGGCGGCAAATCCGTTGGCCTGGCCAATAAGGAATGCCTGGTCGCGGCTGGAGAACTCATCACCGCCGAAGCGCGGCGGCGGGGCAAACCGCTGCTTCCCATCGACAGCGAGCACAATGCAGTCCACCAATGCCTGCGTGGCGGCCTAATGGAGGAAGTCCGACGGATCTGGCTGACCGCTTCGGGTGGGCCGTTCCTGCATACTCCGAAGTCGCAATTTGCGGATATCACCGTTGAGCAGGCGCTGAACCATCCGACCTGGAAAATGGGCAACCGCATCACTATTGACTCGGCAACCCTGATGAACAAGGGATTTGAAGTAATCGAGGCATGCCGTCTGTTCAACATTGCGCCGGAGAACGTTTCGGTCATTGTTCATCCGCAGTCCACGATTCATTCCTTCGTCGAATTCGTAGACGGCAGCATTCTTGCTCAGCTCTCGGTGACCGACATGCGTCTGCCAATTCTGTATGCGCTAACTTATCCGGAACGCATTCCTTCCGAGCTGAACTTTAGTCTGAGTGACTTACGGCACCTCGATTTTTGCCCCCCGGACATGGAAAAATTTCCTTGCCTGCGACTGGCGTACGATGCGGCTCGCGCGGGAGGCGGTAAAACGGTCGCTTTGAACGCGGCTGATGAAGTTGCGGTTTCGGCGTTTCTGGATGGAAGCATCCGGTTTCAGGAAATCCCCGTATTAATTGAGGAAGTTGTTTCTGAAACGCCGGTGGGTAAATTGGAATCTATTAGAGAGGTGCTTTCCGTGGACCAAACCGCCCGGCAGAGCGCCCGCGAGAAGGTGGCTTCAATGGGCCGAGGATCAGTCAGCAAAGCCCCCGCCGCCGTAGGGATGCGAGAGAACTAACCACTATCTATGAATCAATTTTTTATTTCTCTGTTTTATTTCGTCATTGTCATTGGCTTCATGGTATTGATCCATGAGTTTGGCCACTATGCAGTCGCCAAGTTGTTGGGCGTGCGCGTGGAGCAATTCGCCATCGGCTTTGGGAAAAGGCTGTTTGGATTTAGAAAAGGCGATACCGACTACCGAATCAACGCTCTGCCTTTTGGCGGTTACGTCAAAATGAGCGGCGAAAACCCGATGGACGAGCGCAGCGGCGATCCGCGCGAGTTCATGTCGCACTCGCGCTGGCACCGTTTCCTGATCGCCATCGCCGGCCCAGTGATGAATATTCTGCTGGCGATTGTTCTACTGACCGGCGTGTACATGGTGCATTACGAGCATCCCGCCTACCTCGATCAAGCAGCCGTCGTGGGCTGGGTGCAGCATGGTTCCCCGGCAGAAAAACAAGGCATTCAACCCGGAGACCGCATCGTCCAGATTGATGGCGTGCAAAATCCCACGTGGGAACAGGTTGAAGTAAAACAATTGCTGAGCGCGAATCAGCCGCTCAGCTTCGCGGTTGAGCGGGGCGATCAGAACATTAAAGGCTCAGTTGTACCAGTTTCCGTGTCGAGTTCAGGAGCCGGTGCAGCGGGATGGACTCCCTATGAGCCAGTAGTTATCGGCGATCTGGAGCCGGGAATGCCGGCTGCCAAAGCGGGTTTGAAGCGGGGGGACAAGATTGTCTCGTCCGACGGAAAGCCGGTTCCATCGATTCAAGCCATGATCGATAGCCTGCAGCAGACCAAGAACAAACCGCTGCAACTTTTGGTTGAACGCGGCGGCCAGACTCTCACTTTTAATGTTGTACCTGTGCTGGCGGACACACCCGGGGCCCCCGAGAAGCACTATCGCATGGGATTTAGAAATTCCTATGAGACCAAAGTGACAAAGTTGTCATTGCCGGATGCGTTCAGCCATTCGCTGGCCGACAACAAACGCTACTCGGTGATTTTGCTTCAACTGGTCGGAAAATTGATCCAACGCAAGGCTTCGCCCAACATGTTTTCCGGGCCCATTGGCATCGCCCAGCAAACCGGCGAAGCCGCGCAGGAAAAAGGCTGGACTCCGCTTCTAGGCCTGTGCGCTGCCATCAGCCTGAATTTGGGTATATTCAACCTGCTGCCCATCCCCATTATGGACGGCGGCGTTATCTTGCTGCTGTTTATAGAAAGCCTGATGCGCCGCGACATCAGCCTGCGGATCAAAGAGCGTATCTATCAGGCAGCGTTCGTATTCCTGATTCTGTTTGCGGCGATGGTAATTTACAACGACGTTCACAAGATGATCGTGCAGATGCTGCCGTAGGCTGAAGCTTAACCCCCATCTGCTAAAATAGTCATTTCATGCCCCAAATCCTCCGCCGTAAATCGGTTAGTTGCACCATTGGCAAGGTTCGCGTCGGCTCTGATGCACCGGTTGTGGTGCAATCCATGACTAATACCGATACCGCCGACGTGGCCTCGACAGTCGAGCAGGTGGCATCGCTGGCACGCGCTGGATCGGAACTGGTCAGGGTGACGGTAAACAACGAAGAAGCCGCGTCCGCCGTTCCGCACATCATGGAGCAACTCGACAAGCGCGGGATAGATGTACCGGTCATCGGCGACTTCCACTACAACGGCCATATCCTGCTGAAGAAGTATCCCGCGTGCGCGCGGGCCCTCGGAAAGTACCGCATTAATCCGGGCAACGTCGGCATCGGCCGGAAGGACGACTCCAACTTTCGCATCATGGTCGAGGTTGCTGCGGAGAACCAGAAACCGGTACGCATTGGCGTGAACTGGGGATCGCTCGACCAGTCGCTGCTAACCCGGATGATGGACGAAAATTCGCGCTCGTTAGAACCTAAGGACGCTCGCGAAGTCACCATGGAAGCCATGGTCGTGAGCGCACTGAATTCCGCCTCTGCAGCTGAAAAATACGGCCTACGACCCGATCAGATCATTCTCAGTGCCAAAGTGAGCGGAGTACAGGACCTGGTCGATGTCTATCGCTCGCTGGCAGGGCGTTGCAGTTATCCACTTCATTTAGGGCTTACCGAAGCGGGCATGGGAGCGAAGGGCATCGTCGCCTCGAGCGCAGGCCTGTCCATTCTTTTGCAAGAAGGCATCGGCGATACGATTCGTGTTTCACTTACTCCCGCTCCGGGCGGCGATCGTGCCGAAGAAGTTCGCGTGGCGCAGCAGATTCTTCAGTCACTCGGGATCCGCAGCTTCACTCCGCAAGTTACGGCGTGCCCAGGCTGCGGGCGCACCACCAGCACTTTCTTCCAGGAGATGGCTGAGCAGATCCAGACCTACTTGCGCGAACAAATGCCGGCATGGAAGCAACGCTACAGCGGGGTGGAAGAGATGAAAGTTGCGGTCATGGGATGCGTGGTGAACGGTCCCGGAGAATCCAAGCACGCGAGCCTGGGAATCTCACTTCCGGGCACGTTTGAGGAGCCTAAGGCCCCGGTTTATGTCGACGGTCGCCTAATGACAACTCTTAGGGGCGAAAAAATCGTCGAGGAATTCATAGGTATCCTCGACGATTATGTTGACACTCATTACGTAACTAAGAAAGAAACGGTTACCGTCTAGCTCGACCTCCGGCAACAATCTCTTACAACCAGGCGACCATGGATTTAAGCTGCCGCTTTTTGTTGCGAGCGAAACTTTGCCCATCTCGCCTTTTGTGCTGCAGCAATTCTGCGACGAGCTGAAGCCGACAAAGGCTTCCGTGCAGGGACCGCACGCGGTCCGGCTGATGTCGCCGTTCCCGCCTGCTTCTTTCTTTGTGCCCAACGGGCGCGCTGTGCTTCAGAGATACGCTTCCGCGCAGCGGCCGACAGTGTACGCCCACCACGTGAGCCGTTCGAGGTACGCGTGTTAGTACGGCTCGACAATCCTTCGATTACAGAAATAGCTTGATCTAACTTCTCTACCTGCCCTTGCGCTTGCTTCCGCTCGTCTCGTAGTTGCTGGAGCGCGGAGTTGAGATTTGACATTGTTCCCCCCTCAGTTAAGTAGACAGCCCAAAGATTGTAGATGCACTGAACCTATCTTGGCTACTGGATTATCTTTAGAAATTCGGCTCGCGCTTAAATAGTGTAACTCCTACTTAAGATTCAGGAGCTTGATTAGTAAGCCGGCATTCAGCTTTATATCCGGCGAGGTCTGTTTTCCGGGATTTGAAATCAGCCAATACTTACCGGTGTGCGGGTTATCACAGTAGATCAAATTGAGCAGTTACGATTCGGAGAGAAATTCGTACTCGTCGATAACTGCGGCGACTGGGACTTTTGCATCGACCAGTCCGTCATCGACGCGAACCACCTTACCCTTACACCGTACTCGAATGCTTTCGGTAAGAGTAATTTCCGGCGGAAGGGTAAGGGTGAATTCTATCGCAGCGCCGGTCGTCATGGGCGCGTCGAGATAAAAACAAATACCCCGGGCGCTGACGTCACGGGTCTGGGCGGTGAGTGGCGCTACCCCTTCACCAGTGTGGCTTACCGACACCGGCAATCGTAGCGCGAAGCGTCGAGTAGCACGTTTTTCAGCCTGCTGGACTTCCAAGTCCATTCTGAGGGGGGCCCTTAACCCCTGTAAGCATGTAACTTCGTGAGCGGCCTGTCAAGCGCAAGTTGAAGCTTGTCATTCTAACGAGCGATTTATCCGTCGCCCAAGCCTCTGGGCAAAGACGCCGAAACACCAGACCGGCACCTGATGTAATCTGATAGCAATGGTTTTTGTCCTCGATAATTACGACTCCTTTACCTACAACCTGGTGCAATACCTGGGTGAGTTGGGCGCGGAAGTAGTGGTGCGACGCAACGATCAGGTCACGGTGAAAGGAGTCCAAGCTTTGTGTCCGGAGCGCATCGTCATTTCGCCCGGCCCATGCAGACCGCAAGATGCGGGGATCAGCATCGATTTGTTTAGAGAGCTCAGCGGACAATTTCCGATTCTCGGAGTATGCCTTGGACATCAGGCTTTGGGCGCCGCTTTCGGAGGAAAAATAATCCGAGCCCCTCACCTGATGCATGGAAAAACCAGCCCAGTGAAACATGACGGCCGCACGGTTTTCAAAAACTTGCAATCGCCGTTTACGGCAACCCGCTACCATTCTTTGATTGTGGAAGAAAAAAGTTTGCCGTCAGAGTTAGAAGTTAGCGCATGGACGACTGAGAACGGCGGCTCCCGCACGATTATGGGATTGCGTCACAAAAAACTCCCCATCGAGGGAGTGCAGTTTCATCCGGAAAGCGTGCTCACGATTGAGGGAAAACAGCTGATCAAAAATTTCTTGGAAATGTAGGGACGAGTGTCACACCTGTCCGGTGAAATAAAGCTCCGCATCCCCGAAGGTCTGGCCCTACACGGCTCGCTTCTCTTTTACTCCATTCCTGGCTGCTGCTCTTTCGGTTAACGCTACGGTCACAATCCGCAGCATGTCTTCTCTCGGCGCCGGCTTGCCGGTCCAGATTTCGAATTGGCGCGCTGCCTGGTGAACGAACATTACACTGCCGGGAATAACTTCTGCGCCGCGTTCCTTCGCCAGTTTCAACAGGCGCGTTTCGGCCGGATCATAAACCATGTCGAAGACAATCTTGGCTCTGATCTCTTCCTGGTTCAGCGGAGATTCACGAGTGGTGCCCATCCCGACCGGGGTGGCATTGATGATGACGTCGAAGTCCAATTTCTTCAAATCCTGTCGCTTCATGGTGCGGGCCTTCGCCTGGCGCGCGAGTTTCTGCGCAGCGGCTACATTCCGATTAAGGATGAAGATTTCGGCACCGCGTTCTTTCAAGCCGAACACCGCAGCCCGCGCCGCGCCACCCGCACCCAATACCAGAATGCGGGCGCCGCTCAGCGGAATACGCTGCTCCAGCGGTCGCACCACACCTGAAGTATCAGTGTTGAATCCATAGAGCTTGCCATCTTGCGAGCGAACTACTGTGTTGCAGGCACCAATCTTTGACGTATGCGGATCCGTATTATCCAGGAACTTTAGAATCGCCTCTTTGTGCGGCATGGTGACGGCAAGACCTTGGATCGGTATCTCGCGCACGCACGCTAGGAGATCTTTCAGCGATTTGGTATTCAGTGCGAGAAAAACTCCATTCACATTTTCACGTCGCAGGGCGGCATTCATAATCGCAGGCGAAAGAGAATGAGAAACCGGATCTCCGGCCACGGCATACACCTTGGTGGCCGCGTCCACCTGGTCAATGCGATATATACTGCGCAGTTCCTGCGCCGTCACCTGGCCGGGGGCGGTCTTTTCATCTGCGGTAAGCGCTGCAAATGTAAATGCGCTTCCGGCGCGAACGCCCAGCACCCGGCTGACGATTCCCTGCTCGCCCATACATAGCCCGACCAGACTATGCGCGTCCTGGTGTCTTTCCAGAAACTTCATCATGATGACATTGTCGTACAAGCTGGTGGCCGTGCTTACGATCTTGTAGAAATCGGCAGGGTACGCCAGCATCTTCTTTAGCGTTTCATCCAGCTTCTGCGTCGCCCGGAAGTCGTGGAAGGATAGGACAACGGCTGCTTTCCCCCTAAGTTTGGCTGATTGCGATGTTTTCAGACGAACCGCAGTCTGAAGTTCAACGTCCACCAGCTGACAGCCTGCCTCAGCGGCTTTGCCCAGAATCTCAATCTGCAAATTGATAGGGCCCTTGAATTTGCCGCCGCTCGCCGCACGACGACAAGTCGCGATCACCGTCACATGGGGGTGAGTTTCGGTGAATTCCCTGATCTTTGGGAGGGCAAGGGCAGGCCGGTCAATATAGTCTAATCTCAGCTCAACAAACGCGTTATCGCGAGCGACAGCCTCGGCTTTTGCCAACATCTCGGCCGGATTTGTGGCCGCAATGGCCACGCATACCCGCGACAACCGCAGGTGCAACAACCTGGAATAGTGACTATTTTCCGCTTCCATTAACCGCGCGATATTACAGGGACACGGCATCCCAGCGCAACAAGATTGCACCGTTTTGGGGCAGTAAACTTTTTATCAACGCGGGTAGTAGACCTGCGTAACCTTGACCCACTCTGGTTACCTTGCTACTTTCCACATTGTAAGCTTCTTTGTTTTAAGCAACTTAGAGAAACACCGAGTCAGGCGTGGGCCTGGGAGGAATTATGAAGAGAGCTGTATTTTTTTTGTTGCCACTGATGGCTGGGCTTTCCTGGGCGCAGCAGGACATGCCGGCCGATGAGCCGACTCCGAGTGGAACGGCCGCGACGGTCGCTAACTTTCCTGTGGAAAAGGTGCAAACGCCCAGCATGGCCGACCTGTATTGCGCCGGGTTTTTGAGAAAACCCGAACCCAAAAACAATTTTGTGACCGGTGGCACCGAGTCTCCCTTCAACACTAATTTCGGCAACGGTGAGGTCATTTACCTGCACGGTAAAGGCTACGAAGTTGGACAGCAGTACACAATCATTCGCGAATTACAGGACCCCAACCGTTATGAGCTGTACCCTGGGCAGTTCGCAGGCATTAAAGCGGCGGGGCGTCCCTACGAAGAATTGGCGCGAGTCAGAATCATAGATTCTCGGTCGCACATGGCCCTCGCCCGCATCGAGTTCAGTTGCGATACAGTGGCGCCCGGCGATTTGGTGGTTCAGTACGAAGCGAAGACACTCGTCAACTTTCACCCGCCGCTCCGCTTCGACCGGTTTGCATTAGCCAATGGCCAGGCTAGCGGGCGCATTCTTATGGCGAAGGACTTCGATTCCGAACTGGGTACCGGCGGAACAGTTTATGTGAACATTGGCGCGAATCAGGGATTGAAAGTCGGTGACTTTCTTCGAGCTGAACGGTCAGGCACTGCGGTTACAGCTGACCCAGTCGACTCGCTTTCCTTTAGAGCGGATTCCTATGAAATGACACAGAATGAGCCTCCAGTGATCAATCCAACGATGCTGGATCGAGGTCACGGCCCAGTGATCCATACTGACGAGATGCCGCGCCGAGGTGTTGGCGAAATTGTGATTCTTGGTACAACGCCGACCACTGCGACCGGAATGATCGTATTCTCGCTGGAACCGGTTCACGTCGGCGATACTGTAGAACTTGATCAGCAGTAGTCGCTCAAAATGATCTGCAGTTTTCGGGAAGGAGAAATCCTTCCCGATTTTTTTTGCTTCAATTATTTGCTGAAAGGCGCGCGCGTGTTCTCGAAATCGGAATCGCCGAACACCTCGGCGGTAAACGCCTCTATGTGCGCTCCGGTGCGCCATGCATCAGGCGGCAGCCCAGCCTTCAGGCAGGTTTGCTCAAGGAAAGTACTTCGGTCCCACCCTTGCTTCACCGGTACTTGCGGCAGTAAAAGCCCGCGCCGCGCACCTTGTGAAATCACCAGCCCATGCCGGCCAATTTCAACCTCAGGCGGCGTGATCGTACGTAGCGGCGAAAGAATGCTGATCGAGATGCGCAGGGTTCTCGCCTCCGCCAGTTTCACCGGTGCAAAACGAGGATCTTCGCTGGCTGCGGCCCGTGCGGTTTCCGCGATCGCCTTAAACAACGAAAGCGTCGCGACCGGAAACCCTACGCAGCCGCGCAATTTCCCATCCGAATAAAGGGTAGTAAAAACCCCGCGTGGCTCGGCCAGATGCGGCGACGGAATTGGAAAAGATATATTTCGGCCTTCGACGAGAGCGAGGATTGCTTCATGAGCAATCTGCAACAGCATCTTTCGCTCGCCTGGATCGTATTCTGTGATAGCGCCAGGAGTGGAGGAAACTGGCGCTGGCGTATCAGATGGCTGCAACATTGCGCTTCTTGCGGCGGCTCAGGATGAACGCACGCCGCTGGCGCTTTACGGCATGACGATCGATGCGACGCCAGAATGCGGCAAAGTAGTCTGCCGCCGAAATTAATGACAAGGCCACCATAAACCAGATGGCCAATAATGCGACCCAGTGAACCGACAGTATGTAACGTCCGAAGTGCCATTCCTGCCACCGATGATCGAGGATTACGGCGACCACGGAAACGATCTGCACAAACATTTTGAACTTTCCCAAATCGCTGGCTTCGATAGTAAAGCCCTCGGAAGCCGCAATGGCGCGCAGGCCGCTGACTAGAAACTCCCTTCCGATAATTACCACCGCGATCCAGGCAGGCACCAATCGCGGATTAAATTGCACAAGGGTGATGAAGGCTGCCGCAATCAGCAGCTTGTCTGCCAGCGGATCCAACAGAATTCCCATCGTGGTGATTTGCCCACGCCGGCGAGCAATATAGCCGTCAATTCCGTCGGTGATCGAAGCTGCGATGAACAGCGCCGAGGCGATAATTTCCTTCTCCCCATTCACACTGCTGAGTCGACTGGTCGAGAGCACCCACATGAGCAGAGGGATCATGCAAATGCGGATCAACGTGATGGAGTTTGGAAGATTCACGCGTAAGACCGCCGCGGGAATACCCGGGAGGCGATACTCGATTATCCTCCAGCGGGATTCGTGAAAGCAACGCGCAAAAGGACACTTGTATCGTCATCCAAAAGGTCGCTGGCTTTACCGATGGTCGGGTCTTGGATGCTTAGGCTGATAAAGGCCTACCTCACCGCCGCCGGGCAGTCTCATCCTCGTAAACGAACCCCATCTTGCTTCCTGAATCGCAGAGCACACAACGCCCCGCGTCGCTAATAGGGCGATGCTGTCTTCGAGGTTGTCGCACATGAAAGAGAGTTCGTGGGAGCCATTCTTATCAGCCGGATGGAAGGCGGCTTCCCCAGCTGGAAGAGCAAAGATCAGCCAGCCGTGCCCGGCGTCTACCGAGTGTAACTCAAGGACGTCGCGGAAAAACGCCCGGTCAGCTTCGGCGTTTTTACTATAAATAACTATGTGGGCGCCGGAAATCATTGACCCTCCAATCAGCTATTTTTTTGGAGTTGTGGCAGCCGTGCTGTGGTGGGCAATGATCTGGTCTTTGATCTTTTCGTAAAGTGACTGCGGAATGATTTTTTTGGTGACTAGATCGCGCTTGGTGCGATACGGGCGACCAGCGATGATCTTGTCAGCATAGGCTGAGCCGATACCGGGCAGCGCGTCAAGTTGATCTTCGGTGGCGGAGTTGATGTCCAGCTTCTCTCCGATCGTAGCCGCAGCTTTGGAAGCTTTGGCGCTCATCGAAGAATCAGTGCTCGATTGCGCAGCCGCCCTGCCAGCAATCCCCAAGCCAAGGGCCACGGCCAAAATTGCGGAAAACAATATCTTTGAAAAAGCCTTCATGTTTCGTCTCTCCGTTGGATCGTACTTGCCCTTACGCGTAAATTCCCCGTTGTTTGATGGTATAAGCCACGCGGTCGATGGCCAGCATGTAGGCGGCAATACGGTTGTTTACGTTATGCATCTGGGCATAATGAACGACATCCTGGAAAGCGTTGACCATGATGTCTTCGAGTTGTTCGTTCACTACCGATTCTTTCCAGAAGTAACCCTGCCGGTCCTGGACCCACTCAAAATATGAGGTGGTAACGCCGCCGGCATTGCAAAGAATGTCGGGAATTACGAAAACTTTTTTCTCGGCGAGGATCTCGTCGGCGGTGGCGGTGGTGGGTCCATTTGCGCCTTCGGCCAGAATGCGGCACTTCACGCGGTCCGCGTTGCGGCTGGTGATCTGGTTCTCTGTGGCAGCTGGCACTAGAATTTCACATTCAGTCAGCATCAGTTCGGCGGGATCAGCGCTTTCCGCTTCCCGGAAACCGGTAATGCTTCTGCTAATTTCGCGGTGCTTCACTAGCGCTTCGACGTCGATCCCGTGCTTGTTGTAAATCGCACCATCCACTTCGATGACCCCGATAATCCGGTAACCCGCCTGCGCCATTAAGAGCGCGGCATTCGAGCCCACATTACCGAAGCCTTGCACAATGACCCGCGTGCTTTCCGGCTGAAGGCCAACCTGCTTGAGAGCCTGGTCGCACACGATCTTGATTCCGCGTCCCGTAGCCTCGCGGCGGCCTCGCGATCCACCAATATTAATTGGCTTGCCGGTAACCACAGCGGTGACGGTTTGGCGCATGTGCATGGAATAGGTGTCCATGATCCAGGCCATGGTCTGCTCGTTGGTGTTCACGTCTGGAGCAGGCACGTCTTTTTCGGGACCGATGAACTCGATCAGTTCCGCGGTGTAGCGGCGGGTCATGCGCTCAAGTTCACCCATAGACATCTTTTTGGGGTCACAAATCACGCCTCCCTTGGCGCCCCCGAAGGGGATGTTTACGATCGCGCACTTCCAGGTCATCCAACTGGCCAGAGCACGAACTTCGTCGAGAGTGACGTCGGGCGCATAACGAATGCCGCCCTTTCCCGGTCCGCGGGCGATCGAGTGCTGTACCCGAAATCCGGTAAATACCTCGAGCTTCCCGTTGTCCATTGAAACCGGAATGTGGACAATCAATTCACGATTGGGGTACTGGAGGACCTTCCAGAGGCCTTCATCCAGGTTGAGTTTTTGCGCGGCAAAATTGAAGCGCGCGGATTGCGCCTCCCAGGGATTGATCTCCTGCTCAAGAGAAACAGTCTTCATAAACTCTCCGAATTATGGCCAATTATCAGCTAGCGGGGATGGGGACTGGCGCCAGCAGGCAAACTCTCAGATTTTAGACAGCGACAAGCGAGGAAGCAAGCAGACGAGCATGGTAAGCAACTGCAGCGTATCAGGTGGGACTATTTCTTCTCTGATTTCTTCGATGCCGTTTCCGGTTTGGTTTTCTTGTCTTTACCGTCTTTGGGGTCTTTACTGTCTTTGCTTTCTTTATTTTCGGCCCTTTCAGCATTTTTGGCGCTTTCAGCCGATTCCTTAGTGGACTCAGACTTTCCGCCGGGCTCTGAACTGGAGGACGGCCCCGACCGTTTTGCGTAATCGGTGACGTACCAGCCGGATCCCTTGAATTGAACTGCGGGCGCTGAGATCATCTGCTCAACCTTGCCACCGCATTCTGGGCACTTCTTCACCATCGGATCAGAGAACTTCTGAATGAGCTCAAAACGGTGGCCGCATTTTTTGCACTCATATTCGTAAAGAGGCATAGGAAGGGAGAAAGAAATCTGATTCTAGCAGGGCGGTTGAGAAAGGTTCAAAAGGGCAAGGTTTCAAAGGTTACAAAGTTTCGAAGGTTTCGGTTCAGGACTCCGTTTGGGCCGAAACCTTTAAACCCTGGAAACTTTGAACCCTTGCGGCGATGCTACACTCCCGCAGATGGCCTCAGCGGAAGATCTCGCGCCCGGGCTGTATCTGGTTGCCACGCCCATCGGCAATCTAGAGGACATCACTCTGCGCGCGATCCGCGTTTTAAAGCAGGCCGACCTGATTGCTTGTGAAGATACCCGCCAGACGCAGAAACTATTGAATCATTACGGGATCAACACTCCTACTATCAGCTATCACGAACACAATGAGGCTGCGCGCGCCGCGGAATTGGTTGAGAAGTTAGCGCAAGGTTCGCGCATTGCAGTAGTCACCGATGCTGGGACGCCCGGCATTTCCGATCCGGGATTTCGGCTGGTGTCACTGGCGATTGAACGCGGACTGCCGGTGGTTCCAATCCCCGGGCCGGCGGCGTTTGTCTCCGCCTTAGTTGGGGCCGGACTGCCCGTAGGGTCGTTCTCTTTTCGTGGATTTCTGTCGCCTAAGACCGGTGCCCGACGGCGAGAGTTGGAACACGTACGAAATTCCATGCAAACCGAAATTTTCTACGAGGCCCCACATCGAATTTTAGCGACTTTGGAAGATGTGCTTGCCATCCTGGGACCGCGGCGGCGAATCGTGGTTGCGCGCGAACTGACCAAAATCCACGAGGAATTTTTGCGTGGAACCGTTGCGCAAGTTCTTGATGTCATCAAGAGTCGCGGCGAGATGAAGGGCGAGATCGTGTTGATGATCGGACCGGCTTCTGAAGGCGAGACCCAGGCGCCTGCAACGTCCGTACGAGATCGCGTCCAACAACTCATGCGCGAAGAAAAACTGGACGAGAAATCGGCTCTGAAGAAAGCCGCCAGAGAGCGCGGCATATCAAAAAGTGAAGCCTACAGAGAGTGGCAAGTCAGCAGCAAATAGCCACACATTCGCTTAGTGCGACGGTTCCTGGTACAAGCCGATGATGTTACCTCCCGGATCACGAAATCGCGCGGTGATCTCGGGAGCATCGACGCCGATGGGCTGTACTATTTCGCCACCCCTAGCTATCACAGCCTTAATCGCATCGGACACATTATCGACCATGATGTAGAACAGCAGACCAGGCTCGGAGGCAGGGGGCCGTCCCAGAACCCAGGCACCACTCACTTGGCCAGTAGTGTCGTCAAACGCTGTAGCGTCGTCGCCTCGCTTTCGAATGTTCCAACCAAAGACCTTCCCATAGAACTCAGCCGAGCGTGCAATGTCATTGGCCGGTAGCTCGACATAGCAGATCTTCCCATTGCCAAGAGTTGGAGCCATTAATTATTCCCCAAGTTGTAATACTTTTAGGTTCGAGGAACCGAAAAATACTCAAAGCGGGATGTTATTTCCCTGCCAATTCCTTCTTCACCGCATCACTTACTACTTTCCCATCCACTCGCATGCCTTGGGTGGCAAACTTTGCCATGACATTCTTCATCACGGTGCCCATGTCTTTCATCGTGGGTGATCCCATCTCAGCCATGATCGCCTTCACTCCGGCAGTAATGTCAGCTTCGCTCGCCGCTTTGGGCATATAGCTTTCGATGACAATGATCTCGGCCGCCTCTTTGTCGGCCATTTCTCGGCGGCCGCCTTTAGTGAATTGCTCGATGGAATCTTTCCGCTGCTTGATGAGCGTGTTCAGCACCTGCTGAGCTTCTTTGTCGTCGAGCGGCGACATTTTTTCGATGGCGCGATTTTGGAGCGCGGCCTTCACCATCCGCAATGTCGAAAGCTTGGCTTCTTCCCGAGCTTTCATCGCGGCGGTTATGTCTTTCTGAATCTGTTCTACGAGGGGCATGGAAGGATTATATCTACGTCGTTACCGCCCGACGATCTTCCATTTTTCCGATACACTAGTAAGTAATCGCTTCATCCCTGATTTCATCTCAAAAAGGACTCATGCCATGCTGCTGAAAAACCGTCTTTTCACTCCAGGCCCTACTCCTCTGCTGCCGGCTGCGCAAACCGCAATGGCGGCGTTCACTGCGCATCATCGCACCACCGACTTCAAAGCTTTATATACGCGAGTCTTGGCCGACATGAAGGATTTCATCGGCACGTCGAATGACGTTTTAGTCATCGCTTCTTCGGGAACGGGTGTGATGGAGGGTTCGATTTCAAACCTGACCTCGCCGGGCGACCGAGTGCTTGTGCTGACAGCGGGAAAGTTCGGGGAACGCTGGCGCGATCTGGCGAAAGCCTACGGGTGCAACGTGGATTTAGTCGAGAAACCTTATGGCGAGACCTTCACGATAGACGAGGTTCGCTCGAAGCTGACGCCGGACACGCGAGCGGTTTACG
>Ga0157372_10002764_pt1 | contig 18974 bp, 12 predicted proteins | sample C55metaG_FD_115307 | JGI IMG/M metagenome (GOLD analysis project Ga0157372, IMG submission 115307) | Corn rhizosphere microbial communities from Kellogg Biological Station, Michigan, USA - C5-5 metaG | ecosystem: Host-associated > Plants > Roots > Rhizosphere > Soil | place: USA: Michigan... | reverse complement strand
CTAAACCTACCCTGTATGTATCCGCGCCCGGTAGTAAAGCCCGGGTCATGCCCTGTAGCGGGCAGATCGAGGTATGCCGGCCGGCCATTAATTACCAGCCAATTGTATGACCAAAAGGCCAGCACGTTATCCGAGCTTTCCGGAAATCTGAAGTATTTGCGCACGTCAACAATTAAAGAGCGCCAGGCAGTTGTACTGCCTAAAAAAGTATAATTATCCCGGTACTGTAACGAGGTGTAAAATCCGCGCGATGCATTGATCGAGTTATCGCGACTGTCATAGAGCCCGCTAAACGTTATCCCGGTTGATATAGCGCGGCTAACAGGGTCGTACCTTTCATAGTCGGACGTTTTTCCGTTTAACTGCCCTTTCTCGTACATATTCCACCTGTCATCAAAAATATACCCCAAACCGGCATAAAAATTTCCGGTTATATTGCGCAAAACAGTTTCATGGAAACGAAAAAAACTGTAAACCAGGGGATTTTCATTATCCCTGTCAGAATTACTGCCTAAGCCAAAACTACTTTGCGGATATTTGTAAAACCTGAAATCGCCTATAAAATCATATTTGTTATTTTTCGACCATATGTTTGATTGGATGGGGACGATCACCTGCTTATTTTGAGTGTAGGCAGGGTTTACTGTTATGGTGGAGATCCGGGTATCGGGTGCTAACCTGAAAATCACATTGCCTGATATAGTACCCGCCAACCCTGTTTGTAAAGTGTAACCTATAGCCGGAATAATTGATATTACGGGTTTTGAAGTTACAGAATCAACTTTGCCGGGCTTTTTGCTTTCACCAAAAATGGATCCTATAACGTCAAATATATCTTTTTCAAAAGTAGTGTCGGGATGGGTAACCAGTACTGTATCTTTATATTTAGTGTGCCCTATCGGGATGTATCTTTTATCCTGGGCGTGTACTCTGATACTTATGAGCAAGCCTGCAAAAATTAAAACGCTTGTTTTATTAATACCCATTATAATTATTCGATGCAGGAAAAGTAAAAGGTTTATCCGTGCAATTATAAAATAATTATTTAAGTTATTTGTTTGTACAAGATTTTATTGCGCTTTAAGCCGCGGATCAAAGGTGAACTTGTTTATGCTGCTAATAGTTATTTTGTTATAATCGGGATGGGCCGGATTAAGCAGGTAATTATATTCCAGATCAATAATTGCCGATGGTACTTTTAATACGGCCGTTTCCATTTTACGAAGCCAGGTATCGCCAAGTAATTGAGTAACCGGGTAGTTAATTACCTTGTGCCAGTTGGCATTAAGTTTTTGGAGTTTGTTTACAGTGATCTCAAAAACAGGCAGGTTATCCGGTATCTGAAATATAATAACTGAAAAATCACCGGCATATAAAGCAGTGCCAGGCGAATGCGCCAGTTTTTCAAGGCACGAAAGAGCCAGCGAACCGCCTGTATAGATCATATATTGTCCCAATGAATTCCATCGGCCGTCAATTCCTGAGCCTTTGCGGTCATGGGCATATTTGGTTTGACTTATCCGGTAAACGTTCAAAAGATAGATGGAAAGATTAATAACCTATTTAGTGATCATAAATTTGCGAAAAAAATGCAATCATTCACTAAATCATTAATTCAATAATTATTTTTAGGCAAGCACACCGTAATCAATACGGATAAGCTGGCTTATTACAATACTAATGCCTGTTATGGTATCAAGTAAATCAAAGGGAACAGCATCAATACCCGGATTATAATGTTTTAGCCAGCCTTTAAACTCGTCAAGGGTGCCAAAGGTATCCAGGCCTTTATCAAAAAGCTCAAACAGTTGAATGATGTGCTCACTCAGCCCCTGGTTTAACTCATGTGTGCTTTGCAAATGCTTACGCAAAGTAGGCTCGGTTATATGCAGCCATTTGGCAATATCACTTTGAGTAGCACCGGTTACCTTTAATAAATCAGTGATGGAATTTGAACGCAACCCTTGTTTTATAGCCCCAAGCTTGGCCAAAGGCGATTTAAAATAGGTTTCATAAGGCATCAGCAGATCATTAAAAACCTGTATAGGCGCATCGGTAAATACATAGGGGCGGGATGCAGCCTGCCCTTGCCTGCCTTCAATAGCTGTATTACGTTTAATTGCTTTGCTCATATACAAATGTAAATATTTTCTATTAAAAAAGAAAATATTTACATCTTATTCATTTCACCCTATGCTCACCTGCTATATCTGCTTCAAATAAAAAATTACCAATAAAATTAGTAATTGTAAAAAATATTTCCGATATTTGATTATTCTTTTATGCCAATCGGCATTTAAAACATAATGAAACCCAATATATCTTCCTTTAATAACGCCGCCCAGGTTGAGCGGCTTATTGACAAATATTTCGCCTATATAAAGGGGAAATATCATATTGAACAAAAACCGGTAAAAAACAGTAAAGACAATGCAGAAACTATTGAACAAAAGGTTTGGGACCGTGAACCCGAACCCGCAACGCTATCAGGGCTGGCTCTTGCCCTTGGCTTTAGCAGCCGGCAGGAGTTTTATACTTATGTACAGCACGGCCCGTTTTCACAGGCAGTTAAACAAGGTGTTTTACGCGTAGAAGCTTGTTATGAAGCCCATCTGCACCAAAATGCAACCGGGGCAATGTTCGCGCTAAAAAACATGGGGTGGAACGAAAAACATGATCCGTCACCAAATACAGAAGCAGGAAAACCTTTAAAAGTGAAGATCTTTAACTCCGGCCCGCCCCCTGCCGGTAGCGAAAAAGAGGTAAAACTATAAGCTGGTACCCGTTGCAAGTTCAGGTATCAGATTTAAAAATCAGCAACAATGACCGATGAAGAAATAATCACCGACATTCCATTTAAAGAACCGGAAGGTTTTCACTGTTCTGTCCTGTTCAAACAAAATTATCTCTCAACCGCGCATGTGGTAATTAACCAGGGAGGTACCAGCAGCGGTAAAACATTTGCCATTGAGCAGGCGCTGTTTTGCCTTGCCTGCGAAAACCCCAAACAGGTGATCACCATAGTTGGACAGGATATCCCTAACCTTAAAGCAGGCGCCCTGCGTGATGCGCTAAATATATATAGCTCTTCGCCGGTATTACAGGCAAAAATTAAAAGCTATAATAAAAGCGACCGGATCTTCGAATTTTTTAACAGTAGTAGTTAATGTATTACAGCAGGAAGTCCGTGGATTAAAAGAGGGAAAGAAATCTTAAAAACAATTGTTTAAGAGGTGTGCCCAGAACGAGATTCGAACTCGTACATCCTTACGAATGCCACCCCCTCAAGATGGTGCGTCTACCAATTTCGCCACCTGGGCTTTTAAAAAATGTGAGAATCTTTCAACTCTCACATTCTAATTTTTCTCACTTAAAAAAGGCGTGCCCGAAGAGAGACTCGAACTCTCAAGAGACAATTCTCAACGGCTTCTGAGACCGCAACGTTTACCAATTTCGCCATCCGGGCTTATCGTTTTATTAACAAGCGTGCAAATATAATCGTTTCCGGCAAATTGCAACTTAATAAATTAAAAAATCAATATTATGTTGTTTAACGGCCTTTGAAAATCTAACTTAGGTTTCATAAAACACTTTATATCAAATATAATGAAGCTAAACCGCATTTTTACTTTAGGAACCTTACTTTGTTCTTTGTGGTTCAGTTCTGTCCTGAAAGCACAAACTATTACCGTTTTACAACAGGATAAGCCAACAAGTATCCGTGGTTTATCAGTAGTTAATGATAATACGGCGTGGATAAGCGGCAGTAAAGGATACATCGCTAAAACTAACGACGGCGGCAAAACCTGGGACTGGCAACAAATAAAGGGTTATGAAAAATCCGACTTTCGGGATATCGAAGCATTCAATGATCAGGAAGCCGTGATCATGAGTTCGGGCACGCCGTCCCTCATCTTAAAAACGATTGATGGCGGCCAAACCTGGCAGGAAAAATATCGAAAAACAGATACCACCTATTTTTTTGACGCCATGGATTTTGCCGATAACCTTCATGGCTACATCTTAGGCGACCCGATCAACAATAAATTTTTATTACTGGAAACCAAAGATGGCGGTGAAACCTGGAATGAGTCAAAAAATGCCCCGGATGCATTGCCCGGAGAGGCATCATTTGCCGCAAGCGGCACATGCCTCAGGGTATCAGGCAAAGAGGCCATATACATCGTTTCAGGAGGTAGCAACGCCAGGCTTATTTCCTTGCAGCCTCACAATAATCAATGGCAGTATTCAAACCTTCCTCTTACCCATGGAAAAAGCAGTGAAGGCGCTTTTTCAATATCAATGGGGCAAAATACCGGTATCATTGTCGGGGGTGATTATGCCAGTGATAAAAAAACAGATTCAGTGGCGACTATCCGGACGGTTCACCCTGTGCTCACATTTGCATCACCGCAAACAGGGCCGGCAGGTTTTCAATCAAGCGTTGAGCACATAAAACCCGGGGTATTTCTTTCCACAGGCACACCCGGGAGTAATATTACTATTGACGGAGGCAAAACATGGAAACAAATAGACAGCACAAGCTTTAACGTTTGCCGTAAGGCAAAACACGGCAAGCGTGTATTATTAGCCGGGAATAGCGGTAAAATAGCTGTTCTAAAATTGTAGTTTACTGGTTTTTAACAGCTTAAAAAAAGCTTAACATTAATTTAAAAAATAGCTTGCAGGGAATAATTAAGAACCCTATATTTGCACCACTTTAAACGGAAACGGTTAACCGAACCAAAGAAGTTTAAAGAATGATTCCGTAGCTCAGCCGGTAGAGCATAACACTTTTAATGTTGGGGTCCTGGGTTCGAGTCCCAGCGGGATCACAAAGCCTTTGAAAAGAGGCTTTTTTATTTAAAAACAAAAGCTGCCTTTAAACAGTTCCGCCTTAATAAGCGAAAAATTTAAAGAATGATTCCGTAGCTCAGCCGGTAGAGCATAACACTTTTAATGTTGGGGTCCTGGGTTCGAGTCCCAGCGGGATCACGGAGTATAGCCAGCTATAATATAGCTGGCTATTTTATTTTATATTACGGCTAAATTCCGGATCAAGCAGAAAAATTCCTCAAACCCATTTTTAATCTCTATATAAGATGAGCTCTTTTTCTAATGCTGCTGGCTCTTTATTAATGATTTTCACCTTGTTCATTTCGAGTATATCAACAATTTTTTCGATCAGGTATTTTCTGAATAAATTTAGTGAACATGAAAAGGGGGGGATATTTTTCATAAAAATGGTTTTGATCGCTGTTGGAGTTTTTGTGGGAAGTTTGATAGTAAGTTTTTTTGCCCTTTCCCTTTTCTTTGTTGGACATTGACCATAAAAATTTGACTTGAAGCTATTACTTGTCCTTATTTTCGTTTTTTATCTGCCCAATCTTTTTCATTTTCTCAATAAACTGGTTCGATGTTGATACCATAGAGTTCACGAAAGGCGCAAGAAATTGTGCCTTTTCTCATTTAAATCGTACCCAAGATTGTTTTAGCATATAGACGCCGTTCTTCCGTTCAGGTTGAGTTGCGCCGAACTACTGAACATCTTTTTCGTTATATTGCTCCACAATTAAACACAACCAATACTAAAAATGAGCGGCGGTAACAAGAATGATAAGGTGAATATGAAAACGCTTGCGAAAGAGCTTAACCTTTCAACCGCAACCATATCCAAAGCGCTGCGCGATAGCTATGATATAAGTCCTGAAACCAAACTGAGGGTAATGGAAGCTGCCAGGCGTTTAAATTACGTACCTAACGCTTATGCCAGTAGTCTCCGCAAACAAAGCAGTAATACAATAGCCATCATCATACCCGAAATTGCCGACAGCTTTTTTAGCCAGGCCATTAACGGCATTGAAAGTATTGTCGCCCCAAAAAAATATCATGCGCTCATCTACCTTACTCATGATAGCTATGAACGGGAAGCATCCATGTTTAACGACCTGGCCAGCGGACGCGTTGATGGCCTCATTATGTCGGTAGCCAGCAGCACCCAGGATACCGGACATATTAAAACATTACAGGAAACGGGCATTCCCATAGTTTTTTTTGACAGGGTATGCGAGGATATTACTGCAGATAAAATAGTAACCGACGACTATAATAGCGCCTACAATGCCGCCAGCCATCTGCTGCAAGCGGGATGTAAAAACATCTCACTGGTTACCATCAGCGGATATCCTTCTATTTTAACCGCCCGGGAACAAGGCTATCGCAATGCTTTAGTTGATAATGGGTTTGCAGCCAAAGATACAGGAATAGTTACCTGCTCCAATAAATATACAGACGAAAATGTAAATATGATCAAAGCGCATTTGGCAACCGTTAAACCCGATGGTATCATAGCTACGGTTGAACAGCTGGCTACCGCGACTTATTTGGCTTGCGATGAACTGAAACTACAAATCCCACGCGATGTAAAAGTTGTTTGTTTTACCAATCAAATTACCGCAGCCATACTTAACCCTTCGCTTACTACTATTTTACAACCTGCGTATGATATGGGCAAGCAAGCGGCCGAAATACTTTTCGGCCGCTTGTCAGGGCGGATTATTGAACCTAAGCAAGAATTAGTGATGCCTTCACAACTGATTGTAAGGGCATCTACTGCATCTTAATTAATCTTTTTGAGGGATATTGGTCATGGTAAAGGCCAGGGTACCTCCATGACTGATTTGCTCGTGCGATATCATATGGTCTTTTATAGGTACTCCGTTAAATGTAACCAACTTTACATATTTGTTTTGAGCCGATAGACCTGTGGCTTTGATCACCAGTTTATTTCCGTTTTGCAGGTTCATTGCTATGTAAGGGAATTGCGGCGCACCGATACTGTACATGCCCGATGCAGGCGTTACCGGGTAAAAACCCATCGTGCTAAAGATATACCATGCTGATGTTTGACCGCAATCATCATTACCATTTATGCCTATTGGCGCATTTCTGAAATTTTGCCATGACGTATGCTGCCTTACCAGTTCCTGCGCTTTCCATGGCATACCGCAATAGTTAAACAGGTAGATGTAATGGTGTCCAGGTTCATTATCGGCACGGTAATGTCCATCGTTAAAATTGTGGATTAATTTATCAGCAAAAGCTTTTTCGCCGCCCATGAGAGCTATCATTCCGGGTACATCCTGCATAGCGCCAAAAGTATACGTCCACTTGGTGCCTTCGGTAAAGCCACTATCCGGCTGGGTCGACCAACTGCCATCGGCGTTACGTGGAGCCATAAAGCCGGTTGAGCTATTGTATACGTTTTTATAGTTTTTGCTCCAACCCATCAACTGGTTATAATCGCTTGTTTTACCTAAAGCCTTTGCTAATTGGGCAACACAGTAATCATCAATACCATACTCAATGGTACGGGATACCGACTCTTTAGTTTTATCAACAGGGATATACCCTAATTTATGGTAATTGGTTAGCCCTCCCCTTGCCTCAAAGCTGGTCCACAGGTCACGGTCGCCCCATTTTTTTTGAACATCTCCATCGGGGGCGGTAAATGCGTCTTTGTGTAAGGCCTCATAAGCTAAAGCGGCATTATAGCCTCTGAAACCTTTGATGTAGGCATCAGCAATTACAGCATCGGCATGGGTACCTATCATGATATTGGTATAGGTTGGATTAGGCCACATCGGCATCCAGCCACCCTCCTGGTACATTTGCAGCAGCGATTTCACCATATCATTTACGCGCTCGGGCTGGGTAAGGATCAACAAAGGATGTAAAGCCCTGAAGGTATCCCATAATGAATAATCGTTGTAAGAAACGCCGGCATGAATTTTATCATCAAAAGCACTGTAATACCTGCCATATTCCGAAAATTCTCTTGGGAAAAGTAGTGTGTGGAACATTGCCGTATAAAAAATAGTCTTTTGTCCGTCGGTGATATCGGCTACCTGTACTTTTTTCAATTGTTGCTGCCAGTTATCCCGGGTACTTTTAACCACTTTCTCAAAATCCCAATCGGGAATTTCACGCTTAAGGTTGTGGCGTGCCTGATCGATGCTGATAAATGAGGTAGCTACGGTAACTTTAACCACTGTACTACCTGTTGTTTTAAAGGAAACGTAAGCGCCCATGCGGGTACCAAACTGCTCTTTGCTTTTCTTTTTGATGGCTTGGTTGTCCCAGGTACCATAGCTACGGATTGGCTTATCAAACTTGATAATAAAATAGCCTTTAAAGTTTTTTAACGGCGGACCAAGCTGTGCCGATTGCCTGTCGGGATTGTAACCGGTTATCTCGTTATTCACCGTATCAACATGCACATAGCCGCGTATTTCTTTCATCCTAATCTTAAAATCATTAGCCCAATCAGTAAGTGCAGGATTAAGATTGATACCCTGGATAATGAGATGTGCCTGATCGGCCTTAGGGAAAGTAAAACGAAACATGCCACAGGTATTAGCACCGGCTATCTCGGCTTTGATGCCTGCGTTAGCGCCGACCTTTAGTTTTACCGAATAGTAATAGGGCCTGGCTACCTCATCTTTATGGTCAAACATCAGCTTACGCTCTTCAGGCAGTACACGAAGGTTACCAATTTGAGGCATTATAGATACATAGCCATAATCACCCATCCAAACAGTTGGCTGGTGCGAGGCCATCAGGCCTATTACGGAGTTATCCTCATAGGTATAACTCATTTTACTCATTTTATTCTCACCAGTTTGGGCAACAAAATTGGTCATGGCAAACGGCACATTTACACATGGCATAGTACCACCACCGTCCAAACCTTTGCCAAAACCGGTTGATGCGGTACCGATGAGCGGGTTGACGTAGTCAACCTCGTCCTTTTTAGCTTTATTTGCTTTTTGCTGTGCGTTTACTGCGGTGGTAACCAACGAAAGCAATAGCAACGAATAGATATTCCGTTTTAATTTCGGGCAAATGTTTAAGATCATTTCAGATAGATTTTTTAGGCTTGTTTAAACAGGCTTGGCAAATCTCTTATTTTTCAGGTCATATCGGCGAAAAGCGGAAATTTTTTTCTGAAGATTTTTACCGATATCGGGCTATTGTTTTTCCGTCGATACAATAGTTTTAATGTCATCAGCAGATAATGCTGCCTTAAACACCTTTACCTTATTGATATAACCATGAAAGATCCGCTCTGAAGGAAACTCCTCGTTCCGGCCCAACGTCCATTTGTTATTTACCGACAGATCCGTGCTTGCCTCCAATGTGGAAGTTCCCGCCAAAACACCATCGATATAAACATACAACGTTTTGCCATTGCATATGCCCGCAATGTGATGCCAGTGCTGTTGCCAGTTGGCAGCGAGGTTTACAGTACAGTCGCCCCTGCCCCACCCGCCGGCAAAGAAGGTGAGGGTTCTGTTATCGGTCATTTGCAACACGTGATTATCGCCTTTGGTAATGATATCAACCAAGCCTTTCTCGTTACCCATTGGATAAACCCATCCCATCATGGTAATGGATTCATCCATATTGTCCAAAGCCGGTGAGTTTGGGACTTCCACATAAGTGCTGTCGCCAAACAACAGCCGGTCTTTATTATTTGCTATTGAACCTGAAATAATCTTCCCGTTGTTATGAAATCCCGAACTATCAGTTACCGCTTTGCCAGGAACGATCGACCTGAAATCAAGCAATAAGGCCTCTATACCGCTTTGATAAACTTTATACATGGTTTTAGCAATATCGACCCTCACGTACTTAAACCCTTTTTGAGTGGCTGTTATATTATGGCTGATAATTTTAGCCTCACCCGCATTTAGTTTGATGTTATCATTAAAAGCAACCGAATCATTTTGGATTACCGGTATGATAAAGGTTTGATTAAGTCCACCGGTATTTTTTATGATGTATCTAATTTGCTGATCTTCCTTTAATCTGATCATCGGCTTTACCTCCAGCCCGGATATTTCGAACGGGCGCTCCTGAGGCTTTTCCGGCAATTTCACCTCAACTATAAACGGAATTGTGTTATCAAGTTTCAGTATTGATTTCCCTACGGGATAAAGGCGAAACACAATAGAGTCCTGAATAGTTTGTCCCTCTTCAACCAAACAATTCTTATAGCCATATGGCTTGCCATTGACTAACAACTTTACAGTTTTAACGCCCTTGCTTCCCGTATTTTTAAGCTTGAAGTTTATTACAAGCGGTTCATCCGGAACTATACTTTTTTTATTGACCGAGTAATTCACTATACTAAAAGCAGTGTTTTTTTGTGTCGTTGAAAGTTCAATCGGATCTTTATTCGCTGGCCAGCTACCGGGCTCTTTACCCATATTAAAAGTCATCATGCCCCCGTTCATCAATACCGAATGCGGCAGGATCAACTGCTGCCAGGCCTTACCATTTACCCGCAGCGATTGTACATAATTATTTTTTAATGTTGAATTATTACTGCTGATGACAAACTTTTTGCCATTTGACAGATAAAGGGTTGCAGATTTAAACAATGGCGCACCGATGGAGTAAAGCGGCCTGCCCGGGCACACAGGATAAATTCCCAATGAGTTGAAAACATACCAGCTGGATGTTGAACCGAGGTCATCATTACCGGGCAAACCGCCGGGAGTAGCACTGAACCTGTTTAGCATAATATCCCTTACCCACTTTTGTGTTAACCGTGGCTTGCCCGTCTGGTTAAACAGATAAGGTAGGTGAAAAACAGTTTCGTTATCAAAGAGGATAACATTATTACGAAGAGCTGAATCCAAACGGGCGGCAAACTGCTCATTGCCGCCGGCCATATTAATCAAGTCTTTACCATTTTGGGGCACAAAGTAGGAATACACCCATTTGTCGCCTTCTTTATAACCCGATGTACCGGGCCGAAGCTTAAACTCATCGCCATTGCGCGGAAGCATAAAGAGTTCGTCATTATTTAAAAGATTGCGGTAGTTAAAACCTCTGTTTGATAGTAACTGATAAGTCGGCTTATCATTCATGACCTTATCCGCGAATTGCGACAGCGCCCAGTCATCATACGCATACTCAACCGTGCGGGTAACTGACTCGGGCCGGGTAAAGGGTACATAGTCCGTTTTGTGATAAACTTCTATGTCTGACTGAACAAATGGTCCATCAACCAAATCTTTCTTCATCGCCTTATAAGCAAGATCTTTATCACACTCCACAATCCCTTTCAAATAGGAATCAACAATAATTGGAACAGCATGGTTGCCCGTCATACTTTCGGTAGGCAGGTGACCGCTTTGCTTGTATACATCCAACATAGACAAGATCACATCCTGTTGCTTTTGCGGGTATAGCAAAGTGAGCAAAGGATGTAACGATCGGAATGTATCCCAGGGAGAAAAAGCTTCATACTGGTTTTGCCCTGTTTTTTTATATATTTTACCATCGCCGCCACGATAATTGCCATCAGCGTCATCGGCAACCCATGGCAACAGTAGCGAATGATAGAGAGCAGTATAAAACACGGTTTTATTTTGTTCGTTGTTGTCATTTAAATCTACAACAGACAGTAGTTTAGCCCATTCACGGCCCGTTTTCGCACATATTTCATCAAAATTTAAATTCCCTGCTTCCTGATCAATATTATGCTGTGCGATATTACTGCTTACCGATGATTTACTTAACCTTAAAGTGATCGCTTTAACGCCTGTTTTAGCTTTTGGGAACGAGAAAAGCCAGCCTCCCTTAATTTCCTTTTTATCTGTATATCCTTCGCTAAAATTTATAACCGCATTGAAGTTTGAAGCATGGATTATTTTATCAGATATAGCTCGGATCTCACCACCGTCACCGACAAAAATTTGCGGATCAGCATCCCCATCGAAAGTAAAACGGAACATACCTGTTCTTGCGGTAGTGGTAGCTTCTGTCGTGATCTGCTTATCATTAAAATAAACTCTATAATAGCCTGGTCTGGCGGTCTCCTTTTTGTGCGAAAACCGCAGACTTGATTTACCGGCCTCAAAATTGGCACCACCTTTCAACGGCATTATGTAAAGGCGCCCCGACGACCCTTCCGGGAAACCACTCATATGCCCCAGGCAACTGAAGTAATAAATTGAACTATCAGCATAATTATATCCCCGGGCACCTACAACCCGTGTTTCCGGACTTAATTGCATTGATCCTGACGGCGCAACCGCTCCGGGATAACAGCCGCCATTGTTCCCCCATTTGGTAAGCACATTACTTACAGTAGTGCCAATGAACGGGTCAACATAATGAAGATGGTTTATTTGCTGGGCGTATAGGTTGCTGCCCAATAATAAACTTATCAGAAATGATATAGCGCGAACAAGTTTATTCAAAGCCACTGTATTGTATTTTGTCAAGCTGAAGGCAGAAGGCCTAAAGCTCAAAGCCAATAAATTATTTTATAGAACTTATAAAAAGCTTTCAGCTTTAGGCCTTCTGCTTTCAGCTCCCGCCTATATTTTAATATAGATTTTCTTTTTATCAAGCATGTACGCCACCAGCCAGCAAAGCATCATGTAACAAAGTGCAAATACCAGCGTACCAAAAGCGCCCGGGAATAGCTTTTGATAAAACACCTGGTTGATCCAGTCATAAAAGCTTAGCTGTGGTTTTACCCAAATGGTTTGAAACACCGTAAGCAGCAACTCCGATAGCAAGTATATGGCTAATGAGTTACGTCCGAAGATGAGGAAAAAGCTGGTGCCGCTCTTCATCTTTTTTATTTCAATTGCAAATACCATAAAACCTAAAAGCAGAAGATCGATACCAATGGTAAGCAGCGTGAACGAGCTCGTCCACAGTTTTTTGGCGATGGGAAAAAACTGCGCCCAGAATAAGGAAACAGCGATTAGCAAAACACCGCACATAAATAAACGGGCAACCGACTCGTAGTTTTTACCCTTACGCTGTATAAATGCTCCGGCCAGGTACCCGCCAATTACATTCACAATGGCAGTCATGGTGCTGAGTAAACCTTCCGGGTCAAAAGCTATGGGGCCACCTTTATCATGATATAAATGATCATTGCCCATCAACACGATATCCAATCGGGTGCCAGCGTTGCCAAGCATAGTATACTCTTTGCCCGGTTCGCCGCAAAAGATCAGGAATGCCCAGTAGCCCAATAAAAGCACAGCAGAGATGATGATGGCCATTTTTTGTGAACAATAGTGGACGATCAGCGCGCCAAAAAAGTAACACAAAGCAATCCGTTGTAACACCCCCATAATACGGGTATGACTTAGCGGATTAAATACCCAAACACCCGCTTCCCGATGAAAAAACGGAAACCAATACATGAGGTATCCCAACAAGAAAATGATGACAGTACGCTTAAAGATCTTACCTATAAAAGCGGCATCAGTTTCAAATTTCTTTTTGGAGAAACTGAGCGCATTACCAACGGCGAAAAGGAACGACGGAAAAACAAGGTCGGTAGGTGTAAAGCCAACCCAGGGTGCATGATCAAGCGGTGGCCATACGTTTGCCCCCGAACCGGGGGCATTAACGATGATCATGAAGCAAATGGTCATACCACGGAAAACATCGAGCGCGGTAAATCTTTCGGTTGTTGCAGCCATTTTTGCAATTATATTAATTAACGGGTATTGAAATTTCTTTGATTAACCGGCCTGCAGCTTCTTCGGCCACAATACGGGTTTTATTGATACTATTGCCGTCTTCGTCATAAACCACCACCTGGTTTACACCCGGTTTAAGCCAGCACTCGGGGATATAAAGGCTTTTCATATCCAGTTTTTCAGGGTACCTACCTAAGTTGTGACCATTAACCCAAACGGAGCCATGTCCTAATCCATCGGGATCAAAACGCCAGATGAATGTACTTCCTGCTGATGATGGCAGACTGAAAATGGTGCGATAAAAGGCTGGTGCATTTTTTACTTGCTTAACTGCTTCAAGCTTCGTCCAGCCCTGAACAGCTTGCGCATCACCCGGACCACCTTTTAATTGCCAGTTGATCACCGCTGTGGCATCACCTATGGCATTGATTTTTACAGATTGATCAATGCCCCCTTCATTTGAGTAATTTTCAATAAAAAGGGTAAGATCAACCGGGTGTTTTAAGGTTTCTGCATCAGTAATGTTCACTTCAAATGGCTGGTTCCAGCCGTCATGATGGGCTACTTGTTTACCGTTAATAAATACGGTGGCGTTTTCGTCAACGCTTTTAAACAGCACTGCTAATTTTGAAGTCCCCGCAGGCTGCTGCGGAATAGTTGTGTGAAACCAGGCATAACCCTCTTTCAGGTTAAAAACATCATTGCCTATTTTATATTTTTTGTATGCTGAGGTATCAAAGGCTGATGGCCCTTGCTTTACATCGTCTTTTTTGTTTGCTTTGGTAAAATACCAGTCGCCAAGCTCAGAAATGAACGGTCCGCCTTTTTTAATGAGCGCATTGCCGAAAAGCCCTTTACTATCTACCTCATCTATTGGCCCAAGGTAAGCAGCTAACTTGTCCCTGCCATCGTGCGCGGCAAAAACGGCCAGTGTATGCTTCCCTTTTGTAAGGTTAAGCGTTAATTCATTATCGTTCAGTTTCCAATTAGCAGCAGGTTTGCTGTCAATAAAAGCTTGTCCTCTGCCACCACCTTTTACCTGCAAAGTATATTTTCCGGGAGATGGTATAATTATGGTGGTCTTGTACCAGGCATCAGCAGAGATATCGGCATCGGCACCCATAGGCTGCGGATCTTTTGATTTGAGCCAGCTGCTTGTGTTTACATTTGTTGCCGCGTTAACGGCCGCGTTTTTATATTGCCAGTTAGCTAAGCTGATAGTTGACTGCTGATTGCCTTTCTGCGCATCAAGGCTGAATGGTATCTCCTTGCGATCAGTATATAATACCGCTTTCTGAATTATGCTCTCGGTTAAAGGCGTTTCTGCTATTAATTTTAACTGGCCATTTTTAACCGATGCCTCACCAACATAGTTCAACCCAGTGATGATGTAGTTTTTGTCTTCGCTTTCGGTAATCCACGTTTTATCGGTTAAAGCACGATTCATGACTAAAACCCTTACAGTTTGCGAACCGACGTTAAAACTATATTCAACAACCTTTTCCGCGATTGCCGGCATTTGCTCATCGATAAGCACATTATTGTTATCGATTTTTACCGAAGCCTTTGCTGATGAAGCTGTCTCTTTAGTATTGAAACGAAGAAGCAGCGGATCATCGGCTTCAGCCTCAACAATTATAGTTGTGGTATTAGCCTGCCTAACAATAGCAAACACGCGGGTAAGTGCCCAATCAAGCGTAACCTCATCGTTAAGTTTATAATTGTGTACCAACGGATAAATCTCTTTGGGATGCAGGCTGATCTTTTTTCCCGCAAACAGGTTCTCGTTACCCTTGATATTTAATGATGAACTTACCTTAGATGTACCCGGATTATCCAGGAATATCAGATTACCTGCCGGGCTTGTACGGGCAGATATTTTAACCGCTGTGTCAACGGCAATGCCTTTGTATGTTTCCGAAGCGTTTGCGCTGTTCTCCAATACATCCTGGAAACTACGCGAGAACCATGCAGCACGCTTAAAAGTGTAATATATTGGTCGTAAATCACCTGCCTGGCCTATTGCCGTACCATAATCATATGAAGCTGCATCCTCATCATTATTGGTATAGCCAAAGTTTGAACCACCGTGAGCCATGTAGTAATTATAACCGTTACCACCGTGGGCAATGATCTTCCAGGTGCGCCTGTCGTAAAGTTCAGCATCACCCGGTTTTGCTCCGTATTGCGAATACCAGACGCTCCAAAACTCGGTAGAGAACCATGGATTTGGCCGTTTATCATCGTCAAGGTTGCCATCACCTGCGGGGTCGCTGGCATGATGTAAACCGCTGAAGAAATATGGCACCTGCATACCCATTTGCAGGGCTTTTGCCTGCAAGTGTTTGAAATAACCATCAGGCATTACAGTTCCCCAACCATTAGGATGCTCGTTTTCAAGCTGAACCAGTATTACTGCGCCACCTTTATTAATTTGCCTTTGAAACACTACTGGCAAAAGATGATCGAAAAAGCGGTCTACGTATTGTTCAAAAGGCTTATTGTCCTCACGTACCCTCAGGCCTTTTTTAAATTTAAGCCATATCGGGTAGCCGCCGTTATCCCACTCAGCACAGTAATACGGGCCAACGCGAACAATAGCATATAAGCCCAACTGTTTTACTATATCCAGGAATTTCCCAAGGTCACGGTCGCCGGTGAAATTGAATTTACCTTCCTGCTCTTCGTGAAAGTTCCAGATAGTGTAGATCTCAATGCAATTGAAACCTGCCCGCTTGATTCTCATCAACCTGTCGTACCAAAGCTCATGCGGGATGCGGGCGTATTCTAAACCGGCTGATACGATGAATGTACGTTTACCCTGAACGACAAAACCTTTGCTGTCAAAATCAACATAAGGCTTTGCAACAGCTGTGGCTGGAAAAATATGATCATTTGAGCCCTGACTGTATGCTGCGGTAAAAGCGGTTAATATTAAGATGAATGTTAGTATGCTGTAGCGTATTCTCATGATTTTTCAAAAATCCAGACTTACGAAGTTTTCAAAACTTCGTAAGTCTTTATCTGCAAGCCCTACCTTTTTAAAGGCTATTTAAATCTTATAAGCGTCATTGCGAGGAACGAAGCAATCACCTATTGGCAGAGCCGCCCTGTATGGTTCGCGATTGCTTCGTTCCTCGCAATGACATCGTTTTTATTAAACTTCTTATCGTGTCCCCAAAATCACCGCGTTATACTTCACAAACAACTGTTTTGATTTTTCAATAGCATCACCTTTTGCTGCATCGGTATAAGCATTATCGTGCTTATTTACCCATTGCCATTCCCAATCTTTTACCTGCTTGTCAAAAGCTTCGGCATTAAAGTCGGTTTTGGTTGAAAGTGACTTATCCAGCTGGCCAAAAAACATTGCCCAACGTGGCTTGTAATAGCCTTTTATTAAACCTGCCCATTGACGGTTTGAATATTCGCGCAAACCGCTTTCTTTATCGCCCCAAAGGGTAACCAGGTCGCGGGCATTAAACTCGTACAGGTTTTTCTCTTTGTCCATAACACCATTAGCCCTTGCTTCGTTGATCCATTTGCCCAACAGGAAATCTTTACGGGTGCTTAGCAGAGCATCCATATCATCCATCAGTTCCAGGAACTGGCTGCTGTATAATTTAAACTGCTGCTGATCTTTATTTTGATAAGCCTGTGCCATTTTCTGCTGCAACGGACTTGCATAGTTGGCCAGCACCTGCCGGGTTACATCAACCAAATCATATTGAAAGCCATCACTTTGTTTCAGGCTGCCGGCAGCATTTATGAGTAATGTCCAGGCTTTAACCAATTGCATCGGGTCATAATCCAGCTTGGTAAGCACCCTGTCGATATATTTTTTTAATGTTGGTCTTGCAACAATGATTGATTCTGGTCCGCCCTCAGTCAAGCCGCCTGAGTAAACCGAGTTTAACAGAATCTGCCAGGCCTCGTTAGCCTGCGTATTAACCTGTCCGTAACGACGCTGGGCATAGTTCATCACCCACTTATCGGCATCAATCGGGGTATCGTTCCAAACGTTTTCCAGCATGAGGGCAAACAGTGCAGGATTTTGCTCGATACCTTCAGGCGTAACACCAATGCCGCGCATGTTTTTTGATTCGGGATCATGCAGGGCTATGGCAGGATCAGCAGCTACGTGACGCATACGACCAAACAGGCTGATATTACCGCCAAAGTTTTGCAACATACTCCAGATCCACGGTTTGCCGTAATAAGCTTCGGTACGGTTCCAAACAGGGTGGGCATCGCTGTACAAATCAAGCACTATCATTTGCTCATTAGGCACAGCGTTAAGCAAGGCCTTGATCTGTTGCGGTTGCCAGAATTTGTTGTTATAATGAAACATCCAGCCCTGCATTACCCAAATAGCTTTGGGATCGGCAGCAGCCATAGAGTTGAACACCTTTTTGCTCATGCCATCCAGATAGGTTGAGTCATTTGTTGGCGGCACGTTTTCGTTAAAAGTATCGGCCGAATACAGGTGGTCGGTACCAAACTCTTTTGTTTGTGCTTCTATATATTTTTTACCAATGGTTTCAAACATCGGGTCGTCGGGATCAAGTATAAAAACATCTGGAAACCCGGCATCCCAGTTGGTTCTTTTAACCTTAGCACCGGGGAATTTATCTTTAAATGATGGCGGCACATGGCCGGTAAATGACGACAATACAGGCGTCATCCCAAATGAGCGCTCGCGCTCTAAAATCTTTTTTTGTAATGCTTTATGCGAGTCTATCCAATGCTGCGGCAGCGGACCGCCCCAGGCATCAATGTTACCCATCCAAAACCATGAAAAATAAGCGGGACCACTAAAAAACTCGTCCAGTTGCTTATCGGTAAAGCCCATGTCTTTATAAACGGTTTGCCAGACGGCTTCTTCGCCTGTTATGGCCAGCGGCATGTTAATACCATTCAGGGCCATCCAGTCAATTTCTTTTTGCCAGCGTTCCCAATCCCACCAGGCCATGGTGTAATTAAACGTGCAGTAATTTAAATAGTAGCGATATTGGTAAGGCGTGGTTTTATGGATAAGGCCTTTAACCACAGGCAGGGTAGCAGGCAAATTAAGATTAGTGCCATTCCAGCCGATATCGCAAAAGCAATAATTTTTAAGATAGTAATTTAATGCCGATGCTATTGACAGCCCATTATTGCCCCTAAGCACAATTTTACCATTACGGCTCTCCAGTTCAAATACATCTTTGCCGTTTTGTTGCGGGATAACCTCAACGGTAAACAAATTACTTTTACCGGGAATTACCCTTTCAACAAAATCATAGGAGGCTTTTTGATCAACCTGGGCACCGGCTTTAAGGCCGAATAAAATAATAGCAGCTAAAACAAGTAAACACTTTCTCATCAACAGATAATTAAACGCTGGAAATAAATACCGGCAACAGGAGGCTCTCCCCTATTGCCGGTATAAGGATATAATTATTTAAAATT
>Ga0157372_10002761_pt1 | contig 18981 bp, 14 predicted proteins | sample C55metaG_FD_115307 | JGI IMG/M metagenome (GOLD analysis project Ga0157372, IMG submission 115307) | Corn rhizosphere microbial communities from Kellogg Biological Station, Michigan, USA - C5-5 metaG | ecosystem: Host-associated > Plants > Roots > Rhizosphere > Soil | place: USA: Michigan... | reverse complement strand
TCACGAACATCACCTTGCGCGCGAAGAAGTGCTGGAAGGTGTGGGAGACGTCCTGGTACTTGTTGCCAGACTGCTCGAAGGGAAGCTGGATGTTGAGCCCGACGCTCGGGCTGGTGCCCGCGAAGGCGCCCTTGTTCGCCGCCTCCATGATGCCGGGCCCGCCGCCGGAGATCACCGAGAAGCCCGCGTCGGAGAGGCGCCGGGCGATGTCCTCGGCCACCTTGTAGTAGGGATGCTCGGGGGCCACGCGCGCACTGCCGAAGATCGACACCGCCGGCTGGATCGACTGCAGCTGCTCCGTGGCGGTGACGAACTCTGCCATAATTTCGAACATCCGCCACGCTTCACGCGCGGAGACCTGCGAGCGGCGGACGAGCTGCGGATCGGCGGGTTTCTGCAGCTTCGGTGAAGTGAAGGTCATGGCGGGGCCCAGCGAAGAGAGATGAACGAGACGACGAAGAAGCGGCTCCTGCTTGTCGACGCGCCGAGCTATTTCTACCGCGCGTTCCACGCGATCCGCGAGCTGAGGAGCCCGTCGGGCGAGCCCACCAACGCCATCTACGGCGTGGTGAACATGCTGCGCAAGCTCAAGCAGGACTTTCCCTCGGATTATATCGCCTGCGTCCTCGATCCCCCGGGGAAGACGTTCCGCGACGACATCTATCCCGAGTACAAGGCCACGCGCCAGTCGATGCCGGAGGAGCTCGCGTTCCAGATCCCGCTCCTCATCGAGACCATCAAGGCGCTCGGCTGGCCGGTGCTCGAGGTGCAGCGCGTGGAAGCGGACGACGTGATCGCGACCCTCGTCACCGAAGCCCAGAAGCACGGCTGGGAGTCGGTCATCTCCACGGGCGACAAGGACCTCACGCAGCTCGTGAACGATTGCGTGACCTGGGTCAACACGATGGCGGTGCCGATCGAGAAGCTCGACGCCGCCGGCGTGAAGGCCAAGTTCGGCGTGCCGCCGGAAAAGATCGTCGATTACCTCGCGCTCATCGGCGATGCGGTCGACAACGTGCCGGGCGTCGACAAGGTGGGGCCCAAGACGGCGTGCAAGCTGATCGAGCAGTACGGCTCGCTCGAGGGCGTGATCGCGCACGCCGACGAGGTGAAGGGCGTGGTGGGCGAGAACCTGCGCCGGGTGAAGGATTGGCTTCCCACGGGCCGCCAGCTCCTCACCGTGAAGACCGATGTCGAGCTGCCCTTCGCGATGGAGGAGCTGAACGACAAGGGGCCCGACAACAAGAAGCTGCTCGAGCTCTACACGCGCTTCGGTTTCCGCACGCTGCGCGACGCGCTCGCCAACAAGGAGGACGCGGGCGAGAAGGGGGACACACCCGCGAAAGGCCCGCCGCCCGGCGCGGTGAAGGGCGGGCGCAACTTCGCGCTCCTCAACTGGAACGTCGAGCAGGCGGAGGAGATCACTCCGTTCGTCGCGACGCGCAAGTACGAGACGGTCCTCGACGGCGAGGTCCTCGAGGCGTGGGCGCGCAAGCTCGAGGCGGCCCCCATCGCCTGCTTCGATACCGAGACCACGAGCCTCGATCCGATGAGCGCGGAGGTGGTGGGGATCGCCATCGCGACCTCTCCCGGCGAGGCCGCCTACATTCCGGTCACGCACCGCTACGCCGGCGTGCCGCAGCAGCTCCCGCTGGAGAACGTGCTGCACCGCTTGCGGCCCTGGCTCGAGGACGCCTCGAAGATCAAGGTCGGGCAGAACTCGAAGTACGACCGGCACGTGTTCGCGAACTACGGCATCACCGTGCGCGGCGTCGAGCACGACACGCTCCTCGAGGCCTACGTGCTCGAGAGCCACCAGCGCCACGACATGGATGCCCTCGCCACGCGCTTCCTCGGCGCCTCGGGGCTGCTGCAGTACACGGACGTGGCCGGCAAGGGGGCCTCGCAGATCCCGTTCGACCAGGTCGACATCGAGCGCGCGAAGGACTATTCGGCCGAGGACGCCGACGTCACGCTGCAGATCCACGGCGCGTTGCATCCGCGCATCGAGCGCGACCCGAAGCTCGACTTCGTCTACTCGAAGATCGAGATTCCCGTGGCGGGCGTGCTGCTCACCATGGAGCGCAACGGGGTCCTGATCGATACGCAGCTCCTGAGGAAGCAGGGCGACGAGCTCGGGCAGAAGATGCTCGACCTCGAGCGCAAGGCCCACGAGCTCGCGGGCGGCCCCTTCAATCTCGGCTCCCCCAAGCAGCTCTGCGACGTGCTCTTCAACCGGCTGGGGCTCAAGACCATCAAGAAGACGCCGACCGGGGCGCCCTCGGTGGACGAGGAGGTGCTCGAGAAGCTGGCGGAGGATCATCCGATCTGCGCGGTGCTGCTCGAGCAGCGCGGCATCGCCAAGCTGAAGAGCACCTACACCGACAAGCTGCCGCGCATGGTGCACCCGAAGACCGGGCGCGTGCACACGAACTACGCCCAGGCCGTGGCGGTGACGGGGCGCCTCTCCTCGACCGACCCGAACCTGCAGAACATCCCCGTGCGGACCGCCGAGGGACGGCGCATCCGCGAGGCGTTCGTGGCGCCTCCCGGCTCGGTCATCGTGTCGGCCGACTACTCGCAGATCGAGCTGCGCATCATGGCGCACCTCTCGGGCGACAAGAGCCTGGTCGATGCCTTCGCGCGCGGCGAGGACGTGCACCGCCATACGGCGTCCGAGGTGTTCGACGCGGCGCCGGACCAGGTCTCGAGCGAGCAACGTCGCTACGCCAAGGTGATCAACTTCGGCCTCATCTACGGCATGAGCGCCTTCGGCCTCGCGCAGAACCTAGGCATCGAGCGCTCCGCCGCGCAGAGCTACATGGACAAGTACTTCCAGCGCTATCCGGGTGTCGCGCGCTACATGGAGACGACGCGGCAGGAAGCGCGCGAGCGCGGCTACGTGGAGACGGTCTTCGGCCGGCGCCTGTGGCTCCCGGACATCCGCTCCTCGAACATGCAGCGCCGCCAGGGCGCCGAGCGCCAGGCGATCAACGCGCCGATGCAGGGCACCGCGGCCGACCTCATCAAGCTCGCGATGATCGCGGTGCAGGGCTGGATCGAGCAGGAGAAGCTCGCGACGAAGCTCGTGATGCAGGTGCACGACGAGCTGGTGCTCGAGGTTCCGGAGAAGGAGCTCGACGCGGTGAAGGCGAGCGTGGAGCGGCTCATGATGAACGTGCACAAGCTCGACGTGCCGCTGGTGGTCGAGGCGGGTGTCGGTGCGAACTGGGAAGTGGCGCACTAGGAAGCGCCGTGGCGTTCGCCGACCATTTCTCCGAGAAGTCCGACGCGTATGCGCGCTCGCGGCCCACGTACCCGGACGCGCTGTACGCGTTCATTGCCGGCGCGGCACCCGGCACGGGTCGCGTCTGGGATTGCGCCACCGGCAACGGCCAGGCCGCGGCAGGCCTCGCGCGCCATTTCGCCGCCGTCGAGGCCACGGACGCCAGCGCCGAGCAGATCCGCAACGCCGCGGCCGCGTCGAACGTGCGCTACTCCGTGCAGCCCGCGGAGCGCACGGATTTCGCGGACGGTTCTTTCGATGCCGTGTGCGTGGCGCAGGCGTTGCATTGGTTCGACCTCGACCGCTTCTACGCCGAAGTGCGGCGCGTGCTGCGTCCCGGGGGCGTGCTCGCGGCCTGGGGCTACGACTGGATGCGCACGGCACGCGGCTTCGATGCGCTCTTCACCGAAGGCATCCTCGCGAAGCTGAAGGACTCGTGGCCCGCGCAGAACCGGCTCCTCTGGAATGGTTATCGCACGATTGCCTTCCCCTTCGAGCGCATCGAGGCGCCGCGCTTCGAGATGCGCCTCGACTGGACCTTCGAGCAGCTCGAGGGTTACGTGCGAACCTGGACGGGCACGCGCAGGTATCTCGAGCGCGAGGGGGAACACGCGCTCGACGCGGACTGGCAGGCCCTGCGGCGCGCGTGGGGCGGCGATTCGCGACGCGAGTTCGTGGTCCCGTTGCATTTCCTCTGTGGACGCCATGGATCCGGCTGAGGTCGAGCGGGCCGCGCGGCGCCTCGCGGCGGGCGACGTCGTCGCGTTCGCCACCGAGACGGTGTACGGGCTCGGCGCGGATGCGACGAATCCCGCCGCGCTGGCGAAGATCTTCGCGCTCAAGGGCCGTCCGGCGGACCACCCCCTCATCGTGCACATCGCGGACGCGTCGGGACTCGATCGATACGCGCGCGACGTCCCGGAAACGGCGCGCCGGCTCGCCCAGGCATTCTGGCCCGGGCCGCTCACGATGATCGTCAAGCGCGCGGACGCCGTGCCGGCCGCGGCGACCGGGGGACAGGACAGCGTCGGGCTGCGTTGCCCTTCGCATCCGCTCGCGCAGGCGCTGCTGCGTGCGTTCGCGAAGGTCGGCAGCGGCGCGATCGCGGCGCCGTCGGCCAACAAGTTCGGACACGTGAGCCCCACGACCGCGCAGCACGTGCGCGACGAGTTCGGTCCGGGGCTGCTGATCCTCGACGGCGGCCCCTGCGAGGTCGGGCTCGAGTCCACCATCGTCGACCTCTCGCGCGGCGCGCCGGTGATGCTGCGCCCGGGCGCGATCGGGCGCGACGACATCGAGCGTATGCTCGGCCGGCGGCCGGGCGAGCGCGATGCCAGCGCGCCGCGTGCCTCGGGAACGCTGGCTTCGCACTACGCGCCCCGCACGCCGCTCGTGCTCATGGAAGCACGGCGCTTCGCGGACGAGCTGCGAATCGGGGACGCCGTGCTCGCCTTGCGGCCGCCGCCGGCGCATCGCGCGGCAACGGCCTGGATCGAGGCGCCGCGCGATCCGGTGCGCTACGGTCACGACCTGTATTTCAGCCTGCGCGAGCTCGATGGCCATGGCGCCACGCGCATCCTCGTGGAGGCGCCGCCGCGCGATGCGGCGTGGGAAGCGGTCAACGATCGCCTGGGACGTGCGGCGGCAGGCGCGGCGGAAGAAGACGACGCGCCCTAGCCTCGGATCAACTCGTCAGGAAAGCCACCGGACGACGGTAAAGGCGAGGCCGGCGCAGGCGACGAGGCTGCCCACGGAAGCGATGGCGCCTGCGACAACCCACTCGACGATCGAGGCTTCCATCCCCGGGATTTCCCGGCTCAGTAAGCCGCTGCTCCGCCGTCCGAGCGCGGATCGAACCCGCCCTCGAGCGCGCCGTTCGGGTGCCGGACGATCGCGCCCGCATGTCCCATGGTCTCGTCGAACGGCGCGAGCAATTCGATCTCGTGTCCCATCGCGCGCAGCTTCTCGACCACGTCCGGGGGAAAGCGCGACTCGAGCTTGAGCGAATCCGTGGCGTTGCCCCACATGCGGCCGAGCAGCCAGCGCGGGGCCGAGATCGCGTCCTGCGGGTTCATGCCGTAGACGATCGTGCGCGTGAAGACGGCGCTCTGCGACTGCGGCTGGCCGTCGCCGCCCATGTTCCCGTAGACCATCGTCCGGCCGTCCTCGAGCAACGCGAGCGCCGGATTGAGCGTGTGGAACGGCTTGCGTCCGGGCTTGAGCACGTTGAGCGCGCGCTCGTCGAGCGAGAAGCTGCAGCCGCGGTTCTGCCAGTTGATGCCCGATTCGCGCAGCACGACCGCGCTGCCGTACTCGTGGTACAGGCTCTGGATGAAGCTCACCGCGCGCCCTTCCCCGTCAACGACACCCATCCACACGGTGTCGGCCGGGCCGCGTCCCGGCGGCCACGGCATCGCACGCTTGCGATCGACGCGTCCCGCGAGCGCGTCGATGCGGTCCGGCGCGAGGAGCGCCTGGCCATCGACCTCCATGTACGCGGGGTCGGTCACGTAGCGGTCGCGCACGCCGAACGCCTGCTTCACGGCCTCGACGCACAGGTGCACGTAATCCGCGCTGTCGGGCGCGACCTGGCCCAGGCGAAGGCGATCGAGGATCCCGAGGATCAGGAGCGACACCACGCCCTGCGTGGGCGGCGGCATGTTGTGCAGCGTGCCGAGCGAGTGGTCCAGGCGCAGCGGCTCGCGCCATTGCGCGCGATGCGCCTGGAGGTCGCCCAGCCGCACCGGGCTGCCCACGGCCTCGAGATCGCGCGCGACGCTGCGCGCGAGGTCGCCGTCGTAGAAGTCCTCGATGCCTTTCCGCGCGAGCTGCTCGAGCGTCGCGGCGAGGCGGGGCTGGCGAAAGAGCGTGCCGGTCGCGGGCGGCGCGCCGCCGACGAGGTACGTTTCGTCGAAGCCCGGCTGGCCCTTCATGCCGTCGAGCTTCTGGCGCGTGGTCTCGGTCTGGCTGCGCGTGACGACGATCCCGTCGCGCGCATAGTGGATGGCATCGTCGAGCAATCGCGAGAGCGGCAGCCGCCCGCCCAGCTTCTCGCGGCTCAGCTCGTGCGCGAGCTTCCAGCCGGAGAGCGTCCCCGCCACGGTATTGGCGGCGAGCCCGCCGCGAAAGGCAATCGCGGCCAGCCCCTGCCCGCGGTAGAAGTCGACGCTCGCGCCCGCCGCCGCGGCGCCGCACGCGTCGATCGCCCTCGGGGCCTCGCCCGGCACGTGCACGAGCCAGAAGCCGTCGCCGCCGATCGAGTTCATGTGCGGATAGACGATCGCAATGGCGGCCGCCGCGGCGATCATGGCCTCGACGGCATTGCCGCCTTCGCGCAGGATGGCGAGCGCCGATTGCGCGGCGAGCGAATGCGGTGCGACGGCCATGCCGCGCGTGCCGCGGGTGGGTTGACTCAAGGGGGATGCTCCGGATCGGTGCGAGCCCCCAGCATAAGGGCCCGGGCGCGCGATGTGAATCAGTTGCGCGGACGGCGATGTTTAGGGAAACTCGGGCGCGGCGTTGCCGCCCAGGCGCCGGTCCACAAGGAAGAACGATGTCCTCGCTGCTGCGATTCTCCGCCTTCATCGATGCGCTCAACGAATGGATCGGCAAGGCCGTGGCCTGGCTGGGCCTGGCGGCCGTGCTCATCTGCACGGCCACGGCGGCCGCGCGTTATGCCCTCAACATCGGGTCGAACGCGTGGCTCGAGATCCAGTGGTACCTCAACGCGGCCGTGTTCCTGCTCATCGCGGCGTGGGCGCTCAAGCGCAACGAGCACGTGCGCATCGACGTGATCGCGGGGCGCCTCTCGCCCCGGGCCCAGGCCTGGATCGACATCGTGGGGACCGTCTTCATGCTGCTGCCCGCGGTGACCATCATCGCGTGGTACAGCTGGCCGTCGCTCGTGAGCTCGTGGGAGATCCAGGAGTACTCGTCCGATCCGGGCGGGCTCATCCGCTGGCCCGTGCGCCTGCTGATCCCGATCGCCTTCACGCTCCTCGGCTTGCAGGCGATCTCCGAGATGATCAAGCGCATCGCCTTCCTGAAGGGCCTGATTCCCGCCTCGGACTTCGAGAAGAAAGGACACGACTGATGTCCTTCGACATGATGGCGCCCCTCATGTTCGGGGGCCTGGTGGTGATGCTGCTGATCGGCTATCCCGTGGCCTTCTCGCTCGCGGCCGTAGGGCTGCTCTTCAGCGTGGTGGGCATCGTCCACGGCGCGATCGAGCCGGCGCTCCTGCAGGCGCTGCCGGAGCGCGTGCTGGGCATCATGGCCAACTCGACGCTCCTCGCGATCCCGTTCTTCACGTTCATGGGGCTCATCCTCGAGCGAAGCGGCATGGCCGAGGACCTGCTCGACACGATCGGGCAGCTCTTCGCGCGCGTGCGCGGCGGCGTCGCCTACGCCGTGGTGTTCGTGGGGGCGCTGCTCGCCGCGACCACGGGCGTCGTCGCAGCCTCCGTCCTCGCCATGGGCCTCATCTCGCTGCCCGTGATGATGCGCTACGGCTATTCGAACCGGCTCTCGACCGGGGTCATCGCCGCCTCGGGCACGCTCGCGCAGATCATCCCGCCCAGCCTCGTGCTGATCGTGCTCGCCGACCAGATGGGCGCCTCCGTCGGGGACATGTACGAGGGAGCCCTCTTCCCGGGGCTCGGCCTCGCATTCGCCTATGCGGTGTGGGTGTTCATCGTGTCGATGGTGAAGCCCGCGGCCGCGCCGGGATGTCCGCCGGAGGCGCGTACGCTCTACGGCCGCAAGCTCGTGACGCGGGTGTTCACCTCGATGATCCCGCCGCTCGTGCTGATCTTCCTCGTCCTCGGCACCATCTTCCTCGGCGTGGCGACGCCGACCGAGGGGGGTGCCATGGGCGCCACGGGCGCGATCATCATGGCGCTCGCGCGGCGCAAGCTGTCGTGGACCCTGCTCAAGCAGGCGCTCGAATCCACGGGCCTCATGACGAGCTTCGTGATGTTCATCCTGGTGGGCTCGACCGTCTTCAGCCTGGTCTTCCGCGGCGTGAACGGCGACCTCTGGGTGGAGCGCCTCCTCACGGGCGTGCCCGGCGGCGCGCTCGGCTTCCTCATCGTCGTGAACGCGATCATCTTCTTCCTCGCGTTCTTCCTCGACTATTTCGAGATCGCGTTCATCATGGTGCCGCTGCTCACGCCGGTCGCGCAGAAGCTGGGCATCGACATCATCTGGTTCGGCGTGCTGCTCGCGGTGAACATGCAGACGTCGTTCCTGCATCCCCCGTTCGGCTTCGCGCTCTTCTACCTCCGGAGCGTGGCGCCCAAGAGCGTCAGGACTTCCGACATCTACTGGGGCGCGATCCCGTTCGTGGTGATCCAGGTGATGATGGTGGCGACGATCATCGCGTTCCCCGGCATCGTGACGAACAACATCTCGCAGGCGGCCGGCGCGATCAAGGGCTCGGGTGCCGACGAGCTCCAGCGGCAGCTCGGGGGCCCGCCCACGCCGCCCGCGGCGGGCAAGGCGGCGACCAAGGACGAGAAGGCCGCTCCCGCGCCCTCCGGCGACGTGGGCTCCGAGCTCGAGCGCGCGCTCAAGGGCCAATGAGCAAGCTCGACGTGCGGCTGGAGACGCGCGCCGGCCACGTGTTCGCCGTGGCGACGGGCGAATTCGACCTGATCGAGGCGCGCCAGGCCATCCTGCGCATGGCCGCGGCGTGCCGCGCGGCGCACGTGAACGCGGTGCTGGTGGACGCACGCGCGATCGCATCGCAGGTCGGCGTGATGCATCGCTACGAGCTCGCGAAGGTGATCGCGGACGAGACCCGGATGCGCATGCGCATGGCCGTGGTCGTGAACACGGAAAACATGTTCTCGAAGACGCTCGAGGACACCGCGCGTAATCTCGGCGTGGAGCTCCTCACCACGGACTCGATGGCCGAGGGGATGATCTTCCTCGGGTTGATGGCCTAGAGAAAGGTTCGCCCCGGCGCAGGCCGGGGCCCAATTGAAATCGGATCCCGGACCGTTGCCGCTGGCGCGGCGTCCGGGATGACGTTACTTGCTGAACGGGTTCGAGTACGCGAACTGCTCGTACGTGAACTCGGCCGCGCGGTGCCACAGGAACTCGCGCGCGCGGAATTTCTTCCACGGCTCGTAGATCTTCTTCCACGACGGGTTCTTGCCGGCCTCTTCCTCGTAGAGCTCGACCGAGGCCTTCAGCGCGGCCTTCATCATGTCGTTGCTGAAGGAGTGCAGCTTCACGCCGTTCTTCACCAGCCGCTCGAGGGCGTCGAGGTTCTTGAAGTCGTACTTGGCCATCATGTCGATGTTGGCCTCGGCCGACGCCGTCTCGATCGCCGCCTTGTACTCCGCGGGCAGCTTGTCCCACTCCTTGGTGTTCACGTAGAGCGAGTACATCGAGTTGCTCTCCCACCATCCCGGGAAGTAGTAGTGGGGAGCGATCTTGTAGAAGCCGAGCTTCTCGTCGTCGTAGGGCCCGATCCACTCGGCCGCGTCGATGGCGCCACGCTCGAGCGCGGGATAGATGTCGCCGCCGGCGATCTGCTGCGGCACGGCGCCCAGCCGCGCCATCACCTCGCCGCCCAGGCCCGCGATGCGCATCTTCACGCCCTTCAGGTCGGCGACGGTGTGGACCTCCTTGCGCCACCATCCGCCCATCTGCACGCCGGTGTTGCCCGCGGGAAACGAGATGATGCCGAACTCGCGGAAGAACTCGCGCACGAGGTCGAGGCCGCCGCCATAGTAGATCCAGGCGTTCTGCTGGCGCTGGTTCATGCCGAACGGGATCGTGGTGTCGAAGGCGAACGTCTTGTTCTTGCCGACGAAGTAGTAGCTCGCCGTGTGCGCGCACTCCACGGTGTTCTGCTGGATCGCGTCGACCACGCCGAAGGCGGGGACGATCTCGCCCGCGGCGAAGACCCGGATCTGGAACTTGCCGCTGGTGAGCTCGTTCACGCGCTTGGCGATGAGCTCGGCGCCGCCGTAGATCGTGTCGAGGCTCTTCGGGAAGCTGGACGCGCAGCGCCAGCGGATGTTGGGAAGCGACGGCGCCTGCGCGACGGCCTGCTGCACGGCTGCGGCGCTCGCGACGGCCACGCCGCCCTGCGCCAGGAACTTGCGACGATTCATGGACGGACTCCTCGACGGTGTTGTTGATGTGGTGCGGCCGAGGGCATTCTAGAAGGGAAATCGGGGCGAGGCCACCATCGCGGATTGCAATGGCGTATCACGCCCCGGTGGGCACGAGGCGCCTCGATGGGCGCTCCACGTCTCCGTTGCGCGAGGCGAGGATCACCTCGCCCGCGCCGTCGCGCGTCCATTCCTCGAGCATCGGGGGGGCCTGGGCGGCCGCGATCACCACCGTCGAGTTGCGCGTGCCGTAGTCCTCGCCCCGGATGAGCGCCGCCGAAAGCCGCCGCTCCCAGTCGAGCGGCACGCCGGTGCGCGGCAGCTCGTCGTCCGTGGCGGGCGTGGCGTCGGAGAGCATCCGGAAGAGGGCCGGTGCGGGATCGGCCTCCCGGATCGCGGACTCCATCGAGCGCCGGGCGCGCACGACCTTGGGCCACGGCTCGTCGAGCACGTGGTTCGAGAGCGCGTGCACGCCGGGAGCCACCGGACGCGGCGGCCCTTCGCGGCTGCCGAAATACCACAGCGTCGCGGTATCGGCGACGAGCAGGTTGAACGCGTTGTACTCGTGCGCGTGGCGCGCGACGCCTGCCGCATAGGCGCCGGGATCGAGCTCGCCCGCCAGGAAGTCGGCGACGAGCTCGCCACGCGAGCGCGCCGTCGAGCGCCGGTCCGAAGGGTCGCGGAAATTGGTCACCGCGGCGAAGCGCCCGTCGCGGGAGATGCCGAGCCACGTACCGCCCGCCTGGAGGTCGCGTCCGGCCAGGAGATCCGGCCGGTCGGGCCACCAGTGCGCGGGCTCCGCGGCGCGATCGCGCCACTCGTCGCGATTGGCGGCGACCACGAGCGGCATGTCCGCCCGTGCCTGCCAGGCGATCGCGATGAGGCACATCGCGCGTCAGCTCTCGATCTTGATCTTCGCGAGGCGCCTGCCGTAGCGCTCGTTGTCGAACTCGACCTTCGCCTCGAGCATGTGCGCCATCTCCTCGCGCAATGCCGCGGCCATCAGGTTCAGCGCCTGGCTGTTGGACGCGCCCTCGTCGATCAGCCGGTCATACGTGTCGCGGGCGGCCGGCGGGTCGTTGCGGTTGATCTGGTCGAGCACCGTGTCCAGCATGGCGTCGCGCAAGGTCTTGTCGTTGGACATAGGGTCAGTTCTCCGCGGGAGATTTCACTTTACCGCATGTGCGCCGGCAGCCAGGTGACCAGCTCGGGTACGAAGTAGATCAGCGCGACGGCAACGACCATGAGCAGGAAGAGCGGAAACGCCACGCGGGCGATCCAGGTGATCTCGCGCTTCGTCTTGCCCTGCAGCACGAAGAGGTTGAAGCCCACGGGAGGCGTGACCTGCGCCATCTCCACCACGAGCACGATGAAGATGCCGAACCACACGAGGTCGATGCCGGCCTTCTCGATCGTGGGCAGGATGACGCCCATCGTGAGCACCACCATCGAGATGCCGTCGAGGAAGCAGCCCAGGACGATGTAGAACACCATGAGCCAGAAGAGCAGCCCCATCTGCGAGAGGCCCAGGCCGGCGATGAACTCCGCGAGCCGGCGCGGCAGGCCGATGTAGCCCATCGACAGCGTGAGGAAGGCCGCCCCCGCGAGGATGAACGCGATCATGCAGTAGAGGCGCGTGGCGCCCATGATGCTGTCGCGGAACACCTTCCAGCTCATCGAGCCCTGGATGAGCGAGAGGACGAGCGCGCCGACCACGCCCAGGGCCGCGGCTTCGGTCGCGGTCGCGATGCCGACGTAGATCGAGCCGAGCACCAGGACGATGAGGCCGACCACCGGAATCAGGTGGCGCGACGCGTAAACCTTCTCGCCGAAGGTGAGCTTCGCGTCCGGCGCCGGGATGCGGTCCGGGTGCAGCAGCGACCAGACGACCGTGTAGCCCATGAAGAGGCCCGCCAGCACGATGCCGGGAATCACCCCCGCGATGAAGAGGCGCGTGATCGAGACGTCCGCGCTCACGCCGTACACGATCATGATGATCGACGGCGGGATCAGGAGCCCGAGCGTGCCCGCGCCCGCCAGCGTGCCCACCGTCATGTCTTCCGGATAGCCGCGCTTCTGCAGCTCCGGCAGCGTCATCTTGCCGATGGTGGCGCAGGTCGCCGCGCTCGAGCCCGAGACCGCCGCGAAGATGGTGCACCCGATGATGTTGGTGTGCAGCAGCCGCCCGGGGATCTTCGTGAGCCAGGGGGCGAGGCCCTTGAACATGTCCTCGGAGAGACGGGTGCGGAAGAGGATCTCGCCCATCCACACGAAGAGCGGCAATGCGGTGAGGGTCCACGACGAGAGCGATCCCCAGATCGTGACGGCCATCGCGTCTCCCGCCGGGCGCGCGGTGAAGAGCTCCATGCCGATCCATGCCACGCCGAGGAGCGAGAGCCCGATCCAGAGGCCGCTTCCCAGCAGCGCGAAGAGCGCCACGATGAGGAGCGTGGTGATGAGCGCGTCCATCGCTACTCGATCGCCTTCAGCTCGTCGCCGTGCGAGACGAGCGCCTTGCCGCGCAGGACGGCCACCAGGTCGTCGACCATCGCCACGAGCAGCACGATGCAGCCCAAGGCCATGCCGATCTGCGGGATCCAGAGGGGAGTGGCGTCGTTGCCCTGGGAGATGTCGTGGAAGTCGTGGGACTGCCAGACCAGCCGCATGCTGTAGAAGGCGAGCACGCCGCAGAAGAAAGTGCCGGCCACGTGGCACCAGATCTCGAGCGGGCGGCGCAGCCTGCCCTCGAAGCGATCGAGGAAGAGTGTCACGCGGATGTGCTCGCCGCGCTTGAGCGTATGCGCGAGCGCGAGGAAGCCCGCGGCCGCCATGCAGTATCCCGCGTAGGCGTCGGAGCCGCGCAGGTTGAAGTCCGCGAGGCGGCCGACGACGCCCGCGAGGACCATCAGGAGGATGCCCACCATGAAAAACGCCGCGAGGTACCCCGCGGCGTCGTACAGCGTGTCGAGGAGCCGGCGCACTATTTCTTGTACGCGTCGATGATCGCCTTGCCGTCGGGCCCCGCCTTCTCGAGCCACTCCTGCGTCATCGTGACGCCGATCTTCTTCAGCTCCGACTCGAGCTGCTTCGACGGCTTCTCGACCGTCATGCCGTTCTTCTTCAGCTGCTCGAGATACCAGGCGTTCTTGTCCTCCGAGGTCTTCCAGCCGCGCTTCTCGGCCGCGGCCGCGGCCTTGAGCACCGCCTGCTGCGTCGGCTTGTCGAGGGCGTCGAAGGCCTTCCTGTTCACGAAGACGACGTTCTTGGGCAGCCAGGCCTGCGTGTCGTAGTAGTGCTTCACGACCTCCCACGCCTTGGTGTCGTAGCCGGTCGAGCCCGAGGTGATGTTCGCGTTCACCGCGCCCGTGGCGAACGCCTGCGCCAGCTCGGCCACCTGGATCGTCACGGGCTGCGCCCCCACGAGCTCCGCGATGCGCGCGATCGCGGGGTTGTATGCGCGCAGCTTGAGGCCCTTCATGTCCGCCACCGAATGGATCGGCTTCGACGAATAGATCCCCTGCGGCGGCCACGGGACCGAGTACAGGATCATCATCCCCTGCTTCTCGAAGCGCGCCTCGGTCGCCTGCTTCGAGGCCGCCCAGAGCTTGCGCGCGTCGGCGTAGCTCGTGGCGAGGAACGGCACGGAATCGACGCCGAAGATCGGATCCTCGTTCGAGTAGCCCGAAAGCAGGATCTCGCCGATCTGCGCCTGGCCGCCCTGCACCGCGCGCTTGATCTCGGGCGCCTTGAAGAGCGAGGCGTTCGAGTGGACGGTGATCTTGAGCTTGCCGTTCGCGGCCTTCTCGACGTCCGCCACGAACTGCTTGATGTTCTCGGTGTGGAAGTTCGACTCGGGATACGGCGTGGGCATGTCCCAGGTCGTCTGCGCGAGCGCGCCGGCACTGCCAAGCGCGGCGCACGCGGCCGCGATAAGCTTCACGAGCTTCATTCGAGGACCCTCCGTGGATGTGAGCGGAGACTAGCGAAGGTGATGGTGCGTGTCAAAATGAGCCCATGACGGCGAGCGAGCGCGGCTGGGAATTCTGGATCGATCGCGGCGGCACTTTCACCGACATCGTGGCGCGCCGCCCCGACGGTGCGCTCGTCACGCACAAGCTGCTCTCGGAGAACCCGGAGCAGTACCGTGACGCCGCCGTGGCCGGCATCCGGCACCTGCTCGGCGTGGCGGCGGGTGCGCCCATCCCGGTGGAGAACATCGACGCGGTAAAGATGGGCACCACGGTCGCCACGAACGCGCTCCTCGAGCGCAAGGGCGAGCCCACGGTGCTCTTCATCACGCGCGGCTTCCGCGACCAGCTGCGCATCGCCTACCAGAACCGCCCGCGGATCTTCGACCGCCATATCCGGCTGCCGGAGATGCTCTATCGCAAGGTCTGCGAGGTGGACGAGCGCATGGGTGCGCGCGGCGAGGTGGTGCGCGCGCTCGACGAGGCGCGCACGAAGCGCGACCTCGCGCAGGCGCGATCGGAGGGCTTCAATGCGATCGCCATCGTGCTGATGCACGGCTATCGCTATCCCGCGCACGAGCAGCGCGTGGCCGAGCTCGCGCGGGAGGCGGGCTTCGAGCAGGTCTCCGTGTCGCACGAGGTGAGCCCGCTCATGAAGATCGTCTCGCGCGGCGACACGACGGTGGTCGATGCGTACCTGTCGCCGATATTGAGAAGGTACGTGGACCAGGTCGCGTCCGAGCTGCCCGACACGCGCCTCATGTTCATGCAGTCCAATGGCGGGCTCACGGACGCGCGGCGCTTCCAGGGCAAGGACTCGATCCTGTCGGGGCCGGCAGGCGGCATCATCGGCATGGTGCGCACGGCGGAAGCGGCGGGCTTCACGAAGGTGATCGGCTTCGACATGGGCGGCACGTCCACCGACGTGTCGCACTATGCGGGCGAGCTCGAGCGCGAGTTCGACACGCAGGTGGCGGGCGTGCGCATGCGCGCGCCGATGATGTCGATCCACACCATCGCGGCGGGCGGCGGCTCCATCCTCTTCTTCGACGGCCAGCGGCTGCGCGTGGGCCCCGATTCCGCGGGAGCCAATCCCGGGCCGGCCTGCTATCGCCGCGGCGGGCCGCTCACGGTCACCGACTGCAACGTGATGCTCGGCAAGATCCAGCCGGCGTTCTTTCCCAAGGTCTTCGGGCCGCGCGGCGGCGAGCCGCTCGACGCCGGGGCCGTGCGCGACAAGTTCGCCGCCTTCGCGAAGGAGATCGCTTCCGCCACGGGAACGGCGCAAACCCCGGTGCAGGTCGCCGAGGGCTTCCTGCACATCGCGGTGGCCAACATGGCGAACGCGATCAAGTTCATCTCGGTGCAGCGCGGCCACGACGTGACCGAATACACGCTCGCGTGCTTCGGCGGCGCGGGAGGGCAGCACGCGTGCCTCGTGGCCGACGAGCTCGGCATGACGCGCGTCTATATCCATCCGCTCGCGGGGGTGCTCTCGGCGTACGGGATGGGGCTGGCACAGGTTCGCGCGCTGCGCGAGAAGGCGATCGAGAAGCCGCTCGACGACATGCCGGGCCTGGGGGAGCTGATCCGGGCCTACCAGCCGATCGACCGGCAATGCACCGACGAATTGCTGGCGCAGGACGTGGAGCCGTGGCGGGTCGAAAAGCGCGTCCACCTCAAGTACGAAGGCACGGACACGACGCTCCTCGTGCCCTACGGCAGCGCCGCGCAGATGCGCGAAGCGTTCGAAGCCCAGTACCGGGCGCGATTCTCGTTCCTCATGCCCGACCGGCGGCTCATCGTCGAGGCGATCTCCGTGGAGGTGATGGGCGCGTCCCATGAGGTGGAGCAGGCGGCACCGCTTGCCGCCGCGGCGTCCGGCATCCCGCCAGTCTCGACGCGCGTCGCGATGACGAGCGGCGGCCGCGCGCACGACACCCCGGTCTACCGGCGCGAGGAGCTGGGGCCCGGGATGCGCATCGATGGTCCCGCCATCATCGCCGAGCAGAACGCGACGACCATCGTGGAGCCGGAATGGCGCGCGACGGTGACCGCCCGCGACCACCTGGTGCTCGAGCGGCGCGTGCCCCGCGCCGCGCGCCACGCGCTCGGCACCACGGTCGATCCCGTGATGCTCGAAGTCTTCAACAACCTCTTCATGTCCATCGCGGAGCAGATGGGCGTGCGCCTCGCGCAGACCGCCTATTCCGTGAACATCAAGGAGCGGCTCGACTTCTCGTGCGCGCTCTTCGACGCCGACGGCAACCTGATCGCGAACGCCCCGCACATGCCCGTGCACCTGGGCTCCATGGGCGAAAGCATCAAGACCGTGATCCGCAAGAACGCGGGGACCATGAAGCCGGGCGACGTGTACGTGCTGAACGATCCGTACAACGGCGGCACCCACCTGCCCGACGTGACGGTGATCACGCCGGTCTATTCTCCCTCGACCTTGGGAGGCAGGCCCCGCCCCGGCATGCTTGAGGCCGGGGGCCGGGGTGAGGGCCCGCTCTTTTATGTCGGCTCCCGCGGCCACCACGCCGACATCGGCGGCATCACGCCGGGATCCATGCCGCCGTTCTCGCACACCGTCGAGGAGGAAGGCGTGCTCCTCGACAACGTGAAGCTGGTCGAGAACGGCCGCATGCGCGAGGCCGAGATGCGCGCGCTGCTCGCGGGCGCCCGCTATCCCGCGCGCAATCCGGACCAGAACATCGCGGACCTGCGCGCGCAGATCGCGGCCAACGAGAAGGGCGTGCGGGAGCTGCGCAGGATGGTGGAGCACTTCGGCCTCGACGTGGTGCAGGCTTACATGCGCCACGTGCAGGACAACGCCGAGGCGTGCGTGCGCCGGGTGATCGGCGTGCTGAAGGACGGCGAATTCGCCTATGAGATGGACAACGGCGCGGTGATCCGCGTGAAGGTGACGATCGGCGCGGACCGCACGAGCGCGACCGTGGACTTCACCGGAACCTCGCCGCAGCTCGACAGCAACTTCAACGCGCCTTCCGCCGTGGTCTATGCGGCAGTGCTCTATGTCTTTCGGACCCTGGTCGACGACGACATCCCGCTGAACGCCGGGTGCCTGAAGCCGATCGAAGTCATCATCCCCGAGCGATCGATGCTCAACCCGCGGCCGCCGGCGGCGACCGTGGCGGGCAACGTCGAGACCTCGCAGTGCATCACGGACGCGCTCTACGGCGCGCTGGGCGCCATGGGCGCCTCCTACGGGACCATGAACAACTTCACGTTCGGCAACGCGCGCTACCAGTACTACGAGACCATCTCGGGCGGGACCGGCGCGGGGCCCGGGTTCGACGGTGCCGACGCGGTGCAGGCGCACATGACCAATTCGCGGCTCACCGATCCCGAGGTGCTCGAATGGCGCTTCCCTGTCCGGATCGATGGACACGAGATTCGCCGCGGCAGCGGCGGCGCCGGCAAATGGCACGGCGGCGACGGCGCCACGCGGCGCGTGCGCTTCCTCGAGCCCATGACGGCGGCGATCCTGGCGGGCCACCGGCGCATTCCTCCGTACGGAATGGCCGGCGGCGCGCCCGGCGGCGTGGGGCGCAACTGGGTCGAGCGACGCGACGGCTCGCGCACCGACCTCGGCTTCGCCGACGAGACGCAGGTGGGCGCCGATGACGTCTTCGTGATCGAGACGCCCGGCGGCGGAGGCTACGGCAAATGATTTTTTGCAGCGAACGCGCGCGGATCGCAAGAGCTACTTGACATTTGTCGTCGAACCGCAACATGCGTAACCGGCTGTGGATCATTTAACTTCCTCGCGGTCTCGCGCCGCGTATAGAATGGGTCCCCCTTCGCATTACCGCCCCGGCGCACGCGCCCGCGCGAAACGTTTTCCGACGTGAGAATCGGACCGATCGAACTCAGGAACAACCTGATCGTGGCGCCCATGGCGGGCGTCACCGATCGGCCGTTCCGCAGCCTCTGCAAGCGCCTGGGAGCCGGCATGGCCGTCTCCGAGATGGTCGCGTCCAACTCGCTGCTCTGGGGCTCCGAGAAGACGATCCGCCGCGGCAACCACGAGGGCGAGGTCGAGCCCAAGGTGATCCAGATCGCGGGTGCGGACCCGGCGATGATGGCCGAGGCCGCGAAGTACAACGTGGACAAGGGCGCGGACATCATCGACATCAACATGGGCTGCCCCGCCAAGAAGATCTGCAACGTCTACGCCGGCAGCGCGCTCCTGCAGAACGAGCCGCTCGTGGCCCAGATCGTCTCTGCCGTGGTGAAAGCGGTGGACGTGCCGGTCACGCTCAAGATCCGCACCGGCTGGAACAAGCAGAACAGGAATGCGCTCGCCATCGCGCGCATCGCCGAGGAGAACGGCATCCAGTCGCTCGCCATGCACGGCCGCACGCGCGCCTGCATGTACACGGGCGAGGCGGAGTACGAGACGATCAAGGCGGTGAAGGAGTCGGTGAAGATCCCCGTGGTCGCCAACGGCGACATCACCACTCCCGAGAAGGCGAAGCTCGTCCTCGAGTGCACCGGCGCGGACGCGATCATGATCGGGCGCGCGGCCCAGGGGCGCCCCTGGATCTTCCGCGAGATCGCGCATTACCTCGCG
>Ga0157372_10002759_pt1 | contig 18989 bp, 14 predicted proteins | sample C55metaG_FD_115307 | JGI IMG/M metagenome (GOLD analysis project Ga0157372, IMG submission 115307) | Corn rhizosphere microbial communities from Kellogg Biological Station, Michigan, USA - C5-5 metaG | ecosystem: Host-associated > Plants > Roots > Rhizosphere > Soil | place: USA: Michigan... | reverse complement strand
GTAATCAGCGGGCCCGCATTCGTTGGTTCCGGTACGCATATCGCTGCTTGTACTTCGATTAGCGGCGGCAGCGCTGTTGAACGCAACTGTGAAATTGATTGCGGCACTACAGTCGATCAGTCGTGGATTCTGCAGGAGACATATGTCGGCCTTGGCTTGACTGTTCGAGGCTCGATCGTCAGCAATCAAAAAATGTTTAATCTGGATCGAAAAACTGAGTTGGCAATCAACGATCCGCGATTGATTCGTGCAACAAAATCGTTCTCGCTCTCTGGAGCTGGGTCGATGTTGCTGAACAAGCTACAACTGTCAACATAGGAAGATTAATAACCAGTGAACCTAGTGTTAACAAATAGCATCAATATAAAAGCAGAGAAGAAGTCGATACAAAGCGACAAAAGCAGTAAGAACGGCAACAAAAAATCAATGGATCTTAAGTTTCTGCACAACGTTGCAGGACCCAGGGGAAGATGACATGGAAACGCAGTCGGTGATCATGATCAAGTTACCAGAAGCATTCGGAGGCAAAGAGGCGCGCAGGCTCGGGCGGGAACTGAAAAACCGGATGTCAAACGCACCCCGCATAGTCGTGGATTTTTCGCGTGTGCGAGAAATGGATCTCGCAGGCCTCGAGGGTTTACTGGACTGCATGGAGACGGTTGCGAAGAATGATGGGGCCTTGCAACTGGGCGAGATGTCGCCCGAAGCGGCAATTTTCCTTGAACTTACGCGGATGGACCAATTGTTCAATAGGTTCCCCGTTTTCGATGCGAGTGCGAGCTTTACCTCGGAACTGGCGAGCGAGAGCGAAGATGTGGCAGCGGACAAAGTGGTTCAAGCGCAACCCTTGGCAGCGTGATCGCACGCCAGGGTGGAGGTCTCATGAATCGGATCGTTCATCGGGCAACGGTCTGCAGCTTGATTTTTCTGTTTAGCGCTGCGGCAGAACCCCTTGCGGCACAACAGCAGGCGCAACCTGAGCAGCAGCCTGCGCAAAATTCAACGCAGCCGCCCATTGAGCTGCCGGAGAATCCCGGCAGATCATCTACCCCAACTTCAAATACTCCAGGGACACAGAACAACGTTCCCCCACCTGCTCCCCAGCCCAGTGGGACTGCGGTCGCACCCGAGGTCCAGGTGAGTGGCGGTGCAGCATCAAAACCAGCGGGAGCGGCGATCGCTCCACCTAAACAACGCCAGATCCGTACCTGGCTTATCCGTTTCGGCTTTATTGCCGGGGCAGGAGTCGCCTTGGGCACTGTGGCGGCCTTATCTGCTGCGAGCCCAGGCCGAGTTCCTAACGCTCCAAGTCATTAACAACTTCTTGCATTTTGATTTTTACTTTTTGAGGATCGACTTTCTTGGCTCCCATACTGATCACTTTTTCTGGAATTGATGGCGCAGGTAAAAGCACTCAGATCGAAAAGCTGCGCGAGTATCTAACCCAGCAGGGTCTCTCCGTTCGGATATTGACTTTTTGGGACAATGTAGCCGTTCTCTCATCCATGCGGTCAGGTTTTAGTCGCAAGGTATTGCAGAGCGATGGGAATGTTGGCTCGCCGGATAAGCCGGCGAACCGCAAAGATAAAAACACCCGGTCCTTTCCGTTGTTAGTTGGAAGATCGTTATTGCATTTGCTTGATGTATCTCGCTTACGCAAGATAGTTCGCCGCGAGCGTGAGTCCCGTGGCGGTGTGATTATTTTCGATCGTTACATCTACGATCAATTGGCTGCACTCCCTATGCGGCACTGGCTGGCACGCGCTTATGCGCGACTTGTGCTGACCTTAGCGCCGCATACCGATGTCTCCTATCTGCTGGACGCGGTGCCAGAAGAGGCTCGGGCGCGAAAGCCCGAATATCCCATCGACTTTATGCGCCAGTATCGCAGCTCATATCTGGAGTTGCGGCAATTTGCGCCCCTCACTTTGATCCCGGCCGGTGATCCCGATAGCGTTCACTCGGCCATCATTGCTCGGCTGAACTCCGTGGAAAATACTCGCCTGCAACCGCAAGTGGATTCCACAGTAGTGGCCTAAGCTGCTCAGGTTTTTAACTGAACTAACTACAGCAGTTCTGATTCAAGCACGACCAACGTGTTTGTGTTGAGCAACATCCAAAGATTTGCGGTGCGCTGAGCCATTTAGGAGTAAGACGGGAAACCGAAAATGAGTAATCTCTCTCGACCCAAGCTAGGCCTGGTAATTCCGACTCTCAACGAAGCAGGAAATATTCCGGTTCTTCTGGAACGCCTCAGCGCCGCAATGGCCAACGCTCCGGTAGATTGCGAGTTCATCATCGTGGATGATGGGAGCGTGGATGGGACCGCAGAAGTGGGCCGCGACTGCTCTGCGCGCGACTCGCGCGTGCGCGTGTTTGAGCGGAAGGGCCAACGCGGACTTGCGGGCGCAGTAATTCATGGCTGGGCACAAACCGATGCCGACTTGCTGGGAGTGATTGACGCCGATCTGCAGCATCCGCCCGAGCTTTTACCAGAGCTATTGGATCCAGTTCTGAACGGAGGCGACATTGCCATTGCCAGCCGCTACGTAAGCGGGAAAGGCGATAGCCTCGGCGAGTGGAACAAGTTCCGAGTGTTCGTTTCGCGTTGCAGCACATTGCTGGCGACAGCGTCGCTGCGGGGCCGCGGTCTAAAAGTCACAGACCCACTGTCGGGTTTTTTCGTAGTGCGTCGTCAATGCGTAGACAATCTTAAATTGCAGCCGGCAGGCTTCAAGATCCTGCTGGAGATTCTGGTTAAAGGGCGGATCAGTAAGACCACTGAGGTACCTTTCCAATTTGCTACTCGTCAATCTGGCAAGAGCAAGGCTGACATTAAAGTGGCCCTGCACTATTTCACATTGCTGGGAAAGCTATCCCGCTACGCCATTTTCGGACAAGGGCAGTAATGAAAATTTGTCTGGTAACATCGTTTCCGCCAAGCCGGGATGCACTGAACGAATACGGGTTTCACATCGCCAGCGAACTGCAACGCATTCCTGGTATCGAACTAACGGTGCTTGGGGATGAATATTCCCCGGCCCAGCCGGAACTCGATGGATTTTCGGTAAACCGCTGCTGGAAATTTAATAGTCTTAACAATCCGTTGCGGCTGATGAGGGCAATCAAGCAGCAAAAGCCTGATGTTGTATGGTTCAATCTCGGCTTCGCCAGCTTTGGCGGAACTCCTCCTTCCGCATTCCTCGGCATTGCAACTCCGGCATTAGCACGCGCGACTGGGTTCTACACCCATGTGACATTGCACCAGTTGATGGAGACGGTAGATCTGGAGGATGCCGGCATTCGTTTCCCCTTGCTGTATAAGTGGGGTGGCGTTCTGGCTACTCACCTCGTTCTTTTCGCGAATTCGGTCTCGGTTATGCTGCCGGCTTATCGCAGCGTGCTGGTGGAGAAGTATGGCCGGGGATCGGTGTATGTCCGGCGGCACGGAATTTTTTCCGCGAGGCCAGAATATCCAGACTTGGCGTCACGAGGAAACCCGGAACATCGCATTCTCGCCTTCGGCAAATGGGGCACCTACAAGCGACTGGAGCCGATGGTTGAGGCCTTCAAAGAAGTGGCCCGCCAAATTCCCAATGCCCGTCTGGTAATTGCCGGCACTGACCATCCCAAGACGCCGGGATACCTGCAATCGATTCGCGAGAAACTGGCATCCCGCCCGGACGTGGTCTTTATCGGATACGTAGCAGAGGACGATATACCGCAGTTGTTCCAAAGCTCCAGCGTCGCGGTACTTCCTTATACGTCGTCGGCGGGATCTAGCGGAATTGCACATCTTGCGTGCACTTACGGGGTCCCGATTGTCGCCTCTGATATCCCCGATTTTCGTCGTCTAGCTGACGAAGAGGGCCTAGCGATAGATTTCTTTTCCCCGGGCAAGATCAATGAATTGGCCCGCCGCCTGAGCGACCTACTGCAAAATCGGGAACGTCAAATAGAAATGGCAATGCAAAACGTGTCGGCGGCGCTGCGTATGAGCATGCCGGAAATTATCCGCCAATACCTGCGCACCTTTGAGCTGAGGCGGGAACTCGAGCAGATGCGCTCGATTTCTTCTTTGCGGAAGATTCCGCGCTGGATGCCGATGCGCGATCTGCTAGTCCGCCGCACTGCGCGCAAGGCGCTACTGCGATTGGAAGCTGCCGCGACCGATGAATCCGCTTCAGCCGCGGTGGTTGCCGGCGGCGGCCCAGAAGTGCTCTATATGGCTAGAGCAGCGCCGGCCGAGAAACATCGCCCGACCGGCACTGAGTAGCCATTGTCGATAAGACTAGAAGCAGGGGAATGAAGGAGTGGTGGTTCCCTTCACCAGTTGGTTAAAAACCGTCCTTTGCTGGACCTTGTAAGTTCCCGACATAAGCCGGTAGTGCACCCACTGCACCAGCCCATATTTTTGCGCCAGGTAATACTCTTCCTTGTCGCCGCAACTCCCGTAATTCGAATTGCAGTTGTAACGATAACTGGCCACCAGCACCTTCAAACTGCTGGGCAAGACGCCCCCTAAATTGACCCAGTACGGCCCCCAAACCTGGTTGATCCCTTTCAGCAGATTCTGGGTCGTGTAATGACTGCAGTCAGTGTAGGTTTGATAGGAAGTGTTCGGCACGTAAATCGTTGATCCGGGAAATCCAGCTTTAGCACAACGCGGAACCAGCGGGAGGTTAGTGTTTTGGGCGAACTTCTTGAAGGTGCGCGGATTGTTCCAGTCATACTCCGTAATCCACAGGTAGATGTATTTGCTGTCAAAAAGCTGTATGTCCCAGGGGGTTCCGTTCGCGCCCTTAGTCCAGTAAAATTTTCCGGCCGCAACGCTCGTGTAAAGCGAGTTTGCATTACCGGAAACGTGATATGTGCCTCGAAGGCTCGAGTCCAGAGTCATCCAATCCAGCATGTCATAGCTGCCAGACGAACAGCTCATGGTGCTTTCCGCCTGTGCTTTTGCACTAAATCCCAGCGTTCCCAACAACAATAGACACACTACTGCGAGCCAGGTGCTCTTTTTCATTTTGCCCCTCCGCGAGGTCAAGGGTGAGAGAACGCGAACCTGCACGGTCCACATTTCTTTAATACCCTGAGTAGTTGATGACTGGAGCTTATACAGGCCTTAAGGGATGGGCAATCAGATAAAAGCCTTAGCTGAATACCCCAAGGTACTCTTTGTCAACAAGGTTTCTATCAAAGAGGGATGTTCATTATTGCGGAGGACGGGGAACGGTATTTTCAACCGGCGCATTGTCGAGCGGAGGCCGCGGCGCTTGTGGGCCACCTGGCTGTGATTGGGGCGCCTGCTCCTGTGGCATGGTCACCGGGCTGTTGTCGCGTCGTCGCAAAACAATAGGCGCGTGATTGCGACGTTTAGCTTCGGCTTCAGCTTGCAGATCAGCTTCGCTGGCTTGCGAATTGGTGCCGGCAACTTGCCCCACAGCGACGCCTACCATCTCATGGTGGCTAGCCACGCTAACCGGCGCGCCGGCTTCTTCGCCGTGTTGGGCGGAGGAATAGAATTCATTGGCGGTTTCTTTATCTCCGAAAGCGTCCGAAACAAATCCCATGTTGTTCAGCGAAAACGCGCTGTTGGGATCGAGCCGATACGCCTCACGGAAATCTTGATACGCTTTGTCATCCTGATTGTGGTTGAGCGCTGACACGCCTTCAACGTGCAGGCGAGCCGCCCGGTCCTGATTGCTCTGTTCTGACTCCAACCGCGCACGGACTGCCTGCTCGTTTTTGAAAGCCACGTCACTGATCGCTTTTCCGCGCCACTTCGGATCAAGCGAGACCACGATGGGCTCGGACGAATGAGTAATCGAAGCGTCGTTGTAGAAACGGAGGGCTGAGTCCAGATCGCCTTGCTTCTCCATGGCGTAACCCAGATTATTCAGGGTGAAGGGATTTCGCGGGTCGAGTTTCAGGGTGCTGCGCAGGATGTCTTCGGCCTCCTGGCTTCTTCCCTGCTCCAACAGCGACATGGCCTCGAGATTGCCGCGATTCACGCGCAATTCCAGGTTGCCATACGACTCGGTGACATCACTTAGTTTCTTGCCTTCCAGGTTGCGGGCGCTGGCCATCGCAATAACTGTCTCGGAGTTGTTCTCTTTGGCCGCGAGCTGATAATAGCGCTGCGCGCGATCAATTTTGCCCTGCAATTCGGAAATGTATCCCAGATTGTTGAGCGTGAAAGGGTCGTCGGGATCGATGAGATAGGCCCGATAGAAGAGCCGTTCGGCCCGATCAAGGCGGTGATGCTGGATCTCTTTTACTCCCTCGCGATTAAGCTTCTGTACCGGTGTGGAGTCAGAGTGCTTCGGGATCGTAATTCTTAGACCACCGGCATGCGCCATAGAAACCAACAGCACGGCCGTGACAAGCGGCATGAACTTTCGGCGTTTAGGTGATGAATGCATGAGCTGTTAAAGATTGATTACGAATGCTTTGGATGCAAATCCAGCAGTTCGCGTTTACCCAGTTGTAGCGGCAACTCTGGCTACCCGACTGGCATTCATGGCATCCAAAGGCTGAGCAGAACCATGCGCAAAACTTACGCCCTACTGTCGATCGTTTTCGGAGGACTTTTCGCCATTAGTCCAGTTTCCGGACAAAGCCAGGCGGGCTTCACCAATGGCGCCCCCGCGCCGCCGTCCGCCCCTTCCAACGCCACTCCTAACGCCGTCCGGCGCAGCGAGGACTACGACCCACTTCTGGACTTGCCGCCGCTTCAGCACGAAAAGGTGACCCTCATTGGGGGAGTCGTGGTTCGTCTGGATGAAGTCATGAACCACATGGTGTTTCAGCCTTTCGGCACCAAACAGAAGATGCAGGTCCACTTTGATACACGAACTCATTTCTATCTTGATGGTAAGCCGATCACCGAACGCGAGGTAAAGCAGGGCCAACGGATCTATCTGGACACCCAACTAAACGGTGACAGGGTTTTTGCTAAAACAATTTGGATTCGTAGTTACGCCGAGAGCGGCGTGGGACGTGGGCAAATCACGGATTTCGATGCCGGTCACAGAGTTGTCACCGTCCGTGACGAACTTTCGAATCAGCCGCTAAGGCTTAAGCTCGCACCAAACGCAACCATCCGCAAAGGAAGCCAGCCAGGTTCCGAAAGCGATCTGGTGCAAGGCGCGCTAGTCGGCATCGAATTCGGCGCGCAAAGAGAGCTGCGCGCGATCACAGTACTCGCCACTCCGGGCTCGACTTTCGCCTTTTCGGGGCGAGTTACTTTCGTGGATCTTTCACAAAAGATGATTGCTATCGATAACCACAGTGACGGTAAAAAATATGACGTATCGATGGAAGCCATCGCACCCAGCGTATTGCGCCAGATACGCGAAGGCGAAAACGTATCAGTTTCGACCGTATTCGATGGTACCCGCTATTCAGCGCGCAGTGTAGATTTGGCAGCTGCTCAATCTCAGCAGTAGGGTCCGGCCTCGGCGTTCGTTGCGGAAGTCGTGGACCGAATTCTGACTGTGTCGACATGATTTGCTCGCTCTCGACAGGAGAAGGAGGCAGTGAATCTCTCAGCGTTTTTGTTGTTCCTCTGCGTGCGCTGCGGTTAAAGGCTTTTGATCTTCCACCTAGAAGCGTCACCCGCCACAAAGTTTTACGCTTGAGGCCTCGCCGTCTCGCTAGTTTCGTCCAAAACTTCAGCGGAGATTTCGGCGGCAATCTGGCGGCGGTGTTTCAGGTAGTAGGTCAGGGTATTTTTCGCGTAGCGCCAGAGCGTCGAAACATCGGTCTGATACCAGCAGCATTCAGCCATGTGGGGCGAGAACCCGCAAAGATATCGAAAGCGCAGGTGGACTTCATCCGGCATGCCTAGCGATGCAGCCGTCATGCGGTGATTGCCTTCGATGATGGTGATTGGTGTGGCCTCATCGATGGTGATTAGGATGACTGAACTGAACACCGAGTCTTGTTTCAACTCGAGGCTCAGTGATCGGAGCTTATCGATGAATGCGTCACTTGAATTGGAAAGAATGCGGGCGCGTATCCGCCCAGCCGTTTCACCGAGTAGAAAATTCGGGACCCCGTATCGCAGCCACTGATTACGAGGAAAAACCCGCATACGCTGAACATCCGTCGGGGTCAACTCCACTTCCCACCACTGCGTATCGCGCGGAAGTTCACGCCACAGTCTTCCCCGTCGACGGTACAGCAAGGCTTTCCGAAGAGTATTCTCCCGCTCGTTAGAAAAATCGGGACGGCTCACCAGTTCGGTGAAGCGCTTGCGATAGCCGGTGAACTCATCCTGATAAAACTCGCCGCGCAGGAATTCGGCGATCACTATGTTTTCATCCACTCGCCTGATTTTTCTCAGTCCGCTGTCTGATTCACGCACTTCAGATCCGCCCGGGGCTGTCTCCGAGGACGTCGATCTCCGCAGGAATGGCAGCGACACCAGCAGCAGCAAGACCAACATCAGTACTAGCTGGACGGTAATTACGCTGTGAAGTGTGCCGTGAAAAATGTAAATACCAACGATAATTGCCCCGCTGAACCCCAGTTGGAGCCAGCTCACGTTGCCGATCTTGCGCGAAATTTCGTAAGTCATAAGCACGACGCTCAGCGCGTATATCGCGGTAGTCAGAGCGTAGAGAACGAGGAGCGATGAATAGAAATGACGACCTTCGTGAGGAAACCCAGAGCCCAGCAAAATCTGCCAGAGGCCGGCAGGCATCAGCCATGCAGCCAAAATGAATAAACCCGATATTCCGGAGGCCAGCAGCAACGCGGTACTCAGCACTGCTCGGCCATCCTTTTCGCTCGAACGCACGCCCGCCGAGAACGGGAACATGCTGCTCACCACCGACCAAGAGAGCATGTAGACGACTCTGCCGATGAGCGCGACTGCGGCATAAACCCCGGCTTGCGTGGCGTCGAAGAAATGCTTAACCAACACGATGTCCAGGTTGTTGATGATCACCTGGCCGATGAAGAAGATAACCGCCTGAACGCCTTCCTCCATGCCGGCCCGCAATGTCGTTTGCTGCACTTTGCCAAAGTGATGTTTGCGCGGAATGGCGACAAAATAAGCCACAATCAGGGACGCCGATATCGCGCCTACAACCCCTTCGACGGAATATCCCGCAGACATCAGGACCACGGCGCCGACCAACTTGACGACTGCTTCCAAACTGAAATTCAGCGCCAACGGGAAAAAATCGTAGGTGCCCTGCATGAACCCGCGCCGCGTCCCCAGCGGGACATAAAAAACCGTGCCAATTGCCAGCACGCGAACCAGCAGCGGAGAGGGCAAATTCAAATAATGCGAGATAGCTGAACTGCCGCCGAGCAGCACCACCCCAACACCCAGCCCTCCCAGCCAGGATCGGCGATGCAGCAAGTTATAAATGGCGATCCGTTCGGCCTCAGAGTCACTGCGGGCGACAAACTTCGAACAAAGCAGCTGGAAGGAAAGTGTGACTGACGACAGCAGCATGAGCAGTGTGTAAATCGCACTGGCATGCCCAAACTGACCGGCGCCTAACTTATGGGCAACGGCGAAGTTGTAGACCAGGTTCATCACCCCGACGAACACGGAGCTGACCAGCATGATCGCGCTGCCGCTCAGCACGCCCCGCCGCAGGTCACGAATTTTGGGTCGCAGTGGGCCGCGCGGGTTAGGCGGGATAACTACTGCCGCTGCAGCTTCCATTCCTTCATCGGCCATGGTCGAGGATCCTGACACTGAGTGACGCGGAGGGGTCGTCATCAGAAAAGGCTGAACCGTATGATGGGTAGAAATGTATTCCGGTTTTTCCCGTTGAAGTTATAAAACGTCTGTTGCTGGATGCCGAACGAAATGCGGAACGGATAAGTTACCGATACTTCGCCAGCGCCGTCATTTACCGGCCGCTGCAATCCCTTGGTGTAAGAGGCCATTACCTCATTGCTGATGTTGTTGTAGGTTGCGAAGCCTTCGCCCTTTGACCAGGCGCCCGCCGCGTGAACCGCCCAACGTGAAGCTAGCGGCCGGTAATCCAGACGGAAGCCTGGCCGTAGCGCTTGTGCGGTTGCGAACGAGGCGTCCTGCACGCGCCAGGAGCGCAAATATTCGCCCAACACCGCAGCAGTCCAGGAGGCTCGGATTTTGCGCTGAATTCCGAAATACATGTCAGTGGTGTAGTACTCGCGAACCAGTGGCCGGAACAGAATGTCACGCCCCTCGTATCCCGTGATCATCGCGGTCCTGCCCCACGGACGGCCGACTTGGAATTCGATCGTGCCGGCCGCATCGCGCGAATGCTGGTTCATCTCGGTGAAAGGACCGGCTTCGCGAATCAGGCTTCCATTCACAGATACCCAGTTGCCGAACGCGCTGGTGTAGACATACAGAAACTGGCGAAACAAATTCTGATTCAGTTGAACAGGGGAAGCCGAGTCCCGGCGGATGGTGAACTGCAGGCCTGGGTTCAAACTGACCGTCGCCCCGAAAAGGTGAAACACGGGATTGATACCAGTGTTGAAGGTGGTGTCATAAGTGTTTCGGTATTGAATCAATAATTCATCGGGGAACGATACAGTTCCGCGAGCGTTTCTCTCTTCGAACATTCCAGTGATCGTCGGCCAACCTTTGAAGTTCAAGTGGTAACGCGCAGTGCCCAGCGTCTCAATAGAAGAACGTGGCGGAGGCAGCACGGTGGAATCCGGCGCCAGGCCACGAATGCGAGCGTCCAACTGATAAATGTTGATGTCTTCAAAGATTGGATGGACCATGAGCTCAGGGCCTGCGCTCACCTGTTCGGTCATTTGACGCCCTTGCTCTCCGGCCAGGCGCATCTCGGTGTCGCGCGCGTAGTCGTTCCCGGCCATGATGTCATTGGCGCGGGCGAACATCGTCAGTGCGTGGGCGTTATCGTGCGCCTGCTGATAGGCGCTGGCCATGGCCACGAGATAGGCATAGTCCTGAGCACTATCGGGGTCGCTGCCCACCGCCTTAAGTAGCGTCATCGCGCTCTGCGTCTGACCCAGGTCGAGATCAGCGTTGGCAAGTCCGAGATATACCGACTCCTGATCGGCGCCTTCGGCCTGCGCCCGCTCAAAATATTTTTTGCTCAAATTGAATTGATCGATCGACACCAGGACTTGTCCAGCTTCGATCAAGTTCTCCGGCGTGACGGCATTCGATTCGCCGATGCGGGACTCCGCCATAGCGAAAGCCACCTGGTCTTGCGCATCCCTGCGCCGGCCAGACTGGGCAAACAACCGGGCGAGCGCCAGCCGCACTTCAATTCGATCTGACCCGGGAGCGTCGAGCGCACGCGAGTAACGCTGCATGGCACCGTGATTGTCGCCCAGCAGCAGGAGCGATTCTCCTGTGGCCATCAGGACTTTAGTATCGTCACCCCGTTTCTCGGCTTCGGCGATAGCCTTGTAGGTGTTGTCGCGATCGCGGAGTTGCGCATAGTTGCGCGCCATTTCGGCGTACAAGATGCTGTCGTTCACACCCGTCCCGACCCCGGGTGTAGCCACGCCCAGCGCACTCTTCAGGACACCAAGCGAATCGGCGTAGCGATGCAGGCGGTACAGAGCCTCGGCCAACGCGAGGTGGACGTTCACGTCGTTAGGCGCCAGTTTCATGGCTGCGCGGTATTCAACTTCCGCTTTGCGGAAGATCATCTGCTGGCGATAGGCTTCGGCGCGCGCCAAGTGGATCGCAGCCGAGTCGGGCATACTTGCGGCGGCCAGATCGGCTTCGCGTAACGCCGGCTTCGAGCGATGCAATTGCAGGTTCGCGAACGCAAGACCGAGGTGAGCTTCGCCATAGTTAGGGCGAAGTTTTAGTGCCATTTCGAAATCCTGTGCGGCCTTGCCGCTTTCGCGCAAGTCGTTGCGGACGAACCCACGATTCATGTAAGCCGTGGCATCATTCGGGTCAATAGCCAGTGAGCGGGTGAAATCAGCCTCCGCCTCTCGCGGATGTCCAGTGTGAGCTTCTACGTATCCCGCTACCAGCGGCAAGTCTCTGTCATTCGGTCTGGAAGGCTCGAAACGCTGAACAATTTTGTAAGCGTCATCGAAACGATCCAGGAACAATAAATCGTACGCGAGGTAATCTGGGGCCTCGGGATCGTTCGGCAGTTTTTCGATGACTTTGTATCCCAGATCGGCAGCTTCCTGATAATGGCCGGTGAACGTCAGATAGCGTTCGCGCTCACGCATTACCTGCGGATTGTCGTTGATGGCAACATTTGCGGCGGCTCGATCAACCCATGTTTTCGCGATAGGAATCTGATGGCCTGGCGCCTCAAGCGCAGAGTTGATGGCGGCGGCAACCACCAGCGCATTCTTCGGGGCCAATTGGAAGGCCTTCTCGTAGTTCGCCTGCGCCCGTTCGTACTGCTTGCTTGAAGTGTAAAGATCGCCCAGCGCAAAATAAGCCACGTAATCTTGCGGATACAGTTCGGCCAACTTCAAAAAATACTTTTCAGCAGCGACCGGGTCCTTCATGTCGCGCGACAGGTAGCCCAGGGCAGTAAGGGCCGCGTGATTATTCGGATCGATCTGCAGCGAGTGCTTGTAGAGCGCCAGCGCATCGGCATCGCGGCCCATCTTCCACAGTAAGTTCGCATAATTCAGCGCGATACTCACATTACCGGGAGCCAGCGCCATGGCTTGTTTCAAGTCGCGTTCGGCTGACGGCATGTCGTTGAAGCCGGCTTCGATGAGTGCTCGCAACCGCAGATAATCCGGCCGCGAAGCCTGATCCGTTCCTTGAATTTTGTTGAGCGCGTCGCGCGCGTTGGCCAGTTCTTTGTCCGCAGCCGCGGCCTGATTTACACGACGATAGAGTTCAGAAAGGCTCAAGTGCAGCGAGACGGGATAGAGCGGCCCTTCCTGTGGCGCCTCCGGCAGGTTTTGGATCGCCAGTTGGTATTCGCTGACTGCCTGATCGTTGTGATCTTCCAGCGCCTCCATCTGGCCCCGAATTGCGTGCAACCGATAGCTATTAGGGTCGGTGGATTCTGCGCGCTTCAGGAAATCGGAAGCTTGTTCGAAATTTCCCACATTCACTAGCGACTGGGCTGCGCTCAACTGTAGTCCGACATCCTTCGGCCTTCGATTCGCGGCCCGAGTGTAGGCGTCCGCAGCTTCCTTTTTCTTCCCTGCCAGGCCGTACGTGTAACCCAGTTCACCCAGCGCGTCGGCATTTCGTTGCACTGCCTTCTGCAGCGTGGCAATTGATTCGTCAAACTTGCCGGCATCACGATAGTAGGCCGCTACCGCTCGCAGCACGTTGGCATCGTTCGGGGCACGGCTTATAGCCCTGTCGAGATACTGCTTGGCGCCATCTGGTTGATTGAGTTTCTGATATGCGCGAGCGACCAGTAAATCAGTACGCGCATCGGGTTTAATTCCGTCCGCGCGTTTCAATAGATCGAGGGCAGTATTGGGATCAGTATTGAGCGCCAGCTCCCCAGAAAGTTGCAGATCAGTCGCGCTCTTGGGGTTTGCCGCCAGAACTTTTTTCAAAAGATCCTGGGCCTCGTTGATGCGGCCCATCTTGGCGTAAGTTTGCGCCTCGCCGGATAGTCCAGCAATAGAGGAGGGCTTTAATGCCAGCCCCTTCTGATAACCCTGCAGCGAAAGGTTGTAGTCGTTGCCCAGACGCGCGGCATATCCCAGCAGAAACCACAACTCCGCATTGTTGGGCGCCGAACGTGCGGCGCGATTCGCTGAGGCTATCGCCGAGCGGTAATCACCCTTTTGCAGCGCTTGGTCAACCGCACGAGCTTCACGTGCGGTCTCAATACTCGACCCCCAGCCGATACCATTTTCCGACTTTGTAGGGGCAGTTTTCTTCTGCTGTTTTCCCTTCTTAGCTTGCGAAGGTGGTTGATTCACCTCGAACGTCTGCGCAGCCGCAGCCATTGCGAGCGAAAGAAAGACGGCAACTGCTAGAAAGATTTGTTTTCTGCGCATGGTGCAGTGTTGAGCGCTGCGCCTGGCTGCTTTGTTGGTTCCCGAATAGTTGCCGCGCTCGAAACGCTAGGATGCATTGAGAGTAGCAGCGGTTGGATTTAGGGCGGCACCTTGAGGACTGCTAAATCCAGAGGACACAGGTAGTTTCCCATTCAAGGTGCAGTTTCGAGTTTGCACAGGCGTGTTTGCACAATAGCAAACCTTAGACGATCTAGTTGAATCCAAGCAGGTGCTCACAACTGCGCGCGGAGGAAATACCACCTTGGAAACCAGTTATTTCTCGCGGCCGATTCCGCTACGAGTGATCCTGCTGATGGCGCTGGCCATTCACGGGCCGTTGCTGGCCATGCAGTTGCCGCTTACCAATTCCTACGACGCCAATTTCCACGTGTTCTTTGCGTCCCACTACGCCCATAGCTGGTTCAATCCCTGGAACCCGAAGTGGTTCGCGGGATTTTCACAGGCCACCTATCCGCCGCTCGCACATCAATGGATCGCCTTGCTTTCTTTTGTTTTCGGACTGCACATGGCTTATCTGCTGGTCCAGTTGGTGGCGATTCTTCTGGTTCCAATCGGCGTTTACCGCTACGCCCGCTTATGGGTGGATGAGCGCGCCAGCAGTTACGCGTCGCTGTTCAGCATTTTTCTGGGCGCGCTGGCCTTCCTGGTATATTCCGCCGGACAGCTCCCAACAACGCTTTCGGCTCCGCTTTATCTTCTGGCAATTCCCTACTTCTACGACTGGTCGAGGTCCGCGGACGGTCGCGCATTACTGAAGGGAGTTGTTTTGACGGTCGCAGCCGGCGCAGTGCACCATGTGACCTTGATTTTCGGCGCTCCGTTATTTGCCATTCCTGTCTTGTGGCTTGCTGTGCTCGATCGTGAAGAACGCAACGCCAGCGCGGTGCTGATTCGGGGTGTGGTATTTGGCTCTTTCGCCGCCGTCGGCGTCGGCATTGTTCTGCTTCCCTACTGGCTTTCGATCATCCGGCACCCCATTCAGCAAATGCCGATTCCGCACGCCAGCCGATCCGACTTGTTGCTGAATCTCACATACCTGACGAATTACTTCTTCGTTCCTTATGGAATGCTGGTCATTGCGTTGCCATTCATTTTCATCTACGGTTCATCGAATCGGCGACTGAGGCCGCTGATATTAGGTTTCTGGCTGACCTTTATTTTCGGGCTTGGCGGCACCACCCCGTTGCCTAAATGGATTCTGGGCCGTGCTTTTGAAATTTTGACTTTCGAACGATTCACCCTCTCTGCTACGTTCATGGCGCTTCCAATTGTTGGCCTGATCGCGGAAAGACTTCTTCAGAGATCGCCGCGCCGTGCCGCACTTGGCCTTGCGTGTGCGGCGGTGCTCACGTTTGTGCTGCCGATGGGCTGGATTTCGATCAGTCCATTCTCAGCCAACGCGAGTCTCAATGTCGACGCTGTCGACGGTTTCCTGAACCGCGACGGGCACGACCGTTATCGGTATCTCACGCTCGGATTCGGAAATTCGCTGCCCAAAGTTTCGACTTACACATCAGCCAACAGCGTCGATGGCGAGTACAACTCAGCGCGATTACTGCCTGAGTTCACCAATTACGGTACCGCTCAGTTGACCAGCGCGAAGTATTTCGGCACGGGCGGAATGGAAGCTTTGCGGATGATGCTGCGGCATGCTTCGCATTACGGATTGAAGTACATCTTCGTGCACGATACGTTCTACGAACCGTTAGTGAGTTTCGCGGGCTGGCAAAAAGTGGAAACGTATGACTCCGGCTCCATAACCGTCTGGTCGCGAGAAGATATCCCTCCCGCGCGGCCAATTCCATCCGACGCCATGCCCACCGCGATCGAGGGAATACTGTGGGGCATCTTGCCTATCGGAAGCAGCTTGCTAGCCATCCTGCTGGCGTTCATGCTTCCCGATCGCGCCCGGGTTCGGAGAGAAGTGGTGTTTGCATTTCCAGCCCGTGAACAAGAACCGACGCTCGTACCGGAGGCAAAATAAATGAACCGTCTGCTTCCAATTATTCTGGCGGTAGTCACTCTGGTACTGATCGTCCTGGCTTGGATTCAATCGGGCGGAGTGGAGAGACGCGAGATGCAATCGGCGAACGCGCCGGATCAGGCGGTACGTCTGATGTTCTCGCAAATCAAGTCGCATAACTACGACGCCGCCTACGCTCGTCTTGCGAATCGTGGTGACGTGGATAGAAATGCATTTATTCGCGAGTTCGAAGGCAGCTACGGAAGCCTGTTGACCTACTCATCACTCGAGAGCTTCGACGTGTCGCCGCTCCATTCCGGCGATCAGGAGTCGTCGGTGCGTGTGCGGCTTCATTACTCGACCGCAGTTGGCCCGCTGGATGATGTTCGCGATCTTAAAGTGGAAAAAAACGGAGACTCGTGGAAGGTTTTCTGGCCGGTTAACAACGCCACCAAACTTCCGCCACAAGTAATTGCAGTGAACTACTTGCGCTGGGATGTGATTGGCCGCGGTGCTGGCGACGACTGGGGTGTGCAGAACGCCGATACGCCGCAGGTGCGCATTCTCTCCATGAATGCCATTCAGCGCCCGGACAGTGTGGTGCTGGTCGGCGAAGTGGTGAACGAAGATTCAGTGCCCGCATTTGTGAATGTGGGGGCGACTCTGCTGGATGCATCGGACAATGAAATTGCGCAGGAGAGCAGCTTCGACAAGATTGCCCATAAGCTGCTGCCCAAGCAGGTATCACCCTACCGAATTGATTTTCCCGGCATGCGCAAGGAAAAAATCAAGAATGTGCGTATGGAGGCGAAAGCTTTGCTGGTAGCAGCCAGCGCTGACCCGGTCATCGAAGTCACTCAGCAGAAACTCGAAACTGATCCGCTGGGGAAAAAAGTTTTGACCGGGCAATTAACCGATGAGAGCGGGCAGGTAGTAGATATTCCGCACGTGATCGCCGCTTATTACGATGCCAATGGAAAGGTGATCTGGGTTTCGGACGGTTATCTGGCGCAGCCTTTGTTACCGCAAGTGGCAGTGCCGTTCGCTGTAGATCTGCCGCCAGATGTCGCCAAAGAAGTTCACAGCTATCACGTGGTGGTAAATCACTTCGAGCGGGTGTCGTCTTAATGCGAACGGTGCTCACAGCCATCATGCTGGCCGCCGTATTGGGTGCCTCGGCTTCGGAAATTCACTCACCGGCGCAGGTGACCGCCGGAAATGCGATCACCATTCAGACCAGCGGATCCGGAGATGCCACGTTTTATTTGATCGGGCCTGCAGTTGCCAGCAAAACCAAGGTGCAGGCGGGAAGCAACATTCCTGTCGACTCCGATCAATTGGAACATGCCGGCCGCTACGTCGCGGTGCTGTGCGCGTCGGACGGATGCACGGCGACTAATTTTTCTGTGAATCCGGCTGCGGCGAACCGGCTTAGTTTCCTGGTTCATCCTTCGCGCATTCCGGTTGGCAGCGCGCAAGGCATCAGTGCAGTGGCGATCGTTCGCGATAGTTATCAAAACCTGGTACCAAAGCCGGAGGCGGTCACCTTCAGTGTCATGGCGAAGAATGAGAAGCAAGTTTCTGCAGCCCGTACCTCTGAGAACGCAGTGGCGTGGGTGCGGCTTACATCGGCGAAAAAAGAAGGCCCGACCAAGCTTGGCGCATCCATCGGTCATGCCGATGAAATTCGAGTGGTGCAGCAGGTCGCAGCAGATGCTTGCAACTTGCGCATCAAGGCGAGCCGAGCCAAACGTGGATTTCTGATTGAGACTGATCCCGTGCACGACTGCTCCGGCAATCCAGTCCCTGACGGCACGGTGGTCAGCTTCAGTGGGAGCGACAATGGTGGGAAAACCACCGTCGATGTTCCCATCAAACGGGGTGTAGCCAAAGTTGAAATGCCAATCGATGGCCCGGCAAAGATCACTGTGGCATCGGGCGTGGTGACCGGCAACGAGCTGGAGGTCGCAGGCGGACAATGAAGGCAACTGCGCTCAGATACGTTTCCCTTTTATTGGTTTTCGCGATAGTACTCTTGGGTGTCGTCGCGTATCACTTGCGCGCCTCCGCTGACGAGCATCTTCCCCGCGTACAGATGAACGCTGATAATGTCAGCCCTCGTCCCATCGAAGACCTCACCGGCAAAAGTGTCCCGCGCGATTATGCTCTTGCATGGCAAACGCTGGCTCAGGCGCTGGCAAGCAACAAGACCGGACTTCTTGACGGATATTTCACCGGACTGGCAAAGCAGGATTTCACGCAACGAATCAATTCGCAGATCAAGTCAGGATTGCAGACTCGTTACACCGACCGCGGCCACAAGCTCGAAGCCTTGTTCTACTCCCCTGCCGGCGACGTCATGGAACTTCGCGACCACGCGCAGTTTGATATGCAAGTCCTCGACGGCGGCAAAGTTATCTACGAAGAACCTGTGAACGCTCAGTTCATGGTGCTGATGACGCCCGGCGCGGACCGCTGGCTGGTCCGGCAACTCCAGGCTACGAACGGGGAGAAACCGTAGCCCGCACCAGTTTGTGACACTCCGAACTGCTGCCCAGCATCCAACATGAAAGATAGAGTTCATAGCATGCGTGGTCTTTCTGTCATTGCCGCCCTGGTGGTCGCCATTTTTCTGATCACCAGCGGCTGCTCCCACAAGCCGGCGACAATGTCTTCCAAGATGCCGAACCTGCAGGAGTCTTCGCGCATCCTGGCGGACTATCAGCCCTGGTTTGGCTCTCCAGGTCACATCAACATTGGATATTCGACGCTGGATCCAGCGGTGCTGCGCAAACAAATTCAAAAGGCCAAAGAGATGGGAATTTACGCATTCGCCGTGGATTGGTATGGCGACCGGCGTCCATTCGAAGACCGCAGCTATGCCCTTCTCCAGCAGATCACGGCGCAAAGCAATTTTCACATTTGCCTGATGTACGACGAGACCGAAGAAGACAATGGCCAGGCCACCGACAATGCGCTAAACGATTTGGAGAAGGCATATCGCTCCTACATTGGCCCCAATGCGCCCGGGCACGAGGCGTACGTAACC
>Ga0157372_10002758_pt1 | contig 18990 bp, 17 predicted proteins | sample C55metaG_FD_115307 | JGI IMG/M metagenome (GOLD analysis project Ga0157372, IMG submission 115307) | Corn rhizosphere microbial communities from Kellogg Biological Station, Michigan, USA - C5-5 metaG | ecosystem: Host-associated > Plants > Roots > Rhizosphere > Soil | place: USA: Michigan... | reverse complement strand
GCGAGGGCCCGCCACCTCATGCTCTTCCACCACGAGCCCGCCAACAACGACGCCACGCTCGAGGGGCTGCTGCGCGAGGCGCGCCGCTTCGAGGAGCTCACGCGCGGCGAGCAGCCGCTGCGCATCTCCTCGGCCTACGACGGCCTCGAGGTCGACCTCTGAGGTCGCTCGCCGGTGTGCGCATCCTGGCGGGCCTCCTCGCCGCCGCGCTCGTCCTGCTGCTCCTCGCCTCTCCCGTGCCCGTCGCGGTGCTGCGCAACGCCGTGTTCGACGCGTACCAGCGGCTGGTTCCCCTCGAGCGCGTGAGCGCGCCGGCGGTCGTGGTTGCGATCGACGAGGGCTCGCTCGCGCGCGTGGGCCAGTGGCCCTGGCCGCGCAACCGCATGGCGAGTCTCGTCGACGCCATCGCGCGGTACGAGCCGGCGGCCATCGGCTTCGATGTCTTCTTCCCGGAGCCCGACCGGTTCTCGCCCGCGAACGTGATCGCGCAGATGCCGGGGCTTTCACCCGAGGCCGTGGGCGAGATCGCGGCGCGGCCCTCGAGCGATGCGGTGCTGGCAGCGGCGATGCGGCGCACGCACGTGGTGCTCGGCATCGCCGGTGCCGACGAGCCCGACCCGCGCTTTCGCGAGGCGCCGCGCAATCCGCCGGTCGTGGTTCGAGCCGAGGCGCGCCTGCCGCTGTGGAGCTTTCCCGGCTACGTGGGCGACGTGCCCGTGATCGACGCGGCGGCGGCGAGCCACGGCCTCATCACCTCGGGGCAGGAAGGCGAGGTGATCCGCGTGATCCCGATGGTCGCGCGCGTGGCGGGCGCGATCGTGCCTTCGCTCGGCGTGGAGACGCTGCGCACCGCGCTCGACGCGGGCATCACCCTGACGCCCGCGAGCCACGGCCTCGCGCGCCTCGCGTTCGGCGGGGTCTCGACTCGCATCCATGACGACGGCACGGCATGGCTGCGCATGGGCCCGCACGACGAAGCGCGCTTCGTCCCGGCCGCCGATGTGCTGGACGGCCGCGCCGATCCCGAGGCGATCAAGGGCAAGGTGGTGCTCGTGGGCATCACGGGCCTCGGCATGCTCGACTTCAAGACGACGCCGCTGGGCGAGCGCGTGCCCGGCGTCGAGGTGCACGCTCAGGTCGTCGAGAACCTCTTCAACGGCGTGTCGCTCGTGCGCCCGGACGATGCCCTCGCGGCCGAGGCGCTGTCGCTCCTCGCGTGCGCGATCGGCGTGATCATCCTCGTCCCGCGCATGGGGGCGATCGCGAGCATGAACCTGCTCGTGGCCCTGGTGGCGCTGATGGGGGCCGCGGGCTTCGTCCTCTTCCGCACGCAGAGCCTGCTCTTCGATCCGGCGTCTCCCGCCGTGGGAACGATCGCGGTCTACCTCGCGGTCGTGGTGGGCACGCTCTCCGTCGCCGAGCGCCAGCGCCGGGCGTTGCGCGAGCAGGCCGCGCGCATGGCGGGCGAGGTCGATGCCGCGCGGCGCATCCAGATGGGCCTGCTGCCCGACCCGCGCGAGGCCGAGGCGAACGACGCCCGCTTCGCGCTCGCCGCCCTCCTCGAGCCGGCGCGCACCGTGGGCGGCGACTTCTACGATTGCTTCCGCCTCGAGGACGGCCGCCTCTTCTTCGCGGTCGCCGACGTGTCCGGCAAGGGGCTGCCCGCGGCGCTCTTCATGGCGGCGGCGAAATCGCACATCCAGAGCGCGGCGATGGGCGGCGGGAGCGTGGGCGAGATGCTCACGCGCGCGCAGGCGCGCATGATGCGCGAGAACCCGGAGAGCCTCTTCGTCACCGTGTTCGCCGGCGTGCTCGATCCGGCGACGGGAATGCTCGAGTACGCCAACGCGGGACACGAGCCGCCCTTCGCGCGGCGTCCGGGCGCCGAGGTCGAGCGCCTCGGCCTGCCGCAGGGCCCGCCGCTGGGCGTGGTCGAGGAGTTCGAGTACGGGTCGGCGCGAGCGAGCCTCGCGGCGGGCGAATGGCTCTGCGTGGTGACCGACGGCGTGACCGAGGCGATGAATCCCGCGCGCGCGTTCTTCGGCGTGGACCGCCTGCGCGCGGCGCTCTCCGGCGTGAGCCCCGAAGCGCGCGCGGCCGACGTCCTGTCGATCGTGCGCGCGGCGGTCGGCCGCTTCACCGACGGCGCGGAAGCCGCCGACGACCTCACGTTGCTCGTGCTGGCCTGGGAGGGCGCGCGCCCTAGCGCACGTTGATCTCGACGCGCCGGTTGCGCGGCTCGTCGACGTAGTCGTCCGTGGGCACCAGCAGCTCGCGCTTGCCGCGCCCGCGCGTCTGGATGCGATTGGCGGGAATGCCGTGCTCGACGAGCAGCTCGCGCATGCGATCGGCCCGCGCCTTCGAGAGCTCGTCGTTGTGCGAGCGCGTGCCCATCGTGTCGGTGTGGCCGATCACGACGATCTCGGGCGCCGCCCGCCGCTTCACCTCGGCCATGATGCGCGCGACCTGGGACTCGCTTTCCGTGGTGAGCTCGTCGCTGTCGTGCAGGAAGTAGAGCGTGAACGTGGCCGGCGGGATCGGCAGCGCCGCGAGCGCCGGGCCGAACTCCTCGCGCACGCGGCGCGCGTCGAGCTGCTCGGCCACCACGCTGCCGTCGGCCTTCACGCGCTGCGCGGCGTAGGCGGCGTGGATCACGCGCTTCTCGCCGCCGGCCTCGACCACGATCGTGCCGATGTGGCCGTCGGATTGGTCCGGGATGACGGCGAAGAGCGCGGGGCGCGGCGCGGCGCAGCCGCACACGGCGGCCGCGAGGAACGCAGCCGCGGCGAGACGAAGCAACGAAGTCCCCTTCAGCGCGAGGCGGGCTCGTCCACCTGCACGACGAATTCCGTGCCGCGCACGCCCATCACGGCCGAAGGCGTGCGGATCTTCATCGACTCGGGCGCCTGCTTCACCATCTTGCCGGAGACGGCGGCGAGCTTGCCCTGCTTGAGGTTGCCCTCGAACTCGCCCGCGTAGGTCGTGGTGTCGAAGCGGTACTTGTCGATCGCGAACACGCTGCCGGGCCCGACGGAGACGAGGCTGTTGTCGGTGAACGTGATGCCGGCCGCGCCGTCGCGGCCCGTGACGATCACGTCGGAGGCGCGCACCGCCGTGCCGACCGGCGCTGCCATCCGCGTCCCCGCGCGCTCGACGTAGACCTCGCCCTTGGACACCTTGATGAGGCCGGCATCGGCGGCAATGGCCGGGGCGGCGGCGAGAAGCAGTGCGGCGAGCAGGGGGTGGCGCATGACGCTCTCCTTGCGGTTTCGCGGTTTTTAGGCCCCAATGATGCCAAAACCGCAAGGGCCCGCATGTGAACGCCGTCACAACGCGCACCGCGATGTTTCCGTCCCGGCTGCACGAATGGAGCCGGGCGCGGGGCTTCATCGAGGAGTTCTGCAACGCCGCGGGCGTGCCGCGGCCGGCGTGCCTGCGGGCGAACCTCGTGGTCGAGGAGCTCTTCATGAACACCGTCAAGCACGGCCACGCGGGCGGAAGCGACCTGCCGGTGTGGATCACGCTGGCGGCACAGGCCGGCCGCATCGGGCTCACGTACGAGGACTTCGCGCCCCCTTTCAACCCGTTCGCGCGCGAGCGCCGCGAGATGCTGGAAGCCCTCGCGCAGCAGCGCCGCGAGGGCGGACTCGGCGTGATCCTGGCCCAGGGGCTCGCGGGCGAGGTCGAGTACGCCTACGTCTTCGGGCGCAACCGCATCCGGCTCGCGATCGGCTAGCCCTTGAGGGCGTGGGCGAGGGCCTTCAGCACCTCGACGCGCGCGAGCTTCTTCTGGTCGGTGGCGACCACGTGCCAGGGCGCGATCTCGGTGGAGGTGCGCTCGATCATGTCGTTCACCGCGCGCTCGTACGCCGGCCACTTGCGGCGGTTGCGCCAATCCTCGGGCGTGATCTTGTAGCGTTTCCACGGCGTCTTCTCGCGCGCGCGAAAGCGCCTCAGCTGCTCGGCGGGCGTGATGGCGAGCCAGAACTTCACCACCCGCACGCCGCACTGCACGAGCTGGTCCTCGAAGTCGTTGATCTCGTGGTAGGCGCGCATCCAGTCGGCTTCGGCCACGAGGCCCTCGACGCGCTCGACCAGCACGCGGCCGTACCAGGAGCGATCGAAGATCGCCATGCGCCCCGGAGCGGGCAGGTGGCGCCAGAAACGCCAGAGGTACGGTTGCGCGAGCTCCTCGTCGGTCGGCGCGGCGACGGGCACGACGCGGTACTGGCGCGCATCGAGCGCACCCGTGATGCGCCGGATGGTGCTGCCCTTGCCCGCGGCATCCATGCCCTCGAAGACCACCACGACGGGACGCTTCGCGCTCGCTCGCGAGCGCATGCGGCGCGCGACCTGGCCCTGGTACTTCGCGAGCTTCGCGTCATAGGTCTCGTCGTCGATGCGGCGCGAGTAGTCGAGGCTCGTGAGCAGCGTACGCCGGTCGATCGGCGGCGCGGGCGGTGGCGGCGGCGGCGCCGTGCGCGGCCGCTTGCCGGCGAGGCGCGCCTCGAGCGCATCGCGCAGGAGCGTCGCCGCGGCGAGGTTGCGGTACTCGTCGTCGCTTCCGTCGATGATCTCCCAGGGGGCCTCCGCCGTGGACGTCTCGCGCAGCGCCGCCTCGGCCGCCGTGATGAAGCGCTTGTAGTGCCGGTTCTGGTGCCGCTGCTCGCGCGTCACGCGCCACGCCGTCGCCTTGTCCGACGCGAGCGCGTCGAGCCGTGCGTCCTGCGCCTTGCGCGAGAGGTGGAACCAGAGCTTCAGGATGAGCGCGCCCTCGGCGGCGAGCATGCGCTCGAAGTGGCGGATGCGCTCGAGGCTGCGCTCGAGCGCGTCGTCGTCCATGCCGTGCCACGCGCGCCGCTCGATCGGCTCGCTGTACCAGGAGCCGACGAAGATGCCGATGTGGCCTTTCGGCGGCAGCGCCTGCCAGAAGCGCCACAGCGCGGGCTTCCCGGGCGGGGCACCCTCGTCGCCGCCGAAGGCGTGCGTGCGGATGTGGCGCGGATCCATCCACGCGTTGAGGAGGTTCGCCGTCTCGCTGCGCCCGCCACCCTCGACCCCGTGCGCGAGGATGAGCACGGGGAATTGCGCCTTGCCGAGCAGCTGGTATTGCAGCTCCAGCAGGCGCTCGCGCACCCGCGGGGCGCGGCGCTTGTACACCGACGCGCGCAGCTTGTGTCCGGCTTCGGCCACTTCGAACATCAATGCTTCTCCCAGGGAGGCCGCGCATCGCGCAGCCGTTCGAGGCACGGGACCACGCGCCGTGCCGCCTCCTCCTCGCGCTGCGCGAGCCAGCGGCGCGCGGCGCGCTCCCATGCGCGGGCCGCGCCCATCTCGCCCAGCAGCGCCGCGGCCACGCGCGCGTCGTTCGCATCGCCCAGCGCGTCCTGCAGCAGCGAGAGCATGGCGGTGTAATGCTTCACCCGCTTGGCGCCGAAGAGCGGGGCGCAGGCATCGAGCGCGTAGCGCAATCGCTTGGCGCGGATGCGCAGGCGGTGGCGTCCCGCCGCATCGAGGGACGCGAAATCCGAGCTCGCGGCGCGCAGCCCGCGCGCCGCCTTCGCCAGTCGCGCCGCGCAATAGGGGGCCACGCCGCCGTCGCCGCCGTGGTGGGCGCCGGCTTGCGCGATGCGGCTCACGCCGAGCACGGCGAGCGCCAGCTTTCTCGATGCGAGCGCGGCCACGAGCTTGCGGCGCGCGCGCCGGCGTGCCGCGTGCAGGCGGCGTGCCAGCCTCGCGTCGTCGAGCGGCGTGGAGGTCGCCTGCGCCATCGCGGGCAGCGTCTGCGTCGCGAAGACGTCGAGGTCGCGCGCGCGCCCGGCCACCGCGGTGGTCGCCTTCAGCGCCGCGCGCAGCTCGCGCGCCTGCGCCTTGCCGAGGACGGGCGCGAAGGTCTGCAGCGCCGAGCGCGCGCGCCGCAGCGCCACGCGCAGCTGGTGCACGAATTCCGCATCCTCGCTCTTCGCGACGCCTTCCGCGTTCGCGAGGAGCTGCGCAAGGGCCGCTCCCAGCACCGCCGCGGCTCCTTGCGCCGGCGTCATCGCGTGCGCGAGCGCCGCAGGGCGCGCATGGGCGGGCTGGAGCGTCTCGTGTCGCGCCAGCCGGTAGCCGCGCTGCGCCTTGGTGACGGCGCTCGGCACGAGCCGCACCTCGTCGAGCAGGTGCCGCGCGAGCTCGAAGACGGCGCCCTGCGGTCCGGCCTTGTGCTCGATCTCCACCTCGCACACGGCATCGCTCGCGGCACCGTGCCGCACCTCACCGACGTCGAGCGCGACCTCGAGGGCCACGCCTCGCGCCGGGCGCACGTTCCACGTCGTGCGCTCGACCTCGACCTGGAAGAGCACGGCCAGCCGCTCGTGCAGCGTGGCCGCATCGGGCAGGGCGCCGAGCGGCGTATCGCGCCAGCGCGCCAGGTCGAGCGAGCCGTCCTCGCTCGGGCTTTCCCATTCCTCCCGCGCGTGCAGGCCGCCGGTCACGCCGCCGCCGCCCTTGAGGGTCTGGATCCACTGGCGCCCCTCGCGACGCAGCCGCAGCGCCATGCCGTGGGCGGCGAGGACCTCGTCGGGCGTATCGAAGTAGAGCGCGAGGAGGCTCTCGGTGCGCGACTTCACGCCCGCGAGCACGCGCGCCCGGCGCAGGCGCCGCACGTCGGCGAGCGCGATGTCGAACTTGAGCTCCACCTCCGCCACCGGCTACAGCTCCGTGCGCGCGCGCCAGAGCTCGGGGAAGAGCTCGACCTCGAGGAGCTTGCGCAGGTACGCGACGCCCGATGTCCCTCCCGTGCCGCGCTTCAGGCCGATCACGCGCTCGACCGTCGTGGCATGGCGGAAGCGCCACTGGCGGAAGGCGTCCTCGAGGTCCACCAGCTTCTCGGCGAGCTCGTAGAGGTCCCAGTGCGCCTCGGGATCGCGATAGACGCGCACCCACGCCCGGCACACCGCCTCGTCGGGCGCGCGAGCCTGCGTCCAGTCGCGCTCCGCGGCGCTCGCCTCGAGCAGCCCACGCCTGGCGAGCACGCGCAGCGCCTCGTCGTAGAGCGAAGGCTCGCCGAGGAGCGCGTCGAGCGTGCGCGCGATCCCGGGCCGGTGGCGATGGGGCTCGACCATCACCGCATCCTTGTGCCCGAGCAGGAACTCGATCGCGCGGTACTGGTAGGACTGGAAGCCCGAGGAGGCTCCGAGCTCGCCGCGGAACGCGGAGTACTCCGCGGGCGTGAGCGTGGCCAGCACGTCCCAGGACTGGTTGAGCTGCGCCATGATGCGGGCGACGCGGGCGAGCATCTTGAAGGCGGGAGGCAGGTCGTCGCGCCGCACGTGGCCGCGCGCGGCCATGAGCTCGTGGATCGCGAGCTTCATCCAGAGCTCGGTCGCCTGGTGCTGCACGATGAAGAGCATCTCGTTGTGGTCGGCCGAGCGCGGCGCCTGGGCGCCGAGAAGGGCGTCGAGCTGCAGGTAGTCGCCGTAGCTCATGGCGCCGGCGAAATCGAGCCGCGCGCCTTCCGGTCCGGACGTGGTCTTCATGGCGCAAGCATACCGCCCGTTGGTAAGATGGCTTCATCCGGCGCGGCCGCTCGCGCGTACCTCTTCCACCGCCCGCCTCACCGCAACGCATGCACGCGACCCTGCCGCTCCTCGTTCGCACCGATTTCCCGCCCCTCCAGCGCCGGCCCCTCGAGACCGTCCAGGTGAACCTGGGATACGTGTGCAACCAGAGCTGCGTGCACTGCCACGTGAACGCGGGCCCCACGCGCACCGAGGCGATGACCGCGGCGACCGCGCGCGACGTGGCCGCCTTCCTCGCCGCGAGCGGCGCGCGCACGCTCGACCTGACCGGCGGGGCTCCCGAGCTCAACGCCAACTTCCGCGACCTCGTGCGTGGCGCCCGCGCGCTCGGCATCGAGGTGATCGACCGCTGCAACCTCACGGTGCTGTCGGAGCCCGGGCAGGAGGACCTGGCGGCCTTCCTCGCGCAGCATCGCGTGCACGTCATCGCGTCGCTGCCGTGCTACACGCCCGAGCTCGTCGAGCGCCAGCGCGGCAAGGGCGTGTACGAGCGCAGCATCGACGCGATCCGCGCGCTCAATGCGCTGGGCTACGGCATGGACAGCAGCGGCCTCGAGCTCGACCTCGTCTACAACCCGCAAGGCGCGAGCCTGCCGCCGCCGCAGGCCGAGCTCGAGGCCGACTACAAGCGCATCCTCGGCGAGCGCTTCGGCATCGTCTTCAACCGCCTCTTCACGCTCGCCAACATGCCGATCCAGCGCTTCGGCTCGATGCTCGTCTCCAAGGGACAGTTCGCGCCGTACATGGCGCTCCTGCGCTCGGCCCACCGCGCGGAGAACCTCGAGTCCGTGATGTGCCGCTCGCTCGTGTCGGTGGACTGGCAGGGCTACCTCTACGACTGCGACTTCAACCAGATGCTGGGGCTGGCGCTTCGCGTCGCGGGCCGGCCGCGCACCCACGTGTCGCAGCTCGGCGCACGCTCGCTCGCCGGCAATTCCATCGTCGTGCGCGACCACTGCTACGGCTGCACCGCCGGGCAGGGCTCGAGCTGCGGCGGGGCGCTCGCTTGAGCCGTGTCCTGCGCGCGGCGAGGGACGCCGCGCCCGAGGCGCGGCCGGGGCGCACCTGCCCCGTGTCCTATCGCTATTCGCCGCGCGTCTTCGATCGGAAAGCCGAGCTGGAGGCGCACACTTTGTATGTCGTGGGCGGGCTCTACGGCAACGTCGAGGCGCTCGACCGCGTGCTGGACCTGGCGGCCGCGGAAAGCGGCGTGACCCTCGCGTTCAACGGCGACTTCCACTGGTTCGACGTGGATCCGGCCGACTACGCGGCGATCGAGTCCCGCGTCTCGCGCCATGCACGCCTGCGCGGCAACGTGGAGACGGAGCTCGCGCGCGACGATTCCGACGCGGGATGCGGCTGCGCCTATCCGGACGAGGTGAGCGATGCGGAAGTGAGCCGCTCGAACGCCATCCTCGAGCGGCTGCGCGACACGGCGCGGCGCGAGGAGCCCGCGCGCTCGGCGCTCGCGGGCCTGCCCATGCATCTCGTCGCGGCGGTCGGAACGGCGCGCGTCGGCATCGTGCACGGGGACGCCTCGTCGCTGGCGGGCTGGGGCTTCGCCGCCTCGCGCCTCGACGCGCCGGAGCACCGCCGCTGGATCGAGGACGCGTTCACGCATGCGCGCGTCGATGTCTTCGCGTGCACGCACACGTGCCTGCCCGCGATGCGGCATTTCACGCACGCGCGCGGGGCCGCCGTGGTCGCCAACAATGGCGCGGCGGGCATGCCCAACGTCGCGCTCAGCCGCTACGGCCTGCTCACGCGCATCTCGGTCGAGCCGTATCGCGGTCCGGCGCTCGCGTACGGAACGAAGGTGGGAGGCGTCTTCGTCGATGCGTTGCGCATCGATTACGACCATGAGCGCTGGATGCGCCGCTTCCTCGCGAGCTGGCCCGAAGGGTCCGGCGCCCATGAGTCGTACCATCGCCGCATGAGGGAGGGGCCGCGCCATTCCTTGGCGCAAGCGCGACCGCTCGCCTTGCCGTAGGGCGCCGGCCCGCCCGGAGGAGGCTCGATGAACAAGGGCAAGCTCGGCGTCGTCGTGGTGCTCGCGGCCATCGTGATCGCGTTCTTCGCGCTCGGCGGGCAGCATTACCTCACGAAGGATTACTTCCTCGCCGAGCGCGCATCGCTCGACGCCGCCGTGCACGCGCACCCGATCGCGGCGTCCGCGGCCTTCTTCGGGCTCTACGTGGCCGTCACGGGCGCGTCGCTGCCCGGCGCGGCGATCCTGACGCTCGTCGCCGGCGCCCTCTTCGGCCTCCTCTGGGGCACGCTCGTCGTCTCCTTCGCGTCGAGCGTGGGCGCCACGATCGCGTTCCTCTCCTCGCGCTACGTGCTGCGCGACTGGGTGCAGGCACGCTACGGCGAGCGGCTCAGGCCGCTCAACGAGGGCGTGGCGCGCGAGGGCGCGTTCTACCTCTTCGCGTTGCGGCTCGTGCCCGCGTTCCCGTTCTTCCTGATCAACATCGCGATGGGGCTCACGCCCATTCGCACCGCGACCTTCTACGGCGTGAGCCAGCTCGGCATGCTGCCGGGCACGATCGTGTTCGTCTACGCCGGCACCCAGCTCGGCGCCTTCCGGCTCTCGCCCGGCCTGCTCGCCGCCTTCGTGCTGCTGGGGTTCTTCCCGCTCGTGGCCAAGCGCGCGCTCGACGCGATGAAGGCACGCAAGGTCTACGCCGGGTGGAAGCGGCCCGCGCGCTTCGACCGCAACCTCGTCGTGATCGGCGGCGGAGCGGCGGGACTGGTGAGCGCGTACATCGCGGCGGCGGTCAAGGCAAAGGTCACGCTCATCGAGCGCGATCGCATGGGCGGCGACTGCCTGAACACCGGCTGCGTGCCGTCGAAGGCGCTGATCCGCACCGCGCGGCTCGCGGCGGACATCCGGCGCGCCGGGGAGCTCGGGCTCGCGGAGGCGCACGCGGAAGTGGACTTCGCCCGCGCCATGGAGCGGGTGCAGCGCGTGGTGCGCACGGTCGAGCCCCACGACTCGGCCGAGCGCTACACGCGCCTCGGGGTCGAGTGCCTGAAGGGCGAAGCGAAGATCGTCTCGCCGTGGAGCGTGGAGGTCGCGCTCGCCGACGGCACGAAGCGCACGCTCCACACCAGGAACATCGTGATCGCCGCAGGCGGGCGCGCCGTCGTGCCGCCGATTCCCGGGCTGCGGGAAGCACAGCCCCTCACCTCCGACAACGTGTGGGCCTTGCGCGAGCGTCCGGCACGGCTCGTGGTGCTGGGCGGCGGCCCCATCGGCTGCGAGCTCGCGCAATGCTTCGCGCGGCTGGGCTCGCGGGTCACGCAGGTCGAGCTGGGGCCGCACCTGCTCTCGAAGGAAGATCCGGAGTTCGGGGCGCTCGTGCGGCGGCGCTTCGAGGAAGAGGGCATCGAGGTGCTCGCCGGCCACAAGGCGGCCCGCGTGAGGATGGAGGCGGCGGAGCGCATCGTCACCGTGGAGCACGAGGGCACGACGCGCGACATCCGCTGCGACGCCATCCTCTGCGCGCTCGGGCGCGGCGCCAACGTGACCGGCTACGGGCTCGAGGAGCTCGGCATCGAGGTGTCGAAGCACAAGACCGTGCAGGTGAACGAGTTCCTCGCGACGAAATATCCCAACATCTTTGCCGCCGGCGACGTCGCGGGCCCGTACCAGTTCACCCACACCGCGTCGCACATGGCGTGGTATTGCGCGGTGAACGCGCTCTTCGGCCGCTTCAGGCGCTTCCGCGTCGATTACTCCGTCGTGCCCTGGGTCACGTTCACCGATCCGGAAGTCGCGCGCGTGGGGATCAACGAGACCGAGGCGAAGGAGAAGGGCATCGCCCACGAGGTGTCGGTCTTCCCGCTGCACGAACTGGACCGTGCCATCGCCGACGGCGAGACCGAAGGGCAGGTCAAGGTGATCACGCGCGCGGGGAGCGACCGCATCCTCGGCGCCACCATCGCCGGGGAGCACGCGGGCGACATCCTGCCGGAGTTCGTCGCGGCGATGAAGCACGGCTTCGGGCTGAACGCGATCCTCGGCACCATCCACGCGTACCCGACCGTGGCGGAGGCGAACAAGTACGCGGCCGGAGTCTGGAAGCGCGCGCACGTGACGCGCGGCCAGATGGCGCTCGCCGAGGCTTACAACCGCTGGACGCGCGGCGAGGCCGGCCTGGCGAGCGTGCTCGCCAAGGTCTTCGCGCTGAAGGACCGGCGGCGCTACGAAATCGAGGACACGGCACCCGGCCATGGCGACGATTGAAGCGATGGTGCGCCGCGCGCTCGCGATCACGTGGCTGGGAGCCGCCTTGCCCGCGCTCGCGTTCGACCCGGCGTACGCCGCGTGGGACGCGCTCCTGCATGAGCACGTCGTGGTGCTGCCGGGCGGCAATGCCTCGCGCGTCGACTACACGGCACTGCGCCGCGAGCACGCGCAGCTGAAGGCGGTGCTCGACGACTTCCAGTCGGTCTCGCGCGCGCAATTCGAGGGCTGGAGCAAGCCCGAGCAGGAAGCGTTCCTGATCAACGCGTACAACGCCTTCACCCTCGAGAAGATCCTCACGCGCTACCCGAACCTGCGCTCGATCCGCGACTTCGGCACCGTCTTCGGCAACCCGTGGAAGGATCGCTTCTTCACGCTGCTGGGCGCGCCCATGAGCCTCGACGACATCGAGCAGGGGATGCTGCGCAAGGAGGGAGCGTACGACGAGCCGCGCATCCATTTCGCGCTCGTGTGCGCGTCGATCGGCTGCCCGATGCTGCGCAAGGAGGCGTTCGTGCCCGCGCGCCTGGACGCGCAGCTGGAGGATGGGCTGCGGCGCTTTCTCGCGGACCCCAGCCGCAATCGCTACGACGCGCGCCGCGATCGGCTCGAGGTCTCGCGCATCTTCGACTGGTACGCGAAGGACTTCGAGCATGGCTATCGCGGCTTCACCTCGGTCAAGGCGACGCTCGCACGGTACGCCGACCTGCTCGCCGAAAAGCCCGCGGACCAGGCGCGCGTGCGCGAGCAGAAAGCCGATGTCGACTTCCTCGAGTACGACTGGGCGCTGAACGACGCGAAATCATCGAAACCAGGGACGCAGTCGGAATTGCGAAGCCGCGCTGCCGTCGCCCGCGCGGGAGCCCAATTCCGACTGCGTCCCTGGTTTCGAGGATTTATGCTTTGCTCGTGAGCCAGCCCTTTCTCTCCATCGTGATGCCCGTGCTCGACGAGCAGGACGGGATCGTTCCCGCCCTCGAGGCGCTGGCCGGCGCGCGTGCGTCGGGCGCCGAGGTGGTCGTCGTCGACGGCGGCAGCCGCGACGCGACCCGCGCGCTCGCGCGACCTCTCGCCGATCGCGTGATCGAGGCGCCGCGGGGACGGGCGCGGCAAATGAACGCGGGCGCGGACGCCGCGCGCGCGGCATGGCTCCTCTTCCTCCATGCCGACACGCGCCTGCCCGAGGGCGCCGTCGCCGAGGTCGAATCCGCATTGCGCCAGCCGGGCCGCTGCTGGGGCCGCTTCGACGTGCGCATCGAGGGGCGCGACCCGATGCTTCGCGTCGTCGCCTGCGCGATGAATGCGCGCTCGCGCTGGAGCGGCATCGCCACCGGCGACCAGGCCCTCTTCGCGACGCGCGAGGCGTTCGAGCGCGCGGGCCGCTTCCCCGACATTCCGCTGATGGAGGACGTGGCGCTCTCGCGGGCGCTCAAGCGCATCGCGCGGCCCGCGTGCCTGCGCGCGCGAGTCGCCACGTCGGGCCGGCGCTGGGAGCGCGGCGGCACGCTGCGCACCATCCTGCTCATGTGGCGGCTGCGCCTTGCCTACGCGCTGGGCGCCGATCCGCACGGGCTCGCACGCCGCTATGGTGTCGAACGCACGTCCTCCTGAGCGTTGCGCCGTCGCCGTGTTCGCCAAGGCGCCCGTGCCCGGGGCCGTCAAGACGCGCCTGGTGCCCGTGCTCACGCCGGCGCAGGCCGCGGCGTTGCACGAGAAGCTCGTCGAGCGCGCGCTCGCGACCGCGCGCGATGCGGCGATCGGCCCGGTGGAGCTCTGGTGCGCGCCGGATGCGGGCCACCCGTTCTTCGCGCGGTGCGCGCGCCGCTTCGGCGCGACGTTGCACGTGCAGGAGGGAACCGACCTGGGCGAGCGCATGGCGCGCGCCTTCGCGAGCGCGCATCGCGCGCGCCGGGCGCTGGTGCTCATCGGCTCCGATTGTCCCGCGCTCGGGCCGCACGACTTGCGCGATGCGGCCGCGGCGCTCGCCCCGGGCCATGCCGTCTTTGCGCCGGCCGAGGACGGCGGCTATGTGCTGGTGGCCCTCGCGGAACCCGCGCCCGCGCTTTTTTCCGGCATGCGCTGGGGCGATCCGGACGTGATGCTGCGCACACGCGAGCGCGCGGCACGGGCGGGGCTCGTGCTGAAGGAGCTGCGCACCCTCTGGGACGTGGATCGCCCCGAGGACTGGCAGCGCCTGGCGGCCGAGGGCGTGCTCGAATGAGGCGCGTGCTCGCGTGCCTCTCGATCTTCGCGGCGTGCGCTCTCGCCGCCGAGTCGCCGGCGCCTTTCTCGACGGCGAGCCCGGGCCCGGCGTTGCCCGCGGGCTGGCGCGTGCTGACACTGCCGCGCGTGACGCCCGCGGCGGTCGAGCTGGTGGATGACGGCGGCACGACGGTGCTGCGCGTCGCCTCGCACGCAGCCGCCGGCACCGCGGCGCACGCACTCGATCTCGACCCGGCGGCCCATCCGCGGCTCGCGTGGCGCTGGAAAGTGGAGAACGTCGTCGCGCACGCCGATCTCGCGCGCAAGGACGGCGACGACTTCGCGGCGCGGGTCTACGTGTTCTTCGACGTGCGCCCCTCGGAGCTGCCGTGGAAGGAGCGCGTGAAGTTCGAGCTCGCGCGGCTCGTGCACGGCAGCGGCCTGCCCGTCGCGGGCCTCTGCTACGTCTGGGACAACCGCCATGCCGTGGGCTCGATCGCGCCGAATCCGTACGCCCCGCACATCCGCACGTTCGTCCTCGAGAGCGGCGCGAAGGAGGCGGGGCGCTGGGTCGGCGAGACGCGCGACCTCGCCGCCGATTTCAGGGCGGCGTTTCCCGAGCGCGCCGCGGCCGTCCCGCGCATCACCGGCATCGCCGCGGGCAACGACACCGACCAGACGGGCGAGCGCGCGGTCGCGTGGTTCGGCGATTTCCGCGTGGAGGGCGGCGGATGAAGCGGCTGGTGCTCGCGGGCGCGGGGCACGCGCACCTCGAGGTGCTGCGCGATCGCGCGCTCGCGCGCGACGAGAGCGTCGAGGTCACGCTGGTCTCGCCCTATCCCTGGTTCACCTATTCGGGCATGGTGCCGGGCCTCATCGCGGGCCATTACGAGATCGACGCGCTCACGCTCGACCTCGTGCCGCTGTGCACGGCGGCGGGCGTCACGTTCGTGCAGAGCGCGATCGTGCGCCTCGACGCGGCCGCGCGCGAGGTCACGTGTGCCAACGGCACGACGATCGCCTACGACATCCTTTCGCTCGACGTGGGTGTCGAGCCCGCCATCGACGGCGCGCGCGGCGTCGCCCGCCACGCGGTGCTCGCGCGTCCGCTCGAGCGCCTGGTGAAGGGCTGGACCGATCTCCTCGTGCGCGCCCGCGAAGGGCAGGTGGGTGCCGTCACCGTGGTGGGCGGCGGCGCCGGCGGCGTGGAGCTCGCGTTCGCGATGGAGTACCGGCTGCGGCAGGAGCTGGGGCTCGCCTCGGCCCACGTGCGCCTGGTGTCCGATGTGCCGCGCGTGGCGCCGGCCTTTCCCGCGGGCGCGCGGCGCCGGCTCGTGCGCAAGTTCGAGCGGCGCAACATCGGGCTGCACCTGGGGGCCGCCGTGACCGAGGTCGGGCCCGACTACCTCCGCCTCGAGCAGGGGCTCGAATTCGCCACCGACGCGGTGTTCTGGGCCACCGGCGGCGCGGCGCCGTCGTGGCTCGGCACCTCCGGGCTCGCGGCCGACGACGCGGGCTTCGTGCTCACCGATCCCCTGCTGCGCTCGGTGTCCCATCCGGAGGTCTTCGCGGCGGGCGACTGCCAGACCTCGCGCGAGGCGCCGCGGCCCAAGGCGGGCGTGTTCGCGGTGCGCGCCGGGCCCGTGCTCGCCGCGAACCTGCGTGCGGCGCCGCACGGCGGGGCGCTCCGTCCCTTCGCGACGTCGCCGCGCTTCCTGGCGCTCATCTCGACGGGCTCGCGGCACGCGGTCGCCGCCTGGGGCGGGCTCATATTCGAAGGCGGCGCGGCCTGGCGCTGGAAGGACCGCATCGACCGGCGCTTCCTCGCGCGCTATCGGGACGTGGCGTCCGGCGCGTTGTCCTAGGCCGCTTCGGCCTCGTTCGCCGCGGGCTCCACGCGCGGCAGGATGCGCACGACCTTCACCATCCGGTCCTGCACCTGCAGGATCTCGACGGGATGGTCCGAGACGGTGATGCGCGTGCCGGCGTCGGGAATGTCCTCGAGCATCTCGAGCAGGAGCCCGTTGATGGTCTTCGGCCCCTCGAGCGGGAAGTCGAAGCCGGCCTTGCGGTTCAGCACGCGCAGCGAGCAGGCGCCGTCGGCGATGACGCTCCCGTCGGGCTCCTTGTGGAAGTGCGCGGCGCTGCCCACGGCCTGGCTGGTGAACTCGCCCACGATCTCCTCGAGGATGTCCTTCATGGTGACGAGGCCGAGGATCTCGCCGTACTCGTCGACCACGAGCGCCATGTGGCGCTGGTTCTCCTGGAAGTTGGAGAGCTGCGTGAGCAGCGCCGTGCCCTCGGGCACGAAGTACGCCTCGCGCACGATCGAGCGCAGGCGCTCGAGCTCCATCTCCTCGCCGCTGCGCATGGCGTTCAACACCTTGCGCACGTGGACGATGCCCACCACGTTGTCGAGCCCGCCCTCGCACACCACGAGGCGCGTGTGGTGCGCGGTCGCGAGCGCCTGGCGCACCTCCTCGATGCCGTCCTTGAGGTCGAGGTACTCGATCTGCCCGCGCGGGGTCATGGTGTCGTCGATCGTGAGGTCCTCGAGCTCGAAGAGGTTGAGGAAGATCGACTGGTGCTTCTTCGGGATGAACTTGCCGCCCTCGAGGACGAGCGTGCGCAGCTCCTCCATGCTGAGGGGCTGCGCCTGCTCGCTCGGGCGCCGCACGCGCAGGGCCCTCAGCAGCGCGCGCACGAAGACGTTCACGATCCACATCACCGGGCGCGTCACGCGGATGAGGGGCGTGAGCACGTAGGAGGCGGCGAGCGCGATCGGCTCGGAGAAGGTGGCGCCGAAGATCTTGGGCAGGATCTCGGAGAAGATCAGGATCGCGAAGCTCGCCGCGGCGGTGGCGATCGCGAGGACGAACTCGCCGGTGCCGAGGAGCCGGCGGCAGATCTCCGCCACCAGGATGGTCGTGGCGGCGTTGAGGACCGTGTTGCCCGCGAGGATGAAGGAGAGCAGCTCGTCGGTCTTGGCGAGGAGGGCCGAGGTGAGGGCCGCTCCGCGATGGCCCTCGCGCGTGAGGTGCTTCAACCGGTAGCGGTTGAGCGACATCATGCAGGTCTCGGACATCGAGAAGAAGCCGGAGCAGGCGAGCAGCGCCGCCAGCAACCCGAAGAGCCAACCTATGGGAATGGCGTCGGTCATCGCGGCTAGCCGCGCTTGAGGACGAGCTCGAGCACCGCCTTGCTGCCGACGTAGGCGAGCATGAGCGCCGTGAATCCCGCGAGCGTCCAGTAGACCGCCGTGCGCCCGCGCCAGCCGCGCAGCTGCCGGCCCGCAAGCAGCCCGCCGAAGATGAGCCACGAGACGATCGCGAAGACGGTCTTGTGGTTGAACTCGAACGGCTTGTGGAAGAGCTGCTCGGAGAAGAAGACGCCGGAGAGCACGGTGAGCGTCAGCAGCACGAAGGCGGCGAGCAGGATGCGGAAGAGGAGCGCCTCCATCACGAGGAGCGGCGGCAGCGTGCGCAGGAAGGGCGGCAGGACGCCCCGGTGCAGCCATTTCTCCTCCGCCAGCATGACCAGCGCGTGCACGGTGGCCACGATGAAGAGGCTGTAGGCGAGCATCGCCACGCCGAAGTGCAGCACGAAGAGGGGGTCGCCGCCGTAGTTCACGATGTGGTGCAGCGGCATCAGCGCGGGCAATCCGGCGGCGACGAAGGCGACCGGCGCCATCATGCCGAGCATGCCCGAGAGGCCGTCGAAGGCGAGGCTCGCGAGCCAGTAGATGAGGACCGTGAGCCACACGAGCATCGACACCGCGTTGGCGACGTTCAGGTCGAGGCCTTCGGGCGCCAGCACGGACCGATAGAGGAGCGTCGCATGGAGCACGAGCGCCACCGGCACGAGCACGATCTCCACGCGCGTATCGACCCGGGGCGCCGCGCCCCCGGTCGCGAGCGCCGGGCGCGAGCCGCGAAGGGCCAGCCCCGAGAGCAGGAGCCACGCCGCGGCGGTGCTAAAATACAAAATCAAATCAGGCATTTCGGTGCCGATTCCCTCCGATCCTCCCAGTTTACCAATTCCCCATGCTCGACGCCCTGACGCAACGCCTCTCCAACGTCGTGAAGACCCTGCGCGGCCACTCGCGCATCACCGAGGAGAACGTGCAGGAAATGCTGCGCGAGGTGCGCCTGGCGCTCCTCGACGCGGACGCGGGCCTGCCGGTCGTGCGCGACTTCATCCCGAAGGTGAAGGAGAAGGCGCTCGGTACCGAGGTGGTGGGAAGCCTCACGCCGGGCCAGGCGCTGGTCGGCGTCGTGTACGAGGAGCTGGTGAAGCTCATGGGCGGCGCGAGCGCGGGGCTCAACCTCGCGACGCAGCCGCCGGCCGTCGTGCTCCTCGCCGGCCTGCAGGGTTCCGGCAAGACGACCTCGGCGGGGAAGCTCGCTCGCCTCCTCAAGGGCCAGAAGAAGAAGGTCCTGCTCGTCTCGACCGACGTCTACCGCCCCGCGGCCATCGACCAGCTGAAGACGCTCGGGGCCAACCTCGAGATCGAGGTGTTTCCGTCGGATCCCTCGCAGAAGCCGGTCGACATCGCGCGCGCCGCGCTCGACTGGGCGAAGAAGCACTTCCACGAGGTGCTCATCGTCGATACCGCCGGGCGCCTCGCGATCGACGAGGCGATGATGGAAGAGGTGAAGGCGCTGCACGCGGCGGTGCAGCCGATCGAGACGCTCTTCGTGGTGGACTCGATGCAGGGCCAGGACGCGGTGAACGTCGCGCGCGCCTTCGCCGAGGCGTTGCCGCTCACGGGCATCGTGCTCACCAAGCTCGACGGCGACGCGCGCGGAGGTGCCGCGTTGTCGGTGCGCCACGTGACGGGGCAGCCGATCAAGTTCGTCGGCGTCTCCGAGAAGATGGACGGCCTCGAGGCTTTCCACCCGGACCGCATGGCTTCGCGCATCCTCGGCATGGGCGACATCCTCTCGCTGGTCGAGGAGGCGCGCGCCAAGGTCGACG
>Ga0157372_10002755_pt1 | contig 19002 bp, 13 predicted proteins | sample C55metaG_FD_115307 | JGI IMG/M metagenome (GOLD analysis project Ga0157372, IMG submission 115307) | Corn rhizosphere microbial communities from Kellogg Biological Station, Michigan, USA - C5-5 metaG | ecosystem: Host-associated > Plants > Roots > Rhizosphere > Soil | place: USA: Michigan... | reverse complement strand
TTAAGCTTCATCACGTTATTAACAGCATTTTTTAGCTGGTATTGATAAGCCATCACCACTAAAAATGAGACATAGGCTATTACAGTGAAAACCAAAATAAGTACTATCAGCACTGCGGGCGAAATGGCAAGCCTGGGCGCGGTAAAATAGGCGGTTATAATAGCTGCAAGGTTAGCTTCGCAGATAATTATGAATTCCCTGCTTTTTTTGCAAAAAAGGGTTAAGGCAATAAAAATGGTAATTGCGCTAAACAGGTACACATGTTCAAACCCGTTTTTGCCAAGTAAAATGCAGTTATTTATGACCAGGAAAGACAATACGGTAGCAAAGACCCCTGTTTTATAAAAAACCTTATTGTTAATGAAAGAAAAAAATAGTGTGATAGCACAAAAAAAACAGTTTATAGCCCTTAGCCAAAAAGGATCATAAGAATTGTTGAGGCAAAGATAATGTAACGAAGGACTTGCAATAAATAACCCTATGAGTAAAAGGCGGTAAACGGTAGCTTGGTTTTGGATCATTACCAATGAGTTACCTTTTAACGACATGTTTTGCAGTAATTTTTTAATCAATTATTAACGTCTATAAGCACAAATACAGGTTGTAAAATAATAAATTTGGCCGAAAATTTTTACAAACAGTAAATTATATTAGCGGTTATTAATACGCAGATTTATTTACATTTGTTGCAGATACAAATTTCTATGGCGGAAACAGCACAACTAAAAATTGGTGATAAAACATTTGAGCTCCCGGTAATTGAGGGCACTGAAGGTGAAAAGGCAATCGATATTTCTAAGCTTCGCGATCAAACCGGTTATGTAACACTTGATATCGGGTATAAAAATACAGGCGCTACCAAAAGCGCCATTACTTTTTTAGATGGCGAGCAGGGAATACTTAAATATCGTGGTTATCCAATTGAGCAATTAGCCGAAAAATCATCATTTATTGAAGTTGCTTATTTGCTGATCTATGGCGAGCTGCCATCTGCCGAAAAGCTAAAATTATTCCAGTATGAGCTAAGCCGCCATACTTTGGTGCATGAGGATATGAAAAAGTTTTTTGATGGCTTTCCATCAAAATCGCACCCGATGGGGCAGCTGTCGTCGTTGGTATCTGCATTATCGGCTTTTTATCCCGAATCATTAAAGCCATCCCAAACCACCGAAGAGCTTAACCAGAGCATTATTAAAATGCTTGCTAAAATGGCTACCGTGGTTTCATGGATCTATAAAAAATCATTAGGGCACCCGGTTATCTATCCTCAAAATAAATACGATTACGTTACCAACTTCCTGCACATGACCTTTGGTCAGCGTACAGAGGAGGTGGAGATTGATCCGGTGGTTATCGACGCTATGAACAAGTTGTTGATTTTACATGCCGATCATGAGCAAAACTGTTCTGCTTCTACCGTTCGCATCGTAGGTTCGTCCGATTCTAATATTTATGCTTCGGTATCTGCAGGTATCTCTGCGCTTTGGGGCCCGTTACATGGCGGCGCCAACCAGGCTGTAATTGAAATGCTGGAGAAGATCAAAGAAGATGGTGGCGATACTGATAAATGGATTGCCAAGGCTAAAGACAAAAACGATCCTTTCCGTTTAATGGGTTTTGGTCACCGCGTTTATAAAAACTTTGATCCGCGTGCAAAGATCATTAAAAAAGCCTGCGACGATATTTTAGAAAAGCTGGGAGTTAATGACGAGGTACTGGAAATAGCCAAAAAACTGGAAGAAGTTGCCCTGAAAGATCCATACTTTGTTGAGCGAAAACTTTATCCTAATGTTGATTTTTACTCGGGTATCATTTACCGCGCCTTAGGCTTCCCTACAGATATGTTTACTGTACTGTTCGCCCTTGGCCGTTTACCTGGATGGATTGCTCAATGGAAAGAAATGAAAGAAAACAAAGAACCTATCGGTCGTCCGCGCCAGATTTACGTTGGCGCCACCTCTAAAGAGTATGTGGAGATAGCAAAACGGTAATTTTTTTGGTTTATGGTTTATGGATCATAGTTCATAGAAGAAATTATATAAAAATAGAAAGCGATGGGGGATGACTTCATCGCTTTTTTTGACCGCTGATTTTTGATTTTGATTAATATGATTACGCTGATTTGCTAATCTTATTATTTGATAATACTAAACGAGGGAATCAACGAAATCAGCGTGATCATTCGTCAAAAATCAACGGTCAAAAAGAAACCCCGCAGGTTTTCACCATGCGGGGCCATATAAATAAATCAATCAACTACAATGTTTAAGCTTAAAGCTTAGTAATAGTAAAAGTGTTGGCGTTGGCATTTAATACAATTTTGTACGTGCCGCCGGTTGTAATGGTGTAATTAGCTCCGCCTGGAGTAAGTGCACCTGGCGTACCGCCTAAGTTTAAATCCCAGCTGTGATTAAACCTGAATTTTATATCCTTGCCCCCAATTAAAGCAGCGGTAACGCTCCAGGTTTTGGTGGTAGCGTCATAAAGCATATCGGTATCAGTGCCCCAGCCGCCCGGAGTAGCATCGCCAATAATGCTCCAAAATACAGGGGTAGCAGTAAATGTGCCTTTTGTTTTATCGTTTTGATCAATAACAGCATGCAATGCATAGTATCCTGCGGCAGGTACCGAAAGGTTACCGCCGGTAGTACTTATTTTTCCGCTGCCTGCATCTCCGTATGCAACGTCCCAAACCTTTTTAGGAGTAAGTTTAAATTCAAGCTTACCTACAGGGAAACCGATATAACCATCATACACACCGTCATTATTTGGTGAAGTAAGGCTGTCGGCAGTTTTGGGGTCCCATCCCTGGTAAGCGCCGGGAACATAAATATAGCCTGTACCCTGGTACGGCAATACGGTTAACGTAATGACATTTGAGTAGGTGGCAGCCAGGTTTGGAGCAGCCGATGATTTGATGCGCACTTCAACCTGCGACGGGCTATCATAAGATAATTTCAGCGCGGTTAACATATCGTTAAGTGCACCTACCTTCAGTGCTTGGGTTAGTTTATCCGTGCTTACTTCCCTCGCGTTTTTGAAATTATTGCCTTTTACGTCTAACTGTATAGTGTATGTAATAGGGGCATTGTAACCTGTTACCGGGGTTGCAGCCCAATTAAACGTAATGGCATCATTAGCGGCGTTGGGCTTTGATAGTGCAGGGCTTGTTGTTGACGATGATAAAGCACCCACTTTGCCCACGTTTGCTACAACCTTTACTTCATCCTTTTTACATGACGCCAGCATCAGCAGCGCAATGCCACCGAATGCCAGGAGCGTGGTAAATATTTTTTTCATATCCTTTTTAGGTTTTATGGTTTTTACGGGAGATACTTTAAGAGCATCTCCCGGTATATTATTAATATCCTGTATTTTGTTTCAGATTAGGGTTAGCTGTAACATCTGCCGATGGTAACGGATATACCGTGCGGAAGCTTTCAACGCTTTTTCCATCTTTTGAACCGCCTTTAAACGGCCACAAATAGGTAGCCTCTACAAACTTTTTGTAACGGATAAGATCCGTACGGCGGAAGCCTTCCCAGTACAGCTCACGTCCTCTTTCATCAAGCAACAGGTCGGTTGTTAAAGCGGTTAACTGGCCGGTGGTAGCACTTTGATAAGCGCGGGCCCTTAATTTGTTAACATAGCTTAAAGCAAGTGCGGCATCGCCGCCACCGCCACGTGTAGTAGCTTCTGCATAGATCAAATATTGTTCAGCTAAACGGAAAATAGGAAGGTCCATATCTGCATAATCCAAACTTTGCGGGGGGGCACCGTTTATCTTGACATCTTTGAATTTACTGATAGCGTAGCCATCGGTAAAGCTACTTATGGTATTGATATCGATATTTTGGCCATCGGTATAAAACTGGGCACGTTTATCAGCACTCGAGGCGCCTCCCGGAAACAGGTTTACAAAAGCTTTGGTAGTACGTAAACCGGCCCAGCCGCCTGAAATACCATAATCAGCGGCAGGCATACTGCCACCTACAGGAGCGTGTGTCATAAAAGTAGCACCACCATAACTTTGTGTATGTAAGCCATCATAGTTAATGGTCAAAATAAACTCATTTTTATTGAGGTTGTTATCAGCGCGCATTAATTTGCTATAGTCACTAACTAATGAATAACCGGCATCAATCACCTTTTTTGAATAGGTTACCGCAGCTGCATAATTAGCTGTCCCGGTATAAACCTCAGCATTAAGATAGATTCTGGCTAATAATGCCCATGCAGCAGCTTTATCTGCGCGGCCATATTCGTTAGTGCGGGCATCAGCAAGGCTTCCATCAATTGCTTTAAGCTCGCCTTCAATATAGGTAAACAGATCTTTACGGCTTATTTGCTTAGGCAAAGCACCACCCAAAGCATCGTTTTCGGTAACGAATGGAGGGTTTCCAAATAAATCCATTAAAATCGAATATTGATAGGCTCTTAAAAAGCGCGCCTCAGCAACATATTGATGAACTTTATCAGCATCGGCGCCGGTAATTCCCCTGCTGCTTAGTTTAGCATCAGACGACTGGCGGATAAAATCATTAGCCAATGTAATCTGATACATGCAACGATAGTATAAACCTGTAAGGAACAGGTTGCTTGAAGACCAGGTCATGCTGTGAAAATCCGGCAGCCCCACATCTCCCCAGCCAACAACAGCTTCATCGGTCGGTAATTCCTGGGCACACCACATCAGGCGGAAAAAATCAGACGTGCCTTCGTCAATACCTTGTACGTCGCCGTTGCCGGCAGGCCCTGTATTACCGGTTAGCGCGTATGCTGCATAAACCTTGGCAAATGCTTGTTTGTAACCCTCGGGCGAGCTGTAAACCTGCTCTGCCGTTACATCATTGGTAGGAAGCAAATTAAGCTTCTTGGTGCACGATGTTAAACTCCCGGCTATCAAACCGGTTATTAATATATATTTTAATGAATTTCTTTTCATGTCAATCTTTTTTGCGTTATCAGCTTTATATTATAATGAAAGGTTTAAACCTAACACATAGGTACGCGGCCTTGGGTAAAAATTGTTATCAATGCCGCTGCTAACTTCGGGGTCAAGACCTTTATATTGGGTAATGGTAAATACGTTTTGTACGTTAGCACTTACACGCAAATTGCCGGTATTACCAAACACTTTGCCAAAGTTATAGCCGAGGTTAATGTTATCCATTTTTATAAACGACGCGTTCTGTATGTAGTAATCGGATAGCCTCATCTTATCAGAAGAGCCCACTATACCAGTTTGAAGCAAACTTGTAGAAGCGTTGTTCAAAATTCCGATACCGTTAAATACGCTTAATTGTGTGCCCGAGCTTGCAAGCACGTTGTTGTAAGCATAATTACCTACACTTGCCCTTGCTGAGAAGCCCGCCGACCATTTTTTATAATTGAAGTTTGAATTAAGACCGAAGTATGCCTTAGGATCTGAGCTTTTATATCTGTAAAGGTCGCTGCTATTGATAATGCCATCCTTATTGCGGTCAACAAAAACACCGTCAAGCGGTCTGCCATCGGCACCGTAAACCTGTTGATAAACGTAAAAGGAAAGGCGGGGATAATTAACCGAATTGATTTGGATTGTATTACCGGTGCCGCCTGATATGCCCCCCGTTAACACACCGGGATAGCTTGGATCAGGAGCCAGTGTAAGCCGGGTAATTTTGTTGGTATTGTAGGTGGCGTTAAAGCCGATGCTCCAGTTCATATCCTGTGATCTGATCACATCTGCATTAAGGCTTAATTCAACACCCTTGCTGGTTAAATCGCCAATGTTGGCCACAATGGTATTTGAGAAGTTAGTGCCTGCTGGCTGGGGTATGCTGTTAAGTAGTTTTGATGTTTTGCGGTAGTAAAAATCAAGGGTACCGGTAATGCGGTTGTCAAGAAATCCAAAATCAAGCCCGGCATTTGATGATGCTGTTTGCTCCCAGGTACGTTGTGAATAATATCCGCCCGGACGGTACAGGTTGTATAAAATATCGCCTAATTGATATTGGGCGGCGTTACCACTAAGATTATAAAACGATATCACATCATAGTTACCAATGCCATCCTGCTGGCCGGTTATACCGTAACCCAGGCGTAATTTAAGATCAGATAATGCGGTTATTCCTTTAAACATCTGCTCTTGTTTTAATTTCCAGGCAAATGCTACAGAAGGGAAGGTACCAAATCTTCTATCGGGGTTGAATTTTGATGAACCATCGCGGCGTACAGTACCAGTCAGGATATATTTATCTTGAAATACGTAATTTAAACGACCATAAACGGATATTAACCTGTTTTCTGGTTCATCAAAATTAAAGTTTGGATTAGAGCCCGGTCTTTCGGTTCCGTCAAATGCATAGGATCCGTAAAAGTAATTTTTTGTGCTAAAATCCTGGTATGAGTAACCGGCAACCGCATCAATATGGCTTGCGATGTTTTTTAGATCTTTAGCATAGCTGAAGTAACCTTCAAATATAGTATTTGATTGTGTGCCTCTATACGGGTTTCGCTGGCCGCGGTGAGTGATCCCTTTACCGTCCTGAAATCCGTTATAGTTTGAAGCCGCACTATCAGGAATGTTTACACTGCCCGAGCCTTTAGATACATCGTAGCCTAAGTTAACATTTGCATGCAATTCGGGCAAAAAGTGAAACTTATAATCCAATTGGAGGTTGCCTATACTACGATAAACATTACTGCGGTTGTCTTGCTCTTCAAGTAAGCCCAATGGATTAAGCGTGGCTAACCCTTTAAGCTGGCTTGTAGCCGGTTTTGATGGATCATTCAGCCATTCATAATAGCCACCAAAACGATTGCTGCCCGAGTAAACAGGTTTGGTAGGATCAAAGCTAACTGCCGCACCGATTGCCCCCTCATTTGCAAACCGCTGTTTCACCTGTGAGCCTTTAGCATTCAGGGTTACTTTCAAATGGTCTGTAAAAAAGCTCGGGCTTAAGTTAATTGCGCCGGTAAACCGCTGTAATGAACTGGTTTTTAAAATACCTGTCTGATCAAAATACCCGGCAGAGACGCGATACGGCAGGTGTTTCGTTGCACCTGATATACTGATGTTATTGTCGGTAGTGATGCCTGTTTGGTAAATTTGCTTTTGCCAATTGGTATTTGCTGTGCCAAGCTGTGATTTTTGTATGGCTGTGCCATTGGCATTCACATAATCGCGTATTTGATCGCCCGTAAGCACGTCGACATACTTGTTGAGCTTGCTGGCCGAAAATTGAGTGCTGAAATCGATAACCGGTTTACCGCTTTTGCCCTTTTTAGTAGTGATCAATATAACGCCGTTTGAGGCCCTGTTACCATAAATAGCAGCAGCCGACGCATCTTTGAGAATGGAAAACGATTCAATATCATTTGGGTTAATCAAGCTCAACGGGTCTGCAACGCCCGGTATTTTCGATGTGCCATCACCGTTACGCGGACGATCGATAGGTACACCATCAATTACGATCAAAGGATCATTGCCTGCCGCCAGTGATACACCCGCACGTACGCGAATCGTACTACCTGCACCAGGCGCGCCACTGTTTGATATTACGGATACACCTGCAACCTTACCGGCAATTAATTGCTCGGGGGTGGTAATAACGCCTTTTTGAAAATCTTTAGCGGTTACATTGGTGATAGAGCCTGAAAGATCTTTTTTACGCTGGGTACCGTAACCTATAACCACTACTTCGTTAAGGCTTTTGCTTTCGGAAGCGAGGCTGAAGTTTTCGACCGTAGCACCGTTAACGGTTACTGTTTTTCTGATAGTAATATAACCGATAAATTTTACGCTTAGGGTGTAAGTACCGGCTTTAACATTGTTAATGGCGTAGTTACCATTAGGGTCGGTAGTTGAACCAATAGTGGTACCATCGACGGTAACCGTAGCACCGGGGAGGGGCTGGTTGGTTTCGTCAGATACCTTTCCTTTAATACTCCCGGTTTGTGAAAACGCCATGAATGACATCATCAGGAAAGCACAAAGAAGAACATACTTTTTTGAGTAATTTTTTCTCATTTACTTATTGATTTTTATGAATAAAAAAAGGCTTATTTTGCCGTCTATAATTGGTTTATTATTGTGGCCGAAACAGCATGCGACTAATTTACATTTACAAATATCAATTGCAAATTTTATATAAAAGATAATTTTAAAGCGTTTAATTAAGCCTTTTTTAACTTTAACGAAATATTGAAATTTATTAAAGTATTGGGGAAAAATTATTGTTTTTATGCGAAATTTAGATTTAAACGCATATTTGTGAAATAAGTAAGTGTCAGGTGTACACAATAGGTGATTTTACTTTTATGCAACTCAATTCCGGGAACGTTCCCGGCAACGTTCCCGGTTTTTAGCTTTTTATGATGATGAAAAAAATAATTTTCTGCGCGTTTTTGCTTTTGGGCCAAAATTTTTTGCTTTTTAGCCATGTGAAAATCTCTTTTTTTACCGCCAAAATTGCAACCCTGAAAAGCCCGTCTGAACACCTGTTCCTGGCAGGTGATTTTAATGGCTGGAACCCTGCCGATAAGACCTGGGAACTTGTTAAAAACAACAAGGGAAGTTATACCTTAAACAAGGAATTACCTGCCGGCATTATCCATTTTAAAGTAACCCGCGGCAACTGGAATACAGTAGAATGTGACGCCACAGGCAAAGCCATCGAAAACAGAACTCTCAAGATACAAGGTGATACAACTGTTCGGCTTGATATAGCTGGCTGGCAGGATAATTTTGCACAGCCTGAAAAGAAGCACACAGCTACAGAGAGGGTGCATGTAATCAGCGAACAATTTGAGATGCCGCAATTAGGCAGACAGCGGAGGGTTTGGATCTATTTACCGGCAGGTTATGAGGCAAACAAAAAGAAATACCCGGTAATTTACATGCACGACGGTCAAAACCTTTTTGATGAATACACCTCAAGCTATGGCGAATGGGGGATTGATGAGCTCATGGATAGGATACCTGTTCAACAGGAAAGCATCATAGTGGGTATCGATCATGGTGGCGAGTACCGCATAACCGAGTATGACCCGTATAATTCAAAATATGGTGAAGGCAGGGGAGACGATTATGTTCAATTTTTGATTAAAGAGCTTAAGCCATATATTGATGGTCATTACCGTACCCAAACTGATGCCGCGCACACAACAATTGCGGGCAGCTCCATGGGGGGACTTATCTCGATGTATGCGGCACTTAAATATCCCGGGGTGTTTGGAAATGCAGGGGTATTTTCGCCCGCATTCTGGATAGCGCCGCAAATTTATGACCAGGCACAACAGTCTGTAGTAAATAAAAATAGCCGTTTTTATTTTGTTTGCGGCGATGCAGAAAGCGCCAGTATGGTAGTCGATATGCAAAAAATGGCCGATTTGATGAAATCAAAAGGGGTAAAACCCAAAAATGCGCCGGTCACGGTAATCAAAGGCGCAAGCCACAATGAAAAGCAATGGAACGGGGACTGGCCTGGGTTTTATAAATGGTTGATGGAGTTTTAATTAACTACCTGTTTTGCGTTAGCGATAGTAGCGGATACCGGCCAAGCGGCTAAGGCCTGCGCAGTATGAGTGGATAGGGCGGGCCGAAGGTGACGCCCACAATGTTAACTGGGGATTTCGGATGTTCGATTTCAAATTTTCTTTGCATCTGTAAACCCTTAATTCTATAAGTTCTGATTCCGACCTTAACGTTCTATCCATAACCCGCCCAAATTTCCCTTAAATTTAATAGTTTTGAGGTCAGCGTTTACCCATGACCATCGAAGAAATATTAAAACAGTACTGGAACCATGATGCCTTCAGGCCCATGCAGGCCGAGATCATCAAGTCTGTTTTATTAGGGAATGATACATTGGCGCTGTTGCCTACCGGCGGCGGTAAATCAGTTTGTTTCCAGGTACCGGCGTTGGCTAAAGAGGGGATCTGTATAGTGGTGTCGCCGCTTATTGCGCTCATGAAAGACCAGGTTGAAAACCTGCGGGCCAAAGGCATCAACGCGATATCGATAGTATCGGGCATGGGGCGCCGTGAGATAGACCTGGCGTTGGATAATTGCATTTATGGTTCGGTAAAGTTCCTATACCTGTCGCCCGAGCGCCTGCTGAGCGAATTGGTGCGCGAGCGGGTGAAGTACATGAAAGTAAACCTGTTTGCTATTGATGAGGCGCATTGTATTTCGCAATGGGGTTATGATTTCAGGCCACCGTATCTGCATATTGCCGATTTGAGGGAACTGCACCCCAACGTGCCTGTGCTTGCCCTTACAGCAACAGCTACCGCCGATGTTAAGGCAGATATTCAGGAGAAACTAAAATTCAAAAACCCGGTAGTTTACCAGCAAAGTTTTGAACGACGCAATATCAGTTATGTGGTGCAGCATGAAGAAGATAAGTTCCGTAAAATGCTCAATATCGTACGCGGTGTTAAGGGAAGCGGCATTGTATATGTACGGAGCAGGAAGGAGACTTTTGAGATAGCGAAGTTCCTGACGGATAGCGGTATAAGGGCCGATTATTACAACGCAGGCCTGACTGTTGACCAGCGCGCCGAAAAGCAGGAGGCCTGGAAAAATAACCGGGTACGGGTGATCGTAGCTACCAATGCTTTTGGTATGGGGATAGATAAGCCGGATGTACGGTTTGTGATCCACAAGGATATCCCCGAGAGCCTGGAGGCGTACTACCAGGAAGCCGGCCGGGGTGGCCGCGACGGTAATAAAGCTTTTGGCGTATTGCTATATAACCCTGCCGATAAGCTGAAACAGGAAAAGATGTACGAGCTTAATTTTCCATCGGTTGAGGAGATTAAGCAGGTATACCATAACCTGGCCAATTATTACCAGGTGGCTTATGAGGCCGGCGAAGGCTTAAGCTTTGATCTCGACCTTGGCGAATTTTGCAGCCGCTTTAAGCTCGATGCTATTAAAACACTCAACGCCCTTAAGTTTTTAGAGCGCGATGAATACCTGGCTTTTAACGAAAGCGTATTTTTGTCCTCGCGTTTTCAGTTTGAGGTAGTTAACGAGCAACTATACAACTTCCAGATCCAGAACGCCGGCTGGGACCCGTTTATCAAAACCCTGCTGCGCTCATACGGTGGCGCGTTTGAAAATTATGTGCGTATCAAGGAGTTTGATATCGCAAGGCGAACAGGTTTAAGCGTTCAGCAGGTTATTGAGGGGATGTTACAGTTGCAGCAATACGGCCTGATAAGCTATATGCAGCAAACAGATAAGCCCCAGGTTACCTATTTAAAACCACGGGTACAGGGAAGCCACCTCATTATCGACAGGAAATATATTGAGCAGCGCAAAGAAGTATACCGTCAAAAAATGGAAGCTGTGTTTGCCTACGCCATTCATAAACGCTGCCGGAGCCAGATGTTGCTGGCTTATTTTGATGAACCAAATGGCCGTAAATGCGGGATCTGCGATGTTTGCCTTGAGGAAAAACGCAGGGTAAATCAAGACGAAATTTTCGACAACATCACCACCGAAATAGTCCAATTGCTTAGTATTAGCAACCCCGATATCGGCGGACTGATAACCGGGATCAACATCGGTACCGAAAAAGAAAAAATGGAGGCCGTACGCCTGCTGCTCGATGCAGGGAAGATTAAGACCGACGGTGAGGCTTATTATTTAAGTTGATAGGTTGTATAACAAGGGTTTTCACCCGTCCATCATGCCCAGAAACTCTAAAGGAGAAATGACAATATAAAAAGGGGGCCTGTCACCCTGAGCCTGTCGAAGGGTCGCGCGCAGAGGCCTGCCCACGATGCTTCGAGTGCCTCAGCATGACCCCATTTTTAATTGTGTCGTGCTTCGATCTAATTTATCTTTCTTTCCCTCAAATTCTCCACCCCATTTCACCGGGAAAAATCACCCCTTTACCGACAAAAACCTGCCCTACAGCTAATTAGCCCAAGCCTGCTGTAACGTTTTTTATTTGAGATCGTCATATGTATGTATTCAATGAAATAAAATAATAATCACTTGACAATCAAAATATTAATACCATGAAAACTACATTAACCGCTATCGCTACCGTACTGTTTATGGTACTTGGCTTCGCAAACATCGCATCTGCAAATAATGCTAAAAATGATGCAGGCATCATTTTAACCGACATCAGCAAAATCAACAAAATTGAAGTTTACGGCAATGTTGAACTTTATATATCAAGCGGCCCGGCCGACCAGGTAAAAGTTTACAACCGCTACTATTCTGAAAACGCTCTGGTTCAGTCACAAAAAGGCGTATTGCGCATCTCATCATATAAGGCCGAAAAATTGGTAGTTTGGGTTACTGCAAACCAATTGAGCGCCATTAATGCTTATGATAATGCCGATATTAAATCATTCGGCAGTCTTTCAGGCATCGAGCTTGATGTTAAATTAAACAACAATGCATCTGCCAATCTTAACCTGGATACTTATAGCGCCAGCATCACCCTAAGCGGTAATGCCAAAGCCGAGCTTAAAGGTAACACCAATGAGTATAGCTTAACCCGTAACGCAACTTCAAATGTGAACAGCAACGGCCTTGCATACACTCACGCTACCGAAACTTTGAATAAAGAAACCAAGCCAGCGGTTGATCAATTTGCAACTTTATAACAGCCATTTTTTTGAGTCAATTATATATAGTGTAGCCGCCTTGAAAGGGGCGGCTTTTTTGCGTGCTTTTGCGTTGCAAACGGGCGCGTGTTAAAAGATGCTTTACTATTGTTACCAATGAGATAACTAAAAAGTTATTGTTATGTTGAACTTGTTTCAATAATAGGCAGCGTTTATTTCAGGCGATATTCGCCATCTGCAACACCCTTATTGATGATCTCAACAAAGTCTTTCTGCTCTGCCTCGATCAGCCTTTGGCGATGAACTTTCATGGTAAATTGAACTGACCTCAAATTGTTTTCAGGAGCGTCGTTACCTTTAATAGGGTGGCGACGTTTTTTGTTTTTTATTGAATAAAACTATTTTCAAAAAATACTTGCGCAAGTAAATGCTTGCATTTATATTTGCAAGTACTTACTTGCGCAATTATGAAAGCCAGACGAGATGTTTACCAGGCGATAGCCGACCCCACCCGAAGAGCGATTATCAATATGATTGCTGCACAGCCGCATAACGTGAATGCGATAGCTGCAAACTTTGATGTTACACGGCAGGCAGTTTCACTGCATATCCAGATCCTGGCCGATTGCGGTTTGATAAACGTTAAACAGCAGGGCCGCGATAGGGTCTGCGAAGCCCGGCTTGATCAGCTTGGCGAAATATCAGTTTGGGTTGATCAGTATCGCCAGCACTGGGGAAATAAATTGGATAATCTTGAGAAATATGTAGTAAACCTAAAAAATGAAAGAAATGGAAAACAATCAAAGTAGCACTGCAGATCGTGAACTGCGCTTAACCAGAACTTTAGATGCCCCGGTTGAGCTGGTATGGGAAGTTTGGACCCAACCCGAACATATTGCCCAGTGGTGGGGGCCCAACGGCTTCACTAATACCATTAGTAAAATGGAAATTAAACTAGGAGGAGAGTGGGATTTGGTGATGCATGGCCCCGACGGGACAGATTATAAAAATAAGAGTGTATTTAAAGAAGTTATTCCACTTAAAAAGATAGTATACGAGCATGTCAGCAGTCCAAAATTTGTTGCAACTATTGAGTTTGAAGAACGGGCAGAGCAAACTTTCCTGAGCTGGCACATGCTTTTTGAAACGCATGAGCAGTTTGTACAGGTAGTAAAAACATTTAAAGCTGATGAAGGCTTAAAGCAAAACATCGAAAAGCTGAACCTGTATTTAAAAGATGTGAGGAAGGGATAAACTCTATCGGAAGTCACATAGATATCTTCTTTTGTTAATGTATAAAGCGTTATTGAACAATAACGCTTTTTGCGTTTATAGCAGCCCCAATTAAAGAGGTTTCGAATGGCATTAATAACATTGCCGTCATCACTTTTCATCTGCACATCTGAAATCTGCACATTTATAATCAAAAATTCTTCCGCTGTTTACCGATATAAATCCCCCATTCGCCGACTAAAACCTGCTGTACATCTAATTTGCCCGAAACCGCTGTAACGTTTTAAAAATGGGGGCGTCTTATCTGTGTATTAAATGAAATAACAACACAAATAATTGACAATCAAAATATTAATCATCATGAAAACTACAATATTAACAATCGCAGCATCTTTAGTTTTAGCACTTGGAGTATCATCCGCAGCTAACGCAGCAACCAAAATAGACAACGGCGCAGCCGTAGTTTTAAATAACGTAAGCAAGATCAGCAAGATCGAAGTTCGCGGCAATGTTGAGGTATATGTATCAGCAGGAGAGAATGACAATGTTAAAGTTTATAACAAGTATTATTCAGAAAGCGCATTGGTACAAAACAACAACGGTACCCTACGTATCACCTCATACAAAAACGAAAAATTGGTAGTTTGGGTAACTGCAAATGATTTGAAAGCCATCAATGCTTATGACAATGCCGAAGTTAAATCATTCGGGAAACTTGCTGCCCTTGATTTGAATGTTAACCTTTACAACAATGCATCTGCTAAATTAAATATTGATGCTTACGCTGCCACTGTAAACGTTAACGATAAAGCTAAAGCAGAGTTTACAGGTACTGCCGATGTTTACACCCTTAACCACACCCGCGAATCATTTGTAAACAACAATGCTTTCGCTGCGGTAAACTTTACGGATAAGGTAACCAACGCTCCTGCTAAATACACCGTTGAAAACGAATTTGCAGGTCTTTAATATCTTACTTTTACAAAAGTCCATCATATATTCAAAAGCTATCATCTAAAATGTGATAGCTTTTTTTAATTTTGATGCAACACTAAACTGCCATTCGGCGTCATAACAACCATACTATGAAAAAATACCTTTTTACCTTCACTATAGCAGGCGCATTAATAACTACAGCCATATTATCATCATGTAATTACAGATGCGTACACGGTTCGGGAAACCAGACTACAGAAAAACGCAAAGCCGAAGACTTTAAAAAAGTTGAGATCTCAGGCGCTTTTAAAGTCCACCTGAAACAGGATAGTTCGTTAACTATCGATATCAAAGCCGACGATAACCTGATCAAATATATTTCAACTTCGGTTGAAGGTGGTGTATTACACATTAAATCAAAAAAGAATTTCTGCGATCCCGGTGATATGGTGATCAACATCGGCGTGAAAAACCTTGAAGAAATTAAAGCTTCAGGCGCGGTTGAAGTTAATTCTGACGGCAAGCTCAACGCTAAAGATTTCAAGCTTGATCTTTCAGGTGCTACTAAAGTTACGCTTGACCTTAACGCCGCCAATGTATCAACCGAGGGTAGCGGCGCAACAGAAGTCCGCCTTACAGGTCAGGCTGCCGCTCACAAAATTGACCTGAGCGGCGCCGGTAAAATAGAAGCCTTTGATTTTGTTGTTGGTGACTATGATATCGAAACATCGGGCATTGGACATTGCAAGATCAATGTGCTTAAAACGCTGAACGTGCACACCAGTGGTGCGTCCGAAATTCAATATAAAGGTTCTCCGTCTACCGTGAATAACGATAAATCGGGTGCTTCATCTATCAAAAAAGTTGACTGATCGACCTTATAATAATTAACGAAAAGGCCGGGGATATAACTAATTCGCGGCTTTTTTTGATTTTACAACCTATCACTATTAAAAATTGAATGAAAAAGTTTTTAAAATGGACAGCCTATGCAATTATAGCGCTTGTTCTTGTCGCTGTTGCCGGCATCTCCTACATAACCCTGGCATTGCCCAATGTGGGCCAACCCGAAGCCATTAAAGTTGATGCCACGTCGCAACGTATTGCCCGCGGCAAGTATCTGGCCAATAATGTAACGGTTTGTCTGGATTGTCATTCTACCCGTAGCTGGGATAAATTTGCAGGCCCTTCAGATTCCGCAGTTTCCGGTGCCGGCGGTGAAAAATTTGATGCTTCAGCAGGTTTCCCCGGCACGGTTTATTCGCCTAATATTACTCCTTTAAACCTAAGTAACTGGACAGATGGCGAAATCTTCAGGGCAATGACCACTGGTGTTAAAAAAGATGGTTCGGCTATATTTCCGATAATGCCATGGCCTTATTATGCAAAAATGGATAGGGAAGACCTTTATTCCATTATAGCCTATATACGCACCTTAAAACCCAGCGGCAAAAACTACCCTGGCCATCAGCTCGATTTTCCGCTGAATGTTATTGTGCATACTATGCCGCAAAAAGCTGCGTTGGGTAATATCCCAAATCCGGCAGATACTGTTAAATATGGAGCTTATTTATTAAATGCAGCGGCCTGTAAAGAATGTCACACGCAATCGGATAAAGGTAAATTAAATGAGGCTATGGCTTTTGCCGGCGGACAAGGTTATATAATACCCGGTGGAAGCAAAGTGTTTTCGGCCAATATTACGCCCGATAAGGAAACAGGCATTGGTAGCTGGACAAAAGAGCAATTTGTAAGTCGCTTTACTCAATTTGCCAATGGTAAAATGCAGCCGGCACCGGTAAAACCGGGCGAATTTCAAACCATTATGCCGTGGTGGAGATATGGCAGCATGAAAGTGTCCGATCTGGAAGCAATTTACGCTTATTTGAAAACAATAAAGCCCATCAGTAACCATGTTGTAAAATTTGAAAACAATATAAAATCAAGCGCTAATTAAAAATAAATTCATACTTTTGCGCCTCGAATTTTGTATAGCACGGATTAGGTTTTAGGCTATATTTCAAAGGATTAAATTAAATACCCGGTAAAAAGATGAATATTACACAGGAAAAAATTAATGACCTGAACGCAGTTGTTAAAATTAACATCAACCCTGAAGATTACCAGCCACGTGTTGAAAAAGCTATAAAGGAAAACGCTAAAAAAGCAAAAATTCCTGGTTTTCGCCCGGGCATGGTGCCTGCATCGCACATCAAAAAAATGTACGGTAAAAGCATCCTTGTTGATGAGATCAACAACCTGTTACAAGATACTTTAAATAACTATATCGATGAGCAAAAACTGGCGGTATTGGGTCAGCCATTGCCTGCTGCAGATGATAACAAAGAATACAACTGGGATTTTGCCGATAACTTTGAGTTCAAATATGAATTAGGCCTGGCTCCTGAATTCAGCATCGACTTTTCATCAAAAGATAAATTAACCCAATACGTAATCAAAGTTGATGACGAAACGCTGGCTTCAAGGATCAAAAACATCCGCCGCAGCTATGGCAAAATGACAAATCCTGACGTATCGGCAGATGATGACGTTCTTTACAGCGAATTGGTTCAACTTTCGGCTGATGGTAGTGTTTTTGAGGGTGGAATAACCAATACAGCGTCTGTACGTTTAGATCAGATCAAGGATGAAGCAATCAAAGCTTCACTGATCGGTTTGAAAAAAGGCGATGTGTTAACATTCGATATTCGTAAAGCTTTTGATAACGACGCAGCTAAAATTGCCGGTTTATTGAAAATTGAAGAAGACGATGCAGCTGATTTAAGAGGTGATTTCCAATTAACTGTTAAAAACGTTAACCGTTTAGAAGAAAGTGATCTTAACCAGGAGTTCTTTGACAAATTATTTGGTGAAGGTACTGTAACTACCGAAGAGGAGTTCACAGCTAAAATTATTGAAGAACTTGAAAGCATGATGGTTCAGGATGCGGACCGCAAATTGCAGGACGACATGTACAAACTGGCTATCGCTAAAGTTGATTTCGCCCTTCCTGATGAGTTCCTGAAACGTTGGTTAAAAGCAACCAACGAGAAATTAAGCGATGAGGAATTAGAAGGCGGTTACAACGATTTTGCTCAAAACCTGAAATGGACTTTGATCGAAAACAAGATCATTACTGATAACACAATCGAAATTAAATATGAAGATGTGTTTGAATTAGCTAAGATCCGTTTAGATCAGCAGTTTAGGATGTACAGCCCGACTGCTATCCCTGAGGATCAGTTAGGCCAGTACACTGTTCAGTACCTGCAAAACAAAGACAACGCTAACAAAATATTTGAAGAGGTAAAAGCATTAAAGGTATTTGATTATATCAAAAATGTGATCACTTTAGATAAGCAGGATATCCTTTACACTGATTTCAGTGCATTGGTTACCGCCGCACAGTAAGCAGTTTTTAATCGCCCTTACCGGGGCTGATTTATAATATATTCACCAAAAGCAACTCACAAGGTTGCTTTTGGTGTTTTATAACCTATAGTACCATATGTCATTGCGAGGAGGAACGACGAAGCAATCTCGTAGCTATACAGACCGGACATGCATTGGCTACGAGGTTGCTGCGCTACGCTCGCAATGACATAAGAGAGTATCTGCCCGATGTTGGTATTTTTACCGATATCTTCCTGCCCACTCTACTGTTAGTTTTGACTAAAAAAATCAAGTTTCGTCACTGCTCCCTCATCAAAAAATTACGTAATAAAAACTATCTTGCAAAAAATCTATTGAACTAAAAACTATATTTATCGCGGGTAAGACACCCGCATTTCCTAACGAACAACAAACAAAAACCATGAGCAGTAATATCGATAAAAACGAATTCAGAAAATATGCTGTTAAGCATCACCGTATTAACAGCCTTTATGTAGACAAATATATTGCAGGTGTTGAAAGAGGCAATATGCCAACAGGCGGTATTACAACCGTACCAACCGGCATGACACCATACATTCTTGAAGAACGCCAGCTTAACGTACAGGCCATGGACGTGTTTTCACGTTTGATGATGGATCGTATCATTTTCCTTGGCGATGCCATTTATGATAATATTGCAAACATTATCCAGGCTCAATTGCTTTTCTTACAATCGGCTGATGCTAAACGTGATATCCAGATCTACATTAACTCGCCAGGTGGTTCGGTTTATGCAGGTTTAGGTATCTATGATACCATGCAGTTTATATCAAATGACGTGGCTACCATCTGTACAGGTATGGCGGCGTCAATGGCTGC
>Ga0157372_10002753_pt1 | contig 19009 bp, 12 predicted proteins | sample C55metaG_FD_115307 | JGI IMG/M metagenome (GOLD analysis project Ga0157372, IMG submission 115307) | Corn rhizosphere microbial communities from Kellogg Biological Station, Michigan, USA - C5-5 metaG | ecosystem: Host-associated > Plants > Roots > Rhizosphere > Soil | place: USA: Michigan... | reverse complement strand
GGCCGCCCCTGGTAGTACCTGCCCATAAATGGTGCCTGGAATCTTCAAAAAGTTTCCATAGGTTTCTATCGGTTGTTTGAGTTAATGTATTATAGCAGTTGTAATGCTTGAATTTGCCGGTAGTTTTGCTAAACTGGTCAATACCACCGTTGAAAGAAGCCACCCATATTTTATTATCGAAGGTTTTAAGTATGCTCACGATAAAATCGGTACTCAAGCCCCCACCGGTTGATGCATGAGTATAACCGGTGTATAAATTATTTTTTATGTCCCAGTAAGAAAGCCCGCCGCCATCTGTGCCTATCCATAGGTTATGCTTTTCATCTTCACAAAATGAAAGAATGAAATTGTTGATCACACTGTTTTTGTTGAAGGGGTCATTGTTAAAAAGTGCAAACGGCTTTTTAAAGTTGTCTACAACGCTAACCCCGCCGCGCAGGGTTGCTATCCACTTTCTTGATTCCCTGTCATGAAAAACCGCGGTAACAGCCCCGCTGCGCAATGAACCCGCTTTATTGCCATTGGTAATAAAAGTGAGTTTGCCGCTATCTGTATTTAAAATATTGATGCCGCCACCGTCGGTAGCTATCCAGATATTACCTTTTTCGTCGAGAGTTAAATTGGATATGTTATCGCTGGTAAGTTTGTCAATAATGGGGTGAAACCTCCTGATAACTTGTGCTTTACTGTTAAATATAAACAAGCCGTTTTCAGTGCCCATCCAAAGGTTGCCCACTTTATCTGCAAGCAGGCAACTGGCACTGTAAAGTTGAGTATTGATGATATTTATACGCTCAGATTTTGGATCATATAAACCCAGTCCCCGGTTTTTTACAAATACCCAAACGCCTGCCCGGGTTGGGCATAATGCTTTTACGCTATAATTATATTGGTTGGTAAGCCCCGTTTGCAGGTAAAGTTTCCTGGTTTTATCATATCTCAATAATCCCAGCTCATCGGATCCTACATATATACTACTGTCCTTACCGGTTACAATAACATTTATATTTGAAGCTATTTTTAACCGGCGCCCGCTGGTGTGCTCCCGGAAATATTCCGGATAAAAATAAGAGTCGGGGTAATTATAAAAAACAAGCCCGCGTTGTGTGCCTATCAGTATTTTGTTACCAACACCGTTTAATGCGCTTATATGATTGTAGGGGAGGGATTTGTTGTTGTTCCACTGGTTTCTGTATACCTTAAATTCATCGCTGTCATACCGGTTTAAGCCATCATAAGTACCCATCCACATAAAACCATATTGATCCTGGTAGAGGGATGTAACTGCATTATTAGATAGTCCGTTTTCGATACCAAGATACTGCACGGGCTGTCCGGCTGTGAAACCAAAAACATTTAGGTAAACGAAAAGGAACAGGAAACTAAAGTATATTTTCGGATTTAAGACGTTATTTATCCTACTATGCATTATAAATTATTAGTTAATAATTGGTAAGTAAAAATATCAAATTGATTTACAAAAGTGTCTTGTTTTTTAATCCAAGTGATAATGTTACAAAGCAAGGGCAGGGGTAGTGTTCATGGTGCTTTTTTGAGTATATGTCTATAGTTAATTGCTTCTATACTACCAGATAGTTTTCTGTATCTTGATTTTTACAGGCAATTTATTTTACCCCCTTAAATTTAGGGCTTTACCCCCTTTTTTTCTAATTCTATTATTGCATTTTTGATCAGCAGCCAGTTAAACCTATATAGCAATCTGCTTTTTTATTTTTCGGGCAATAAACTAATAGTTAGATAATAAAAAAATATGTCATGATAAAGCGTGGACTCATTCTTTCAACACTGAGTGTTTTATTTTTAATAAGCCTGTCCATATTACTGGCGTTTAAACGCCCGGATCCAAAATTGAAAGTTAAGTGGGAACAGCTTTTTAACGGAAAGGATTTAACGGATTGGACTGTTAAAATCAGGAAACATCAATTAAATGAAAATTTTGGTAACACCTTCATGGTTGTTGATCATAAGATCCAGGTAAATTATGATCAATATGAAAAATTTGATGACCAGTTTGGGCATTTGTTTTACAAAAAGCCTTTTTCTTATTATCTTATAGGTGTGGAGTATCGTTTCATAGGTAACCAGGTAAAAGGTGGCCCAGCATGGGCGTTCCGCAACAGCGGAATTATGATACACGGGCAGGATCCTAAAACTATGAAGGTAGACCAGGATTTTCCAATATCCATTGAGGTTCAGTTGTTGGGCGGCAATGGTAAAGATAAACGGCCGACCGCGAACGTGTGCACCCCCGGTACACAATACGTTTTAAATAACTCGGTAGTTAAAAGTCATTGCCTGGATTCAAAATCGGAAACCTTTCATGGCGATCAGTGGGTTAGGGTAGAGGCCCTTGTTTTGGGCGATTCGCTGGTGGTACATTATGTAAACGGAGAAGAAGTGTTACGTTATCAGCGCCCGCAACTGGACCCGGTTGGCAGCACAGAGGAAGGTGCGTTGTTAAAAAGCGGTACAATTTCCCTGCAAAGCGAAAGCCATCCTGTTGAGTTTAGGAAAGTTGAGATTGTTAACCTTGAAAAATATGCGCATGATCCTCAGAAATTAGCCGACGTAGTTAAACAGTTAACCGCTGAGAAACGGATTCCTAAACAATAAATAAAATAAAAAGATTAATTTGACTGCCTTTTACCTGTATAATTAAAAAACAACAATGTTAAAGTTATCCTTAACCCTATTTCTCTGTTTATCTTTCTTTTTGACGCTCAAATATTTTACAAATACCCGTAGTAATGAAGCGGGACATGCCAAACCAAGTACTTTGGCTTCAATACGAGGACAAAGTCAATCTAAAAGCGATTCGCTCCATTGGCCAGCTGGCTTTACAATCACCAGGTTTGCCGGACCTGAGCTTACACCAAGCCCCGCTTGTTTAGCTGTGGCAGCCACAGGCGAGGTATTTGTTGGCGTTGATATGATTGGTTCGCTGGGTAAAGATCCCGGGAAAGGGCGGATAGTTAAACTTATCGATAGCGATAATGATGGTAAGTTAGATAAGCATACAGATTTTGCTGATGTTGACGACCCGCGCGGTATACTCATCATGGGCGACCAGGTTTTTGTGCTTCATACAGTTTTTTCGAAAGAAACGCGTAAGGCGACCGGTATGACCCTTGAAGTTTTTGAAGATAAAGATCATGATGGCATTGCTGATGGCCCGCCAAGACCACTCGTCGAGCACCTGAGTAATGCTCACATGCTGGTTGAACGCGGAACAGACCATGCTACCAATGGTATCCGTATGGGGATTGATGGATGGATCTACATAGCTGTTGGCGATTTCGGCTTTCATGATGCCACCGACCGGGATGGTAAAAAACTGACTATGCTTGGCGGCGGCATCATAAGGGTAAGGCCTAATGGCAAAGAAATGGAGGTTTATACCCACGGTACCCGCAATATTTATGATGTTGCTATAGATCCGTACATGAATGTATTTACACGCGATAATACTAATGATGGCGGCGGCTGGAACATCCGTTTCTCGCATCATATTCAATCGGGCGAATATGGTTACCCCTTGTTATTTCAGCATTTTACAGATGAGATTCTGCCCGCCCTGGTTGATTTGGGCGGCGGCTCAGGCACAGGTTCGCTGTTTATGGATGAACCTACCTGGCCCGAAAAATATAACCATGTACCTATGACGGCCGACTGGGGACGGAGCGAACTTTATATAAATAGGGTAAAACCAGATGGTGCCAGTTTTAAACAAACTGAAGAACCATTTATTGAATTACCTCAGATCACCGATCTGGACGTTGATGGTTCGGGGCGGCTCTATCTTTCGGCCTGGGATGGTGCGGGATATTCTGGCAGTGCATCAAAGGGTTATGTTATCAGGGCCATACCTAACGGATGGAGCTATAAAGCATTTCCTGATGTTAAAACGCTGGCCGTAGCTGATTTGGCCAATATGTTAAAATCAGAAAGCGCGGTGGCAAGATTAAATGCCTCACAGGAACTTATTACCAGGCCGGCCGACGAAAGCGGTAAGGCAGCCTTTGCCATAGCATCGGATGCGGGTGTTGCTTTATATGCACGGGTGGCTGCTCTTTTTACTTACGGACAAATTGCCCGGGAGAGCGGAATAGCTAACCTTGCACAACTAACGCAGGATAATGCTCTGAGGGAATTTGCATTACGAGCCTTAACAGACAGGAAAGAAGGGATAGCACAAGTACCAATAGCTCCTTTCTTGAACGGGCTGAAAGATCCGTCTCCGCGCGTGAAAGCTGCGGCGATTATAGGTTTGGGTCGTCTTGGCCGTTTAGAAGCCGCTCCTGAATTACTTAAAACACAAGTTCCTGCAAGTTTTTCGGCACCTGCTAAAAATACCGAAGGGCCGCACGCCACGCCAAATTCGGCCATAATATTGCCCCATCTGGCTGTGAGGGCACTTGTAAGCATGAATGCGGTTGATGCATGCGTTGGTGCAATTGGAACTACCAATTCAACATTAGCATTATGGGCATTGAGGTATATGTACGATACTAAAGCGGTAAATGGTTTGATTGTTGCTTATCCCAAAATCAAAGATGTAAAAACAAAGAAACAAATATTGGTAACCCTGGCACGCCTTTATAAGCAGGAAGCTCCCTATGATGCATCCTGGTGGTGGGGAACCCGGCCCGATTCACATGGCCCAATTTATAAGGGTATAACCTGGGGAGGCTCGGCTCGTATCGAGAAGTTCCTGACGCTTGAACGAAGCAAAGCAGGCACTGCGGGCAAACAATTTTATGCTGATCTGAATGAGCGCCACCAAATGGGAATTACAGCTTTTGGCGGCGAGGAAAAAAGTGTTCCAACAAAAGAGGTCAAAGTGGATTTGTCAAAGATCCTGAATAAAAAAGGGCAAATCGGTAATTCATCTATTGAAGACGTGATGTTAATGTTAGCCAAAGTTAAAGGAGATCCAAAGAAAGGAAAGGCACTCTTTACGCAGCAAGGTTGTGTAGCCTGCCATAGCCTTACCCGCGGCGAAAAATTAAAAGGGCCGTTTATGGGACAGATCGGGTCTATCATGAACCGCCAGCAAATCGCCGAATCCATCTTAAAACCCAGCGCTTCTATTTCGCAGGGATTTGCTACTGTGATGATTACAGCTAAAGGCAATAAAAATTATATGGGATTTATTACAGATGAGTCTGCTCAAAAAATAGTGATGAGAAACATTACCGGAGATGTATTTACCATTAAATCCAGCGATGTGCTTACCAGGAAGGAATTGAAAACATCTATGATGCCTGTAGGTCTTGCCAATGCATTATCATATGATGAATTTGCCTCACTGGTTACTTTTCTATCTCAGCAAAAAAATTAAAAAGATGAGGGAGAATTATGAAGGTGTTTGAAAACCAGTGGTCATAAAGTATCTTCGTATTTAATTAGCCGGCAATTTGCTTCTTATTTAGCAGGTTGCCGACTCAAATTTAAATCTCAACTATGCAACACAAAGCTATATCGCTCAGGCCGTTCATCGGCGCTAAAGATTTTGAAATATCGCTAAGTTTTTATCGCGACCTGGGATTTGAAGAAGTTGTATTGAGTGCAGATATGTCGGTATTTAAAACAGGGCAGCTCGCCTTTTATCTGCAAAAAGCATATGTTAAAGATTGGATAGATAATACCATGCTGTTTTTGGAGGTTGATGATGTCGCCCGCTACTGGGATGAGCTGTTAGCTTTAGATTTACCTTCGAAATATGCCGGCGTAAGGTTAACTCCGATCCGCGTGGAGCAATGGGGGAGGGAATGTTTTTTACACGACCCCTCCGGTATCCTCTGGCATTTCGGTGAATTTTTTAATAAACTTTAGTTCTTATAGCTCCATTGAAGATATTAACGCTTTTTATTCCCCAACCTATTTCATGGTGAACTTCCGACTGATGGGGAATAATGTCAAGTCTGAAAACGACGCGTAACGGTTAAATATCAATGATAGTCCTCCCACTATCTGTTTCACCTTTTGCATAGGATAAAAATATCCCTTTCCCTTTAAACCTGCTTAATTAATCTCGTAGTTTGATGTCATTAATCTGTCAATGAACTTTATGCGAGGATGTTTTAATATCTATTTGCTTGATTTTGTATGGATTACGCCGGATTTAGTTTAAATTAGGTTAAAAGTATCCATATGGAAAACTTCTGGCAGGAAAAAAAGGAATGGCTCAATAAACTGACCCTGGAAGATGCAAAGTTCATATTTGAACAGGCCGAAAAATCATATAACTACACCATAGAAACGGCAAAGGGTATTTACGAGCGATCAAACGGATTATTAACCCTGGTTTCGGGCGTTTTAATTGGTCTTGTGGCTTATGCAATCGGAAAATGGAAGGATACACCTCACCTGGATAGTTTGTTATTTACGGCAATTGTAGGGATCTTTTATTTTTTGATAGTAGGTTTAATGTTTGTACTGCAAGGCTTAACCCCAAGTGAATATCTTTTGCCAGGTACAAATCCCAAAGTATACTTTGATAAGGCATTTTTCCATAAGGATATTGCTGATGATGAAAGGATCCTGAGGTTTTACAAAGTTGAGATCATCAATTACCAGGAACGGATTGAGCAAAACACAAAGAAAAACAATTATAGATGGAATATTTACGTACTTTGTTTACGGGCAATATTTTTTTCGCCCATAGTTATGGGGATAGCTTTTGCTATTGCAACTATAGCTTCCTGACTATTCCGATCCCAGATAATCCGCCTGATCAGATGATGACGGGTCGTTATCATCCCATAAACCAGGTGTACCTATATCCCCTTCCAAATAAGGCTCGCTGTCTTCGGCACAAGGCATGGCCTCATCAAGGTTAATGTCAGACCTGCCCACACGGCCCTTGCCCGATGTTTTGATATCCCATATATCAGGGATATTTCCACTGTCTTCTTCAGGGGTTGGGGTTTCGTCGGGATCTGGAAATTGGCTCATAATCAAATAATTATTGCTAAATAAAGTTAACTTATAATTTGCATAATAGCAAATTGAAATGTATTTCCAGGTTCTTAGAACAGCTTCCTCAGGGTCTGTCGAAAGAGTCCTCTCAATGTTTATCTCACGCGTTCTTTAACGCCGATAAATCGCATTGCAGATCTTTATCCCAATTTCCCGTTTTAGCCGCGGCGTCATAGGTGGATTGCAAAAATTGAAGCAAACTCCGTTCCGGGTCGGCCGATCGGGAAATAACTTCGTAAGTCAATAAAAACTCACCCATTTCCCCGCTGTAAAATGCTTCGGGAGGCGATACCTGCTGTGTGGCAAAATCTTCCGGAGTCGGGTAGCAATATGCGTAAAAAACGGGATGAGGGAAAGCATCCGAGCCCGGCCAAAAGCCGCATGAGCTCACTTCCTGCGAATAAGCTTCCTGCATTACTATCGCGGGCATATTGGGTACGCTGCCCTGGTGTTTTGGTGCAGGCCTACCCGAAAAGCGGGTGACCGCCAGGTCAAATCCTCCCCAAAAGAAATGTACCGGGCTGTTTTTTCCTTGAAACCCGGCCCTGAATTCGGTGAAAACATTGTGGATCCTTACCAGTGCCTGCCAGTAATCATGCATAATGGAAGCATTATAGTTACATGGCGTATGATTTTTGGCAAAAGGAATAGCCGGCTCCACTTCATTCGGCACTGCATATATTTCTACGCCTGCATTAACTGAAGCAATGTTATCCATCAGGGAACTGTAAAAGGCGGACACGCTTCCGGTACCGAGCCCAAACGATCGTTTTTCTCCGGTACTGGTGGATATATTCAGGGTATGACTGATAAAATCAAGATCTATCTGGAAAACGCCGCCCTCAAATGGCATACTTCCGGTAGTTAGACCGGTTGAACTTACATAAAGGGTGACCTGCCATGAATGATTGATCCAGGGCATTTGTTTTAGTCTTACCTTACCAATGATTTGAGTCCACATATGAACACTTGCAAGGGTATCTTTAAGATCATGGTAATCGAGCCTGGGCCAGCGTGTTGTTGTCGGGTTGCTCATAGGTATAATTTGTTGAGTTAAATCGCTTAATCCTAAATTACAAATGTTTTGCGGGATGTTAGCTTTAATTTTCAGTCAAATAAAAATTAAAGCGGACACCTCAATTTTTGCTTCACTGTCACATTTTTATATCATTTGTTCCTGTTAACGGTGAGCTAACATGAGTGGGCTAAGTTGGCTGCCGAAAGTATTACAAAATAAAAAGATCGACAAAATTACTTATGGTACTAAGCACTAACAGGAACATTGGACTGTTAATTAAAACCGGTTTAATAATTATGGTTGCGGGCTGCATCAGCGGTTCGGCGTTGGGGCAATCGGCCCATGTAAATCCCTGGGCTCCCAAACCGCTGGGCACACTGCCGCCGCCGGCCAGTCTCAGTCAGGGTGTCTGGCTTAAAGGCGAGCTGCATATGCACTCCAGGCATAGCAAGGAGTCGTCAAATAATTCAATCAGCAAGATCATTACTTTTTGCAAGTTGGTAGGGATCGATTTCCTGGCTATTACCGATCACGATAATCATGTAGAAGGCGACGTAGCCCACAATACCTGGACTGATCCGGAGTTTAAATCAGATTCGGTATTGCTGCTTTACGCTGCCGAATGGACAACTACCCGCGGCCACGGCAACGCCTTTTCGGCCAGGCCTTATGATCATCAGCAGTTATACGATGTGCGCGATCAGCGCGATACCGTTGTAGGGCGCATAAAGAATAAGCTGGGCATCCACTTATCTGCAAATCACCCGAGTGGTAAGGATCATTTTGGGTATTCATATGATATGGTCAATTCAATTGAAGTATGGAACTCTGCTATCTGGTCAAAAAATGCCAATGCGATCATGATCTGGGATGATATGCTGTCATCGGGCCGAAAGCTAACCGGCAGGGGAGGGAGCGATGCACATCACGGCGTGCCTGTAGGGGACGAAAAACCAGGCCCTAATACTTACCAGGCTAAAGCCAATTATGCAGGAACGCCTACTACCTGGGTATTTGCAACTGCACGTACTAAGCAAGCTGTTATTGACGCCTTAACCAACGGACGGGTATCCATAAGTTCAAACCCATATGCTCCCCGTGTTGAGTTGTATGCTGATTTAAATGGTGATGATAAGATGGATATGATAATGGGCGATAACGTGAAGGCAACCGGAAAGCCGGTTAAATTTAAAGTTCAGTTGACCGGAAACAGCATAAAGGATACCACTTACACCATCAGTGTGGTGAAAAACGGGAATCCGTTTGGCACTTTTAAAATGGAAGGCAAAACGCCAGTGGTTGAATTTACCGATACGCCGGCAATAGCCGGCCGCACTTATTACCGGGTTACGGTTGAAGGGCCATCAACTCCTTACCCGCAGGTGCCGCAATCGGCAGCACTGAGCGGGAATATGGTAGGATTGTCAAACCCGATCTGTTTTAATTTTGATCCGAATTTCTGACAACCGAATATAACAGGGAAAACCGTACACGAGCTTACTGTGTACGGTTTCTTGTTGTAACTATTAACTAAAAGAACGAAGCTGCAGTTAAAAGTGTTGGTGTTTAAATGATTAATGAAACACCTATTCAATACAGATTTGTTTAGTTATTGATAAGGTTTGGTACTTATCCATCAATTATTTATGATGTAACAGGGTGTAAAAAGAGCCGCATTATGCAATGCAAAGCGGCTCTTTATTTGCTGTTATATTATTTGTGTTTGATGGTTTCTTCAACAACACGGTCGCCCGTACCGGCTGGATATCTATAATTCAATATAAAGCTTTTAGTGGCAGGGTCGTAAGTACTTTTCTTCCCAGCAACGGGTAATAAGGGCTGGGTTGCACTAACATTTCCTGAAACGGTTACCTCATTTGTAGCTTCATTTACGGTCAGGGTCATTGATCCTCCAATGTCGCCAATTTCCGTGCTAACCGCGGTAGCACCAGCTGTAGTAAGGGTTTTATCCCGATCAATTGCCCGGTCACCATTCACAGGGTGGTGAAAAATACCTGTTGAGTGGTATTCACCATCATATTTGTTTTTGATAGCAAAGAAGGTGTATAGCGTGTCCTTGCTTTCAGCATGTACGTTTAAACCGGCAGCGTCACTGATTATATATGCAAGCGCATATTTTTTTGTCAGATCAAATTTACTTCCATTTAATTTGATGGTAAAATAGTTCTGGAAGTCGCCAGGAGCAAATTTAGCATTTAGGTTTCCTGAAGTTCCGGTAGTAACCTTAGTACTGCTTATGGTATACAAACTTGTTGGAAGTAATTCGTATTCGGTCTCATTATTCTCGTTGTATTTATCAATTGCATCTGGAATTGCTTTTAAGACCACAGTTTGATCTTTTTGCAAATCGGCAGCGCTTTTTGCGTCGCGCTTGATAGAAAATACATCAACAGTTTTAATGTTTGTGAATGGATCAAAGAAATGCTGCTGTTCAAGACCGTCCGGAAATCCGACAAACGACTTGCCATTGTCCATAGCCTGCCCTGTAACCTTATCAGCAGCGGTTTCTTTCCGGCAGCCTGAAAAAGCGATCGCAGATGCGATACCGGCAAGAAGTAAATATTTTGATATGTTCTTTTTCATCTTGTGTCAATTTTTAAAATGATTATTTACCACCATCCCACCAAACTCTTGTATCCTGAGTATCGCCGCCCATCCGTGTAACTGCCGCGCTAACGTTTGCGCCGTTAGTATTGTACTCTGAAGTAGCATACACAAACCTCCTTACAATTTGCTTTGATGCGTTTGTAGCATCAGGAGCAGGAGTAAGTACTGGGTATCCACTTTTCCTCCAGATATCCCAGGCCATATGGCCGTCAGGGTAACTTGCCACCCAACGCTGAGTTGAAATTAGCTGAATGTTAGGTGTGCCTAAGCCTTGTGCGAAAGTTTTACCCGCAGCAGATGTTAGCCCCCACTGTACGAACGATTCACCTATACCATTTTGGAAATCGATGGCTACTGTTTCAGATGTTGTTGGAGTGATCCAGCCCAGGTTTACAGCTTCGGCCCTTGCCAGCCACACCTCTGCAGCTGTGATCAGGGTTACTGATCCGTTTTCAAGCCTGAAGTCGCCGCGTAAAACACGTGCCCATTTTGGGTTAGCGTCGGTAAAAGAGGTCACCGCTAAACGCGCTAAGCCGTATGGAACGCCAATATTTGATGTCGTAACGTTACCCGCCTGCTCACTCTCGCCGCCAAAAGCCGCCTGGCGCGGATCGCTGGTGCTCGCGGTATAATCGGTAAGGGTTTTTGATTCGGCAAAATCCTTACGTCCGTTATACAGGTTCCACCATGCGCTTTTGTAATTACCTCCAGGATATTGAAGTTTGAAGTTTTGATCGGTAGTAGTTATTACTCCTCCATTAGCTGGGTTAATAGCTTCGTTGGTTGCCGCAGATGCGATGGAAGAAGAAGCGGTTACCTTTGACATTTGAATTGCAACAAGCAATTTAAGAGAGTTTGCCATTCTTTTCCATGATGCTACATCACCACCATAAATGATGTCACCGCTTATTGGCGATGAATCAAACGAATTTATAGCCGTAGTCAGCGTGGTAAGTATGCCCTTATAAATGGTTTCCTGGGAATCATATTTAGGCAATATGTTAGCCGCCCCTTTGAGTGCGTCGCTGTAAGGAACATCACCCCACGAATCCGTCACTATCCAAAAAATATACTGCTGCAGTATTTTAGCCACATTAACCATGTTTTTACTTGGGTTTTGGTTAATGATAAGCTGCAGGTTATTAAGGTTGCCTGCGTAATTGCCGGTAAAGCCGTTTTGAGGGAGGTTGTACAATGAAGTACCTGAATACTGTGTTTCAGTAAAATATTGAGCATACTGGCCTCCGCTTATTGCCTCGGTACCGGTTGATGCATAACCACCCAAATTTGCCTCAACGTTTGATAACAAGGCCGAAGGGATTGGCGTTACTGTTGCTGCAGGATTGTTGTTTACGTCGCCAAAATCCTTTAGCTTATTGCAACCCGCGCCTAAAAAGGCGAACGCGCCTGCTAATGTATATAGATATATCTTTTTCATTTTTTCTTAGTCTAATAATCCTTGTTCGCTTAGAATGTTACTTTTAGGTTGAAACCAAACCCCCTCGTGCCTGGGTATTGGGCAGTTTCACCTTCTGTCGCGGTGATCTCCGACGGATCGAAATCCTTAGATTTAGCGTATATCAACAATAAGTTACGGCCGGTTAAATCAATCCTTGCCGATTGGAATACATTTCCTAAACCCCATCTTTTAATCGGCAGGTTGTAACCTACAGCAACCTCACGAAGTTTGATGAAAGTCAAGTCGTAGATGTAGGGATCGTAAGTTTTATTGTTTGTTAAACCCTGATAGTATGATTTTGCGTCGACGTAATAGGTCACGGCTTTATTGTCGGCATCAACACCGGTAACTTTAACACCGCCACCATCAGCAACAGGGTCACGTACCGACATGCCTTTATCGTTAAGTGCCGCCGTATTAGCCGTTAAACCGCTATACTGCCCCCAACGGTTTGATAATGAAGCGAATTTGCCACCAAACTGATAGTCGATATTTGCGCTCAACACAAACTCTTTAAATAAAGTGAATGTATTTTGTATACCACCGGTATATTTAGGCAATGCACTGCCGAAATATACGTTAGGATCATTGATGTAAGCGCCGGATGAAGTAAGGATTGGGACCCCGGCAGCGTTACGTTTGATACCGTTACCGTAAATTTGGCCCCACCATTTGCCTTTTTGATTGATCAGATAAGGCATGTCTGTACCCCATACACCTGCAACCTGCACACGGTCAACACCGTATTTATTGCTGATCTCTACTACTGTATTATCCAATAACTGTGCAAAGTTGGCATTAATTGTCCAGCTAAAGTTTGGTAACCGGATAGGGGTACCGCTTGCAGTTATCTCCAAACCTCTCCGTTTGATCAAACCTACGTTGGTCAGGATAGATGATACACCACTGGCAGCGTTAACCGCTAAGCCCAATGGAAGGTCTTTGTCATCTGCAGCCCAGTAAGTAGCGCCAAAAGTTAAACGGTCGTTAAAGAAACCTAAGTCTAAACCAATTTCTTTTGAAGTAGTGGTTGTGCCATGTAAGGCAGGGTCAACAAATTGGGTTGGGCCACCTTGCAATAAGGCGCCATTCCATTTATTTGGAGCGATACCGTATAGTGTATTGTTCCTGTATGCGCCAAATGTTTCGGTTGTGTTACCTAAAGCTAATGGTACCTGGCCCCATGATCCCCTTATTTTACCATAGTTTAACCAGTCTTTAAATTCAGGCAATACCTCGCTGAATACGAATGACCCACCAAATGATTTTGACAACACTGAGTTAGCGTTGTTTATAGTAGAGATGGTTGAAAACCAGTCGTTACGTAAAGTCGCATCAGCATATACAATCCTTTTGTAATTGGCAGAAGCTTTCGCAAATACCGCACGGTATTGCTCCTGGATCCTGGTATTGCTGGCGCTGATCGGATCCACAGAGTTTGCCAGGGTATACAAGTCAGGAACACTTAAACCATTGTTGGTGTTGGCGCCGTTATCTTTATAACTCCAGTTGTAAAAATCGCTACCGGCATTAATATTCAGGTGAAAATCTTTGATCTGCTTATCATAGTTAAGCAAGGTTTCGTAGTTTTCGCGGTTTGAGTAAGACGTTGAAGTGCCATAACCAGCTTTCTGTCCTGTTTGTGTACCGCTGGCCTGTATTTCAGATGAAATTTTACCTTCGTTCCAGGTGTTGGTTTGATTGCGACGGTAGGTAACTTTAAAGCTTAAATCATTATTGATCTTGTACTGTAAGTAGATATTTCCGTACAAACGGTCGCGGGTGTTAAGGTTTTGCCATTGTTTTTGCCATAAATAAGGGTTGTACCAATAGTTGCCCGCATAAAACGAGCCCGGGTTTGATGGATCGTATGAGTTAGGGTTTTGGTGGTTCCAGCTTACATAGGTGCCGTCAGGCGATTTTAGATCCTGTAATTCTTTCATGATGCCCATGTCCAAATCACGGTGAAACCACGAGTTGAACGAGCCACTTGAAGCACTTGCGTAAGCATCACTGATCTGACCATGAAGTTGTGTGCCCGAAAAATTAATACTTGCACCTGCTGTGAGGTGTTTGTTAAGATCGTAGTTAGCGTTTAAGGTAAAGTTGTTTTTGTTTAGCCAGGTTTCAGGCACTATGCCTGTAGTGTGCTGGTTATTGTATGACATCCTGATGTTGTAATCATCAGCCGCTTTAGTAAATGCCACACTGTTATTTAAAGAAACACCGGTACGGAAGAAATCCTTGGCGTTATCTGGCTGAGGGGTCCATTTCGCAGTTTTGAAAGAATATTTGGTACCAGCAGCCCATGCATACCATGGGATATACTCCTGGCCAACCATTTTAGGTCCCCAACTGCTATCGTCTGTATAATCCGGGTAATATTTGCCATCTAAAGCTTTCCATCCTTCAGGATCACCATCTTTCCAATGGTATTGGATAAAATCGGCAGAAGCACCGCCGCCATAACTGTTTTGGTAGTTAGGCAGGATGTAAGCCTTGTCGAAATTGGCACCAAGGTTTAATTCAACGCCAACGCCTTTTGTTTTCTTGCCTTTTTTAGTTGAGATGACGATAGCGCCATAAGCACCTTGTGAACCGAACTGAGCAGATGCTGCAGGACCATTCAGGATACTGATGTTGTCGATGTCGTCATTGCTCAAATCGTCGGCATTTGGCATTATAGTACCGTCTACAACATATAAAGGGTTGTTGCCGCTGCCAAAACCGGTAGCACCACGCAGCCTGATATTGGTATTACGACCTAAAGCTGCAGCTGACTGGCTACGTACCTGAACACCTGCAACTTTACCGGCTAACGCGTTATTAACGTTAGGCTGGCGTATGGTATTAAGTGCATCTGACTTTACCACCTGTGCCGCATAAGAAGCCGAACGTGATGACTGTTTGGTACCATAAGCACCGGTAATTACCACTTCTGATAATTTGTTAGCACTGCTTGTTAGTTTAACATCTAATGGTGCTGAAGTGATTTCAACTGTTTGAGATGTAAAACCGATAAAGCTAAAGCCTAAAGATTTTGCAGAGGCAGGAACAGATAAAGAAAATTTACCATCTGCATTTGTTTGTGTACCGAGTGTGGTACCTACAACTCTTACGGACACGCCTGGCAGCGGTAGTCCATCGTCTTTTGAAGTTACCCGGCCGGTAACCGTTTTGTTTTGTGCATGTACCACACTAATAAATAGCATGAACAAACACCAGCTTGCGAGTAGGAGTTTTTTCATTGTTAAAAAATCAGTTTTAGTTAATATCCAAAACTACGATTTTTGTAATAAAATGAAAAAAAAGTTGAAAAAAGTTTAATATTTCAATTATATATTTAAATATTGATAAAAAAAGTGATAAAACGTTACTTCAATTTCGATAAAATGACGATTTTTTTAGATTCTTCATATAAAATTCATGTAAATTTTATATGATTTTTATTTTTGGAAATGGTTGAGGTAGGAATATGGATAAAAGATGCGAAATATCACGTACTATTACTCAGTTATTTTTTATAATTGAGTGATAGGAGCCAAAAAAGGCGCTTATTTTGTTTTTTAATGTTGAATACATGTTTAACAAAAGCTTAACTGTTTCGGCTTTTAAAAATAATAATATTTTTTTGTAAAAAAAAAGTTACAGGACGACGAAATAGAATAATTTTTTGGTAAAAGCTTTTATCATTAATATTAGCTTAAATGATTGTTTTTTTAAGTTATTGATTGTGAGTATGTTATTTATTTTTATGTAGATGGGGTTTATTATTCCTGAAGGTGATTTATTTCTTTGATGCAGTATTCTTGTAAATAATAATGACCGGTCATGGCTTTTTATATTTAGATTAAGGAAAAAAATAATTAATTATTTTTTTCCTTAATCTAAATTTTGATGGTTTTTTAATCAAAAATGTTTGAAAATCTATTTTATCTCAGATATTTCGTCATTGCGTATATAGAAAATACATGCACCAAGCTGTCAACTATTTATCCTGCTGCTTGTTAAAACATTGCCCGAAATATAGATAGTAAGGGGTAAACTGGTTTATCCGGTATTGAAAACAGAAGCAATTCGCAGAGTTAACATTCTTACTAATATTTAAACGAATCGTTGGATTGGCCTTGATGAACACTGTTGTAGGGGTGTTGAAAATTGAAGGATTTACGAGATTATCCGTCAATAGCGTAACAAATACTTCAGTTTGTGATTCATTTTTATCGATAATAAACCTGGCTGGCTCCTTTGTAATCGTAGGATAAACATAATTACATTGGGTTAACTGGTTGTTTTTTAAATAAGGGCGCTTGTTTTGGGGCCTTGGTAAAACAATACCGTTGTCATAAGATTTATCTTGCAATAATGCGATTATACAAATCAGCATTATTATAAATGTGCTAATAAAGTATTCCATCACTTTTTCCTGTTAATAGGTTTCGGTATGTATTGGGGGTACAGTAACCGGGTAAGCGTAGTTCATATAAATAAGATGTGCGATGGCTTTTCATTTATTTAAGTTTGCTTTGGTAGAACAATTTATGAACAGAGGCCAGGATGCACAATACAAATCAGTTGGTATTTTTTGAAGTGAAGATAAAATATAGATTTACAATGAATTTATAACCTGAAAAGTACCGTGGAAAAATTATCAGTAATAATAGCAGATGATCATACTTTATTTATAAACGGTTTACACATGTTATTGCAGGGAGAGCCGGATATAGAGGTAGTGAGCGTTGCAGCAAACGGTAAGGAATTATTGCATTTGTTACACACCCAAACACCCAACCTCATATTGCTTGATATCAATATGCCGGGTATGAACGGGTTTGACGTACTTAAGCGTATAAAGGATTACTATCCTAAAATTAAGGTAATCATGCTTTCTACATACAATGAGGAGCACCTGATTGAAAAAGCAAAAGCTGAAGGAGCCAGCGGCTACTTGTTCAAAAATGTCGAAAAGGCGGAACTATTGCAGGTAATGCGCTCCGTAGCGCAAGGGCAACTGTATTTTCCCTGTAAACAGCCGGTTGCTAATTCTATGCCTAATGAACCGGATCCTTTTTTAAAGCAGTTCCAGCTTACTAAGCGGGAAACTGAACTTTTACAATTTATAAAACAGAATTTTACCAACCAGCAAGTGGCCGATCATCTTCACTTGAGTATTTATACTGTTGAAACACATCGTAAAAATATTATGCAAAAGCTTAACCTGAAAAATCCGGTTGAGCTTAACCGGTTTATAATGCAATATAACTTATAAAGGTTTATTGGCGAGTGGGATATAAATAGAAACAAGTGTGCCCCTGTTAGGCTGCGAATCAAACTCAACCTTGCCATTTAAAAAATTTATTCGCGACAGTAGGTTGTTTAAGCCCATCCCTTTAAAAATATCAGGATTGGTTGTGTCAAAGCCTATGCCATTATCTTCAATAGTGAGGCTGATGTTTTCATCGCTTCTCATGAGTGAAATGTCAACCCTGTTGGCACGAGCGTGCTTCATTACATTGTTTACACTTTCCTGTAATACCCGGTATAAAATGATCTCGATGGTATCATCAAACGGCGAATCAAACCCCTGGCAAAAAAAGTTTATTGCAATGTTATTGTTCTTAATATTCTCAATAAATTGTTTAATTACTTGTGCCAGCCCTGTTTTATGAAGTGCCCAGGGCATCATATTGTGTGATATCGTTCTTACCTCTTTAAATCCATAATCAACAAGGTTAATTGCTTTCTCAAAACGGGTTCTTTGCTCTTCATTTATAAAAAGTAATTCACTGCTTATAACTGACAGGTTTATTTTGGCCGCCGATATTATTTGGCTTACACTATCATGTAAATCCCGGGCAATTCTTCGCCTTTCACTTTCCTCAGCCGCAATTATAGCCTGCATAGCTATATTGCGCTGTTTTAGCTTGTTTTGTTTATAATAAAAAAAGCCAGTAAAGAACATTAAAAGTATAAAAACACAGATACCCGCCATCCAGTAATTACGCTTTGTTATTTCAAATTGCTGTTGCAATACCTGGTCTTCACGTTGTTTTATTTCGTATTTTGCCTGTAGTTCATCAATGGTGCTGTTACCTGAGGTTTTAATTGCTGCATGCTTTTTTAAGTACATCAGCGATTGCTTATAGTTGCCCATTTGCTCATACAAATCAGCTATTTCGTTTGTGGCGCTTCTTTGCATATCTGCATAGTTTATTTGTGTGGCAAACTGAAGGCTGTTTTTTAAGGCATCGAGAGATTGTAGATATAACCGTTTGTTTTTATACAATACGCCAAGGTTAAAATAGTTAATTGAAAGCGCAAGGGTATCATTTAATGATTTCTTGACATCGATGGTTTTTAAAATTTCCTGTTCTGATTCGTTGGGTTTAATACTTCCCATAACATCCCCCATAAATTTATGGCTGTATGCTTCAGAGGTGTTTTCATTTGTTTGCCGGGCAAGGTTTAAAGAGTCTTTTATGTCGAAAGCCTGCCTGGAGTAATTTAAGGCCTCCCGGTAATTGTTTTTTGCCTCATATAACGTCGCGGCCAGGTTTAAGGCTTCTGTCAATTCTGTACGCTCGCCGGTTTTTGGGGCATACGAAATTGCCAGCATGCAAAATTCAAGCGCTTTTTTATGATTTTTTAATTTTACATACGCTTTCGCCAACCTGTAATAACTATCGGTTAAAATGTACTGTTGATTTATTTTATTGAGCGCAACCGCGGCAATGTTATAATAATATGATGCGGAATCATATTGGTTAGTTTGGAAATAGGCTTCTCCTAAAGTTTGCGATAGTAAAGTAATTGCTTTTTTATTGTTTAGCTTATGTGCAAGGTTCAATCCTTCTTTTAAAACAGTAATGGTTTTAGCCGGATTTTTTTCAGCCGGATAGTTG
>Ga0157372_10002749_pt1 | contig 19018 bp, 16 predicted proteins | sample C55metaG_FD_115307 | JGI IMG/M metagenome (GOLD analysis project Ga0157372, IMG submission 115307) | Corn rhizosphere microbial communities from Kellogg Biological Station, Michigan, USA - C5-5 metaG | ecosystem: Host-associated > Plants > Roots > Rhizosphere > Soil | place: USA: Michigan... | reverse complement strand
CCTCGTTTGGATGGGTGGCGATCGAGCAGATCCCAGAGAGACAGCCGATCCCAGAGGTTCAGGTATTCGGCCTCCTTGATCATCGCGATCACCTCATCGACCGAGGCGGTGGCGGCGAGGTCGAAGATCGGTCGTCATCGCGAGTCCGTAAAAAGTCGGCCTCAAGCGGACTTTTTACGGACTCGGTGGGCATGCCGAGGAGCGTGCCCGGCCGGGGCGCGCGGGTGGCGCGCGGTTTGGAGAATTTCTGAAACGCGAGTGTGCCGGAAGCGTGACTTCCCTCCCCAACCTTGACCGCATCAACCTCCCTCACCTGAAAGGGGAGGTTGATGCGGTCCGGGGTTGCTCCTCCTAGGACTGCTCCTAAGGCCCAGGCGTCCGCTCCACCACAGCCTCAGCAGTAGCCGCCTCGGCCTCGCGCGTCGCGGCGCCTTCCAGGGCGTTCGAGATCGCGCGAACGTACGCGCGGGCGCTCGCCTCGAGGATGTCCGTGGCCACGCCTTGGCCCGTGGCCAGGCGTCCCGCCGCCCGCAACTGCACGGTCACTTCGCCGAGGGCGTCCTCTCCCCCGGTCACCGCCTCGACCTTGTACTCGACCAGCTCGCACTCGGTCTCGACCGCGTCCTGGATTGCGTGGAAGATCGCGTCGACGGGGCCGTCGCCGCTCGCTTCGCCGACCGACTCCTCGCCCGAGGGACGGGTCACGGCCACTTTCGCCAGCGGCGGTTTGCGGCTCCCGGCCTCGACCTCAAACCAGGCCAGCTCATGGGCGTCGGAACGCTCGCGCATCTCGTCGGAGACGATCGCCTCCAGGTCGAGCGCGGTCACCTGCTTCTTGCGGTCGGCGACCTCCTTGAACGCCTTGAAGGCGTTGTTCAGCGCCTGGCCTTCGACCTTGAAGCCCAGCTGCTCCAGGGCGTCGCGCAGGGCGTGGCGGCCGGAGTGCTTGCCCAGGACGATCGAGTTCGACTCCAGGCCGACTTCGGTCGCGTCCATGATCTCGTAGGTGCTGCGCTCCTTCAGCACGCCGTCCTGGTGGATGCCGGACTCGTGGGCGAAGGCGTTGCGCCCGACCACGGCCTTGTTCGGCTGCACCGAGTAGCCGGTCAGGCGGCTGACCATGCGGCTGGTGCGAACGATCTCGCGGGTGTTGATCCCGGTCCAGAGGCCGTGCACGTCCTCGCGGACGCCGACCAGCATCGCGATCTCCTCCAGCGAGCAGTTGCCGGCCCGCTCGCCGATCCCGTTGACCGCGCACTCGACCTGCCGCGCCCCCGCCAGCACCCCGGCGTAGGAGTTGGCGACGGCCAGGCCCAGGTCGTCATGGCAGTGGACCGACGTCTCGACCTCCCGCAGCGCCGGCACCAGCTCGTACAGGCGCCGGAAGTAGTCGGCGTACTCCTCGGGGGTCGTGTAGCCGACGGTGTCGGGGATGTTGACGGTGGTCGCCCCCTCCTCGACCGCGATCGCGCAGACTTCGGCGGTGAACTCGATGTCGGCGCGGGTCGCGTCCATCGGCGAGAACTCGACGTCCTCGCAGTAGCTCTTGGCCAGCGCCACCGCCGCCCGCGCCTGGCCCTTGACGTCCTCGCGGTCGGTCTGCAGCTGGTGCTCGATGTGGATGTCGGAGGTCGAGATGAAGGTATGGATGCGCGGGCGCGCCGCCTCCTTCACCGCCCCCCAGGCAGCGTCGATGTCGGCCTTGTGGGTGCGGGCGAGGCCGCAGATCACCGGCCCCTCGACCACCCGCGAGATTTTCTGCACCGCCTCGAAGTCGCCAGGCGAGGTGATCGGGAACCCTGCCTCGATCACGTCGACCCCCAGCCGCGCGAGCTGCTGGGCGATCTCGACCTTCTCGGCCGTGTTCAGCGAAATGCCCGGCGACTGCTCGCCGTCCCGGAGCGTCGTATCGAAGATGTGGACGCGGTTTGCGTCGGATTTGGTGTCACTTTGCGGTCCCATCGGACCTCTCCTTCTCTCTTACTTTCGAATGGCCTTTGTCTCTCGCGGCTATCGCGCCGCCCAGCGCTATTCCCCCCGAGGGGGGAGGAGAAGGAGTAGCGCGAGGCTGTCGAACCGGTGCTCCATTCGGCTCCGAACCTTAGCGTAGGCTGCGCGAATCGCAAGCCCGCGGCCGACCAGTCCTCGCTCCGGCAGCCCCTGGCTTGCCCTCTTCGCGATGGGGATGGCCGTGGTCGTGATCGCCAACGACTTCACCGCGGTCAACGTCGCCCTGCCGACCATGGAGCAGGACTTCGACACCAACATCAACACGATCCAGTGGGTGATCAACGCCTACGCGCTGACCTTCGGGGTGATGATCGTCACCGGCGGCCGCCTCGCCGACATGTTCGGCCGCCGCAACGCCTTCTTCCTCGGCGCCGCGATCTTCGCCTCGATGTCGGCGCTCGGCGGCACCGCCCAGAGCGAGACCTGGCTGATCGCGGCGCGGACGCTGATGGGGATCGGCGGGGCGCTGATGTGGCCGGCGATCCTCGGCATGACCTACGAGATCCTGCCCGAAGAGAAAGCCGGCCTCGCGGGCGGGATCATCATCGGCGCCGCCGGGCTCGGCAACGCGGTCGGGCCGCTGCTGGGCGGCGTCCTCACCGACGTCCTCAGCTGGCGCTGGATCTTCTTCCTCAACGTGCCGATCGCGGCCTTCGCGGTCGCGGTGACCTACTGGCTGGTCCACGTCAAGGAGCCCGAGTCGAACGAGCGCCAGATCGACTACGCCGGGATCACGGCCCTCTCGGTCGGCCTCGTCTCGCTGCTCGTCGCGCTCGACCAGGTCGACGACTGGGGCTGGGGCGACCCGAAAGTGATCGGGCTGTTCGTCGTGGCCGTGGTGGGGATCGTCTCCTTCCTGCCGATCGAGCGGCGGGCGGGGGCGCACGCGCTGATCCCGCGGGCGATCATGCGCAACGAGAGCTTCACCGCCTCCTGCATCGCGATCCTGTTCATGGCCGCGACCTTCTTCGCCGCCCTCCTCTACCTGCCCCAGTTCATGCAGAAACAGCTCGGCTACTCGGCGCTGGAAGCCGGGGTCGGGATGCTGCCCTTCCTCGCCGTCTTCGCCCTCTCCTCGTTTGCCGCCGGCCCCCTCTACGACCGGGTCGGGGCGAAGAAGCTGGCCGTGGTCGGCGCCGCCCTGATCACCCTCGGCCCGTTCCTGTTCTCCCTCCTCGACGAAGGGTCGGGCTACGCCGCCCTGATCCCGGGCATGGTCGTGCTGGGGATCGGTGCCGGCAGCTTCATCCCGACCGCGACGACCGCCGGCGTCACCTCGGTCGACGAATCGCAGACCAGCCTCGCGGGCGGCATCGTCTACATGTTCCAGATCGCCGGCGGCTCGATCGGCCTCGGCCTGACGACGACCGTCTTCTCCTCGGCGATCCCGCCCTTCGTCGACGGCGTCCAGGCGGCGTTCCGGCTCGACGCGGCGCTCTCGCTGGTCGGGCTGCTGATCGCGATCGGCTTCGTCGGCGGGCGGCTACTGAATCAGCGTGTTGTTCCCGGGGCCGCCGATTAGCTTGTCTTCGCCGGGGCCGCCGCGCAGCTGGTCGTCTCCCTGACCGCCCACGAGGCCGTCGTCTCCGGGGCCCCCCAGGAGCCAGTCGTCTCCCCTGCGTCCGATCAACACGTCGTGGTCGGGGCCGCCGATCAGCTTGTCCGAAGCCGCGCCGCCGGTCAGATGGTCGCCGCCCGGCCCACCTCGCACCGTGACCGGGACCGGGATGTCGCTGGTGAAGACGACCCTGTCCGACCCTCCCCCGGCATTGACTTCGAAGCCGGAGATGGCGGGTGCGTTGCAGGTGAGTTCGTTCGACCTTTCTTCGGGATGGGAGCAGATGTCGCCCCCCGCTTCGAGGGTGGCAGCGGAGAAGATCAGGTACTCGCGGCCGTCGGCGCTGAGCGAGATGCGGAAGGAATCGCTCTTGTTACTGCCGGTCAGGAGCAGGGTCAGCGGCCCCGGTTCGGCGTGGGCCGGAACGGCGAAGGCGCCCATGAACAGCGTCAGTGCGATGAGGATCGACTTCTTCATCATTCCCTGGCGGGTCCGAAGGACCCTCCCACAGGAACAAGCGGTTTCGCCAGACGTTGCGGCCTAGAGCGGGCGCGGGTCCCTAAAGATCGACCGAACGGCCATGGGAGAAGCCCTCGAGGGCGAGGATCTTCTCGATCGTCTCCCCCCGCACCGGCGCGTCGGTGGTCAGCGCCATCACCGCGCGCTCCCCCCCGCTTTCGGCGCCGACGGCGGCGGAGACGATGTTGACGCCCTCTTCGCCGAAGAGGGTCCCGACCCGGCCGATCATCCCCGGCTGGTCGGCGTAGCGGAAGACGGCGATGTGCTCGGCGAAGGGCAGGTAGAAGCTCTCGCCCCAGGCAGAGACGAGATAGGGCTCGTTGCGCGGCCCGACGCTGGTCCCGGCGACCTCGACCTCGCCGTCGGCGGTCTGGACGCGGACCCGGACCAGCTCGGTGAAGTCCTCGGCGCTCGCGTCGGTCGTCTCGGAGAGCTCGATCCCTCGCTCCTCGGCCATCTGCGGCGCGTTGACGAGGTTGACGGGCTCCTCGGTGTGGCCGGAGAGGATCCCGGCGAGGACGGCGATCCCCAGCAGGCGCGTGTCGTGGGAGGCGATGCGGCCCCGGAATTCGGCGCTGACGCGCTCGATCGAGCCGCTGCCGAGCCCCTGGGCGAGGCGGCCGAGCTTTTCGCAGAGGGGGACGAAAGGGGCCAGCGCCTCCATCGCCTCCGGGCGCACGGCGGCGATGTTGACCGCGTTGGTGACGACGCCGCCGGTCAGCGCCGCGGTCACCTGCTCGGCGGTGACGACGCCGGCGCGGTCCTGGGCCTCGGCGGTCGAGGCGCCGAGGTGCGGGGTGACGACGACGTCGCCGCGGGCGAAGATCGGGTGCTCGGTGAAGGGCTCGCCAGGGAAGACGTCCAGCGCGGCCCCGCCGAGCTTGCCCGACTCCAGACCCGCCGTCAGCGCGTCGAGGTCGACCAGCTCGCCGCGAGCGCAGTTGACGAGGCGGGCGCCGTCCTTCATCGCCGCGATCGTCTCGGCGTTGATCATTTCGATCGTCTCCGGCGTCTTCGGCGTGTGCAGGGTGACCAGGTCGGCCCGGCCCAGCAGCTCCTCGACGCTCTCGGCGCCCTCGACGCCGAGGTCGCGGAAGCGCTCGGCGGAGACGAACTTGTCGAAGGCGACGACCTCCATCTCGAAGCTCTGGGCGCGTTTGGCGACCAACTGGCCGATGCGGCCGAAGCCGATCACGCCGAGCGTCTTGCCGTAGAGCTCGGAGCCCTTGAACTTGGCCCGGTCCCAGCGGCCCTCGACCAGCGAGCCGTGTGCCTGCGGGACGTTGCGGAAGAGGGCGAGCGCCAGCGCCAGGGTGTGCTCGGCGGCGGCGACCGAGTTCGATTCCGGCGCATTGGCGACGATGATGCCGCGGCGGGTGGCGGCCGGGATGTCGACGTTGTCGACGCCGGTGCCGGCGCGGCCGATCACCTTCAGGTTGCCGGCGGCCTCGATCAGCTCCGGCGTCATCTTCGTCGCCGAGCGGATCAGGATCGCATCGTAGTCGCCGATCTTCTCCCGCAGCTCCTCGTCGGACATCTCCAGCCCGAGGTCGACCTCGAACTGCGAGCGCAGCAGCTCGACGCCGGAGTCGGCGATCTTCTCCTTGACCAGGACTCTCATGAGGTTCTGACGCCGTCCACGTTCTCGACGACCCAGTCGATGCAGGCGGTGAGCGCCTCGACGTCGTCCGGGTCGACCGCGGGGAACATCCCGATCCGCAGCTGGTTGCGGCCGAGCTTGCGGTAGGGCTCGACGTCGACGATGCCGTTGGCGCGCAGCGCCGTCGCCAGGGCGGCGGCGTCGACGGAGTCGTCGAAGTCGATCGTGCCGACGACGAGCGAGCGCTTGGCCGGGTCGGCGACGAAGGGCGTGGCGAACTCGCTGCGCTCGGCCCAGCCGTAGAGGCGGCCGGAAGAGTCGGAGGTGCGCTCGACGCAGCCGGCGAGGCCGCCGAGCCCGAGCATCCACTGGACCTGGTCGTTCAGCAGCAGCAGGGTCGCCAGCGCCGGGGTGTTGTAGGTCTGCTCCTTGCGCGAGTTGTCGAGCGCGGTCTGCAGCGAGAGGAAGGCGGGCTGCCAGCGGTCACCGGCGCCGTCGAGCTCCTCGATCCGGGCGATCGCCGTCGGGCTGAGGGCGGCGAGCCAGAGGCCGCCGTCGGAGGCGAAGCCCTTCTGCGGGGCGAAGTAGTAGGCGTCGCACTGGGTCAGGTCGACCGGCAGGCCGCCGGCGCCGGAGGTGGCATCGATCAGGACCAGCGACTCGGCCGCGCCCTCGGGCCGCCGGACCGGGACCATGACCCCGGTCGAGGTCTCGTTGTGGGCCCAGCCGATCGCGTCGGCGGCGGGGTCGGCGGTCGGCTCCGGCGCGTCGCCGGGCTCGGCCTCGACCACGATCGGGTCCTGGAGGAAGGGTGCCGCGGCGGTCGCCTTGGCGAACTTCGAAGAGAACTCGCCGTAGGTGAGGTGCAGCGCCCGCTCGCGCACGAGCCAAGCCGTCGCGGCCTCCCAGAAGGCGGTGGTGCCGCCGTTGCCGAGGGGGATCTCGTAGCCATCGGGCAGCGAGAAGAGCTCGCCGAGGCCGGTCCGCACCTCCCGCACCAGGTCCCGCACCGGCGCCTGGCGATGCGAGGTCCCCATCAGGTCGGAGCGCTCGGCGAGGCGTGCCAGCGCCTCCGGGCGCACCTTCGACGGACCACAGCCGAAACGGCCGTCAGCCGGCTTGATCTCGGTGGGAATCTGCAGGGTCGTCTCAGGCGCCATCCGGATCGACAAGTTATCGACCGCAGCCCGCGGGCGACCGCCGGGCCTGTGGCTAGGCTCGCAAGCACACCTATACGTCACTTCTGGGAGGAGACAGACGATGGAGTCCTCAGTTCAGCCAACGCCACCCGCACAACCGCCAGCGCAGAGTCAGCGCCCCGGCGGCTTCTTCGAAGCCCTGATGGACACCAAGTTCGACCACCTGATCACGCCGAGCCTGATCCGCTTCCTCTACGTCGTCGCGATGGTCCTGCTCGCGCTCGGCGCGCTGGCAGTGATCATCGCCGGCTTCGCCGAAAATGCAGGCACGGGCGTGCTCCTGCTGATCTTCGCGCCGATCGGCGCCCTCATCTACCTGATCGTCACCCGCCTCTGGCTGGAGCTGATCGTGGTCGCCTTCAAGATCCGCGAGGCCGCCGAGGAGGTAGCCGTCAACACCCGCAAGCCGGGGGCTTGATGGCGGACCAGAGCGAGACCAGGGTGACCAAAGGGAATGGCTACGCGGTCTCCAGCCTCGACGACCTCGGCGAGGGCTGGGGCTTCCGCAAGGTCCGCAAGGAGCTCGGCGTCACCGCCTTCGGCGCGAACGCAATCGTGATGCCGCCCGGATACGAGTCCGGGCGGCACCTCCACGAGGAACAGGAGGAGCTCTACTTCGTCCATCAGGGCCGGCTCGAGATCGAGCTCGACGGCGAGAAGCACGAGCTAGGCCCCGGCGGCCTGGCCTGGGTCGACGCCCACGTAGTCCGCGGCTTCAAGAACCTCAGCGACTCCGAAGACGCCATCTACTTCTGCGTCGGCGGCAAGGACGGCTACGTCGGGCGCGACGGCAAGCTGCCTCCGGGCGAGACTGATCCGCGTGGGCCGATCAAAGGGGATTCGTAGGGGCTTGGGGAAAGGGGTCCGGTCATCCCCTGAGTGAATTTGTCGCGCCCCTATCGGGGCTTGCTCCCCCGAGATGCTGCCCGCCTATGGCGGGCATGACATGAGATTGCATGTCGCGCGCTTCGCGGACATTCCCTCAGGGGACGACCGGACCCCTCCCCGACACGCAGTTCGGGACGGGCCCAGGGTCGAGCAGCTCTTTTAAAAAAGCTGCCGGCCCTTGGGCGTCTTACTGAGTTCTGTCGTTGGAGGGGTGGGTGTCCCTCTCGCGCCCGGCGTCCTGTTCCTCGCACAGATCACTCGGCGAGAGAAGGGGACTTAAAGGCGAGGAACCCAGGAAGCGAGAGGGACACCCACCCCTCCCCCACCGCAGCCCTACTTAGTGTCCTTGAACCCCTGATCGATCCAAGGCATCAGGTCGCGAAGGTCGTGACCGACCTCCTCGATTTCGTGCCCCGCCGCCTCGTTGCGCATGCGGTCGAAGTTCTCGCCGCCGGCGCGGTTCTCGGCGATCCACTCTTTGGCGAATTCGCCGGACTGGATCTCGGAGAGGATCTGCTTCATCGCCGCCCGGGACTCGTCGCCGATCACGCGTTTGCCGCGGGTCATGTCGCCGTACTCGGCGGTGTTGGAGATCGAGTGGCGCATCCCCTGGATGCCCTTTTCGTACATCAGGTCGGCGATCAGCTTCAGCTCGTGCAGGCACTCGAAGTAGGCGAGGCGGGGGTCGTAGCCGGCCTCGACCAGGGTCTCGTAGCCAGCGCGTACCAGCTCCGAGGCGCCGCCGCAGAGGACGGCCTGCTCGCCGAAGAGGTCGGTCTCGCACTCGTCCTTGAAGGTCGTCTCGATCACCGCCGCGCGGCCGCCGCCGATCCCGGAGGCGTAGGCGAGGACGAGGTCGTGGGCGTTGCCGGTGGCGTCCTGGTGGACGGCCATCAGGCAGGGGACGCCGCTGCCTTCCTCGTACTGGCGGCGGACCAGGTGGCCCGGGCCCTTCGGCGCGACCATGCCGATGTCTACGCCCGGGGGCGGCTCGATCTCGCCGAAGTGGATCGCGAAGCCGTGGGCGAAGAGCAGCAGGTTGCCGGGGGCGATCCCGTCGGCGATCTCCTCGCGCCAGACCTGCGCCTGTTTCTCGTCCGGCAGCAGGATCATCACCAGGTCGCCGCGGCTGGCGGCTTCGGCGATGTCCAGCACCTCGAGCCCGGCCGCTTCGGCCTTGGCGCGGCTGGAGGATTCCGGCCGCAGGCCGACGACCACCTCGACGCCGGAGTCCTTGAGGTTCAGTGCGTGGGCGTGGCCCTGGGAGCCGTAGCCGAGGATGGCGACGGTCTTGCCGTCGAGCTTGCCCAGGTCAGCGTCTTTGTCGGAGAAGATGTCGTCGGTTCGCATGACGCGGCAGGCTACCGGGTGCCTCTTCGCGGCGGCGCAAGACCGCTCAGCGCAGCGCCCTGCGCATCAGCTTCCCCGAGGGGGTGCGCGGCAGGGCCGAGGCCAGCTCGACCCGCTTCGGCACTTTGAACCCGGCGAGCGCCTCGGCGCAGTGGTGGCGCAGGTCGTCCGGGGTCGCCGACGAGCCGCTCTCCAGCACGACCACCGCGGTCACCGCCTGCTGCCACTCCGGGTCCTCACGGCCGCTCACCGCCGCGTCGACCACCTCGGGATGGCGCAGCAGCACCTCCTCGACCTCGGAGGGCACGACGTTCTCGCCGCCGCTGACGATCATGTCGTCGATCCGGTCGTCGACGTAGAGGAAGCCTTCCTCGTCGATGTGGCCGAGGTCGCCGGTGTGGAGCCAGCCGTCGGCGTCGGCCCGGCCCGGGGCCACGGTCGGGCCCTGGATCAGGATCTCGCCGTCGCGGATCCGCAGGTGGGTAGTCAGCAGCGGCCGCCCGGCAGAGCCGAGCTTGCGCCGGGCGTCGGCGGGCGCCAGCGTCGTCACCTGCGAGCAGGTCTCGGTCAGGCCGTAGGTCTGGACGACGGTGGCGCCCTTGGCGATCGCCTCTTCCAGCGGCTCCTCCGGCACCGGGCCACCGCCGACGAGGATCGCCCGCGGCCCCGAGAGGTCGACGCCGGCCTCGAGCAGCCGCGTCAACATCGTCGCCACCAGCGAGACCTGGGTGATCCCGTCGCGCTCCAGCGCCTCCCCCACCCGGTCGACGTCGAAGCCGTCGTGGACGACCGCGGTGGTGCCGTAGATGACCGAGCGCATGACGATCCCGAGGCCGGCGATGTGGCTGAGCGGCACGCAGCAGAGCCAGCGGTCCTCGGGAAGGACGCCGATGTTGAAGCCGGAGCCGACCGCGTTCCAGAGGAAGTTGCCGTAGCTGAGCGCGACCGGTTTCGGCTTGCCGGTACTGCCGCTGGTGAGGACGCGGCAGCAGACTTCGTCCATGTCGTGCTCGCCCAGCAGCGGCAGGTCGGCCTCGGTCTGGGTCAGCTGGCCGGGGTCGTCGAGGTCGATGATCGGCTCCTCGGCTGTGACTATCGCTGTGCGCTCGGCCGGGGTCAGGCGCGGGCCCAGCGGCAGCAGGGCCGCCCCGAGCTTCATCAGCGCGTGCATCAGCACGACCTGCTCGCGCCGCGGGTGCATCGTCAGCGCCGCGGTCGAACCGCGCCGCACGCCGTGGGCGGCGAGCCGCCGCGCCACCCAGGTCGCCTCCGCCTCCAGCTCGGCGTAGGTCATCTCGGCACCGTCGGCGAGGAGCGCCGTCCGGTCGGGACAACTCTGCGATCTCTGGGAGAGCCAGTCGTCGAGCTTCATCGGGATATCGTCCCCATCATGCCCAAACGCCACAAAGGAGCCCCGTCAGAGGACCAGCTCTACGCCCCGATCGAGTGGTCATCCGGTGAAGGCGACTACGAAGACATCCGTTATGAGACGGGCGGTGGGATCGCCAAGGTGACGATCGCCCGGCCCGAGGTCCTGAACGCCTTCCGGCCGCAGACGCTGATCGAGGTCTCCCGGGCGCTGGAGCTGGCGCGCGAGGACGCCGAGGTCGGCGTCATCGTCCTCACCGGCGAGGGCGAGCGGGCCTTCTGCTCCGGCGGCGACCAGACCGTGCGCGGCAGCACCGGCTACATGCCCGAGGGCGCCGCGGTCGGTCGCTTCCACGTCACCGACCTGCAGATCCAGATGCGGCGGCTGCCGAAGCCGGTGGTGGCGATGGTGGCGGGCTACGCGATCGGCGGCGGCCACATCCTCCACCTCTGCTGCGACCTGACGATCGCCGCCGACAACGCGGTCTTCGGGCAGACGGGGCCGCGGGTCGGGTCCTGGGACGGCGGCTACGGCACCTCGCTGCTGCGCGACCTGGTCGGGACGAAGAAGGCGAAGGAGTTCTGGATGCTCTGCCGCCAGTACGACGCCGAGGAGGCGCTGGAGATGGGACTGGTCAACACGGTCGTGCCGCCGGCGGACCTGGAGCGGGAGACCGTCGCCTGGTGTCGCGAGATGCTGGCGCTGTCGCCGTTCGCGCTGCGCCTGGTCAAGGCGAGCTTCAACGCCCACGAGGACGGCTACGCCGGGATCCAACAGCTCGCCCACGACGCCAACTTGCTCTTCTATGGCAGCGACGAGGCGGCCGAGGGGCGCGAGGCCTTCAAGGAGAAACGGGCGCCCGAATTCGACAAGTTCCCGAGGCGCGCATGAGGATCTGGTTGATGGCGGCGCGGCCGCGGACGCTGCCGGCGGCGATCGCACCGGTGCTGGTCGGGACGGCGGCGGCGGTGCAGTGGCTCGGGCACCTGCCGCGCTGGGGTGCCTTCTTCGCCGCACTGGTCGGCTCGATCTTCATCCAGATCGGGACCAACCTCGCCAACGACTATTCCGACGCCAAGCGCGGCGCCGACACCGCCGACCGGCTGGGCCCGGTGCGGGTGACGGCGAGCGGGCTGATCACCCCGCAGCGGGTGATGCGGGCGACCTGGATCGCCTTCGGCGTCGCCGTCCTCTGCGGCATCTACCTGACCGCGGTTGCGGGCTGGGTGATCCTCCTGATCGGGATCCTCTCGATCGCCGCCGGCGTCCTCTACACCGGCGGCCCCCGCCCCTACGGCTACGCCGGCTTCGGCGAGGTCTTCGTCTTCCTCTTCTTCGGCCTGGTCGCCGTCAACGGCTCCTACTACGTGCAGCTGGAGCACCTCGACGCGCTGCCGCTCGGCCTCTCGATCTCGATCGGCTTCCTGGCGACGGCGATCATCGTCGTCAACAACGTCCGCGACGTCGAGACCGACCGCCGCGCCGGCAAGAACACGATGGCGGTGCGAATCGGCCGCGAGGCGGCGGTGCGGCTCTACGGGCTGCTGGTCGCCGGCGCCTTCGTGACGCTGCCGATCGCGCTCTGGGCCGGAGAAGCGAGCGCCCTCCCGCTGATCGGCCTGCTGGCAGCGCCGCTGGCGCTGAAGCCGTACCGGACGCTGCGCGAACGGCGCGACGGCCCGGCGCTGAACGGCGTGCTGGCGGCGACCGGAGGGCTGCTCGGCATCTTCAGCCTGCTGGTGACCGCGGGCCTGCTGATCTCCAGCTAGTAGACGAACTCGAAAATTGAGCACCTCGAAATTTGAGGTCGCCAAATAATTACTAAATGCGAGGGTAGAGCCGTGCAAATCACCTCGGTCGATGTCATCTCCTACGCGCTTCCCTTCCGCGAGCCCTACGTGACCGCGCGCGGAGTGCTGCTGGAGCGCGAGATGGTGCTGCTGCGGGTGCGGGACGAGGACGGGGTCGTGGGCTTGGGGGAAGCGGTGCCGCTGGCGTTGCGGGGGGGCATCGGGCTGATGGAGGTGGTGCGGGAGCTCCAAGCCTGGGCGGAGGGGCAGGAGGACGAGGGACTATCCGCGCCGGCTCTCTGTGCGGTGACGGTGGCGCGGGCGGATTTGCTGGGTAGGAGGGCGGCGGACGGAGGTGGCGGTGAGGACGAAGCCGTTCCGTGCAATGCGACGTTGGTGGCAGGCGCTCCAAAGGCGGTCGCGGCTGACGCCGAACGTTGGGCGGCCGACGGATTCACCACCTTCAAGCTGAAGCTCGGTGCTGAGTCCGTAAAAAGTCCTCCTCAAGGGGAGTTTTTACGGACTCGCGAAAACGACGTCGAGCAAGTTCGAGCGGTGCGGGAGGCGGTGGGGCCGGAAGCGCGGATTCGGGTTGATGCGAACAAGGCTTGGGATCTCGAGACGGCTAAGCGCACCCTTGTCGAACTGGAGCCTTACGGGATCGAGCTGGCGGAGCAGCCGGTGTCGTCTCTCGAGGAGATGGCGGAGCTCGCCGACGCCACCTCGATCCCGTTGGCCGCCGACGAGAGCGTTGCGACTCTCGAGGAGGCGGAGCGGGCGGCGGCGATGGGCGCCTGTGCCTACACCGGGATCAAGCTCTCCAAGGTCGGCGGACCGGAAGCGGCCCTCGCGATCGCCGACGTCCTCCCCGCCTTCATCACCAGCGCCCTCGACGGCCCCGTGGGGATCGCCGCCGGCGCGCAGGTCGCGAGGAGCCTCGCCGAGACCGGGCATCCGGAACGGCTCGAGCTCGCGCACGGCCTCGCCAGCCAGCGGCTCTTCGCCGAGACGATCGCCTCGGTCGAGTGCGAGCTGCGGGACGGGATGCTGCACCTTCCCCCCGGTCCCGGCCTCGGAATCGAGATCGACGAGGAGGCGCTGCAGGCGCACCGCATTTAGCCTGCGTGTGTGTCGACTTGCTCTCGGTATGCGAGAGGAAAGCGACACACCACCCGATGGACCCCACCAATTCGAACACCGCTCTCGCCTCGGCCTTCGCCGAGGAGCTTGCGCGTGGAGGGCTGCGCCTCGCAGTGATCTCTCCCGGGTCACGGTCGACGCCGTTGGCGGTGGCGCTTTGGCGGCAGCCGGAGATCGAAGTGAGCGTGATCGTCGACGAGCGCTCGGCAGGGTTCTTCGCGCTCGGAGCGGCGCAGGCGAGCGGCGAGCCGGTGGCGCTGCTCTGCACCTCGGGGACGGCGCTGGTCAACTACCACCCCGCCGTCGTCGAGGCCGACGAATCGGGGATCCCGCTGGTCGTGCTGAGCGCCGACCGGCCGCCGGAGCTGCGGGGGATCGGCGCCGGGCAGACGATCGACCAGATCAAGACCTTCGGCTCCTCGGTCCGCTGGTTCTGCGAAGTCGGGACCCACGAGGCGGACGACGACGGGCTTCTCCACTACCGCTCGGTCGCCTGTCATGCCCTGGCTGCGGCGCGGGGCGAGGTTCGTCCGGGCCCCGTCCACCTCAACCTGCCCTGGCGTGAGCCGCTGGCGCCGGTGCCGGTCGAGGGCGCGGTGACCGCGACCGACCCGCTGGCGCTGGAAGGGCGCGACAAACGACCGCTCACCGCGGTGACCAAGATCGACCTCGAGCCCTCCGTCTTCCTCCTCGACGAGATGGCCGGCCACATCGGCGACGCGATTTCGGGCGTGATCGTCGCCGGGCGCCAGCTCGACTCCGAGCTGCGCGAGCCGCTCGCCCACCTCGCCCGCGTCTCGGGCTTCCCTATCCTCGCCGACCCGACCTCGCAGCTCCGCTGCGGCCCCCACGACCGCTCCCATGTCGTCGCCGCCTACGACCTGCTGCTGCGCGACGGGCACTTCGCCCGCTCGGTCGTCCCCGAGCTGGTCCTCCGCTTCGGCGAGATGCCGACCAGCAAGCCGCTGCGCGCCTGGATCGCCGACAGCGGCGCCGACGAAATCGTCATCGATCCCTACGGCGGCTGGAACGAGCCGACCAACCGGGCTGCCGCGGTCCTCCGTGCCGATCCGACCGAGCTCGCCTCGGGATGGGCGGCGCGACTGGAAGGACTGGAGGGACGCGAACGCCCGCTGCCGGACCGCTGGCCCGAGGCCGAGAAGGTGGCACAGGCGGCGCTGGACGAGGCCCTCGCCGAGGCAGAGATCACCGAGCCCGCCCTCCACCGCGCCCTCGGCGCCGCCCACCGCGACGGCGACCTCGTCTACACCAGCTCCTCGATGCCGATCCGCGACCAGGAAACCTTCCTCGCCCCGTCAACCACCGACGTCACTTTCCTCTCCAACCGCGGCGCCAACGGCATCGACGGCCTGATCTCCTCCGGCATCGGCGCCGCCCACGCCTCCAGCCGCCCGACCACGATCGTCACCGGCGACCTCGGCCTCCTCCACGACCTCGGCAGCCTCGCCGCCCTCCGCGACGTCGAAACGCCCGTCCGCATCGTCGTCATCGACAACGACGGCGGCGGCATCTTCCACTTCCTCCCCCAGGAGGCGGCGATGCCCGCCGACGAGTTCGAGGCCCTCCTCGGCACCCCCCGCGGCGTCGACGCCGCCAAAGCCGCGGCGCTGTTCGACCTGCCCCACCGCCGCCTCGACTCGCTGGCGGAACTACCGGAGGCCCTCGCCGCCGGCACCGGCCTGATCGAGATCAAGACCGACCGCAGCACCAACGTCGAGGCGCACCGCGAGCTAACCCGACGCGTCCACGACGCACTGCCGCACTAACAGGCGATCGGTCCAGCCTCGCGGCCGGGGCCGGGCTGCCACGTTGCGCCATAGAGAGATGCCTTCGGCACCGACAGGACCTTGGTTCTGCAGGTGCCGTCGGCATTGATCTCCATGATCGAGTCGCCTATTCCCAGGACATCGGCTTCGCTCCCGCTCACCCGGAGCAGCGTGTAGGCAAGACGCTCCCCGGAGGGGTCCCAGCTCGGCGACAGCTCCAGGTTCCGGGTGTGCGTGAGTTTGGTCAGACCGGAGCCGTCTCCAGCAGCGACGGCGAGGTCGGTCGGAGAGAAGCTCGTCATCTCACCCTTTGACCCGATGGTTCTCCGCTTGCCGATGGTGATCAAGGCGAGTCGCGTCCCATCGGGGGAATAGACCGGCCAGCCGGCGTTTTCGGCCAGCACGGTCGAGCCCGAGCCGTCCAGTTTCTGGGCAACGGCGGCGACGCGGACCTGCCCGGACACCTTGCGGTGTTCACGCGTGATCGCCAACGTCGAGCCGTCGGGGCTGAACGAGGAAGGGAATGCGTAGAGGCCGTTGCGCCAGGGGGTGAGTTGCCTGACAGCGCCGCTTTCGACGTCGAGCAGCCAGATCGAGGCGCCTCGGAAACTCACTTTCGCCTGGTGCCGCTGCCGCGCTTTCCGCTCCCGCTCTCGAACGAAGGCGAGGGTTCGTCCATCCGGCGACAGGATCGGATCGAGGCCTTCCCTGGTCCGCGGCAACCTGGTTACGCCGGTCCCGTCGGCGGCGGCGTCGTAGATATCGAGAAAAGCTTTCTCTCCGGAGAGCGCGATGCCGGTGAAGGTGACGCGCGTGCCGTCGCCCGACCAGCTGGGCGCGCTGAAGGGGAACGGCAGCAACTGACTTTTGCTGTTGCCGCCGACGATCACCCGCTGGTCTCCCCCGCTGGGATCTGAACTGATCAACCTGAAGCCGGAATCGGCCGCCTCCATGAAGGTCAGCCGCGGGCCCGACGGGATCTCGGCCTGCGCGATGGCGGGCAACGCCACAAGCGCGCAAACGGAGAGCACCATCCCTGCCAGACGACGAATCACGCGGGGGGATTCCGCACTACTCGGCAAGAAGCGGCAGCAGCGCCTGCAGCTTCACCTCGGTCTCGGCAAGCTCAGCTTCGGGGTCGGAGCCGGCGACTACGCCGACGCCGGCGAAGAGGTGGGCCTCGCGGTCGCGGAGGAGGGCGCTGCGGAGGGCGACGCAGAATTCGCCGTCTTCGGTCGCGTCCATCCAGCCGACGGGGGCGGCGTACCAGCCGCGGTCCATGCCCTCGAGGTCGGCGATCGCCGAAACCGCGGCGGGCCATGGCTCGCCGCCGACGGCGGAGGTCGGGTGCAACAGGCCCGCCATCTCGATCGCCGAGTGAGGCTCGGCGAGCTGGGCGATCACCGGCGTCGCCAGGTGCTGGATGTTCGCCACCTTGACGATCTCCGGCTCGGCGGCCGCCTCGACCCAGACCGCGTGCGGGCGCAGGGCGCGGACGATCTGCTCGGCAACGATCCGCTGCTCGCGGCGGTTCTTGTCGCTGCGCAGCAGCTGCTCGCCGAGGTGGTCGTCGACGGCGGGGTCGGAGCTGCGGCGGGTCGAGCCGGCGAGGGCGACGGTGGAGACGCCGGCGCCGGCGCGGCGCACGAGAAGCTCGGGGCTGGCGCCGATGAAGGCCGCCTCGGGCGTGCCGCCACAGAAGCAGAAGCAGGCCGGGAACTGCTCGCGCATCGCGCCGAAGATCGCCGCCGGGTCGTGGGCGGCGGCAGCGCTGACGATCACCTCGCGGGCGAGGACGACCTTGCTGAACTCGCCGGACTCGATCCGGGATGTGGCGCCCTCGACCGCCGCCTCGAACTCGCGCGGCGGCCGGGCGCTGCGGATCTCGGCATGGGCGGTCGGGTGCGGGTCGAGCAGCGGCAGCGGCGTGTCGAGGCGCAGCGCCGCGAGGCGGGCGCCGAGCTCCTCGCCCAGTCGCTCCACTCCTTCCCCCGCCCGCACCACGGCGTTGACGGTGAGGAAGGCGCGCTCGCCGCGACGGCAGATCGAGAGCTGCGGCAACACCAGCGAGGCAGGCGCCAGCGAGGACCAGGTCGAGCTCGAGCCGCCCTCGGGGTCGAAGGCGAAACCGCCGACCCAGACAGCGCCCGCCCCTGCATGCAGCCCCCGCGGCTCCTCCAGCACCGGATGGTCGCCCAGTCGCAGGCACTCCTCGGCGACGTCGCGGAAGCGGTCCTCGCCCCGCGAGCTCGCCTCGCGCGCCACCCCCAGCCCGGCCAGAGCGAACTCCCGATCGGGTTGCTCCCAGCAGAACCAGCGGTCACTCGCCAGCCGCGAGGCGAACACGGCCGCGCAGGGATCGGCGACCTCGACCTCCCTGGTGACGCTTACGAGGGTGCGTCGGCCCCGTGCGGCGCCCTTCTCCAGCGCGCCGAGAAGGTCACTAGTCGTGACCACGACCGATCGCAATCTCTCCCGTGCGGACCATTTCGACCAGCCCGTGCGGGCGGACCATCCGCTCGAAGGCCTCGATCTTGTCGGCGGAGCCGGTCACCTCGATCGTCATCGTCCGCCGCGCGACGTCGACGATTTTCGCCCGGAAGATCTCCGCGAACTGGATGATCTCGGCCCGGTTCTCGACCGCCGAGGAGACCTTGAACAGCGCCATCTCGCGCGCCACCGTCTCCTCCGGCTCCATGTCGCGGATTTTCAGCACGTTGACGAGCTTGTGCAGCTGCTTGGTCACCTGGTCGATCGGGTGGACGGCGCCGTCGAGGGTGAGGGTGACCCGCGAGACGGTCGGGTCGTCGGTCGGCCCGACCGCGAGCGTGTCGATGTTGAAGCCGCGGCGGGAGAAGAGCCCGGCGACGCGCGCCAGCACGCCCGGCTTGTTCTCGACCAGGATCGAGAGGATGTGCTTGCGGCCGCTGAGCTGGCCGGCGACGTGCAGATCCTCGAGTTTGACGACCTGTGGGGTGCCCGCCTCCATCAGCGCACCACCCCCCTCGGCGCCTCGACCATGTCGCGGGCGGCGTTGCCCGGCGGGATCATCGGGTAGCAGTTCTCCTCCTGGGCAACGCGGACGTCGAGCAGGACCGGCCCGTCGTGCTCCAGCGCCGCGACCATCTGCTCCTCGAGGTCGGCGGAGTTGTCGCAACGCATCCCTTTGGCGCCGAAGGCCTCGGCCAGCTTCACCCAGTCGGGGCTGGCGCCCATCTCGACCGAGCTGTAGCGGCGGTCCCAGAACAGCTCCTGCCACTGGCGGACCATGCCCATGTAGCCGTTGTTCATCAGGAAGACCTTGACCGGGATCTGCTCGGTGGCGCAGGTGGCGAACTCCTGGCAGTTCATGATCAGGCTGCCGTCGCCGGCCAGGCAGACCACCGTCTCGTCGGGACGGGCGACCTTGGCACCGACCGCGGCGGGCAGGCCAAAGCCCATCGTCCCCAGGCCGCCTGAGTTGATCCAGCGGCGCGGTTTGTCGAAGCCGTAGTACTGGGCCGCCCACATCTGATGCTGACCGACGTCGGAGGTGATGATCGCGTCGCCCTGCGTCGCCCGGTACATCGCCTCGATCATGAACTGGGGCTTGATCTCGCCGTCCTTGCCGGGCTCGTAGCGCAGCGGGTGCTCCTCCTGCCAGGCGTGGAGCTGCCCCCACCATTCGTCGAGGCGCGAGGAGTCGGTCTGCAGGGCCTGGTACTCGCGGGTCAGCTCCGGCAGCACCAGCTTGACGTCGCCGACGATCGGGATGTGGGCGCCGACGTTCTTGGAGATCTCCGCCGAGTCGATATCGATGTGGATGATT
>Ga0157372_10002746_pt1 | contig 19022 bp, 16 predicted proteins | sample C55metaG_FD_115307 | JGI IMG/M metagenome (GOLD analysis project Ga0157372, IMG submission 115307) | Corn rhizosphere microbial communities from Kellogg Biological Station, Michigan, USA - C5-5 metaG | ecosystem: Host-associated > Plants > Roots > Rhizosphere > Soil | place: USA: Michigan... | reverse complement strand
CTTGATTCCGCCATGCGTGAACTAGGCCGATAGATGCCTCCGCTCAAGCGGGCAAGCCCGTCCGCGAACGATGCTGCTTTCAATCTCGCGCTGGTGGCGATGCAGCCGGATGTCTCCGAAGGACGGCCGGAGTTCCGCAGGGCTGCCGTCCTGATCGGACATGGACAACTCGATACGGCTGCAAGCTTCGTGCAGCAGTTTCTGGGGAACCATCCCAAGGACGCAGATGCCTGGTTTCTTGCCGGCGACATCGCGCGCCGACGCGGCAGGCCGACAGAGGCCGCACCACTCTTTGCTCGCGTTATCGAACTCGCCCCGGAATTCGAGCCTGCGCAGTTTCACCATGCCAATGTTCTGCTGGAGATCGGAAAGCCGGAAGAGGCTCTCCTGCGCGCCGAGCGACTTCTGGAAGTGAGACCAAAGAACCCGGTATTTCGTGCCCTGAAGGCGATGGCGCTGGAACTCGCCGATGATCACGGCACAGCGGCGTTGCTTTGGCACGGGGTCGTGCAGGAGGGTGCGCCTGCGGAATTCTGCGTGCGTTATTCCCACGTGCTGCGGGTTCTCGGCAGGCGCGAGGAGTCAATTGCGGCCTGCCGCGAAGCTCTCGCGCGCGAGCCCGCGTACGGGCGCGCCTGGTGGGCGCTCGCACAACTCACCACCTTTCGCTTCAGCGACGCAGATGTAATTGAAATGGAGGCACTGGCGGCGCTCCCGGAAATTGACAACGAAAACCGCATCCCGATTTTGTTTGCGCTTGGCAAAGCCTACGGCCAGCGGAACCAATACGAAAAATCCTTTGCCGCGTATGCGCGGGGCAATGCGCTGAAACGGCTAAACATCCGGCACGATCCGAACGTGCTGACCGCCTATGTTGCGCGTTGCAAGGGGGTGTTGACGCCGGCGTTCTTCCGCGCCCGCGAAGTCTATGGTTGCGCCACTCGGGCACCGATCTTCCTCGTCGGTATGACACGCGCGGGCTCTACGCTGGTTGAGCAGATCCTTTCCAGTCACTCGCAGGCGGAAGGCACCCGGGAATTGTTCAATCTCGGTGCCATTGCCGGCGAGCTGCAACGGGCGCACGGCGCAGCTGCCTATCCCGCCATGCTGGAAACAATGGATGGGGCCATGTTCAGGCAGTTCGGCGAGCAGTACCTGGAAACTGCGAGCGTCCACCGGAAACTCGGCCGGCCGCATTTCATTGACAAGATGGGAAACAATTTCGTGCATCTGGGCCTCCTGCACTTGATTCTGCCCAATGCGAAAATCGTCGACGTGCGCCGACATCCGCTCGCCTGCGGCTGGTCAAATTTCAGCCAGCTCTATGCGAACGGCCAGAACGAGACGTATCGGCTCAGCGATTTCGGTCAGCTCTATCGCGATTACGCGGATCTCATCGCGCATTTCGACGGCGTGTTACCGGGGCGGGTCTACCGGGTGCGTTACGAGCAACTTGTCGCCGATCCGGAAGGTGAAATCCGCCGCCTGCTTGAATATCTGGAGCTGCCGTTCGAGGAAGCCTGTTTGGAATTTCATGCGAACAAGCGCGCTGTCAGCACCATCAGTTCTGAGCAGGTGCGTTCGCCCATGTACACCGAAGCAGTTAACTACTGGCGCCACTATGAGCCATGGCTTGGCCCGCTTAAGGCCGCCCTCGGTCCTGCGGTTTCGGATTGTTTCGAAGGACAGCGATGAGCATCGCGCTGGTCGTCTTCGTCGCGCTTTTTGCATTCGTCACCGTATTGGGTTTTTTTGCTTCGCGCTGGCGCCGCGGCGATCTCACTCAATTGCATGAATGGGGACTGGGCGGCCGCCGCTTCGGCAGCGTGATCGTGTGGTTTCTGCTGGGCGGGGATCTCTACACGGCCTACACCTTCATCGCAGTGCCGGCGCTGATGTTCGGCGTTGGTGCGATTGGCTTTTTCGCCGTGCCCTACACCGTCATGGTTTATCCGTTGATGTTCGCGGTCTTTCCGCGGTTGTGGGAGGTATCGCGCGCCAACGGCTATGTAACGGCGGCGGATTTCGTGCGCGCGCGCTTTGGTTCTGGCGCGCTGGCGCTGGCAGTCGCCGTCACCGGCATCGTTGCCACGATGCCGTACATCGCGCTGCAGCTGATCGGAATAGAGGTGGTGTTGGAGGGTCTCGGCGTTCACGGCGAATGGCCGCTCGCCATCGCGTTCATGGTGCTCGCGGTTTACACCTACACCAGTGGGCTGCGCGCACCGGCCATGATTGCAGTCGTGAAAGACGTGCTTATCTACGTCACCATTATCGCCGCAGTCATTGTGATTCCGGAACAGCTGGGCGGTTACGGCAAACTCTTCGCCAGCATCCCTGCGCCAAAGCTACTGCTCGGCGCGGCCTCCGCGCATAGTCTCGGTCCGCCGGCCGCCTACGCCACCCTGGCACTCGGTTCGGCGCTGGCACTCCTGCTTTATCCGCACGCGATGACGGGAATGCTGTCATCCTCCAGTCGGGAGGTGATCCGCCGGAATGCTGTCGTCCTTCCCGTCTACTCTGCGGCACTCGGACTGATTGCGTTGCTGGGGACCATGGCGCTGGCGGCCGGCGTGCAGGAAATGCCGCAATATGCCTCTGGCTTCAAGGCGTTCGGCGCGAACTATGCAGTACCCGCGCTGTTTCTGCATGCGTTTCCCTCATGGTTCGTCGGCGTGGCATTTGCCGCCATTGCGATCGGGGCGCTGGTTCCGGCCGCCATCATGTCCATAGCCTGCGCCAATCTGTTCACCCGCAACATCTATCGCGAATATTGCAAGCCCGGCTGCACCACGTCGGAGGAAAGCCGCGTGGCGAAGATCGCGTCGCTGGTCGTGAAATTCGGTGCCCTCGTTTTCGTCATCGCGCTGCCTGCGCAGTATGCGATCGAGCTACAGCTGCTGGGCGGTATTCTGATCATACAGACTCTGCCACCGATCCTGATCGGACTCTACACCCGCTGGCTGCATCCGTATGCGCTATTGGGCGGCTGGCTCTTCGGCATCGTAAGCGGGGTGGGCATGTGGGCGAGCCTCGGATTTACCAAGACGACTTACAATCTGGTCCTGTTCGGCACCACCATTCCGGCATATGCGGCACTTCTTTCGCTGCTGTTGAACATTGCATTGTGCATTCTGCTCACGCCGCCTTTGCGGTTTTTGATTCCCAAAATCGCACAACAGCCGGCCGGCACCAGATAAAACCTTTAACCACGTTCTGCGGTGGCAGCTTTCTGCAATCGACGACATCATCGGCTTTCGTCTAAATCTTTCGCTAAGAGTGAGAAGAATACATTGCGCGGCTTTTGGCGGAGGCAAATCGTGTCTATTGGGCGGTGGGGAACGTTGTTATTTTTGTTGGCCACGCTGACAGCCGCGGGCATAGTTGCGGCGGACGCTATTCAACGGCACTACTTGTCGCTCACCGATCTCGGCGTCCTGGGCGCTTGCGCGGTCATGGGCGTGGTGCTCCTGCTAAGCGCCTTGCTCGACACGAACAGGCGTGCAGCAGCATTACAAGCGCGTACGTCTGAACTTGGAGCGCTAGCACAGAAGCTAGAGGATTCGCTCACAACGGTTTCAGCAGTCAACGCGCGGCTGAATGAGAGCGAAGCGCGCTACAAGGGCCTGGTGGACGCGCAGGGGGACGCCATCGTGCGACGTTCCCCGGATGGAAAGTTGACCTACGCAAATGATGCCTTCTGTAGGTTATTCAGTCAGTCCCAACTTTCTTTGGGTCAACCGTTCATGCCGGAACTGCATCCGGACAATCCCGGGCCGCTGCTGGGGACGTTCTCAGGTTCAGGTGCAGAGCAGGCCCGCGTAAAATACGACCAGCATGTCCGCACGGTCTATGGCTGGCGCTGGATTGCGTGGGAGGATTACGCGATCCGCAATTCCGTGGGGCGACTGATCGAGATCCAGAGTGTTGGCCGCGATGTTACCGAACGCAAGGCATTGGAAGACGCGCTTACCAAAGCACGCGACAAGGCGGAGGCGGCAAGCCGGGCCAAATCCGATTTTCTTGCCACTATGAGCCATGAGATCCGCACTCCCATGAACGGCGTGCTGGGGATGGCGCGCCTGCTTCTTGAAACGGAAATCAGGCCAGAGCAGCGGAGCTATGTTGAAGCGATCCGCCAGTCCGGCGAGGCGCTCCTGACGCTCATCGGCGATGTTCTGGATTTTTCGAAGATCGAGTCTGGCGCGATGACGCTGCAGGAAGATGTCGTTGAGCCGCATCGGATCGCCAACGATGTCGTCGATTTGCTGGCGCCGCGTGCCCATGGAAAAGCTATTGAGCTTGTCGCGGTAATCGCTGCCGACACACCGCAGGCGATACGCGCGGACGCACTGCGGTTGCGCCAGGTATTGGTGAATCTGGTTGGAAATGCCGTGAAGTTCACCGAAAAGGGCGGCGTGCGGGTGGATGTAAGCCGCGGCAGCGGAAGGGACCGCCAATATCTGCGTTTTGAAGTGCGCGACACAGGTATGGGCGTTCCGTTCGAAAAGCGTGCCGACATTTTCGATGAATTCGTTCAGGCGGACTCAAGTCATGCACGAAAATTAGGCGGCTCCGGTCTTGGGCTTGCGATTTCCAAGCGGCTCGTGGCGGCGATGGGAGGAGAGATCGGTGTCACCGACGCTCCCGGCGGCGGCAGCATGTTCTGGTTCACAATTCCGGCTTTTGTCGTTCGCGGCGCTAAGCTGTCTGAAGGCCGCAAGCTCTCCGGGCAGCGATTTGCCATCATCAGCCGCAATGTCGTGCTGCGTGAATCCCTGACGTCCCAGATCCGGTCCCTCGGGGGCGATGTCATTCCGCTTGTTTATAAAGACAGTGCTATCGATGGGCTGCTTGTCGATGCAGGTCCGGGCGCGGAACCAGATTTGCCGGCACGGCCCGAACCGGGGTTGCGCTCTCTCGCGCTCATCGCCCCGCATGCGCGCAGTTGGGAGGAGAGACTAAAGCAATTCGGGTTTGCAGCATGTCTTTCTAAACCGCTGCGACAAGATTCGCTTGCAGAGTTGCTCTTGCAGGAGAACGTCGGGGTCGAAAAGCCGCCTATTGTCTTTCTTCCCACGGCCCCGCAGCAGGGCGCGGCTGTATCGCCCCCTGCAGCACGCCAGAGAATACTCATGGCCGAAGACAATCCGATCAACGCGATGCTGGTCCGCGAACTGCTGAAGCGTCGCGGCTACAAGGTGTGCGAAGTCGGTTGCGGCGAGGACGCGCTAAAAATGGGCGAACGGGAGCGATTCGACCTCGTCCTAACCGATATTCATATGCCCGGCCTGGATGGCATCGAGACGACGCGGCGCTGGCGCGAACGCGAAATCAAACTTGGGAAGCCGCGTACGCCGATTTTGGCGCTAACCGCGGATGCGATGGAAACTGGCAGGCAGGCTTGCCTTGAGGCAGGCATGGATGGTTTTCTGACCAAACCTGTTGACCCTGCGGAGCTCGACGCCATGCTTGAACTGGTTTTTTCTGCACACGAGCGGCCGCGCGACGCGGCATGAGTGTTGTCCGCGCGCCGCAATGGCACCGGAGTTCCCGCTGGAAGGAGACGATCCAGCCGTATACTCGGCCGCGCACATTGACGATGCTGGTCCTGGGCTTTTCATCCGGCCTGCCATTCCTGCTCGTCGGCAATACACTCGGTTACTGGCTCCGGGACGAAGGGACGACGCTTGCGGCGATCGGCTTTCTTTCGTGGGTCGGCATTGCGTATTCGCTGAAATTTCTGTGGGCGCCAATCATAGACCGCGTGCGCGCGCCTTTCTTCGGCAGATTGGGCCGCCGTCGCGGCTGGATGGCGTTGGCGCAGATCGTGATCGGTGCCGCTTTGATCGTGATGTCGATGATCGGGACATCGTCCGGGCTGGTGTTGTTGGGTGCCGCGGCGCTCGTGGTGGCGTTCGCCTCCGCCACCCAGGACATCGTGATAGACGCGTGGCGAATTGAATCAGCAGCAAGCGGCGAAGAACTGGGCCTTCTCTCCTCCGCCTACCAGTTTGGGTATCGGGTGGCACTGATCGCGACCGATGCGATTATTCTCGTCGCAGCCAATCATCTGGGTTGGCGGCCTTCGTATGCAGCCTACGGCCTTCTCATGGCGATCGGTTTGGCAGCAACCATTTTTGCGGCCGAGCCAGCCAAGGCCGATGCCGTCATCGAGGCAAAGACCGAAGCAGCACCGTTCACAAGCCTGCGTGGCCTTTACGACGCCATCGTCGGCCCTTTCGTTGCCTTCTTTCGCGTCCATGGTTGGCTCGCGTTGCTGATGCTCGCTGCGATCAGCCTCTACCGCTTGCCGGATTTTCTTATGGGTCCGATGGCAAATCCGCTCTATCACGATATTGGTCTTTCGAAAGACGTCGTGGGCAGCGTGCGGGGCACCATCGGACTTATTGCGTCGTTTGCCGGAATTGCGGTGGGCGGGTTTTGGGCACTTCGATTCGGCTTCATGAGCGCCCTGATTGTCGGAGGCGTGTTGCAGGCGATCGCTGTCGCAAGTTTTGCACTGCTGCCCCACACTGGCGCGAACATGCCGATTTTTGTCGGAGTAATGGCGGCCGACAATTTCGGCATTAGTTTTGCGGGCGTTGCGCTTGTCTCTTACATGTCGAGTCTTACGACATTGGGTTATACCGCAACCCAATATGCGCTCCTCTCCTCAACCTATGCCTGGGCCGGAAAAATCCTGAAGGGATTCTCCGGAGCGATCGTGGAAGGTTTGAGCGCCAGTCACGGGCTCATGGATGCCTACGCGATCTTCTTTGTCTGCGCTGGGCTGATCGGCATTCCAGCGATCCTGCTGTTCCTGTTGTTAAGCGCGCGGCAACGCGGGGAGCGACAATCCACAGCCTGAACATGCGACCGCAAGGCCCATTCGGCGCTCTGGGAGTCCGTTTGCCGAGCGTCATTCGCTCGGGCTAGATTCGGGCAAAGTGGCGCACGGGTCAGGGAGGACTTGTCCAAACCCCTCCATTAGGAAATCGCATTTGGTCAACGTTCACGAGCCGGGGCCGCTGGAAGGCCGTCTAACTGAATGGCCGGTTCTAGCCACGGCCGGTACGCTCGAAGTGCGGCTTGCGGAAACGGAAGACGAGGTGGAGGCGGCGCAACGACTTCGCTATCGGGTCTTTTACGAAGAAATGACTGCCATTCCTTCGCCCGAAATGCGCGAAAAACGGCGGGACTTCGATCGGTTCGATTCCTTTTGCGATCACATGCTGGTGATCGACCGTAGCGTGATCGATGAGGGTGGCCAGCCTGCAGTGGTTGGGACCTACCGGCTCATGCGTGACGCCGATGCGGACCGCGCGGGCGGATTCTACACCAGCGGCGAATACGATATCGGACGCATATTGGGGCAGTTGGGCAGCGCCAACCTCGTGGAACTTGGCCGTTCGTGCATTTTGCCGGAGTATCGCTCGAGAGCGTCCACGATGCAGCTGCTATGGCGCGGCGTGATGGTTTACGATCTGCGTTTCTCAATCGACTTGATGTTCGGATGCGCGTCGTTGGCGGGTACCAATCCCGATTCACTGGCACTGCCGCTCTCTTATCTGCACCATTTCCATCCAATGCCGGATGGTATGCACGTGCGCGCGAGACCCGAACTTTACGTGGAAATGGACCGCCTTCCGAAAGAGACGATCGATCCAAAGGCGGCGCTACACGCGCTACCTCCCATGATCAAGGGTTATCTTCGCGCCGGCGCTTCGATCGGCGATGGCGCCGTGATAGACAGTCAGTTCGATACCACAGACGTGTTCATCTATTTCCCGTTTTCGAAAATGGATGCACGGTATCGCGCGCGCTTCGCACGCTCCGTCGGGCTGTAAGGTCCTTAAGCCAGATCGAACAGAAGGACTTCGGCAGGACCAAGCGCGCGTATGCGTACTTGCCCAACATCGGTCAGGGCGGCGCCATCGCCGCCCTTCAGACGAGTGCCGCACACTGTCACTTCGCCTTTTGTTACCTGCACCCAAGCACGACGGCCGGCGTCAAGGACATGAATGGCTTCTTCCTCGCGATCGAATTGCACAGTCCAGATTTGCGCATCTTGCAGAAGCGATATTTCATTCTGCCGCGGTTCGGGCGCCGCAATTCGCGCCAGTTTATTCAGGATGGACTCCGGGTCGATTGCCCGCTGCTCATAGGAAGGCGACGCCGCGCGCCGTGAAGGCAGAATCCAGATTTGCAGAAAACGGCAGGATTGCTCTTGCGAAGCATTGAATTCGGAATGCGCGATGCCCGTGCCTGCGCTCATGCGCTGGATTTCTCCGGGTCGAATGGTTGAGCCTGTGCCGAGCGAATCACGATGCTGCAGCGCCCCTGAAAGCACATACGTCACGATCTCCATGTCGGCGTGCGAATGAAGGGGGAAGCCACTTCCGCCGGTAATGACATCCTCATTCAGCACCCGTAGCGCGCCGAAGTTGACATGGGCGGGATCGTGGTAGTCGCCGAAGGAAAAGCTGTGGCGGCTGTCCAGCCACGCAGTTCTGGTCTCGCCGCGTTCTTCCGACTTTCGAACCATGATCATGATGCAACTAACTCACAAGTCGCCGCTCGATGGCATTCCAAACGAGCGCGGCGGCATCCGGTCCACCGAAACGCTTCACCTCCTGGATGCCCGTCGGCGAGGTAACATTGATTTCCGTGAGATAATCTCCGATCACGTCGATCCCTGCAAAGATCAATCCGCGCGCCTTCAACTCCGGCCCAATGCTCTTGCAGATGAAATCTTCCCGGGCGGTCAGCGTCGTCTCTTCAGCCCTACCTCCGACATGCATGTTCGAGCGCGCCTCGCCCACAGCCGGGACGCGATTGATTGCGCCGCCAAATTCACCGTCCACCAGAAGAATGCGCTTGTCTCCGTTCCGGACTTCCGGAACATAACGCTGCACGATGACTGGCTCGCGGTAGAAAACAGTGAACATTTCGAGCATGGCGCCGAGGTTTTCATCGTCCGCCTTTACACGAAAAACGCCTGCTCCGCCGTTGCCGTACAGCGGTTTCAATATGATTTCCCGGTGTTCCGCGCGAAACGATCGAATTTCTTCCGGGTCCGACGTGATCAGGGTGGGCGGCATGAGGTCTTTGAATAAAGTCACGAATAACTTTTCTGGCGCGTTGCGCACGTGAAACGGATCGTTGACAACCAAAGTCTCCGGATGAATGCGTTCGAGAATGTGCGTTGCGGTTATGTATGCCATGTCGAACGGCGGATCCTGCCGCATCAGTACAACATCGGTTTGCGACAGGTCCTGAACAGAGCTGTCACCCAACGTAAAATGGTCGCCCTTCTGGTTCCGTACGGCCAACCGACGGCAGCGGGCGGTCACGAGACCGTCGCGAAAGGTTAGATCGCGGGGGCCATAATAGAGCAGCGAGTGGCCGCGTGCCTGCGCCTCGATCGCAAGCGCAAAGGTAGAGTCGCCTGCAATATCGATCCGCTCGATTGGATCCATCTGAATGGCGACGGTCAGCGGCATGCATCCTCCGGCGCAGCGATCCGCGCGGCGCGTTACGATTGTGCTATGTAATCTGCTGCTCGAAGGATCGGCAACGTCAGGGCACCTCCTAATGGCGAATTTCACCCCAGTCTTCCGGATGCCAGGCGCCCGGAAAGTGCCGTGGCAAATGGCCCGCGGCGACTGCTACCACGTCGAACCGAATGCCCTTGGCCGCGAGTGCGGGGCGTTGCGCCACGTACAACCGCGCAGCACGCCCAATTCGCATTTGCTGGTGAATACGCACCGATTCCAAGGCGGTTTCGCCGGACTGCCGCGCCTTTACTTCAATGAAGCACAGCACGCCGGAAGGAGAACGGGCGATCAGGTCAATCTCGCCGAACCGGCTGCGCACACGCCGGCCCAGAACTCTGTAGCCTTTAAACATCAGGAGAAGACTGGCCAGCAATTCGCTGCGCCGGCCACGGAGTTCCGCAGCCTGCCGCGCGTTGCCATTAGCGCGTTTCATCTGCTCTCTTCAGGTTAAGCGCCCGCTCGTACACGGCGCGTTTCGGAAGATCGAGCGCGGCGGCGATCAGATCAGCCGCGGCGCTCAGCGGCATGTGCGCCATGGCTTTTTTCAGTACAGCATCCGCTTTCAAAAAATCCGGCGCGCTCTTTCCAGGCGGTGCCAGAACGATCGTGATCTCCCCTTTGGGCAAAGGTAGCGTCTCGAATTCGGAAGCGAGTGCGGCAAGACTGCCACGCCGGACCTCTTCGTGCAGCTTTGTAAGTTCGCGGGCCACGGCAGCATCGCGCGCTCCCAAGACGGCATGCATATCAGTCAAGGTCTCGGCGAGCCGGCGGGGCGATTCGAAGAAGATCAGGCTGGCAACGATGCCGCGAAATTCTTCCAGCACCCGTCGCCGCTCCCCCTGTTTGGCGGGCAGGAATCCGGCGAACAAAAACCGATCCGTCGGCACACCGGCGAGTGTGAGCGCTGTTAGTGCCGCGGAAGGGCCGGGTATTGCATGCACGCTTAGTCCTTTTGCCAGCATTTCGCGCACGAGCTTGTATCCTGGATCGGAAACGAGTGGTGTCCCGGCATCGCTGACCAGTGCGATACGAGCCCCCGCAGACAGGCGCGCCAGAAGCCGCGGCCTCTCACGCGCCGCGTTGTGGTCATTGTAGGCTGTGAGCGGCTTTGAAATTCCGTGGATTGCCAACAGCTTCGCGGTGACGCGGGTGTCTTCCGCTGCGATAAGGTCGCAAGCATTAAGCACGTCGAGCGCCCGCAGGGTAATGTCACGGGCATTTCCGATCGGCGTGGCGACAATGTAGAGTCCCGACGCCTCATTTTGCGCGTTATGGCGGCGGAGACTACGTTCGGTGCGTAGGCCGCCGTTTTCCAAGGATTTCGTTTCCGATGACTGCATCCCGGCCCACCCGTCTGCTGCAAAGACTTTGTGCCATCGCGGGCGCGATGGCGATAGCCGGCGTTGCGGCTTGTGCGCCGCCACCCAAACCACAGGCACCACCGGTGCCTCCGTCGGCGCCAACACATGCGCGTACCGCTGCCAAACATCCCCTGACGGGCGAACAATCCGGTTTCCTGCGCCTGTCCAACACGCCGACAGGTCATGTGCCGGTGCGCGTCGGCGTATTGCTGCCGTTCTCAAGCGGTTCGGCAGGCACGCGCAATCTTGCGAAGACGCTGATGAATGCAGCGCAGCTCGCGATGTTCGATGCTCGCAATCCCGACATCCTTCTGATGCCGGAGGACGAAGGTTCAACGCCTGCTCAGGCCGCTTCAGCCGCTCGTAGTTTGATGTCCGAAGGCGCGGCGGTGATTTTGGGACCGTTGTTCGCGCAATCGGTCACGGCGGTGGCGCCGATCGCTCGCGATCATGCTGTGCCAGTGATTGGGTTCTCAACCGATCGCACCGTCGGCGGCGATGGCGTCTATCTTCTCAGCTACCAGCCCGAAACCGAGGTGAAACGCGTAATTTCCTACGCCGCCGCGCACGGGCATGCGAACTTCACAGGTGTAATCCCGCGCAACGCCTATGGCGACCGCGTGCTTGCCGCCTTCAAGGCCGAAGCGGCGGCAGAAAAGGTGACGGTCCGCGCGATTTTGCGCTTTGATCCCAGCACGACCGACCTTTCGCAGACGGCCAGCGCCGCCTCCGCAAGCGGCGCAGATGCAATTCTGATTGCCCAGGGCGGCACACAGCTGGCCGCCCTCGCTACCCTCCTCGGGCCGACCCACCCGCAGCTGCTTGGAACCGGCCTGTGGGCGGAGCGGTCGCTGGCCAAGGAGGCAGCGTTGTCAGGCGGATGGTTCGCCGCCCCACCTCCAAGGGCAGATGCAAACTTCGACCAGCATTATCGGGCAACCTTTGGCAGTGAGCCGCCGCAGCTCGCGCCGCTGGCATACGATGCGATTTCTCTTATCGCTGCCCTGGCCTCCGGACGGCCATATCACCGCTTTACCGATGCGGCGCTTACAGATCCGAACGGCTTCTCCGGAGTGAGCGGCGTATTCCGGTTCAACGCAGATGGAAGCTGCGATCGTGGCCTCGCCATTCTGGCCATCACGCCAGAAGGTTTTCGCGTTGTCGATCCGGCACCGCGCAGCTTCCAGGCGCAAGGCTCCTAATCTGCCAACGCCGCAATGACACTGTTGAGGACAAGGCGTCCGGATCGCGTTGCAACAAGTCGGTCGCCACGCATTTCCAGCACACGTTCGCATTCCAGTGCAGCAATGCGCTGCCGGTCCAGCGAAATGCCCCAGCGGCTCTCGTAACGCAGAAGATCGAGGCCTTCAGCCAGCCGAAGATTCATCAACAAATGCTCCCGCGCCGCGTCCTCCCGCGCGAGTTCGACATACTCGATGAATGCATGTCCTTCCGCTTCGACCTTCGCGCGCCAGCGTTCGGGCAGACGTTCGCTGGAGGTTGCCAGGCGTCGTGCGCCCAGCGCTAGGCGCCCATGCGCGCCGGGGCCAACACCGGCATAATCGCCATATCGCCAATAGAGCAGGTTGTGCCGGCACTCGGCGCCCGATTTTGCATGATTGGAAATCTCATACGCAGGAATTCCTGCAGCATCGGTGAGTTCCTGCGTTGTTTCGTACAATGCAGCCGCTGTATCGTCATCAGGGATCGTCAGCGCGCCCGTCCGCGCCAAGGTGGCGAAGGGTGTCATCGGCTCGATCGTCAGCTGATAGAGCGAGAGATGATCGGTTCCAAACGCCAGCGCTTCCTTGAGTTCGTTTCGCCATTGCAGCACGGTTTGCCCGGGACGGGCGTAAATCAAATCCAGCGACACGCGATCGAAACACGCCATGGCGAGACCGAGGGCTGCTTTCGCTTCCGCAACATCATGGAGACGGCCGAGCGCCTTCAGGTCCGCATCGTTTAGCGCCTGTACCCCAAGCGACAGTCGATTGACGCCGGCAATACGATAGTCGCGAAAACGCGCTGCATCGGCACTGGCCGGGTTAGACTCTAGTGTGATCTCCACGTCGGAGGCTATGGACCATAGCTTCGCGATCGAATCGAGAATGGTTCCGGCAGATTGCCCGCGCATCAGAGAGGGGGTGCCGCCGCCGAAAAAAATACTTTCGACAACAGGAGGCGAGCAGCCTTGGAGGGCTGCGACGTGCTCCAGCTCACGGATGATGCCGCTTACCCATTCGGAATCGTCGATCCGGGAGCGGACATGCGAATTGAAGTCGCAATAGGGGCACTTGGCCGCGCAGAACGGCCAGTGCACATAAATTCCGAAAGCCTCAGGGCTCACTGAGGTTCGGCAGGCCCGTGGCTGCCAGGAATTTTTCGAAGGCCCGCGCGCGATGGCTCATTGCGTGTTTCTGCGCAGGTTCCAACTCACCGAAGGTTTGCGTCAGTCCTTCGGGCACGAAGATGGGGTCGTAACCGAAACCCTTTTTTCCACGTGGCGGGAACTCCAGATGCCCGCACGCCTCGCCTTCAAAAGTTTCCGTGTGGGCATCCGGCGAGGCAAGCGCCAGCACACAAACAAATTTCGCCGAGAGATCCGTTGTATCCTTTTCCCGCAGTTCGCGTTCAATGCGAGAAATTCCGAGAGCAAAATCTTTCGACGGCCCCGCCCAGCGCGCAGAATAGATGCCGGGCGCGCCATCCAGTGCGGCTACAGAAAGTCCGGAGTCGTCGGCAAGCGATACGAGACCGCTGGCTTGCGCAGCAGCGCGCGCCTTAAGTAGCGCATTTTCTGTAAAGGTAGCGCCGGTTTCATCAGGTTCCGGCAAGTGCAATTCGGCAGCGCTTTTCGTCGCGATGTCGAACGGCCTCAAAAGGTCAGCAATTTCGCGCAGCTTCCCCGAATTGTGTGTCGCCACAAGCAGCGTCTCGCCGCGCGACAACTTCATGCGATCGCTTCCTTCTGCACCTGCACCAGTTCGGCGCAGCCCTTTCGGGCGAGCCGCAAGAGTTCTCCGAATTGTTCATCCGTAAAAGGGGCGCCTTCCGCCGTGCCTTGGACTTCCACCAGCCCGCCCGAACCCGTCAGAACGAAATTTGCATCGGTTTCTGCGGTGGAATCTTCGGCATAGTCGAGGTCCAGCACCTCCTGACCTTGAAAGATGCCACAGGAAATTGCTGCAACGTGGTCCTTGAGGGCCGGCTTCGACAGCATTCCCACTTTGCGCATGAAGCCAATGCACTGCGACAGGGCGACAAACCCGCCGGTGATCGATGCCGTGCGTGTGCCACCATCCGCTTGCAGCACGTCACAGTCGATTACAATCTGCCGTTCTCCCAGCGCGGTAAGGTCCACCACCGCCCGCAGCGAGCGGCCGATCAGGCGCTGGATTTCCATTGTGCGGCCGGACTGCTTGCCCTGTGCCGCCTCCCGGCGGGTCCGCTCGTTTGTGGCGCGCGGCAGCATGCCGTATTCGGCAGTCACCCAGCCCTTGCCGGTTCCTTTCAGGAAAGGTGGCCCCTTTTCTTCGAGGCTCGCAGTCACGAACACATGAGTATCGCCGAATTTTACCAGGCAGGAGCCTTCGGCGTGTCGCGCCACCCCACGCTGCAAACTGACGGCGCGCATCTGGTCCTGCGCGCGATTGCTCGGCCGCATTCTCTGTACCTTGAAGTTGGCGGTTTCTGCCGTTACCTACCCCTGCCGGGCCGATCGCCGCAATGGGCGTCATCGGGCCGGAAACTTGTGTGCAAACAGAAGTTTGCGCCCCAGGAGTTTCGCCTTGACCGGTCCCACGATCGATGGCGCGCAGGCACGGATGCTGGCCGGTGAACTGGGCGAGCGTTCCCGGGATATCCTGCGCCATTTGGTAGATGCGTATCTCTCATCGGGCGAGCCAGTCGGGTCCCGCACGATTTCGCAGCGGCTGCCGCACACCCTATCGCCGGCATCGATCCGCAATGTCATGTCGGACCTGGAAACCTTGGGATTGCTGTACTCACCCCATACCAGTGCCGGGCGGGTTCCTACGGAAAGAGGCCTGCGGCTGTTCGTGGATGGTCTCCTCGAAATCGGCGAATTGTCGCCCGCGGAACGTGCTGCCATCGAGGCGCGTATCTCGCCGCCTACCCGTGGGCTGGAGGATGTCCTGACCCAGGCAACTATGATGCTCTCCGGACTTTCTCGCTGTGCCGGCCTCGTGGTCGCGCCAAAGCAGGAAAGTGCGTTGAAGCATATCGAGTTTGTCGGCGTCGGCCCCGGCCGCGCCCTGGTTGTCATTGTCACGGAAGATGGACAGGTTGAAAACCGGCTGATCAGCACACCAGCGGGCTTGCCCATGTCGGCGCTGACCGAGGCGTCGAATTATTCCAATGCGAGACTTCGCGGCCGGACGATCGATGATGCCCGTACCGAAATTCTGGCCGAGCTCGAGGGCGAACGGGCGGAACTCGACCGTTTGACAGCCAAGGTTGTCGCAGAAGGTCTGGCGACATTGGCGGTGCCGAATCATCCGGAGCACACAGACGAGGAAAAGGTACTGATCGTGCGGGGCACCTCCCACCTGCTCGATACGGTTGAGGCGCAGGCGGATCTCGCACGCGTGCGCATGTTGTTCGAAGATATCGAGCGCAAAAACGACCTTATCCACCTGTTGGAGTTGGCGAAACAGGGCGACGGCGTGAAGATATTCATCGGATCCGAGAACCGGCTGTTCAGCCTTTCAGGGTCATCGATCGTGGCCGCCCCTTATGCGAACGCGCAAGGCAAGGTTATAGGAGTGATCGGTGTATTGGGGCCCACACGGATCAACTATGCCCGAATCATCCCGATGGTGGACCACACCGCGAAAGTCGTGAGCCGATTGTTCGCGTAGAACGTATCAGGAAATGCCGATGAGCGACTACGAGGATTACACCCCGGAAACTCAGCCCGCCAACGACGCGACCGAAACCGAGGGCAACGATTTGTCGGTGCTCAAGGCAGAAAATGCCGAGCTCAAGGACCGAGTCTTGCGCGCGTTGGCCGATGCGGAGAATACGCGCCGGCGTGCCGAGCGCGACCGGCAGGATGCGTCACAATACGCGGTTACGAAATTCGCGCGCGACATTCTTGGGGTGGCCGACAATTTCGCCCGCGCCATCGGGGCCTGCCCTGCGGACGCACGGGAAAGCGCCAGTCCGCAGGTAAAGGCCGTCATTGAAGGCGTGGAGGCGACCGAGCGCCAGTTGCTGGCGACGCTGGAACGCTACGGCGTGAAACCGATCGACACGTCCGATGGGAAGTTCGATCCCAATTTTCATCAGGCTATCGCCGAGGTTCCCGGCGAGGGCAAACCCCCGGGCAGCATCGTGAATGTGGTGCAGACGGGCTACGTGATCGGCGACCGTCTGCTGCGCCCGGCCATGGTCACGGTTGCGCGGCGGGATGGTGCACCGGCGGGTGATAATTCCAGGAGCTAGCCCAGCCTCTCGACAAGTTCCCGTGGCGGCGCAAAGCTTGCCGCCATGAGCGACACCGCCCTGCCGATGGCCGCCTCCCTCACGCTGGAGCGGCGTACTTTTGAGCAGAAGCTTTATACCGTTTCGTCGGTTTGATCGATGGGGGAACTGCGCATCGTGGTTGCAGGTGCGACGGGGCGAATGGGCCGCATCGTGCTTCGCGCGGTTTCTGAATCCACGGACTGCATTCTGGTCGGCGCGCTCGTTCGAAGCGGCAGCCACGACATCGGCAAACATGCAAGCCTACTCGCAAGAACTGACGAGGGTGTTCTCCTCACGGACGATGCCACGGCAGATTTGCGAAAGGCAGACGCGATTATCGATTTCAGTACGCCGCAGAGTTCGATCGAGCTGGCAGAGCTCGCCGCCAGCATGCGTGTCCCTCATATTATTGGCACAACGGGTTTCTCACCAGAGCAGGAGGCGCAAATCGCCAATGTGTCGGAACGAACAGCAATTGTGAAGTCGGGGAACATGAGCCTCGGTATTGCACTGCTCTCGATTCTGGTGAAGCGAGCCGCTGCAGCGCTCCAGGATTTCGATATCGAAATCTTGGAAATGCATCACCGGAAAAAAATCGATGCCCCGTCGGGGACCTCTCTGCTTCTGGGAGGTTCCGCTGCTGAGGGCCGTGGTACAAACCTTGATCAGATTTCGGACCTGCACAGGCAACGAAACGGCGCGCGAAGTGAGGGCACAATTGGGTTCGCAAGCCTGCGAGGTGGAACAGTGGTCGGCGAGCATCAGGTGATTTTTGCTGGCCCGCATGAACGCGTGGTGCTTTCTCACACTGCGGAAGACCGCATCATCTTTGCGCGTGGTGCGCTCGCCGCGGCGCGCTGGGCACAAGACAAGCCCGCCGGTCTTTACACCATGCAGGATGTTCTGCGGGGCACCATTCCGTAGAGCATCTCAAAGGCGGCTCATACGGCGTTCATCGTCAGAAGTTCGTAGGTGGCGACGGTTTCGTCGGCCTGATTGGTGAGCGTTACTGCCCAGCGCACTTCTCCATATTGATCATTTCGCTGCGATTTCGATTTCGCCGTGAGCTGCACTTTCATGCTGTCGCCAGGTTTCACGGGCTTGAGGAAACGCAGATTGTCGAGCCCGTAATTCGCCAGCACCGGACCGGGTGCCGGATCGACAAACAATCCGGCGGCAAAGGATAGCAGCAGATAGCCATGGGCGACACGGCCGCCAAAGAAGGGATTCGCGGCGGCGGATTCTTCGTCCATGTGAGCGTAGAAGGTATCGCCGGTGAAATGCGCAAAATGCTCGATGTCTTCCAGCGTCACCGTACGAGGCCCGCTCATGAACGTTTTGCCCAATTCCAGTTCGCCGAATTTCAGCCGGAACGGATGCGGTGATTCACGGTTTTCCGGCGCGCCCTTGATCCAACTGTTGGTAACGGCGGAAAGCATTCGCGGGCTGCCCTGGAGCGCCGTCCGCTGCATATAGTGCATCACGCCGCGGATGCCGCCGAGTTCTTCGCCGCCGCCGGCGCGCCCCGGCCCGCCATGCACAAGCATGGGCAGTGGCGAACCATGACCGGTGGATTCGCGCGCGCAATCGCGATCCACGATCAGCAGACGCCCGTGGAAAGCGCCGGCACCGGTCAGCACCGCACGCGTGACAGCGGGATCGAAGGTGTAGAGCGACATCACCAGCGAGCCGTTGCCCTTGTTCACCAGCCGGACAGCATCCGCAATGTCGTTATACGGCATCAAGGTTGCCACGGGACCGAAGGCTTCCACTTCATGCACCGCAGTCGCGTCTTCCGGCGAGTCGCAGCGCAGCAGAACCGGTTCGAGGAATGCGCCCTTGCCGTTGCTCTTGTGTGGATCGCCGCAAACGACGCGTGCTTCGCGCGACAGCTTTTCGATCTGGGCGCGCACGTCGTCGCGCTGCGCTGCGCTCACCAGCGCGCCCATCTGGGTCTTCTCATCGCGCGGGTTGCCGACGACGACTTTCGTCAGCCGTTCCTTCAAGGCCGCTTCCGCCGCATCGACGAGATTGGCAGGAACCAGCGCGCGGCGAATGGCGGTGCATTTCTGGCCCGCCTTCGCGGTCATCTCGCGCACGACTTCCTTGATGAATAGCTCGAACTCCGGCTGCTCTGGTGTCGCGTCCGGACCCAGTACCGCGGCGTTGAGCGAATCGCGTTCGGCAATGAAGCGCACGGCTTCGTGCGCGATCACCGGATGTCGTTGCAGCTTCTGCGCGGTGTTCGCGGAGCCCGTGAAAGAGACGATGTCCTGCCCGGTAAGATGATCGAACAAATCGCCCGTGGGACCCACGATCAACTGCATCGCACCATCCGGCAGCACATTGGTTTCGACCAAAATGCGAAACGCGGCTTCCGCCACATAGGCCGAAGCCGTTGCCGGTTTCACGATGGCCGGCACGCCGGCGAGCAATGTAGGCGCCAGCTTCTCCAGCATCCCCCACACCGGAAAATTGAACGCGTTGATGTGCACCGCGCAGCCCTGCAGCGGCGTCAGCACATGCTGGCCCACAAACGTACCGCGCTTCGACAGGCCTTCCACCGGCCCATCGATCAAGATGGTATCGTTCGGGAGTTCGCGGCGGCCCTTGG